>Ga0206129_10000192_pt1 | contig 104292 bp, 82 predicted proteins | sample Helgoland_Spring_8_FD_148616 | JGI IMG/M metagenome (GOLD analysis project Ga0206129, IMG submission 148616) | Pelagic subsurface seawater microbial communities from Kabeltonne, Helgoland, North Sea - Helgoland_Spring_Bloom_20160502_2 | ecosystem: Environmental > Aquatic > Marine > Epipelagic ... | reverse complement strand
GATCTTTCACTTCGTTCAAGATGACAGAGGGGCGGAAAGTATTGTCATCCCGACGGAGAGAGGTGGCGAGGGATCTTTCACTTCGTTCAAGATGACAGAGGGGCGGAAAGTATTGTCATCCCGACGGAGAGAAGTGGCGAGGGATCTTTCGCTTCGGTCAAGATTACAGTGAGGGCAGAAAATATTGTCATCCCGACAGAGCGAAGCGACGAGGGATCTTTCGCTTCGGTCAAGATTACAGTGAGGGCAGAAAATATTGTCATCCCGACAGAGCGAAGCGACGAGGGATCTCAGACTTCACGAGATTTTTCATATAGAAAGTTATGCGAATAAATTTTTAAGGGTAAAAGATTGATGTTAAAGAAAATTTTAGTGGCTAATCGAGGCGAAATTGCATGCCGTGTGTTTGCTACCGCCAAGAAAATGGGTATTGCTACTGTTGCGGTTTATTCCGATGCAGACGCCGATGCGCTGCATGTGCAGATGGCGGATGAGGCCATTAATATTGGTCCGGCATCCTCATCAGAGAGCTATCTGGTTATCGATAAAATTGTACAGGCCTGTCTAGATAGTGGTGCTGACGCAGTGCATCCGGGATATGGTTTCTTGTCGGAGAACAGCAAGTTCCATGATGCATTGGATGCTGCGGGTATCGTGTTTATTGGCCCAGGCAAAAAAGCCATTGAGTCTATGGGCGATAAAATTACCTCTAAGCTCATAGCCGAAAAAGCCGGTGTTAACTGTATTCCGGGTTTCACCGATGTGGTGCGCGATGCCGATCATGCGGTTGAGGTCAGTGCCGGAGTGGGTTATCCCGTTATGCTTAAGGCGTCGGCTGGCGGCGGTGGTAAGGGTATGCGTGTGGCCTGGGATGAGGCTGATTGCCGCGACGGCTTTGAGCGGGCAACCAATGAAGCGCGGTCGAGTTTTGGTGACACCAGAATCTTTATCGAAAAATATATCCAGCAGCCCCGTCATATTGAAATTCAGGTGATGGCTGATACTCATGGCAATATTATTTATTTGGGTGAGCGGGAATGTTCTATTCAGCGCCGCCATCAAAAGGTGATTGAAGAGGCGCCGTCGCCATTTTTAGATGAGGCGACTCGGCAAAAAATGGGCGAGCAGAGTTGTGCCTTGGCACGCGCTGTGGATTACCAGTCTGCTGGTACTGTAGAATTTATTGCCGACGCTGATATGAACTTTTATTTTCTCGAAATGAATACTCGGCTTCAGGTAGAGCATCCTGTCACTGAGTTGGTAACAGGTCAGGATCTAGTGGAAATGATGATTCGAGTAGCGGCTGGGGAAGAGCTGGCTTTAACTCAGGATCAGATCACTCTGACCGGCTGGGCCATGGAGTCTCGTGTTTATGCCGAAGACCCGTTCCGTAATTTTATGCCTTCTATTGGCCGACTCTCAGGCTATCTAGAGCCTACTGGTGAAGGGGTCCGAGTGGACAGTGGTGTCTTTGAGGGCGGCGAAGTGTCGATGCATTATGATCCGATGATCTCCAAACTGATTACCTATGGCGATGATCGAGGTCAGGCGATTGACCGCATGGTTGATGCTTTGGATGCCTATTATATTCGCGGTGTTAATCACAATATTAGTTTCTTGAATGCCCTGATGGTACATCCAAGATTTGTGGCGGGAGAGTTGACGACTAACTTTATCGCTGAAGAATTCCCCGATGGTTTTAATGCGGATCTGGTGCCCCAAACTAATCCGGCCATTGCAACCGTTGTGGCTGCGTCAATCCATCAAGAGTATCGCGAGCGGTCGGCGCTGATTTCGGGCCAGACTGGCGGGCATCAATATGATGTGCCGAGCGATTGGGTTGTTATTGCCTCTGGTACTGAGACAGCAGTGACGACTTCATTGACGGAAGATGGGTTTTTGGTTTCTATTGGTGATCAAGATTATCCTGTGGACACAGAATGGGCCCTTGGTGAACCTTTGTTTAAGGCGAGTATTAATGGCCAGTCGGTGTGTGTTCAGGTTGCTCGCAATGGCTCTGAGTACAAACTGTTTTATCGTGGTGCAGAGATCAATGCATTGGTGCTGTCGCCCAAGGCGGCAGAATTTAATAAATTGATGTTGGAGAAGGTGCCCGCAGATTTATCGAAGTTTTTATTGTCGCCTATGCCTGGACTGCTGGTTAAATTAGCCGTGGCCGTGGGTGATCAGGTTAAAGCCGGTGAAGAGCTTGCCGTGGTTGAAGCCATGAAAATGGAGAATAGTCTTAGGGCCACCCAAGATGGTATTGTGGCGAAAATCTCTGCAGTGCAGGGCGATAGTCTGATGGTTGATCAGGTTATTATGACGTTTGAGTAAGAGAGAACACAGGGTATGGTATCGCTACGGAGCGGAGAGAGATCTCTCACTTCGTTCGAGATGACAGATAGATCGAGATGACAGATAGATCGAGATGACAGATAGATCGAGATGACAGATAGATCGAGATGACAGATAGTCCGAATAAACCTAAAGAATGTCATCTCGACAGAGCGAACCGACGAGAGATCTCTCACTTCGTTCGAGATGACAAATAGCTTAGGATGACAGGTAACTCGGGATGGCAGATACCTCGGGATGACAGTGACTTGGTTCGAGATGAAAGATATGTATTTTTCAACGCTACAATATTAAGGCATTTAAATGTTAGCAGAACAGATTCTCAGTGGTGATCGTAGGGCGCTGGCTAAGGCCATTACTCTGGTGGAATCGACCCGTGTGGATCATGGCGAGCAGGCTGTTGACCTCTTAGAAGAACTTATGCCCCATACAGGTAAGTCTATTCGTCTGGGTATCTCGGGTGCGCCCGGAGTGGGCAAGTCGACCTTTATTGAATCTCTGGGTAACTACCTAACAGAGCAGGGCCATCAGGTCGCTGTTCTCGCTGTAGACCCTACCTCTGCTGTTAGTGGCGGTTCTATCCTCGGCGATAAGACCCGCATGGAAACTCTTTCGGTAAACCCCAATGCATTTGTGCGTCCTTCACCGGCTGGTAGAACTCTCGGTGGTGTAACTCGCCGTACAAGGGAATCTCTGCTGCTTTGCGAGGCCGCTGGTTACGATGTAATACTTGTTGAGACGGTTGGCGTTGGCCAATCGGAAACCGCTGTATCGGATATGACCGATATGTTTCTCCTGCTGCTTTCACCCGGTGGCGGTGATGATCTACAGGGTATTAAACGCGGCATTATGGAGTTGGCTGATCTGGTGTTGGTGAATAAGGCTGATGGTGATCTCGCGAGTCTTGCCAAGCAAACTGTCTCGGATTACCGCGCTGCATTGCATTTTATGCAGGCCCGCACCCCTAGCTGGACGACTCAGGTGAATACCTGCTCGGCACTAAATAATGAGGGTGTTGAGAGCACCTGGGCGACTGTCCAAGAGTTTAAGGAAGCACTAATCCAGTCTGGTGAATTGGACTCTTTACGGGCAAAACAGGCGCGCGCTTGGATGTGGGCCGAAACAGCTGAGAGTTTGATTGCCGACTTAAAAAGTCACTCCAGTATTAAGGCCCTAGTTCCTGAATTAGAGCGCGCTGTATTGGCAGGGGAACTGCCAGCAATAGTCGCTGCTCAGCGGCTAATTAAGCATTACAAATCCGCTGAGTGAGTTTATAATTCGCGCATTAAAATCTGGCTAATGACGGTATAAACTATGTTTGACAAAAGTCCGCCTACTGAAAACTTCCTGGCCTTTATCGAAGCCAATAAACATTACAGCAAGAGCTTTGATCAGTCTGAATTACAACCAGCCCCGACCAAACATTTTGCCATCCTGACCTGTATGGATGCGCGGATGGATCCCTACAAATTTGCCGGCCTGAATGACGGTGAAGCCCATATTATTCGCAATGCCGGTGGCCGAGCTACTGATGACGCGATTCGTTCGTTGATTATTTCCCATAAGTTTCTTGGCACCCTGGAATGGTTTGTAATTCACCATACTAACTGCGGAATGACCCTGGTTACTGATGAAAAGATTGGCGAGCTGTTGGACGATGACTTAGAGACCGCCGTATTTGATGGTGAGAACTGGTTAAACCCTCCCCGTGAATCGAGTAACAATACCAAGCCCAGCTCTGATGCGGGAAAATGTATGCAATGGCATACGTTCACAGATTTGAATCAAAGCGTGTTAAACGATATGAACACCATCAAAAACCATCCTTTGGTGCCAAGCCATATTCGGGTCTATGGTTTTATTTTTGATGTTAAGACTGGGAAGCTAGCGCCAGTCACTGCATAAACCTTATTCCTTCATTCAACGGGATCCTGCCCAGCAATGAGAAAATTTGGACCAGGCTTATTAGTCACTGCGGCCTTTATTGGCCCGGGTTCTGTGGCAACCGCCAGTGCTGCCGGCGCCAACTTCGGTTTTGTCTTGCTCTGGGCATTACTGTTCTCTCTTATCGCTACCATCGTGCTTCAGGAAATGGCCGCTCGCTTAGGCCTAGTGTCTGGTGAGGGTCTTTCTCAGGCGCTGCGCACTACCTTTAAAAATCCTCTATTAAGTCGCATAGCGGTGCTTCTGGTCGTTTCGGCCATTGGTATTGGTAATGCTGCCTATGAGGCGGGGAATATTTCTGGCGCGGCTCTGGGCCTGCAGTCTTTAACCAGTTTACCCATCTGGCTCTGCGCGACTCTGATTGGTGGTCTTGCCGCACTGTTGTTGGGTGGCGGCGGTTATCGGCTATTGGAGCCAATTCTGATTTTACTGGTATTAATGATGAGTGCGGTGTTTGTGGTGACCATGTTGCTGATTGATATTGATTACGGGGCGATGTTTTCTGGCCTTCTGATTCCTTCTATACCTGCTGGCTCGGCTCTGACGGTAATCGCGCTTATTGGTACGACGGTGGTGCCCTACAATTTATTTTTACATGCCAGTCTGGTGCAGGAAAAATGGCGTGGGGTTGAGACGCGGCAAGCTATTGCGGAATCGCGCACCGATACAATTGTTTCTATTGGTTTGGGCGGCTTGATTACTTTGGCGGTTATGAGTACCAGCGCTGTGGCTTTCTTTCAAACTGAAGTGGCGTTTTCTGCGAGTTCTCTCGCGACTCAGCTGGAGCCTGTATTGGGTTCTGCGGCTAATAGCTTCTTTGCTTTTGGGTTGTTGGCGGCGGGTTTGACTAGCGCGATTACTGCTCCGTTGGCTGCGGCCTATGCGGTGAGTGGTGCCTTGGGTTGGCCGGCAAGTTTTGCGGATAGGCGATTTCGTGGTGTTTGGATGCTGGTGTTATTAGTGGGGACTCTGTTTGCTGCTCTGGGTACCAAGCCAATTGCAGCGATTATTTTTGCCCAGGCGGCTAATGGATTACTGCTGCCGGTGACGGCTATTTTCTTGCTGATTATTATGAACCGTAAAGGTTTGTTGGGTGAGTACCGCAATAGTTTTGTGAGCAATATATTGGGGATTGCGGTAGTGATTACGGTGACAGGTTTGGGTCTGTTAAATATTGCTAGATTGTTTCTTTAAGGGTTTGACGTCTTCGTTTCCGGCGTTGTTCTGACTGTACTCATCTCGAACGTATCCAGAGATATTTAAGTTCGGAGCACTGACCCCGGCTCACGTGCCTTTACCCTCTTTCAAAACACGATGTGAATACGGTCGCTACCGGCATCCTGCCTAATGTGACACTCATACGTCCGTGTATATCGTCCATGTAGTCTCGTGGCTAGCATCCTTGCTGGCCACGGTTATGAAAGAGGGTAAGGGCAGGCAAACCTCAACACCGGCGCGAGATTCTGAGATATGTTTTTTGTCTTTCTCTTGTACTGCGGGAATTCAAATAGTGCCTAGATCTATCCTTGCGATCAATCAGGGCCCGTCTATGGGTGTAATCATTTTCAGATCAAGAGAGCACCCTGTTTGAGCGAAGCGAGTTGTGCGAACGCTGAAAATGGTTGCACTCATGGGACCGATCGCAAGGATAGATCTAGGCGCTATAAGCCTCTAGGCCATAGAGATCCTTCGTCGCTTCGCTCTGTCAGGATGACAGAAAAGTGAAGGGGCCAGGATGACAGAAAAGTGAAGGGGCCAGGATGACAGAAAAGTGAAGGGGCCAGGATGACAGAAGAGAGTCAGGATGATAGAAAAGAAAAGAGCTAGGATGATAGAAAAGTAGGGAGTCATGATGACAGAAAAACAGGGAGCCAGTATGACAATGTTAACCCCCGCTGTTATCAACAGACAATAAAAAAGCGGCTCAAAGGCCGCCTTCTTACAATGCTATTAAACGCTTAACCGCATTTAGACTCGCCGCAGTTTAGGCAGGTCATGCAGCCATCCATTAGGATAGTCGCCTTGACGCTACACTTCTTACACAGCTCTGCAGTCGGTGGAAAATCACTGGCTTCAGCTGTCGGAGTTGCTACCTTACGGGCCGCTGCGCCTTCAAACTCTGCGCGCTTTTCGTCCATAATCTTTTGCTGGTGCTCGGCAATCTCTGGCTTTTTCAACATACCGATTTTCTGTAAGTGGTCTTCGATGGCCCAGCCAATTTCCGCCACTAATGAGGGCATAAATTTACCACCGGGCTTGAAATAGCCGCCCTGGGGATCAAATACTGCCTTCATTTCTTCTACCAAGAACGTGCAGTCGCCGCCTTTGCGAAATACTGCTGAGAGTACGCGGGTTAGGGCGACAATCCACTGGAAGTGGTCCATGTTCTTGGAATTGATAAAGACTTCGAAGGGGCGGCGCAGTTCATGATCTGTGCCCTGATTCAAAACAATGTCGTTAATGGTCAGATACAGCGCATGGTCTGACATCGGCGTCTTGATCTTGTAAGTACTTCCCGCCAGCTCTTCAGGTCGTGAAACCTTTTCGTGCATCTGGATTATATTTGATTCTGCTTCTTTCGCTGTCGCAGCTTGAGTCTGCTCTTCAGTACTTACTTTGTAAGAAACAATTTTTTGTGAAATCTTCTTGTTCATTTTCGTCCTCTTAGCGTTCTACGGCTTTAATTAGGTTGATCAGAATTTACCGTAGTAACCTTCTTTTAGTGCATCAAACAAATTGGCAGCCGTATGGGTTTCGCCATCGTACTCAACTTCTTCGTTGCCTTTGAATTCAACGGTTGAACCATCTTCCAGGGTAAAGCTGTAAGTGGTTTTCTCCAGGTCTTTCTCAGTGACCAGTACACCTTGGAACGCTTCTGGGTTGAAGCGGAACGTAGTGCAACCTTTGAGGCCTTTTTCGGCGGCGTAAAGGTAGATGCCTTTGAAGTCTTCGTAGTCGCAATCTGTAGGTACGTTGATTGTTTTAGAGATCGAAGAGTCGACCCACTTCTGTGCGGCAGCCTGAATATCAACGTGAGCTCTCGGCATAATGTTCTCTGAGCTCATAAAGTAATCGGGCAGTGCCTCTTCGTCTGAGGTGCCGTATGGCATAGCTTTTTCATTCACCAATGTACGGTAAGCCAATAGCTCGTATGAGAAAACATCGACCTTCTCTTTAGACTTTTTGCCTTCGCGGATGACGTTGCGCGAATAGTGGTGAGCAAAGCTTGGCTCGATGCCGTTACTGACATTGTTAGCCAGTGACAATGAGATAGTGCCAGTGGGTGCAATGGAAGAGTGGTGACTGAAACGACAGCCCTCTTCGATCAACGAGTCAATCAGTTCAGGTGCAACGGTGGCAACGGTTTGCATATAGCGGCTGTACTTAGCCAGCAGTACCTTGCCTTTTAACTTGTCGCCCACTTTGATGCCGTCTTTAGCCAAATCTGGCTGCTTGAACAACATAGCAGCTGTGACTTCAAATTCGTCTTCCATGATCGGTGCGGGACCTTTTTCCCGGGCCAGATGCAGGCCTGCTTTAAGACCAGAGACTGCCATGTCCTGAGCAACGCGCTCTGTGAACTCGAGTGAATCTTGATCACCGTACTTCATGCGCAACATAGTGATGGTTGATCCCAGACCCAAAAAGCCCATACCGTGGCGACGCTTGTATTCGATTTCTTTGCGCTGACCTTCGAGAGGCAGACCATTGATTTCGACAACGTTATCCAACATACGAGTAAATACTTCTACTACTTCGGCATACTCTTCCCAGTCGAAGAATGCTTCGGCGGTGAATGGGTTGCGGACAAACTTAGTCAGGTTTACAGAACCTAACAGGCAGCTGCCGTAAGGCGGTAATGGCTGCTCGCCGCAGGGGTTGGTTGCACGAATATCTTCGCAGAACCAGTTGTTGTTGTTCTTGTTTACTTGGTCGATCAGGATAAAGCCAGGCTCTGCATAGTCATAGGTGGACGACATGATGGCGTTCCACAGCTTCTGTGCACGGATGGTCTCGTAGATTCTACAGGCGACTAGGCCTTCATCATTGCTGATGTAGTTCTCTGTGGTTGGGAATGGCTTCCAAACGACGTTGTCGCCTTTTAGGTCGAGCCCGCCTTCGATTTCTTTGGCACTGATAGGGAAGGTCAAATCCCAGCTGCCATCGTTGCGAACGGCTTCAATAAACTCTTCGGTGATCAGCAGCGACAGGTTGAACTGGCGTAGACGACCATCTTCACGCTTGGCGCGAACGAAATCGAATACATCTGGGTGGCTTACATCAAAGGTTGCCATCTGGGCGCCACGACGGCCGCCTGCGGATGAGACGGTAAAACACATCTTGTCGTAGATATCCATAAACGACAGCGGTCCAGAGGTGTAGGCACCAGCACCGGAGACATAGGCACCTTTGGGACGCAGTGTTGAGAATTCGTAGCCGATACCACAGCCAGCTTTCAATGTTAGACCGGCTTCGAGGTTGCGCTCGAGAATGCCCTGCATGGAGTCGGGAACAATGCCAGACACAGTACAGTTGATCGTTGAAGTAGCGGGCTTGTATGCCTGTGCACCGGCATTGGAAATAATGCGGCCAGCTGGAATGGCGCCATGTTTAAGTGCCCAGTTGAAGCGTTCGCTCCACAGTGCGCGCTTGTCTTTGTCTTCTACATCAGACAGTGCTTTAGCAACGCGCGCATAGGTCGCGTTGATGTCACCATCGACAGGCTGCTCTTCTTTGTCCTTAAGACGGTATTTTTTATCCCAGATGTCGAGGGAGGCGTCTTGCATTAGAATTTCCGGGTTTTTCTTCACGGCTTTGACTGTTTTTAATTTCGGTGCACTGCTCATTGACTGCCCTTTTAATCATTTTCAACTCAGCTAGCGGTAGCTGCTGATAGTTTTATGGAATTTTTTTCTTGTCTGTTGCTGCTCTTTGCGTCTTCTTTCGCTACGCTTTTTTTACGCTTCTATGCATTTGTGTATGGATAGTCTATAACTTAGTTTATCCTACATGGTGTGTCTTGCAAGTGCTAATCCACTATATCTTGTGTTTTTTCGTCTCAACAACACTAGGAGCGGTTTGTAAGTCATTGAAAAACATGTGGATAACTAGCCCTGATCCGCGCCCCTAATGGGCTGGGAAAAATAACTGACCCTGATCAACAAACCGGTCACGCTGGCTGGCCGTATAAAAGTGTCATTGTGCCAATCCAGCGACTTGGCTAAACTAGGCGCTTTATTGCTATTCATCTAAAAAGCGGCTTCCCACAGGGGAATCTGTCGCAATCTATAGAGGGTTTTCATGGATATTTTTGACTTCTCCGACGGCCGTGAAGGCTACTACGGAAAGTACGGTGGTGTTTTTCTGCCTGAGATTCTGCATGCAACGATTGAGGAGCTCCTGGTGTGCTTCCGTGAATGTAAAGCGGACCCCAAGTTCTGGCAGGACTATGTAACCCTACTGCAAAATTATTCAGGCCGTCCTACGCCCGTTACCCATCTCGAAAACCTGTCTCGTAAACTGGGCGGTGCGCAGATTTATGTCAAGCGCGATGACCTCAACCACACCGGCTCTCACAAGATTAATAATGTGATGGGGCAGGGGTTGCTGTGTCAGCGACTGGGTAAGAAGCGAGTCATTGCTGAAACCGGTGCTGGCCAACATGGTTTTGCTACCGCCACCATGGCGGCCAAGTTTGGTTTTGACTGTAAAATTTATATGGGTGCGGTGGATGTTGCTCGGCAGCGACCCAATGTGTTTTGGATGGAAAATCTTGGCGCTGAGGTGATTGCGGTTGAAGATGGCCAGCGCACCTTAAAAGATGCGGTGAATGCCTGTATGCGTGACTGGGTGACTAATATGGCTGACACCCATTATATTCTGGGTACGGCCTGTGGTCCTCACCCTTTTCCTGAAATGGTTAGCTGGTTTCAGTCGATTATTGGTATGGAAGCGAGAGAGCAAATTTTAAAACAGGCGGGTCGTCTGCCTGATCGTGTCTATGCCTGTGTGGGCGGTGGATCTAATGCCATGGGTATTTTCCAGGGCTTTTTTGATGACGATAATGTTGAGTTGGTTGGCTGTGAAGCCGGTGGCCATGGTGTGGGTTCTTATATGCACTCGGCGCGTCTGGCTTACGACGATGCTACGGTAGGCGTTGCTCAGGGTTATAAAACCTACTTCCTCCAAGATAAGGAAGGCAATATGGCAGAAACCCATTCGGTTGCTGCCGGCCTAGACTACATTGGTGTGAACCCAATTTTCTCCTATTTGCATGATCAGGGCAAAGTACGCTTTGAAGCGGCCACAGATATTGAAGTAAAAGAGGCTCTTAAGCTGACTATGCGCACAGAGGGTTTGATTCCTGCGTTAGAAAGCACCCATGCCTTTGTCACGGCGATTAAAGAAGCGCCCACCATGAGCAAGGACGAGATTATTCTGATTAACCAATCTGGCCGTGGCGATAAAGATATCTTTACCATTGCCGATGCACTGGATGATGCTAAATGGAAAACGTTTATTGGTGGCAAAGCCGATCAATACCGTGGGGAGAATAGCTAATGGGTCTTGAGTCGTATATTGCCGAGCGCAAACAGCACAAAGATTTATTGGTGATGGCCCATGTAGTTTGTGGCTATCCGTCCTTTGAGGCCAATATGCAGGAATTAGAAATCATGCATGAGGCTGGTGTGGATCTGGTGGAATTACAGTTCCCATTTTCTGAGCCCAGTGCCGATGGCCCGCTTTTTGTGCATGCCAATGAGCAGTCATTAAAGTCGGGCACGACGGTTGATCAGTGTTTTGATTTTATGAAGCTGGTGTCTGAACGCTTTTCTTTTAAAGTGTTGATGATGGGTTACTACAACACTGTATTCAAAATGGGCGAAGAGGTTTTTGTTCAGCGCTTAAAAGAAGCGGGTGGTGTGGGTTATATCGTGCCTGACCTGCCCCTTGAAGAATCTGCACATCTCCATGCCCTGTCGGAAGCGGCGGATATTGAGCCGATTATTTTAATGACGCCCACTAGTAGTGATAAGCGCCTTGCCCAGCTGGGTGCCATTAGCCGCGGCATGGTTTATGTGGTGGCTCGTAAAGGGGTTACCGGCTCTAAAACCAATATGGGTGATGACGTGATCGGTCTTATTGAGCGTTGTCGCCAACATACTTCCGTACCCATGGGTGTGGGCTTTGGTATTAGCAGTAAGGCGGATATGGATTTCTTGCGCGGGAATGCGGATATGGCCATTGTTGGAACGGCCGCTCTGCAAACCTGGGAAGATTCAGGCGCTGAGGGTTTGAAAAAGTTCTTTGCTGAGCTGATGGCCTAGTTAGAGAAAAGCCATAGGTAAAAGGTTAGTTTTCTTCTACCACCGAGAAGCGCCAATCATTAATCACCTGTGAGCGCACTTCCTCCAGCTCGGGAATAGCACCTAGGCTGGCATTTTCGATACAGACCAGATGCACCCCATGGCCTGAGGCTATGGGGCCAGCCCAGCAGGGCAGGTCGCCCTCTTTTACCAACTCAAATAATTTCTGTGCAAAGTTGTTACCAAACTCATCGTCAATTTTGGTGGAGGTGGCTGAAAAGTAGCGCTCGGCTAATGTTGATTGATCGCCCTGTGGCTCGGTTTCTGAAATCCCTTGCAGGGCTTGCATAGCCTTTAGCCTAGCCTGACCACCATGTTTGGCTCTCGAAAAGACAATCTGTTTAAAACTAAAGCGGGATGATTCCCGATACTGGGCTCTATGCTCTGCGTAAAAGGCCGCCAGTTCTTTGTCTGTGGGCTGTCGACGGGTGGTAATATTTTTGGTGAGGCCTTCGAGTTTAATTTCCATGGCGGAATGATTAACCACTTCGTCGATATCGGCACTCATGCCTTCGGTACCTTCTGCTTCTTCACCAAAAAAGCTTGTTTCGATACGCTGTTCTAGGGTACTTATATCTGGCAGGTTTTGGCGATTGGCGTCCCAGTCAATATCGCTTGGGGCATCGGGGTCTAAAGATAGTAGCCAATAGGCAGCAAACCCCAGTGCGATAAGCAGGAAAGTCCGTAAGAGAATTTTGGGGAAGGCGGTCATATTGAATGGCTCACTACTGTTTAAATATTTTAATCCAGTCACCAGCACTGGGTTCGCCGCTGGGATAGAAGCCATTGATTATACGCAGATCTTGACTGTCTACGGCATTGAGTTTGAGTGCCTTGGTCAGTCCGTCAAAGGTGGTGCGGCTGGTGGCCTTTACATAATTGATGGTCTTGGGTTTTTGTCCGGCAATCTCACGACTGGAAATAGGACGGAATGTATTGATTGCGGTAATAAATAGTTTGTCTGTCTCGATAAAGGCGTCCTGCTCGGTGACTTCGCCGGAAAAAAGATAGGCATTAAGTTTGTAATAGACCACGGCGATGCGGCTGTCTGGGCCTTTGTCGCCGCCGGGCAAAATACCCGTAAAGCCTTTGAGTCGCGCTGGGGCTATAGATTTGCCTTCCTTTAATTGAGAGACCTTTAGATAGTTATACAGATATTCTTCTGGGGTCTGGGAGGTCCGTGCGATGGGCCGCATCTTTAATGTGGCGGTTTTGTCTTCTGGGGCGCCGCTGGCCATAAATGGTTTGGGGTTGGCGTTCTGTTTCCAGTCTTTAGGAAAGTCGAACCGCACTCTAAGGCGCATATTTGAGAAGCGTTCGGGCTTTTTTTCTTTGGCGAGAAAGTTTTCCCCCCAGATTAGGCCGTCGGTTAGCTGACGGTAGCGACTGGCGCCATTGTCTCGTGTTTCGTCGGACTTTACGGCATTGGCTTTACTGACCACGGTGCGTAAGCGGCTGTCATTGCGAGGGTGACTGGAGAAAATACCATGGTAGGTCTGCTTGGAGGCTCCCTTGGCCTTCGCGCGATCCTTCTGCAGGCTTTCGTAGTCTTTCATGATGGAGAGCATGCTAATCATCTCAGAGGGCGCATAGCCCAATTTGGCCATGTATTCAGCGCCGGCTTCGTCCGCTTCTAATTCGTTGCGACGGCCGTGACCGCGGATAATTGAATTGGCGTAGGCCATTCCCGCTTCATAGACCTCGTTGCTGCCCGACAATACGGCGGCAATAGTTGAGAGTATCTGGGCGCCGGTGGCTTTGCCCTCTTGGCCGGTCACATGTTTACGGGTGATATGACCGACTTCGTGGGCGAGCACTGACACCAGCTGGGCTTCATTGCTCACATAGTTGAGTAGGCCGCGGTTGACGTAAATATAGTTGTCCCGGGTAGCAAAGGCATTTAGGTCGGGGGAGTCGAGTAGGGTGAAGGTGAACTCTTCACCGGCCATTTCTGACACGGAGATAATTTCGGCGCCGAGTTTTTTGATATAGGCATCCAGTTCGGGGTCGTCGTAGAGCGCGGTGCCCTCTAACACCTCTTTATAAATTTCTTCGCCAGTGACGGCACTCCATGCATATGGGGCCAGCATCAAGAGGCTGAGGAGGGCGGTGGCAATTATCTGGCGACGATTAAGAGGCATAGTATTTGGCTAGTCAGTGGATTGATTATTGGGGGTTGGCTAGTTGGGTGGTAAAAAACCCTTTCAGCTGGTTGCCAAGACTTGAGCAGGCATCACTTTTTACCGGTGTTAAAAATGGGATAGGGGCCACAGCGCCAATTAAATACGAAGTGCCCTCGGAGTCGACGCGCAGGCGACCTTTTTCGGTCAGGTCCTGCAGATCCCAGACAATGGCTTCATAGACAGAGAGCTTGTCCCATTGCGCGAAACCAAAGCAGCCACCGCCGCCGGGTCCAATGGCGCAGCTTATAGAACCACCAGAATCCAAGGTTTCTGTGGAGCCATCCAGCCATACTAGATAGCGCACATCAAGCTTATCTACTTCGGCCTTGATGCTGGCGTCTTGCATGAGTCGTTTAAGTCGCGGTAGGCCTTTGGGTGCAGTGCGGGGTTCAAACCAAGGATAAATGGCATCGATAAATACCTGCTCTGGCAGTACGCCGATATCGGCGCCGGTCATTCTTTTGCCCACGCAGCCAATAAATTCACGGTCGGTTTCATAATGGCCCGCATCTCTGCGACCGAGTACGACCACTTTCTCGCCTGCGTTCAGTTCTATGGGTTCACCCGTGGGTCGATATTCGTCAATGGTGGTGGTAGCGGCACAGCCGGCTAGGACGGTACTAAATAGTATTGCGATGAGTTTGCTTGAGGTTTTCATTTTGATGCCTCCGCGCTGTTAGCCTGCTGAGGACTGGTTTGACTGTCCGCTGGAGCCGATGATGTTGCCTGTAATTGCTGAGACCTTCTCAGTTCTTGCGCTACCCAGTTATTGACTGCTGGGATGCGGTAAAAATCGAGCATCAGTTTGGCGCCGGCATCGCGAAGGGCAATAATCGAGGCCTCTTCAATGGCACCGCCTTTTGATGCCATAAAGGCATCGGGGGTTTTGCCATAGGCGGGCATAAACCAGCTGTCGATAGCCTCGCCATCGACGGTTTCGAGATCAAGGTTGTATTTTATCCATACTTCGAACACGTTTAGATAGTTGTCTGAAGGAGTGGATACCTGGACTTCTCGCACTGAGGGAATAATAACCATGGCATTCTCGGAGGTTATCTCTTCTCTACTCGAGACGAATTCAAGCTTACTGAATAACCCGGCAAAGGCATTGCGCAGCAGGCGCACCTGAGCGGCTCCGATATCGATCATAGTTTTCGCATTGGGCTTGGCGACATAGGTGGCGAAGCTCGGTTCAAAAACCACCGTAGCGCTGAGTGGTTTTGGTTTTGCCAGTACCTGCGGAAATTCATTGGTTAACTGCACCGACGCAGAAGTGCTGCAGCCGGACAGAATTATTAAAATTATAATGGCAGCGAATCTGTTCATTTTTATCATTATCATAATTAAATACCCTTTAATTGAGGCTGTTTAAGCCGATAAAGGTTCCCCCGTTGTTGTAGCTAAGTTCACGCATCAGTGCGGCGAATTTAATGGCCGATGCGCTAGGTGTGCCCCCAGGCGGAAAATGCACTGGAAAGCCAATGGCGTGAATACGGACTAATCGGTCGGCACCGCGGTGAGCTTTATTGAGTTTGTCTACGGCTTTAACCACATTGCGTATTGAGCGTCCCTGATAATCATCGCCCAATGTGTAAATGCTAATTCTTCTACCCGGTTTGTAAAAAGTCTGGATGGCGGCATTAATACCTTCGACGGGACTCGAGTTACTAAAGGGTGCCCAGTTGGCGAGTTTGGATATAATTTTTTTGCGCATCTCTGGGCTGTCAGACATCCACTTATTAGCGTAGTTAACAAACATATATTGGCCCATATCATTGAGCACCTGAATGCCTTTTACCTCGGGGTAAATATCTAAAATATTAAGCATCTCTTTTTTTACTTTTTCCCAAGCGGCTACCTGCATGCTGCCGGAGGTATCGATTACAAAGATAATATAATCACTGTCTGCGGGGATGCCTCCGACCAGCTGATTCTGCTGTAAAAATTCTGGCCCTAGCAGGCGCTGCATTTCTTCTGAGAGTACCTGAAGCACAAGCTGCAGCTGTTCTTTTTCTCGGGACTGAGACTGGGATAGTTGATTGGACTGTTTGGACAGGCTGGCGAGTTTTTCTTTGAGTCGGGCGACCCGTTCTGTTAATTCAGAGAGCTGTTCTTTGCGGGACTTTAAACGTTCGTCGAGCACGACGGACTCGCCGCGTATTTCAAAGAGTCGCTCCTGATAATCTTTTACCGACCCCAACAATTGATTTTCGGCCTCTTCCAATGCCGACGGATCTCCCACTCGGGCGATAACCAGGAGTAAGACTATAGCGCCAAAGCCACAGCTTATAACATCGAGAAACGAGATGCTCGCCTCTTGTAATGCTCTGCGCTGTTTTCTCATGGCCAGTCTCTAGATGGCGCTATAAAGGCACCATCGGTATCTAGAGCGGTCTGCCAAAAAAGTGCGGCTGCTTCCGGGTCACCTTCCATGGGAAAAAGAATGGTATTTAATGGCACGCCTCGAGGGAATTCTTTCATTGCAGCGATAAAATGTTTGCGCCGCTGTTCGCCGCTGACCATATATTTTCGTGGTGGGTTTTTACCCTGTGTGGGCAGGCCATCGGTGAGTAGAAAAACATTGTCGGGCCGATCTTCAAAATCTGCGATGGCGCCAAAGCCATTGGTTAAACTTGTGCCAGAGCCGGGTGAGTAAAGTTTGAGGCCGGCAATGGCATCTTCCATTGCTAGTGAATCTGCAGCATCTAGCCATTCACCTTCTGAATCGGGGAGGGCAGCCTGGGCCTCGGTATTGAAAACATAAATTTGAAATCTGCTACTAGGAGGCAGTTGGGCGACTAGCCATTCGACGGTGCGCAATGTCCACTGCCATTTGGGGGACTGTATTTTCTGTTCGTCGTCCATGTTGCGTCGACGCACGGCATTGACCACGGTATCGGCGAGCATGCTGGCGGAGCCATCCACCAATATCAGAACCCGCTCGCCACCCAGCTTAAGGCCGGTAAGATATTGACGGTTGCCATCACCGAGAAACTCTCGGACTTTGTCGCCGAATTCTACTTCTTCCATTTCTGCAGTTTCATTTTCCAGCTGCTCGACCTGACGACGCAGTTTGTCGATATCATTGGGGTCGGCCTGAATACTTCTTTCTGTTTCCTGTAAATCTGTCAGTACACGATCTGAAAGTCCCTGAGCCTCAACTAATTCTAGAGTGATTTCTTCAAGGCTGTTTAACAGCCGGGTTTTTTCTGTCTCTGCCTGGCGGATGTCCATTTGCAATAAATCTACTTCCGCAGACAGTCTTATATCTGGGGTTTGGATTTCGGTGGCGTTGTGACGAAGAATTAAAAATAGCAGGGTAACAGCGCCAAAGCCGCAGGCCATGATATCCAAGAAGGATAGACTGAAGGCTATATTGCGACGCTTTCTAGGCATTGCTTACCTCGACTAGGCGCAGCCTATGACCCGCGATAATAATTTCTTGGCCGGGCTCACAATGGCCGGGCATCTCCATCGCTATCTCTGCAGACTGGTGCATTATGCGCAGCTGATGGTTTTCGATGACGGCGACAAATACTGCTTTGTTATCGATGCCATTGGCCATGCTTAGCTGATCGTCTAGAAGGCTAATGCTCAGGGGTTTGTCGAGGGGCCAGGCATGATCTTGGTGAAGCAGATGGGTGGCGCAATGCTGTTTGGTGTTTGAGTTGGTTTTAGTTCTAGCGCTTTTAGTTTTTCCATTCACGGTTTTTAAGGTTGTAATTCTATGCAGTGTTTTGCTGTCGGCAACGATCTGCTGCTGAGCTGTCAGGCAGTTGTCAGTGCTGCTGGCCTGTGACATCACCTCTGCATTGGAAAACCTTGGCAGTATGGCAGGGATTAAACGGGCGCTATGAGCAAAGCTAATGTCGGCGTTGGGGTGATTTTTGATGATGCTATTTAGGCTGACAAGGCGCTGTTCAATGATTTCGCCGATTTTGTCTCTGCGTAATATAAGGGGTAGTTCTCCTCGCGGGGAGGGCAGACTGACGGAAATTTTACTCTCCCAACCAAGCTGCATCAGCCAGTTTGGAAGCTGATCATAGATTGCCTGTTCGCCCTCTGAGGTATGCAGGGGATCATGACGATAGTCGTCAATGAGACGATCACTGATATGGCGAGCCACACCGTTATAGATGGTCATGATGCCCAGGTCTGGAACAATTTCTTGGGTGCTGATATCGACGGTGCCGCTCTTTGTGCTAAGCAAAGTCACCACAGATTGCTGAAGCTGCAAGTCGATGAGTAAGGTTTGTTTTTTGTTGTGGAGGCCTATGGCCAGTGCGCTATCTATCACCCCATCAACCTGCACAGGAATCGCCTGGGCCAAACCTAATAGCAGGGCTAGCTGATCATCGGTAAAACAGCCGGGCACGGCGAGAATGACATTACTGGGTGAACCAACACTTTCTAGCATGTGCTTGATTTGGGCATAGGCGATATCGCCATGATGTCGCGCCCAGTTTTGTTTTTTGGGTAGCGGCAGTTGGTTGAGTTGGCGCCAATGCTGATTAAAACTATCCTGAGGATTTTTCCATGCGCTGGCTCGGGCGCTATCTCCACTCTCAATACCTGTAGGGGTAAGCTGAGCAAAGCCCGGTTCCATATGGGATTGACCATCCTCTGACTGAATCAGCAGGGCCTGGTCATTGAGTTCCAAGATAGCCAGTGTCATAGTTTATTTCGCTTTTAAAAAACGCAGTAAATTATTTTCGCAGTAGGACTGAGAATCTAATACTAAGCGCTCTTGTGAGAGCTGTAGCTGGTGCATAAAAAACATCACTACCATGCTAATTAGCAGAGCGATAAAGGTGGAGTTAAAGGCGACGCCAAGACTGCTGGTTACTCCAGCGATATTGCCGGCGATGGCTTCGTGAGCCTGGCCTAGGGCGGCTCCGATACCGCGTACTGTGCCAATAAAGCCGATGGAGGGAATGGCCCAGGTAATATAGCGAACCATAGAGAGCTCTGAATCGAGACGATCGTTTTCGGTACTACAGGTGCTGTTAACGGCTTCGGTGGCGAACTGCACGCTTTCGGTGACCTGAAATCGAGTCAGTGCTGTGTGTAGGGCTCTGGGTAAGAGATAACTCTGCTGTTCATCGGGCAGTGATTGCAGGGGTCTGGTGAGTTGCGAGGCATCATCTGGCAGCACTCTAGAGCCTTCGGCAATGGAGATTAAGGGTTGGTTCAACATGCGCTGTTCACGAATGGTGGTGCGGGTTTTGTAACCCATGATGGCGAGGGACCAGAACATCAGAATAAAGCAGGCTTCTTGTTCGAGGTCTTTAATGACAATAAAGAATGATCGAGGTACCTGATACTCTTCGCCGGCGGCAACCATTTCGGCATGGTGACGAATGGTGCTGTCGGCATTGGGGCGAACCACGGTTACAAAGATGGTGTGAACAATAATGATGGCCAGCAGCAGGGCAATCAATTGAAAGAACATCTCGTTGCTGGCGCGGTTGGTTGAAGTATTCATAGTCTGGTCCTGTTACTCAATGTTTTAAATATCTGAGGGGAGAGGGACGGGAAAATCCTCGGATATTTCTTCGCTGGGTTTGAAGTCTCTGTCGTCTCGGGTTTCTTTATTAGTAGTGGCTGAGGGCTCTTTATTCGCTGAGGGCTCTTTATTTGCTGAGGGCTCACTATCCGCTAGTGGCTTTTCGGGTGTCGACTCCTGAGCAATCAGTATCGCGGGCATAAAGAGCATTGTGATTAGCAATATTCTTATTGGCAGTCTCATGGTCGAACTCCGGCGCTGTCCACATAACGGGCAATTCTAAAGCCTACATCTAGGCGGCCATCGGCGCCAGCATCGCGATAACTTAGACGCAGTTCTGTGCGAGACCCCAGTGCCCAGCTGGCTCCGCGAATAACATGTCTGGTGCCTGTTTTTGGTCCTTTCGGATCTATCGCGACTTCTCCTCGACTGGGACGCACGTCGTAATAGTCATTAACCCATTCCGCAACATTGCCGCTCATATTATAGAGGCCGTTATGGTTGGGGCTGAAGCTACCGGTATTGGCTGAAACCGGAGATTTATCGTTGTAATTGGCAATGGTAAAGGTCAGGAATCTTGAGGCGCTTTGATCGGCATAGTTTTCAATCACTGCGGCAGGAGGATAGAGGTCATTGTTCCAGGGAAATACTTTGTTTTTGCCATTAGTGTCGACTCTTGCTGCCCAGGCCCATTCGGCTTCGGTGGGCAGGCGGTAGCCATGGGCGTCCCAGTTAAAACCGCTGACTATGCCGGCTTCCATTTGATAAAACTGGGGCAGACCGTCCCGCTTGCTCAGCCAGTTGCAGTAGAGGGCGGCATCTTCCCAGCTAACTTTGGCGGCGGGCTGTTGATCCATATCCAATGACCGGCCCTTGAGTGCGGAGGAGCTGTGGCTGGCTTTCCAGCGACGTAACTCGGCATTGCTAATTTCTTTGGTGCCTAGATAAAAGGGTCTTTGCAAGCTTACGTTGCGTTCGGCTTCATTGGCCCTGCGTCCCGGTTGACGGCGGGGTGCTCCCATCGTGAAGCTATGGTTGGGGCGAAATAATTTTAAGGGCGAGCCAATTGAGGATTTTACCATTGGCGGGCGCGAGGCCCAGTAAGCCTGTTGCAGGGTAAGCAGCGTTACCTTAAGTGCCTGTTCGTGGCCGGGTCTTGGTGTGACAGTTAATGACTTGGTTTCGTAACCGGGTTTTTGAATGCTGACGCTATGGGGTTTTGCTGTGAGTGATAGGGTTCTACTACCGCTACCCTGGTTGCGGTTATCCACCAGAATCTGTGCATCCTCTGGGCTAACAGTAAAGGCAATGTTGCCTATATTAGGGACTAGGTTAATGGCTAGACCTGAGTTTTCTTCAGGCTGTACCTTGGCTGATTTAGTCGCCTTTAAATAGCCTTCCAAAAATAGCTCAATAGAATGTTTTGTAAAGGGGGCTAAGGCGACATCCACTGGGGTGGTGCCACGAAATTTGTTGTTAATGGTGACATTAGCGCCGGTTGGAGAGCTGCTTATCTGCAATGTGCCGTCGGCAACAATCAATTTAATAGGAGGATGCTGAGCGTCGGTGCCCGCTTTAATAGAGACCTGCTGGAGGTGAGGCTTATAACCTGTAAGCGCTATTTTGAGCTGACTGCCTGTTTCCAGTACCTCTGTACTTAGGGGAGTTTGGCCGATTAGTCGCTCATCAATATACAGATCGGCTCCCGCTGGTTCGGTGGTGAATTGCATCTGCCCCCAGGCTGGCAGCAATGCGATGTTGAGAGACTGAGTTTTACCTAGGCCTTCGATATCAATCTCTTGTTGCAATGGAAAGTAGCGATACTTGCTAAATTCAAGCTGGTGGGAACCTCGACTAAGTCCCTCGAGCGTACCCGGAACTGTCCCTGTTTGTTGCTTGTCGACACTGACTTGGATGTCTTGCAGTTCTGAGGTTATGGCGAGATTACCGGGCAGTGGTTGGAGCTGTAGCTTTATATCCTGAGTGGCAGCATCGCCTACGGTGATGGTGTCGAGTAATGGATAGTAGCCTGGGGTGGTGGCGGTGATGTCGTACTCACCTTTGAGTAGCAAGTAGTTGTCTCCGATGTTAAATGACAGGCCACTTATTTCTATGTCTGCAGCGGGAGGCTCTGTTTGGAAGATAACCGCACGTGCAATAAAGAGGTACGTCATGATGATAACGCTGATGCCTGCAAGAAGGGCGAGGCTGAGCATACCGAGTGATATGGGCAGGCGGCGCTTGGCACCACTGCCATCCATGGGCGTGAAGTCGGTTGCTAACAGTGGGTTATCGTCGGACATAGTATTTCAGATACTGTTTTATTATTTGATTAACAGATTAGTGTGCTTTTAATTTAGGCACGACTAATCTGTTCCCTAAACTTTTTGACTCCATTAATGGCTGTTTGTTAGAAAGATTTATGCTTGATCGTATAATTTTCTGACAAATGCAACAGACTAAGTAGTCTTTCTCGCTTTGCTCTTTGTTTATATCGCTTCGCTCTTTCTCTAAATAGCTTCGCCCTCTATGCTTTCTATTCAAATAGCTTCGCTACAGCTTACCAGTATTGGGTCGGGCATTGGTTCGCCGGTAATGGTGAATTCCACTCTTACATCTCTATAGCCCAGTCGTTTGCCTGCAGCGATGTAGCGTCCTGGTTTCAGTAAAACGGAGGTCTGCTTGAAGGCGCCTAACTTTTTAACGCGAAATAAGGTTACATCAGTGAGGCTATCTGACTGGAGGACAACATCGATGGAGTTGCGCGACTGGCGTAAGGTTTTATTCAGGTCGGCAATCTGCTGTGTTAACACGGGGCCCGGTTTGGCAATACCTCTGGCATCTTTCAGGAGACGTTGGCCGCTGCTGTAAAGGGAGGAAGACACAAGTTTTAGAGGGTCTGCGAGAATTTTATTAATTTGACTGTCCAGCTGGGCACGCACCCTGACGCGGATGGTGCGGACTTTGGCGGCAGTTAAAGAGGGGTCGGTGGCCAGTAATGATTGATAGACATCTAGGGCTTGCTGCCACTGTTCGCGGCTCTCATGGCCGTTGGCCTGGGCCATCTGCCGACTCACCAAAATCTGTGACTGACGTGTTTTAACCTGCGACATTGCCTGAGCCACAGAGGGGTGGTTGGCATAGACAGTGCCTGCTTTTTTAAATGCCTGATTAGCGGCGGCAAAGTTATCTTTATCTAGGGCGCTAAACCCTTGGCTCATGGCATTGCGAAAGCGCTCTTCGACAATGGCTTGCTGAGTGGAGCTTAGGGCTGCTGCAGCCAGTATATGTTGAGGATCAAGTGCTAGCGCCTGTTGGTAGGCGCTTTTAGCCTCATTGAGTTGTTTGCCTGCAAGCAGTTTATCTGCGCTCTGGAGCTGTTCAATAACCTCAGGTAGCACTGCGGCACGTTGCTCAATTTGCTGGGACTGTTTGTTGTCTGGTGCAATGGCCATGGCTAGGCTGGCTGCTGCAGTGGCAATTGAGATGTCGGTGTGGGCGGCATTTTCAATGGCGGCTAGGCCATCTGCCAGCGCCTTGGTTAATGTCTGCTGACCCAGCTCTTCTAGGTTTTTTAACTGTGCCAGTGACTGTTGGTAGCTATCTAGAGATTCCCGGTAGTCACCGTAGCCATACTGTTCGTCACCCTGCTCAATTAGGGCCACGGCCTGACGAAATTCGAAGTCGGCCCAGCGTTTAACGCTCTGGTTATTGAGGCGATCACGGGTGGCAATAATCTGAGCCAATGCCGCCTGGGAGTCCTGTCGATATTTTGTTTTCTCGGCAACTGTAGACGGACTTACAGAAGTTTTATCTACCACTGGAACAGAAGCACTGGGCCCCGCTATCCAAGGTTCACTGACGAGGTTGGGCAACAATAAAACCACCGCGGCAACGGCGACTAACAGCAGGCCGATCACAAGCTTCTGCTTACCCTGCTGTTTTGAATGAGATATAGGTGACTGTCTATCCATAATGCGGCGGCCCCTATAGGGTGCCACGCTCCTGCTTGTATATTCTATGCAGCAGTTCTTGCCACTGCTCGTATTGAACCTTAACTGTGCCTGTAAGGGTCACGGTGCGGTCTTCAAGTTCTATTACCTGGGGTGCGATCTCGGCTTCTAACGAGGAACCCATTTCGGCCACTGATTCATTGTAGGCGGCTGCCTGCTGTTTTTTCTCGAGGCCGGATTTAAGGATAAAACCACCCACGGCGGCAGTGGCTGTACTGGCATCGCTGCCCATGCGGGTGTTGGCCTGGGAGCGTCCATAGATGCCCGCTAGAATGGAGCCGATACCGGCAATAATCCTGCGATTACCCTGCTTGTCGAGTTGACGGGCCTTGACCACTGAATCGTAAGAGGCGCGCCTGAAATCTTGGTAGGCTAGGTGCATCTGCTGTGAGAAACCGTCGTAGTAATCCTGCATGGTATCCACATAGAGGTAGTCTCGATCACGAATTTTGCGCACGCGCTTCAGAATGCTGTCATTTTCAGCGGGAAGACGGCTAATGGATAGGGTGCCATTACGTTCTTCGGTAATATATTCATCGAAGGCTTCAGGTGAAAAGTTTTTTGCAAAGCGCAGCTCTGAGATGGTGCGCAGCTTTATGGCCCGTTCATCGCTGAATTTTTCTCTGTATTTGAGTACATCATTGGCAATGCGGACAAACAAATTTTGGAATGGATCACCCAGGCTTTTTAAACGACGATCGTAGGCATATTTGCCGGTGGTCTGTTTGTATTTCTTGCTGAACCAGGTTTTGCCGCTGGTATCTTTTACGGTGATTTTTAGGTCCATGGTTTCGCCATCGGACTGCAATATGGTGCCGGTAATGTAGATATCCATGACTATATCTTCGCTGGGGGTTACTCGAATAGCACCCCAGGCTCCGCTTTTTTCCATGACTTTGGCTAGCTGGTTGGAGAAGTAAATAGCCTCGGCAAAGCGCACCTCTGGAAATACGGTGTCGTCTTCGTCTGTTAGGTAGAGGCCATCATTAAGGGTTGGAATACCGACGTCTAAGAGCGCTGCTTCTGGAATAGGCGCTGCTGGGGTTTTTAATACTAGGGCTGTTGATGAGGTAACCTTGTCTGTGGCTGCAAGGGCCGAGGGTGCAGTAAAGAGTACTGAGAACAGCGCAGATGCCAACAGCAGAGCTGCTAATGCGGCTCTCCCTGTTTCTTGACTAAGTTGTTTATTTTCCATAATAGTTATTATCCAGCACCGTCTATTGATTCTTGATTCGTCTATATTCATCCCAGAGTCTCTCACGGAGCACTGGGTCTTTTTCTTTCATGGCTGCGTCGCGTATCTGGCGAAGTACAATATCATCACCCTGACCATCATCTATATCCTCGGGGATAGGTATCACCTTGGCATCTGCTTGCTGCTGTCCAGAACCGCCGCCGCTTTCGCCCTCGGTACCGGGTGTTCCTTGGGAACCAGCTTCGCCCTCTGAGCCCTCCGGACCCTGTTGTGCGGCCTGTTCTATGTCTGCATTGCTCTCACCGGGGATGCCGCTGTCGGCCTCTTCAAAGAGAGGTTCGTCACTATCTGCAGCAACACCAGTAGAACCACTGGGACTTAGAATATCGATTTCGTCCGGTCCCTGGGATGAACTACCTCCCATACTGTCATCAAATCCTTCTAAAGATGCGTCAAGTTGCGCATCTAGGCCCTCTACACTCTCTCCTTGCTGACCGCCGGCGCTTTGTTGGCCACTGGCGCCGTCCTGTCCCTCATCTTCTTGGCCACTGCCAGTGCTCCCATCTTCACTTCCTGAACTCTCTTCACTACCGGTACTTCCATCTTCGCTACCGGCGCCTTGCTCACCGCCGGATGGAGGCCCGCTAGGAGGTGAGGAACTACCGCCGGGTGATGAAGAACCACCGCTTGAAGGCATGCCTCCGCCGGATGGGCCTGATGGCCCAGACTGTCCTGACTGGCCTGAAGAGTTCGTTGGCGAGGGCATTTGGCAGGCGGTGAGTAAAAACACCATAGCTAGCGCTGCTATTAGACTAAGCACTGAAGGTTGGCCTGTGGGGCTTTTTAATTGGTCCATTTCTTTAGGTCCATGTCAGTCGTTCCATTTTATTCGGCCCATTTTAGCCGATCTATTTAATCGATCTATTTAATCGATCTATAGTAGCTAGCCCTGGGGTGTTGGTTGATTGTAGGTCATGCTGTAGGGGGCATCTGCAGCCAGCCCATTAACGAGCTTTGGTCTAAAGCGTTTGCTGCGCACATCTTTGCGCAGATCGCTCAGTTCTTTGTCAGTAAAGCTTTCTGGTGGATTAGCCACTTCGATGTCATTGGGCACGCCGTAGGTGGATATCATCATGGACAGTTCAAGCTGAGCATCCTCGATTTCATCTGCCTGAGTTGCCTGACTGCCTTTATTCATGCTGAATTCTATCATTCTCGGTGCATCAAATAGCTCTGCTCGAGCCTGCGCGGGATCTTCTGTGGTGTCCAATACATCGGATGCTAGCTGATAGGCCTGGGTAGCAGAAGACCTTTGCCCGAATACCAGATACCAGTCACCCAGCTCAGCAATCGCAAGGGCATGATCTATCGCCGTGCTGTCGGGCTGCTCTACCAGGGACTCAATGACTTTCTCCAGCGCGAGCTTGCCTCGACGGAAGTGCATATGGGAGGTGGTTGCGTCGCTGGGACGGCCTGAGGAGCCTGCCATGGATATGCTCAGGCCAGATTCTGAGGGCTCTCCATGCTGCTTAATATGGTTGGCGATAAAATATTGCAGATACCCCAAACGTCGGTAGCGATCTGGCGCTTCTGGATCGTCCAGTGGCATATCTGTATTGATAATGTCGTACATCCGTGCGGCAATGCGTTCTGAGATAACTAGGTTGGAGTAACCGCCCCTAGGCGTGCGCTCTTTGTAGCTGTCCATGTACCAGTCCAACAACTGGTCCAGCACCGGCAGCATGCGTACATCTTTTGAGCCATAGGCCTTGGTATTAATGGTGTACAGGTTTTCCAGGGCTTTTTGTGATTCGTCCCAGTTACCTAGGTAACTTTCGGTGTCGGCAATGGATACTAAGTAGGGCGCCTGAGACAAACTGTCGAGGCCATAGTTAACACGCTCAATTTGCATGCCTCTTTGGAAGGCTTTGCGCGCATTTTCGTACTCTTCTCGGGAATAAAGTGATTTTCCAAGGCCTAAATACAGATCTGATAGCTCTGTTGAGTAGGCACTGTACTCAGCTTCAACATTGTCGATGGCGTTCATATAGTCGACAACAGGGTCGGAAATAGGCTTTTGTTCGGCGATGGATTGTGCGTAAGAAAATTGCGATGCTGTTATTGCCAATAGCAATACAGAAATTCTAAATACTCTGTCCCTGCAGATTGAGGGCGATTGTGATGGATATTGCTTGATGGGCATAACCAGCTCCTAGATTAACTCTAAAATTTAGAGTCGTCAGTTTGTAGCCGGTTCCGTGGCGGGTCTCTTGAGACGCATTTATTTTGTTTTTATGAACAAAGACTACAGATTTGACTACAAAAAATGATGTTTTACTTCGAGTTTTTCAACATTGCCTCGGTATTTATCTTAGTTTACACCTTCAGGTGCTAGAATCTTCGGCCATTTCAACGATATATCGGGATACTAATGAGCAAACCTCTAGAAGGCTTGAGAGTTATCGAACTGGGTCAGCTTTTGGCCGGTCCTTTTGCTGGATGCATGCTTGGATACTTCGGTGCCGAGGTTATTAAAGTAGAGCCTCCAGGTGGCGACCCGATACGTAACTGGCGTGAGGTTAAAGATGGTACCTCGCTTTGGTGGCGCAGCCTTGGACGCAATAAGAAGTGTATCTCGCTCAATCTTAAGACCCCAGAGGGGCGCGACCTCGTTAAGCAGCTGCTCAAGAGCGCTGACATAGTCGTGGAAAATTTCCGACCTGGTGTGCTTGAAGAATGGGGGCTAGACCCAGAGAGCCTTAGAGCAGATAACCCCAATCTTATCTATGCGCGTATTTCTGGCTATGGTCAAACCGGACCCTATTCTAAGAAGGCTGGCTTTGCCTCTGCCTGCGAGGCCATCAGTGGTTTCCGGTATGTGAATGGCTACCCGGGGGAAGCGCCAGTGCGGCCCAATTTAAGTATTGGCGACACGGTGTCGGGACTCCATGCGGTGATTGGCATACTGATGGCCCTGCGTTCGCGAGATGAGGCGATAAAAGATAATAAAGAGGGCGGTCAGGTGGTTGATGTGGCGCTCTACGAATCCATGTTTAATCTGCTTGAAGCCGTTATTCCCGAATATGATGGCGCTGGTGTTATTCGCCAACCCTCGGGAACCACGGTAACCGGTATCGTGCCGACCAATACCTACAAATGTGGGGATGGTAAATTCTTGGTGATTGGCGGCAATGGCGATTCCATCTTTGCCCGCTTGATGACTGCCGTGGGCAGAGCCGATATGGCCACGGATATTAAATATGCCACCAATTCTGATCGAGTCGTTCACGAGGCCGAGCTTGATCAGGTGCTGGCTAGCTGGTGTGCGAGCCTACCTCTCTCTGAAGCCATGCTTATTCTGGAAGATAATCGCGTGCCCTGTGGCCCTGTCTACAATGCTGCGGACATGATGGAAGATAGCCATTTCAAATACCGAGAATTATTTGAGCAGGTTGAAATTAATGGTGAGCCACTTAAAATTCCCGCCATGATGCCGAAGTTGCAAGGCACTCCCGGGGGCACAGAATGGCCGGGGCCGGAAATAGGCTCTCACACTGATGAAGTGCTGCAAAGTTTAGGATTGGGTGAGGCTCAAATTGAGCAACTCAAGGCCAGCGGTGTTGTGGCTGACGCGAACCATTCATAGCAAATAATCTAAGAGACGCCATTATGACCATTACCTCATTTCATCCGCCGCGCCGCACACTTATGGGACCTGGACCTTCCGACGTAAGTGAGCGCGTACTTCAGGCTATGGCTCGACCAACGGTGGGGCATATGGACCCGACGTTCATTGGCATGATGGATGAGGTTAAAACACTTCTGCAGTATGCTTTTCAAACGAAAAATGAACTGACATTCGCGGTTTCTGCGCCGGGTTCTGCGGGTATGGAATGCTGCTTTGCCAACTTAGTAGAGCCGGGTGACAAGGTTATTGTTTGTCAAAACGGCGTTTTTGGTGGCCGCATGCAGGAGAATGTTGAGCGCTGCGGTGGTATTGCGGTGATGGTCTATGATGATTGGGGAACCGTGGTTGACCCCCAGAAGCTTGAGGCTGCGCTGCTAGAAAATCCCGATGCAGTCCTGGTTGCCTTTGTTCATGCAGAGACCTCTACTGGCGCTCAGTCGGATGCCAAGACCCTCGTTGCGCTAGCCCATAAATATGATTGTTTAGCCATCGTTGATGCAGTGACCAGTCTTACTGGCTCGCCGTTACTGGTCGATGAATGGGAGATTGATGCCATTTATTCCGGTTCACAAAAATGCTTATCGGCTCCTCCAGGACTATCGCCGGTGAGCTTTAACGCCCGCGCGGCAGAAAAAATTCAACAGCGCAGCACTAAGGTGCAGAGCTGGTTTCTCGATTTAAATCTGGTCATGGGCTACTGGGGTGGTGAGGGCAAGCGCGCCTATCATCACACTGCACCGGTTAACTGCCTCTATGGTTTGCATGAGTCACTGGTAATTGTTCAGGATGAAGGTTTGGGAAATTCCTGGGCTCGGCACCAGCAGAATCATCTGGCATTGCGGGCCGGTCTGGAAGAGATGGGTATTGGATTTTTGGTGCCTGAACAGGATCGTCTGCCGCAGCTTAATACGGTTTATATTCCCGATGGCGTCGACGATGCATTGGTTCGCAGTCGTTTGCTCAATGAGTTTGATTTGGAAATTGGCGCTGGCCTTGGCGCTCTGGCGGGCAAGGTATGGCGTATTGGTCTAATGGGCCATGCCAGCAATCAAAAGAACGTCGATTTTTGTCTTAACTCTCTGCGCGCGGTACTTTAAGAATATCTAAGGCTAGGGCCTCGGCGACTTTTATGCCGTCGATGGCCGCAGACAGAATGCCGCCTGCATAGCCAGCGCCTTCGCCGGCGGGATACAACCCTCGCGTATTAACACTCTCATAGTCTCTGTCGCGCTTGATGCAAATTGGCGCTGATGTGCGTGTCTCAACACCGGTTAAAATGGCATCCGCCATGGCATAACCTTTTATCTGCCGGTCAAACTCTGGAATAGCTTCTCGGATTGCCGCCACGGCAAATTCTGGCAGTGCTTTGGATAGGTCGCCCAATGTAATGCCCGGTTTGTAGGAGGGGGTAACCGACCCCAATGTTGTAGACGGTCTGTCCTTTAAAAAATCACCCACTAGCTGGGCTGGGGCATTGTAGTTTTCGCCACCTAGTTTGTAGGCCAAGGACTCAAGTTCACGCTGTAAATCAATGCCGGCCAATGGATGTTCTGGGAAGTCTTGTTCTGGGTCGATACCCACCACAATAGCGGCATTGGCATTGCGCTCATTGCGGGAATATTGCGACATACCGTTAGTGACTACTCGGCCTTCTTCGGAGGTTGCGGCGACCACCGTGCCACCAGGGCACATGCAAAAACTGTAGACACTGCGGCCGCTTTTGCAGTGATGCACGAGCTTGTATTCTGCGGCACCCAAAACTGGGTGTCCGGCCTGGGCCCCAAAGCGCGCCTTGTCGATAGTGGACTGGGGGTGTTCGATTCTATAGCCGATAGAGAAGGGTTTGGGTTCTATATAGACCCCATGATCTAGCAGCATCTGAAAGCTATCTCGGGCACTGTGGCCTATAGCGAGAATAATGTGGCGGCTGTGTAATGTATCGCCATTACTGAGAGTTATGCCAGTAATCTGGCCTTTATCTCCATCTTTATCTTCAGTATCACGCAGAACTGATTCAACTCGCTGATCAAAACGAATTTCACCGCCGAGGCGAATAATCTCGGCACGCATATTTTCCACCATGCTAACCAGCTTAAAGGTGCCAATATGGGGTCGACTGTCGGTCAGAATTTCTTCCGGTGCACCAGCAATCACAAATTCATTTAATACTTTACGGCCCAGATGGCGGCGGTCCTTAACCTGGCTCCACAACTTGCCGTCTGAGAATGTACCGGCACCGCCTTCGCCAAACTGCACATTAGATTCGGCATTAAGCTTACGCTTGCGCCAAAACCCCCAGGTGTCCTGCGTGCGCTGGCGCACCTCTTGGCCGCGCTCAACCACTATAGGTTTAAGCCCCATCTGGGCCAGTATTAGTGCCGCCAAGATCCCGCAGGGACCAAAGCCAATAATAATGGGACGCTGTTGATTGGCATCGGGGAAGCTATCTGGCACCTGAGCGGCAAATTTATAGCTAGTATCTGGGCTGGCCCCGACTCTAGTGCCTACTATGGTGCCGGCTCTTGGCAGATTCGGACTGGCGGCAGTCACGGCTTTTTCAGCGGTCTCTGTCAGCATCACATCCAGCTGGTAGATCAGCAGGATTTGGCTTTTTTTACGGGCGTCATAGCTGCGCTTAAAGATACTAAAGCGCAATAAATCCTCGGCACCGATGCTGAGTGTTTCGAGGATAGCCTGGGACAAATCAGCATCGGTATGATCTAGGGGTAGTTTTACTTCACTTATTCTTAGCATTGCTTCTAATTTACCGGCATTAAATCGAGTAGGGCGGTGACTGTCGCATGGACACCGCTGATCACGGCGGGCTGGGGTTCGATCTTAAACAGCGGGCTGTGATGTGAGGGAATTGCTGGGCCGCCGGCCTTGGCTGCAGCCAGATCTAGCAAGCTAGTGCCACCCACGGAAAAGTAAACACTGGCAATGGCGGGATCGGTGGTGAAATAGGGAAAGTCTTCTGCACCCATTCCCTGAGAGGGTATGGATACCACATTGTTCTCACCCAACTCGTTTTGCCACACCTTTTTCAGGCGGCGCACCAGCTCGTCATTATTGATTGTGGGGGGGGTAGTCTCTGGCGAGACAATAACCTCTGGCAACTTATCTTCTGGCAAACCAGCAGCGCGGCCAAGGTTTAACGCTATGCGCTCAATACCGGCTAACAAGGTGTCGCGAGTTTTAAGGTTGGTGTTGCGCACAGTTAGCTGCAAATGGGCGCGATCGGAAATAATATTGTGTTTAGTGCCAGCATGGAATGAACCTACGGTGACCACCCCGGCCTGCCTTGGGGGCAGTTCACGGGCCACTAAGGTCTGCAGCGCGACCACTATCTGACTGCCCAATAACACTGGGTCTTTACCTGCGTGGGGGGAGGCACCATGGGCACCGACGCCATGGACAATAATATCGACAGTATCAGCGCCGGCAAAGGGCGCGCCTTCCTGCACATTCACGAGTCCTGCAGGCAGTCCGGCAGAGACATGAAAGGCCAGAGCGTAGTCTGGGGTACCAAAGCGCTCCCAGAGATTGTCTTCCATCATGATTCGGGCACCCATTAGACGCTCTTCAGCGGGCTGACCAATTAGCATTAATGTACCGGACCACTGATCAAGGCGCTCGGCCATCTGTTTGGCGGTGCCGATAAGGCTGGTGATATGCACGTCGTGACCGCAGGCATGCATCACTGAAACCTGATTGCCGGTAATAGGGTCTTTTTGCATGGCATTGGAGGCATATTCAAGGCCCGATTTTTCCTTGAGAGGCAGGCCATCGATATCGCCGCGCATCATTACTAAGGGACCGGGCCCATTTTCCAGTAGCGCTACAACGCCGGTACCGCCCACGCCCTCGGTAACCTTAAAGCCGCTACTGCGCATTGCTTTGGCAAGCTTCTTGGCCGTTCTAAATTCTGCGGTGCTAAGTTCGGGGTTGATATGGAAATCTCGGAACATGGCACTCAGGCGATTTTGGTAATCGGCTTTAATCGACGCGGCCAAATCATTGGCGTTAACATTAGTAGAGAGCGACACTAAAAAGGCAGTGCTCAGGGCTACTGATAGAATTATTTTTCTCATGTTCAAACACCTCTTAGGGTTTATAGGTGGCTACAAATTGCTGCACCACATCGCCGACCTGCTGCAAGCTGTCGCTACTGCATTTATCAACTGTATCAGCACTGCTGTGCCAATGATCTGGAAAAGGGTAATGAATTAGGTCGATCACTTTAATGCCCGCCCTTAAGAAAGGCACGTGATCATCCATGATACGGATACCCGCACTATCTTTAAATACTTGGCTGTCCTGCTGTTTGGCGATCGCCCAGACCGTATCCATAATCTCCCCCGCTAATGATTGAGAATACTGCTCTCGGGGAATCGACAGATTTTTAGCGCAGACCATATCCACAATGATGCCGGCATTGGGACGGTAAAAGGGGTTGGCAGTAATAAATTGGCTTGCGCCGATGGAATAGGGGAGACCGTTTATATTACCCATATCCTCTAAATCAAAAAACACCAGATCAACGGTTACCGGTGGCGGGTTGGCGGCGAATACACGGGCCAGTTCGAGCAGTACAGCAACGCCTGAAGCGCCGTCATTGGCACCGGAGATAGGCTGGTTTCGCAGTGCAGGGTTACGATCCTTTTCTGCCTGGGGGCGTGTATCCCAATGGGCTCCTAACATTATGCGCTGAGCTTTGCCCTCTGGTACAGCGTCAAAACTAGCCCAGAGGTTGGTGCCAGGCAACCCTTTGTAGCTGAATTGCTGGGTGGTGATTCGGTCGGCAAGGGGCTGTAATGTTTGTTTAATAAATGAGACGGTTTTCTGCTTGGCTCTCGGATTATTCGGCTCCCGTGGGCCAAAGGACACCTGACTGACAATATGCTCTAGGGCCTGCTTGCCATCAAATTGTGGCTCTGCCCATGCTGCGTTTGCATATAGCACGAAGATTGTGACTAGCATCCCTGTCAGTGTTTTTCTCATTAGTCTGTAATTACGGCGTCCTGCTCAGTCTCGCGGGCCGGTAAGGCAATGTGCCAAAAACCATAAATAATGGCAATTACGGGACAGAGTAAATTAAAGAAGGCGAAGGGCGCATACATCATAGTACTGACCCCAAGGGTTGCGGACATATAGGCACCGCACGTATTCCAGGGTATTAGGGCGCCGGTTAACGTGCCGGAATCTTCCAATGTTCGCGATAAATTAAGCGGACTCAAATTGTACTCTTTATAGGATTTTACAAACATCTGCCCGGGAATGGCGATGGACAGATATTGGTCGGCGGCCAGAACATTGGTACCAATGCAGGTCCCCACGGTGGCTGTAATTAATCCGCCGGCAGATTTCACGCGGCTAAGAGCAGCTTCAACTAAGCGTTCTAAGAGGCCAGTTCGAGACATAGCCCCACCGAAGGCCATCGCATTAATAATCAGTCCTACGGTGGTGAGCATGCTATCCATGCCGCCTTTTGATAGCAGTTTGTCTAGATCCACATTACCGGTCACTGATTCATAGCCAAGGAACATGGCTTGAAAGAGCCCCTTAAAAATAGCGGCCACAGCGATCAACTCTGGATCAGCTGCCAGGGCAATAACCACATCCCACTGGAAAATAACGGCGAACAGACAGCCCGCCACGGTGCCGCAAATCAATGTTGATAGGGCGGGTAATTTCTTTATGGCCATCACCAATAAAAGAACTAACGGCCCAAGCATCAATGGGCTAATTAAAAATGACTGCTCCAAGTTGTTTTGCAGAATAACGATATCTTCCACAACCACATTGTTGCTGCTGCCATAGCCGAGTGCAAAAAATACAATGAGGGCAATAACAAAACTGGGGGTAGTGGTCCACAGCATGTGCTGAATATGGTCAAAGAGGTTGTTACTGGTGACGGCTGCTGCAAGGTTGGTGGTATCGGAAAGCGGTGACAGCTTGTCGCCAAAATAGGCACCAGAAATAATGGCGCCGGCACTAATAGGTAGAGATAAATTGAGCGTAGCGGCGATACTGATCAAGCCGATGCCTAATGTACCTGCTACGGTCCAGGAACTGCCAATACTAAAACCAATCAGTGCACAGACCAAACAGGCTGTGACATAGAAGTAGTCTGGTGACATCAACTGAACACCGTAATAGATCATGGTGGGTACCGTACCCGCTAGTATCCAGCTACCAATTAATGAACCAACCATGAGCAGTATCAGTATGGCGTGCATCGACAGACTAATGGTTTCGATCATGCTGCGTTCTATGTCTTTCCAGCTCAAACCATTTTTGATGCCGACCATGGCGGCCACAGCGGCAGCCATCATTAGGGCGACCTGATTGGGGCCTGCGGAGCCGTCACCGAATACATAAACTAGGGTGCCGAGCATGCCAACGAGCACGATCACGGGAATTAATGCATCAAGTAGGCTGGGTTTTTTAACTGTTTTACTCATAGGGTTTTTAGTTTTTATTATTGAGTGAATGCTAGAGGCGGTAAAGTACCAGCCTCTTGGCTATCTATCTACCTTTCTCGACAGCACTATGTGGCTAAGGGTCTTTTCCACCCCATCGAGGGTAGCGATTTCATCGATAATCATATCCAACGCCTCAGTGGTTGACTCAGTGACCTGAGCCATCAGGTCATATTGACCACTTATAGTGCAGAGCATATCCAACTGTGGCTGCTTATGAAGCTGTCGAACAATATCGGCGGTCTTTTTGGCGACCGCCGAAATCATAATATAGGCGCTAACCCGCTGCTGCTCGTAATGTGGGTTGATCCTGATTGTGTAACCCTGAATTACGCCTTTGCGCTCCAATCTCTCCATACTCTGCTGCACCGTAGCGCGACTTAAACCCATTTCATTGGCTAGGTCAGACACGCTGCGACGGCTGTTTTCTTTGAGTAGATTTAGGAGCTGCTGTTCATTTTTCATGACAAATTGCCGAATATGGTTACAAAGTGATAAGTAATAATACGCATATATAATGGTTTGTAAATACAAAGTGACAGTATTCGGTCTTAAAATAGCAGTTAAAACAAGTGCTAATAATAGGTGTGCAATGACTGATCTAGCCGTAAATCGATTACCGACATCTGCCCAAGCTGAGGGCCGCTTAGTGGCCGAGCAAGATGCTCGCGACCAAATAGCGTTTAGTGCTGCCCACGCAGAAAATTACCATGAGCCTGTGTTGGTTGTGTCTCGGCAACGTCTGCGTATTAATGCCCAGCGATTTATAGCCGCTATGCCTAGAGTGCGTCCGCATTTTGCCGTTAAGGCCAATCCTGATCCTGAGATTTTGGGCATTTTCCAACAGGAAGGCACCTGTTTTGAAGTTGCCTCTATCGCCGAGATCGATGCCATGCTTAAACTGGGCACCAATATGAAGACGGTTTTTTATTCCAACCCGATCAAGTCCCCAGCCTCCATTAAACATGCGGCTGCCAATGACATAGTCTGGTACTGCGTGGATACCCCGCAAGAAGTTGAGAAGATTGCCGCGATAAAACCTGATGCCAAGCTCTATCTGCGTATTGAAGTGAGCAATGAGGGGTCAAGCTGGCCATTGGCGGGAAAATTTGGCGCTAGTCCACAGGGTGTTGAGGCGATTATTGAGATCAGTGAAAAGCTGGATATGCAGCTTTGCGGCGTTACCTTTCATGTTGGCTCCCAGTGCACCAATATTAATAATTGGGTGGAAGGCATTCGTGCTGCCAACAATATTTTTACCCATCTGTCGGAGAATGGCTTTAGCCCTGAGTTATTAAATCTCGGGGGTGGTTATCCGTTGCAGTTCACCGGTCAGGAACCTAGCATTGAGGCTATTGCTGCGGTGATCAACCATGAGTTGGACGCTGTACCGGAACATATTCAGGTGATGGCTGAGCCAGGTCGTTATCTGGTGGGCTCTGCAGGCTGCCTGATTACTCAGGTGGTGGGCATTGCTACCCGTGATAGTGCGCGTTGGGTCTATCTGGATACCGGTGTCTATGGTGGTTTGATGGAGTTATCACAGAGCTTTCCTGCGACTATGGTTAGTCAGCGCACCGGCGAAGCCGGTGTCTGGACCCTGGCTGGACCCACCTGTGATTCTATCGATGTGTTGGGTGATCACCGACTGCCGGTTAACACCCAGGCCGAAGATATTATTTATATGCCTAACCTAGGTGCTTACTGCACCACCTGTGCCTCTGATTTTAATGGTTTCCCGACACCTAAGATGCAGATGGTTGATTAAGCTCGTTCAGAGCCGCTTGTCAGTTAAATAACAGATTTGTTGCGCAGCGCGGCTATGTCCAGCGCTGAGTATTCAAGGTATTCCCCCAGGATTGACTCCGTGCTACTGCCTAATTCAGGGGGTGGCACGGTATAGTCAATTGTGGAGCGGCTGTAATTGATTGGGTTGGCCACCAGCGGAATTTCTCCCCCGCGAGTATCCGCCATCGATATCAACATTCCCCGGGCTAGAATCTGTGGATCGGCAAAGACCTGATCAATAGTATTAATAGGTCCGCAGGGTACATTGCTCGATTCAAAACGCTGCAGCCAATCTTTGGTGTTTGCCGTCTTAATAAGTTCGTTAATCAAGGCGCAGAGCGACTCACGGTTTTCCACTCTTGCCCGATTACTCTCATAGCGACTATCTTGGGCAAGCTGTGGCTGATTAATAACCTCACAGAAACGCTGGAACTGGACGTCATTACCTACGGCTAAAATAAGGTGTCCGTCTGCTGTGGCAAAGGCCTGATAGGGAACAATGTTGGGGTGTGAGTTACCGATTCTGCCGGGCACATCACCACCCACTAAATAGTTACTCGCCTGATTGGCCAGCACTGCCGCCTGAACATCCAGCAACCCAATATCAATATGCTGGCCCAAATTGGAGCTGTGTCGTTCGAGTAATGCGCCCTGAATAGCATTGGCTGCATACATGCCGCTAAATAAATCCGTAACCGCAACACCGGCTCTTACTGGACCGCCATGACCATTAGCATCTGTGGGCTCGCCGGTAACACTCATTAGCCCACCCATTCCCTGAATCAAAAAGTCATAGCCTGGGCGATTGGCATAGGGGCCGGTCTGACCAAAGCCAGTAATGGAACAGTAAACAAGGCGCGGATTAATGGCCGCCAGAGAGCTATAGTCGAGGCCATATTTTTTAAGACCGCCGACCTTATAGTTTTCGATAAGCACATCTGCCTGAGCCGCCAGTTGCCGAATAATCTGCTGGCCGTCGGGCTGGGTAATATCGACGGTTACCGATTGTTTGCCGCGATTGGCGCAAAAGTAATAGGCGGCATCTTCGGTGTTATTCCCAGCCTTATCTTTGAGGTAGGGAGGCCCCCAGTGGCGCGTGTCGTCCCCGACGATTGGGCGTTCAATCTTGATGACTTCTGCGCCCATATCGGCGAGCAGTTGACCGGCCCAGGGGCCAGCCAAAACGCGGCTCATATCTAATACTTTATAGCCAACCAGTGGTCCCGGCATAAGATTTATCCGAAGGCTGGAATGCCGGTTTGTGCGCGCCCCAGAATAAGAGCATGGATATCTGCAGTGCCCTCGTAAGTGTTGACCACCTCAAGGTTGAGCATATGGCGCATCACCGGATATTCATCGGAGATACCATTGCCGCCGTGCATATCTCGGGCCATGCGAGCAATGTCTAAGGCCTTGCTACAGTTGTTACGCTTTAATAGAGAGATTAATTCTGGCGCTAGATTACCCTGTTCTTTGAGTCTGCCGGCGCGGAGTGAACCCTGTAAACCCAGGCTGATATCTGTTTGCATATTGGCCAGCTTCATTTGGATAAGTTGATTAGCTGCCAATGGCCGATTGAACTGCACGCGATCCATGCAGTACTGACGGGCTGCATGCCAGCAGCTTTCTGCCGCGCCTAAGGCACCCCAGCTGATGCCATAGCGGGCAGCATTAAGGCAGCCAAAGGGACCTTTTAAGCCCTGCACATTGGGCAGCAGATTTGCTTCTGGAACAAACACTTCGTCCATCACTATTTCGCCGGTGACAGAGGCACGCAGTGCAAGCTTGCCTTCGATCTTAGGTGCCGACAGGCCTTTCATATCCTTATCTAAAATAAAGCCACGAATAATACCGTCGTCGGTTTTTGCCCAGACCACAAAGACATCGGCAATGGGAGAATTACTGATCCACATTTTACTGCCGGATATCAGGTAGCCACCGTCCACGGTTTTGGCGCGGGTTTTCATACCGCCGGGATCTGAACCCGCGTCGGGTTCGGTTAATCCAAAGCAGCCAACCCACTCTCCTGTAGAAAGTTTAGGAATATATTTTTCTCGCTGGGCGTCTGTGCCATAGGTATAAATGGGATACATCACCAAACTGGATTGCACACTCATCATCGAGCGGTAACCGGAATCCACACGTTCGACTTCTCGAGCAATTAGCCCGTAGCTGACATAGCCAACACCAGAGCAACCATAACCCTCGATGGTTGACCCGAGTAACCCCAGTTCACCCATCTCATTAAAAATGTCACGATCGGTATGTTCATTACGAAAAGCGTCGCGCACTCTAGGGGCAAGCTTTTCTTCGGCATAGGCCGCTGCAGTATCGCGAACCATACGCTCTTCACTGCTAAGTTGATCGTCAAGATTAAAGGCATCTTGCCAGTTAAATTTTCCCCAATCCGTCGCCATTGCTTAAATCCTATTTAATAAATATGCGCTTATACAGCGTAATGTTGTGCGGTTTGATCTAGAGCTTTGGTGGCCCGCTCGATCATAGTATCAATTTCTTCATGGCTCATAATAAGCTGCGGCGAAATAATCATTGAGTCGCCCACGGCGCGCATCACCAAACCATTATCAATACAGAATTCACGACAGATTCCACCAGAGTTCTGCTCAGGTTCAAGACGCTCTTTGGTGGCTTTGTTGCGCACTAGCTCGAGAGACCCCAGCATGCCCACACCGCGGGTATGGCCAACAATAGGATGGTCGCCGAGCTCGGCCCAGCGCTTTTGCAGATAGGGCCCAACATTGTTGGCGACACGGTCGACAATATTGTCCCGCTCCATAATATCCAGCGTTGCCAGCGCCGCAGCACAGGCAATAGGGTGACCAGAATAGGTAAAGCCATGACCAAATTCACCGCCACTGCTGGTGATAACACTGGCTACCTTATCACTGACCATCACGCCACCGAGGGGCTGAAAACCATTGGTTACTGCTTTGGCAAAGGTCATTAGGTCGGGTTCGGTACCATAGGTCTCACAGCCAAACAGGTTGCCAGTGCGGGCAAAGCCACAGATCACTTCATCGCTGACAAATAGAATATCCCGCTCTTTAAGAATACGGCTCACTTCAGGCCAGTAGCTGTCGGGGGGCACAATTACGCCGCCAGCACCCTGAATAGGCTCGGCTATAAAGGCTGCAACATTTTCTTCACCCAGTTCATCAATGCGTTTTTCCAACTCACGGGCAGCGGCGATACCAAATTCTTCGGCAGTCATGTCACCGCCACTGTTATACCAGTTGGGATCGGCAATATGCTGCACATAGGGCAGGGTTTCGAACTGGCCGTGGACCGAACTAAAACCACCCAGACTCGCGGCGGCGATGGTGCTGCCATGATAGGCATTGGTACGAGCCAGAATAATGCGTTTTTTAGGTTGATTCTTAAGATCCCAATAACGGCGAATCAAACGAATATTAGTGTCGTTGGCCTCAGAGCCGGAGTTGGTAAAAAACACATGGGTAAACTGTTCGGGGGTCATCTGTACCAAACGATCGGCCAGCTCTACTGCCGGCGCATTGCTGCACTGGAAGAAATTATTGTAGTAGGGGAGTTGCTGAAACTGGGCATTAACGGCAGCGGCGATCTCCGGCTGGCTGTAGCCTAGACTGCAACACCAGAGTCCCGACATAGCATCCAGAAACTCTGTGCCATCGGTATCATAGATATAAATATGTTCAGCACGATTAATAATTCTGCCGGGCTTTTTGGCATAACTATTAAAGTCAGTAAAGGGATGTAGATGGTTTTTAGCATCTAGCGCTTGCCACTGTTCGGTTGTTCTAGTCATAGTAGATCCTGAAAATCACTTTACGGTTAATGTCCGCTGTAACATTTGCTCTATAAGCTGTGTAAAAAAACACCACCCCAAAAGGGTATTTTTTAGTCGCTTTTAAAGAGCGATTATTTCACCATAGAACCCTAGGGGACACAGGTACCCAAATGGGTTGGCGCTAAACCCCTGAGACGTTTAATGGATGAATAGCACTTAATGAATAGCACTCGATGAATAACACTTGATGAATAAGCCATTGCCCCTAGTGGGGATTGCCTGTGATGTGACCCAATATGGATTACATTCCGCCCATACCGTGGGTGAAAAATATATTCATGCTCTGGCTCATGGTGCTCAGGCCATGCCCTTTCTAATCCCTGCGTTTGGTGACGGTAGTGATATCCGCGATCTGTCTTCCCTGTATTCGGTGGAGGATATTGTTAGTCGATTGGATGGTCTATTTTTGCCCGGCAGTCCGTCCAATATCCAACCGCAGAATTATGCGGGGCAGGCACATGAGCAGGGCACCTTAGAAGACCCACAGCGTGACAGTTTGACCCTCCAGTTAATTCGCTGCTGTATTGAACAGGCGGTGCCAATATTGGCGCTATGTCGAGGGTTTCAGGAGTTGAATGTTGCTCTGGGTGGAACCCTGCACACGAGGGTTCAGGATATTGATAACTATCATGATCACCGGGAAGATAAGAGCAAAGATCGTGAGGCTCAGTATGATCCTGCCCACACAGTCGAATTTACGCCAGAGGGGCTGATCCACCGATTAACCAACGAAAGCAGCTGGCAGGTTAATTCGCTCCATAGTCAGGGTATTGATCGTCTGGCAGACTCCTTGGCCATTGAAGCGGTTGCCGATGACGGGCTGATTGAAGCAGCAAGTTATCGCAGTGCGAAAGGGAAAAAAGATGCCTGGGCACTAGGTGTGCAGTGGCATCCGGAATGGCAGTATCAAAGCAACAAAGTATCAGTAGCTTTATTTAATGCGTTTGGACAAAAAATAAGAAGAAAATAGGGAAGAACTCGCTTTCAGTGCTTGGTATATATCTTTTCAAAGGCTAGACTCACAAGCGATGGGAGCTATTGTAGGTAATAATTAATAGTGTAAATATTGGCAACGACGCCATTTAACTAAGTTCTCGGGGGATTTATGAAATCAACTCAATTAGTACGCAAAACGTTACTTTCAGCAGCGGTGGCTGCAGCGACACTTAGCGCAGCACAACTCAGCGCAGCGCAGATTGAAGAAATTATAGTTACTACGCAAAAGCGTGAGCAATCATTACAAGATGTTCCCATCAGTGTGTCCGCCTTTACCGGCAATTTTATGGAAAAGGCGCAGATATCTGATGCCAAAGCATTGGCTCTGTTAACGCCTGGGGTTTCTGGCGACACTGATGATTCCTTTCTTGATTCACTGAATGTTCGCGGTATTAGCACCAACGATTTTGGTGTGGGTGCCGAACCTTCAGTGGGCGTCTACCAAGACGGTATTTATTTGGGTCGCACCGGTGGTGCCCTAGCCAGCTTCTTTGATTTGCAAATGGTCGAAGTGGTGAAAGGTCCTCAGGGCACATTGTTTGGCCGTAACGCCTCTGCCGGCGCAATTTCAGTGACCACGGCCAAGCCAACCGATGAGCAGTCTGGTTCCATCGATCTCGGTATCGGCGAAGATGGTTACATGGAGTTTACCGGCGTCATGAATATGCCGATCAATGAAAACTTTAGCCATCGTCTGGCAGTCTACAGCCAAGAAAAAGACGGCTGGGTGACCAATATCAATGACGGCAAGGCGGCCGGTGCCATTAAAAATACCGCAGCGCGATATACGTTAGCGTTTGAAAATGACAAAGTATCCAGCACATTAATGCTCGAATACGAAGATCGCGAAGGCCCGCCAACCCTCTATCAAGTATTTGACCCTGATGAAACCGGTATCTCTTTTTACAGCACAGATGCAGCCCCTAACCAGTTTAGCTCTGATGTCGACAGCGACAAGCTGATTGACGAAGGTGAAGTCTGGGGAGCAACACTGAATGTCGAAGTCGACCTCGGCAATGACTACAGCCTGACCTCTATAACCGGTGTTCGTGGCCATAACTATTACTACTTAGAAGATTTTGATGGCGAAGATCGCGAAATCTTTAACTACAACCAGATTCAAGAGCAAAAGTACTTCAGTCAGGAATTCCGCATAAACAAAGAGACCGACGCAGTTAGCTGGTTCGTGGGTGCTTCGATGTATAAAGAAGAAATCCAAACGCGCTTTAACCAGACCTATGACGAAGATGTTATGTGTCAGACGTTGGCGGTTGCTTACAGTGTCGATTACGATGCCGACCCGGACTATGTTGAAGGCGAGGTCACCGACTGTAGCTCCTATTACTACTACAACTATGGCGATGCCTCTTACACAGATCCGGGTGTAGGTACTCGCAATGATAGTGTTGATATTGATGCAGAATATGATGGCTGGGGCGTTTACGGTGATGCGACCTTCCATGTGTCTGAGAAACTTGATGTCAGTGTAGGTGCTCGTTATACCGAAGATAATCGTGACTTTGGACAGAAGTTTGGCGGCGAAGATCGCAACTATTTCTTCTATTCATTCCCGTTTTTCTCCTCTGATTTTATCCGCGGTAGTGATAGCTGGACCAATACTTCATTGCGTACAGCAGCGAGCTACCAGCTAACCGATGATGTCTCTACCTACATCAACTACTCGACGGGTTACAAGGCAGGTGGTTTTAACACCTTCTTCGTCCTGTTCCCCGATGATGTAGATCTCGATGATGTTGATGGTGATGACGCCATAGATTTGGGTGGCACACCAGAGAGCTTCGACAAAGAGGAAGTCACCAATATTGAGCTGGGTGTAAAAGGTCAGTTTTGGGATGGTCAGATGCAGCTTAATGCCAGCATTTATCAATATACCTTTGACGGCATGCAGTCGGGTTACTACATAGGTTCACGTTACAGTGTGGCCAATGTGGGTGATGCTGAGGGCAACGGCGTCGAGTTTGATATGCGCCTATTACCCAGTGATAACCTCGATATCTATCTGGGTCTTTCCTGGGCTGACACTGAGTTAACCCAGCCTACGGCAGGATTCTGCGAGCCCGCTGACTGTCAGGGCGCGCAAATTCCTGGAACCGTTGAGTTTAGTGGGGCTATGGTAGCCACCTATACGGTGCCCATGGAAAATGGTGATCTGGCTATCACCTGGGAAACCTTCCATCAGGATAAAGGAGTTGCCTTCGGTGAATTTAATCTCGACCCGTTGATGACCGATGGCTTTACCACCAATAATCTGCGCATTGGTTATGACAGTGCAGAAGACTGGTCTGTGACTCTATGGGTTAACAATATTAATGATGAATTCCATTACAAGGGAACTGCTGGACGCGAGGCGAACATTGCACCTCATTACTTTGGTTTCTCTGAGCCGCGCCGTATAGGTTTAGATGTAGGGTTTAAGTTCTAAGTTAGTAAGCAGTATTATTAAGTAGTAATCGAAAGAGCCGACTGTAGCGAATTATTTTAGCTGCTATAGTCGGCTTTTTTATCACCTGTAAAAAACGATGGCCAACATTATGGATCCTCAGCAACAATTCTTTCAGGCACTCACTGCATTGCGCGAAGGCAATCTAGACCGTTGCGAAGAGATCTGTGAACGACTGCTGGCTATCAACCCTCGTGAGGTTAATACCTTACGACTGCGCGCCCAGGTCTGGGAGCGTCGTGGTGATCTAATAAAAGCAGAGCAGGGATTTACAGCAGCCATTGCTATAGCAGATGATTTTGCCCATGCCTGGGCTGATTTGGGTAAGGTGCAATACGCCCTGAAAAAATATCCGCAGTCTGAATCTTCACTGCGCCGCGCCCTGGCCCTGGATGGAAAATTAAAGGGTCCGAGCAACCTCCTGGCACAGCTGCTTAAACAGTTAGGCAAAGCCGATCAATCAGAAGCATTAGATAGTATTAATGCGCAGCGGGCGGCCCTAAAAGAAAAGGTCTATGCCGCCTATCGAATGGCAACGGCGGGTGATATTGCCGCTGCCGAAACCCAGTGTCGCGAGGTGCTCAAGCAGGACCCAGATAATGTGGGTGCCAAAGAGTTTCTAATCGAGCGAGCCCTCGAAAGCGGCCGTGCCCGCTGGGCCGAAGAACTGTCCCGATCCCTAATACGCAAGATGCCCGAACGTCCAAAATGGTGGCTAAAGCTGGCCTCGGCACTGTCTCGTCAAGATCAGGTCACGGAAGCCGAAGAGGCCGCGCAGCAGGCGTTGCGCATCGATCCAGATAAAACAGAAGGGCGCATGTTGCTGGGCAGTATCTTCAGCAAAGATAACCGATTCCCCGAGGCTCTGGAACAGTACGATCTAGTGTTACAGCAGAGGCCCGACTATGTTCCCGCTCTGTCACAAAAGGCCACGGTACTAAAAACCTTTGGTCAGCAGGAAGATGCTATCGAGACCTATCAACGTTGCATGAGATTAGACCCTAAACATGGCGAAGCTGCCTGGTCATTATCCAATCTTAAAACTTACAGATTCACTGATGATGAAGTCGAAAAAATGATCGCAGTGCTGGCGGCAGGTGATCTGACTGATCAGCAGACAGTGCATTTTAACTATGCGCTGGGTAAGGCCTATGAGCATCGAAAAGATTGGTGCGGTGCTTTTGCTTCCTATGCTGCGGGTAATCTGGTCAAGAAAAAACTGGTTGACTGGAGCGCCGATAAATTCACTCAGCAGGTGGATAATATTATCCAAACCTTTAGTGCTGAGTTTGTAGAAAAAAACAGAACGGTGGGCATAGAGGATGACGCCGCCATCTTTATTCTCGGCCTGCCCCGGTCGGGATCTACCTTACAGGAACAGATTCTCGCCTCCCATTCACAGGTCGAAGGCACCAGAGAGCTGCCCTATATTCCCTGGCTGGCTCAGCGCATGAATAGACCACCTCAGTTGATGGCCAGCCAGGCCTACCCACTTGGAGTCAGCGAACTTAACCACGAAAACTGGCAGGCCATAGGCGAGCAGTTTATGCAGCAGGCCCAGCGTCATCGGCAGACAGATGCGCCTTTTTTCATTGATAAACTGCCTAATAATTTTCTCTATGTGGGGCTGATTTTATTGGCTATGCCCAATGCAAAAATCATCAATACAGTTCGTCACCCCATGGATAACTGTTTTGGTTGCTTCAAGCAGCTGTGGGCAGAGGGGCAGTACTTTGCCTACGACCTAGACGATCTGGGTCGCTACTATCGAGACTATATTCGATTGATGGCTCACTGGCAGAGGGTATTTCCCGGCAAGATTCATTCGGTAAATTATGAAGAGGTGGTTGATAATCTTGAGCACAACGTGAGTCAGTTACTGGACTACTGTGCGCTGCCCATGGAAGAGCAATGTCTGCGTTTTCATGAGACCGAGCGGGCAGTAAATACCGCCAGCTCAGAACAGGTGCGCCAGCCCATCTATAAATCTGCAGTGGCCTATTGGAAGCATTTTGAAAAAGACCTTCAGCCTCTCAAAAATGCGCTGGGCGATCTGGCCACAGACTAAACTTTATTTAGTCTGCGCGATAAATTTCACGGCCATCAAACCAGGTTGCGATAACCTGAGTCTCAGAAATCTCTGTCGTATTGCCCTCTGTTTCTAGGGCTAGCAGGTCATGATTTAAAATCACAAAGTCCGCTTTTTTGCCCAGTTCCAATGAGCCCGTCAGATGATCCTGGCGCAGTGCCCTGGCGCCGTTAATGGTGTAGGCGTCCAAGGCGTCTCGCACTGAAATACGCTGTTCGGGATTATAGATGTGCCCGGTGCGGTCATTATGTCGGGTCACCGCTTTTTCAAGATTAAAAAACGGTCTCGGATCACGGGTATCAACCGGTGCATCACTGCCTGCGGTTGGCTTGCCGCCGGCGGCCAGAATAGAGGCTACCGGATAGCTGTTTAGGTAGGCATAACCGGTTGGATTAAACAGATCATCCTCAGACATTATCGGATCGATAAACGGTGACACAGTCATCAGATAGTCGATATCGGGTTCGATCCAGGCATAGGTAAAGGCAGCAAATACAGCTAAGGACGCAAAGCGCTCTATGTCATCTGGATGCACCAGCTGGGCATGGGCAATGGCTACAGTGGCCTGTGAATCTGGGCTGGCGATCTGAGCAGCTTCAAAGGCATCTAGGGCAGCTCGCACCGCGCGATCACCAACAGCATGGCTATGCACATTAATACCGGCGGCATAAAGGGCCAGGGTATAGTTATGAATAAATGCCTGTTCCTTTTCCAAAATGCCCTTGCTCTTTACGCACTGTGCGGCAGGGATATTTGTTTGCGGGGCCTCACAGTCTGAAGAACCTGGATCCACATAGCCTGTGACTGAAATGCGTCCGGAGTCGACATCTTTCGCAAACTGTGGCTGTCGGTAGTTTTTGAGCACCGCGGCATTGGGCAAGGTAGGTGGGTTAGCGTAGGGGTCTCCTTCTATAACACCGTCGACAAAAATCTTCGCGGTATCAATTTTAAGATTCTCAATATCGCGGTATTTTTTTTGCACCGCCTGTAGGTCAGCTACAAGCTTATCGACATCAATGGCTTGATCTGGCTGTGGCCGATAGTCCTCGAACTCAGTAAAAAATGCGGCCGTCATCCGCCAGCTAAGGGGTGACTGCTTGGCCATTACGGCAAAGTTGCCGATTTCTTTTGGCGTCAGTGCGGCATCCAATACTGAGGTAATACCCAGAGAGGCCAATCGCTGCCCGATTCTCTCGTAGAGACTTAGATCTATTTCGGGATAGCCCCAAAGACTGGGAACATTAACCAGCTTACGGGCGTCTTCGTTGAGTCCACCACTGGGTTCACCACTGGCATCTGTGGCAACCAGCTCTCTGTACTTGGAAAATTGATTGGCCAATGTGGCGGCGCTTAAACCAATCTGCGCGCCATTTTTATCGGTAGCCAGACGCAGGGCATAACTATTGGCCGCGCCATGGTGGCCATCATTGCCCAACAAAACAATCGGGTGTTCCGTGGAAACCGCATCTAATGCCATACGGAGCGTGGGCAGGCGTTCTGAGGGTTCGTTGCCCCAGGTGAACGACCATTGATTGACTAGCAACCATTCCCCAGGAGGTATGTCAGCGGTACATGTTTTGAGGCGGGGTACTAACTCCTCAAGGGATAAAGGCAGGCTTGCCAGATCACAGCTGTCGGTTTCAACAATGCCGGGCAGGTGCACATGCACGTCGTGGAGGCCGGGAATAATCATCTTTCCCTGCAACTCGGTTATCGCTGTGTTTGGGCCGATAAACCCTGCGGCAGACTCATCGCTGCCAATATAAACAACCCTGTCGTCGCGAATCGCAATAGCCGAGGCGACGGACTGAGCGGCATCGGCGGTATAGATAACACCGCCTCTAAAGAGAGCGTCGGCGGGGGGAGTTTGCTGTTCAGAACAGCCAACGAGGAAGAGCATTAAAAGCACAATTAGAGCATTCATCTAGGCAATCGCATTGTTATTTAATAGGGAGTAAATACTACTCTAATATTGCCCTGTCGAGTATTTCACCAAATACCCTCAAGGGGTAGCTGATTTAAGCTATGACTTTTTATTACTGCGCAAAATGAGATAATGTGGTTTAGAAAATAGCGAAAGAAGACAGCAGATGGCACAACCTCAAACACTTGATCAATTTTTGCAAGACAATCCGGATATCGAGATATTCGAAGTGATCTTGCATGACCTCAATGGTATCCATCGTGGTAAATGGCTGCCTCGGGAACAGATAGCCAAGGTGTTTAATGGCGGTTATAAAATGCCGCAAAATACCTGTTCCCTCGATGCCTGGGGTCGTGATCTCGAAGAGTTGGTGCAGGAGAGCGGCGATGCTGACGGTGTCTGCACTGCAGATCCTGAAACACTGGCGCGGGTGCCCTGGGCGGATAAGCCTACTGCGCAGGTAATAGTTTCAATGGGCAGTTTTGGTGGTGATGAACCTTATGGGGGTGATCCGCGAATGGTGCTGCAATCTGTATTAGATCGCTACGCTAAGCTGGGTCTGCGGCCTGTGGTTGCCAGTGAAATGGAGTTTCATCTATTTGAGCTAGACCGCGACAAATTCGGCGAGCCTCAGCATAGTCAGCGAGCTCTAAATGGTTCACCGGCTCTGGGTGGTCAGACCTATGGTATGGACATCATGCGTGAGACGGCACCCTTAATGGATGCCATTACCGATGCCGCAAAACGTCAAAACTTACCTGTCGACACCTTGATTACCGAATTTGGTCCGTCTCAGTTTGAGATAAACCTCTATCATCAGGACTGCGCCATGCGCGCCTGTGATCAGGGCAGTATGTTAAAACGGGCAATTCGCAATGTGGCCCGCAGTCACAACAAAGTCGCATCATTTATGGCAAAGCCTTTTGCCGAGCAGGTGGGCAATGGTATGCATATTCATTTCAGTTTGATTGATGCCGATGGCCAGAATGTCTTTGATAATGGCACGGATGCAGGCTCCGAACTACTGGGCCATGCAGTAGCAGGATGTCTGGCAACCATGGCCGACAGCATGGCGATTTTTGCTCCCAATATTAACTCTTATCGACGTATGGTCCCTGGCTGCTATGCCCCATTGGCCCCTAACTGGGGTTACGAAAACCGCACCACGGCTATTCGTATTCCGGGTGGGGATAACCGCGCCATAAGAATTGAACATCGTGTTGCTGGCGCTGATGCCAATGTGTATCTAACAGTCGCTGCGATGTTAGCGGGTGCCCTTTACGGGATCGAAAACAAAATGGCTGCGCCACAGGCAGTGGTGGGGGATGCTGGGGATGTTAAAGCAGAACTACCGCATTTTTGGCAGAATGCTCTGGAAAAGTTTGAACAGTCCGATTTTATTGGGGAGTACCTTGGCACTGAGTTGCAGAAAACGTTCGCGCTCAGCAAGCGTAAAGAAAAGCAGGAGTTTGATAGTCGCGTGACTCTGCTGGAATACGACGCCTATCTATAACGAGCCTCTCTTGGCGGCTTAGAGCTTTCTCTTTAGTAACAGGCTGTTGATTCTGTTCTCAGCCAGCTTGACCTGCGCCGATGCCATCTTTGACGTGTTGGCAAAGGGGCCGACCAGCACGCGATGCACGGTGCCTGTATCCAGGCTAAACGTTTCGATTTCAGCAGACAGATTTAGCAGTAGCAACTGAACCTTGAGGCCCTCGGCATCTCGAGGATTTCTAAATGAACCTACCTGCAGCAGGTAGGCATAATCTTTCTCTGGCTTACTTTCACTGTTGGTAAATTGACCGCTATCAGGAACAATAATCTCTGAGTCTTTAAGCAGGGTATAAAAATCGAACTTAAGAGCTGACAGCTTAGATTCTTCTGTGGACTCGACGGGAGAGTTGGGATCTTCGAGTTTTGGCTCAAGCATAATAGGCACAAAATACATACAGAGCGCCCCGATAATCAACCCTGAGAAAAAGGCAGGTCGTGATGATTTTACTTCGGTAGCTTTTTGCTTGGGGTAGCGGGTTGCAGATTTTTTTGTGTAGTCTTGCGCCATAAAACATAGTCCTGAGTAATTCGGGAATTGTAGGCCAATGAATGAGTCAGCTAAAGGTTTTATTGATTGGGAAGCGATTTTTATCGCTTAAAGTTCCTGAGGATCCACATCAATTGACCAGCGTACCCGCCGAGAGTCTTTGTGATTCTCAAGCTGAACAGCCACAGCCGAGAGTAGGCTCTGCAATGCCCCGCGCTGATCAGCTTCCACCTGCAACAGATACCTGAAGCGCCCCGCACGTTTTTCCATGATGGCAGGCAATGGGCCTAGGTAGCTTAGCTCGGGAGTGGCGGGCACTAGGCTCTCGGCTATCTTGCGCGCTAGGCGCAAAAAGGCCTCGGCCTCGTCGGCGCGATTGGACTCTGCACGGATAACCGCCATGTGCCTGAAGGGTGGTAACTGGGTTAACTGCCGCTGAGGTATTAACTGTTCGGCAAAATAACCATAGCCACGAGTGATGAGCATTTCGAGTAGGGGATGATCTGGTTGATGGGTCTGGACAAAAACACGGCCCGGCGCATCACCCCGGCCACTGCGACCGGCGACCTGGGTCAATAACTGGCCCATACGCTCATGGCCACGAAAGTCTGGACTAAACAGCCCACTGTCTGCATCCAGCACGGCCACTAGCGTCACATTCTCAAAATGATGGCCCTTGGCCAGCATCTGGGTGCCAATCAAAATGCAAGGCTGTCCGCTGTCTGCGGTATCAAACACCTCTTGCATGGCGCCTTTTTTACGGGTGCTATCGCGATCTACCCGCAATACTTTAGTCCCGGGAAAACAGCGTTGCAAAAACGCCTCGCTACGTTCGGTACCTTCGCCTGCAGCAACGAGTTGGCGACTTAGACAGCAGGGACATTGCTGGGGAATACGCTGCTGGTAGTCGCAATGGTGGCAGATAAGTCGACTGCGAGCACGGTGTACGGTGAGCCGTGAATCACAGCTCTTACATTCCGCCGTCCAACCACATTGATGGCAGAGCATGGCCGGGGCATAACCGCGGCGGTTCAGAAACACCAACACCTGATGATTATTTTTAAGAGTATCGCCAATGGCCGTCAATGTAGTGGCGGCAATACCGGAGTCGCTGCGCTCTGTCTTTAGGTCGATCACCTTCCAGTCGGGCTGCACGGCGTTGCCCGCTCGGGTACTGAGAATCAGATGCTGATAACGACCCTTATGGCAATTATTCAATGACTCCAAAGAGGGCGTTGCGGAGCCGAGAATAATGGGGATGTTTTCTTGCTGAGCACGGATAACTGCGAGGTCTCGGGCTGAATATCTGAAACCTTCCTGCTGCTTATACGATTGATCATGCTCTTCATCGAGAATAATTAGCCCTGGTGCTTGCAGGGGTGTAAATATCGCCGAGCGGGTGCCCATGATAATTTTAGCAGTGCCGTCTCGTGCCTGCATCCAAGCATTTAATCGCTGTTTATCGGTGAGTCCCGAGTGCAGGGTTACGATGGGAACATTAAAGCGGTCGCGAAAGCGTTTCTCAGTTTGCGGGGTCAGGCTGATCTCTGGAATCAGTACCAGTGCCTGGCGTCCATAGCGCAATACTTTTTCAATTGACTGCAGATAAACCTCAGTTTTACCGCTGCCGGTAATACCATCGAGGAGAGAGCAGTTAAAGCTATGCAGATCAATGGCATCCATCGCGACCTGCTGAGAGGAATACAGGCTGAGTGGATTCTGCTTAAGTAATTTCTCAAGGGCTATTGCCGGTGGCGCCTGGAATATTGGCTCGATCAATGTTTTCTGTTCGAGCTGTTTGAGGATGGCCCGGGAAAAGGTTTCCGCCAGACGCTCATCGCTCACTATGCCTTCGGCTTGCAACAGATCTACCAAGGCTCGCTGTTTGCGGGCCTGCTTTAGAGAATCAGGACCCAGACCCTTGCCAAAGGTACTCAGTTGCCAACAGCGCTGGCCCTGTGCGGGCGGCAGCTCACCTTTGCGTAACAGAATCGGCAAGGTGCTAAATAGCGCGTCGCCAATGGGGTGTTGATAATACCTAGAGGCCCAGATAAAGAGCTTAAACAGAGAGGAGGGCAGTAGGGGTTCTGAATCGATTAACTGGCTGATGGGCTTGAGTTTATCTAGGGCAAATTCACTGGTAGCAGCTCGCTCAATAATTAACCCGTTAACTTCCCGACGACCAAAGTTAACCGTCACTCGGCAGCCTGGTTGCAAGGAGGCCTGAGAGGAATTTTCAGCCATCGCTTCCGGAACCAGATAATCGAACAGCCGGCGCAGCGGTGAAGGCACTGCAATGCGAAGAATTAAAGGCGCTAAATCAGCCATAAATAGTTGAGAATTCCTTTTGTAACCCAGTTATTTTCTGCTAGAATCCGCGCTCTTAAGACATGGCCTACCGTGCCTTGCGTGGACTGAGCTACTTATTGTTAACATTTGATGGGTAGTGTAACAGTTCAACATGGGGTGGCGGCTCGCGAATTGGAGTATATGATGAAAAATGAGATTCACCCAAAGTACCACGAACTAGTAGCTACTTGCAGCTGCGGCAACGTAATCACCGTCGGTTCAACACGCGCTCAAGGCATCTACTTAGATGTTTGCTCTGCATGTCACCCGTTCTATACAGGCAAGCAGAAAGTCGCTGATACTGGTGGTCGAATCGATCGCTTCAACAAGCGCTTTGGTGCTGCTAAAAAGTAAGCAGTTAGCCAGAAAGTATTTAAAAATGCGCCATGGATTCAGTCCTGGCGCATTTTTTTATGCCTGTCGTTTTTCAGGGATCTAGAGCAGCTCAAAGATCACATTAATATGGTCATTAAACTGTATCTTGTCATGGAGATATCTGCCTGGCGCAGCCTGTTCCATAGTTGCGCCTCGACTCATGGCTTTCATGCCGAAACTCGGCTGGGGATAGCGCACCGCTGAGCCCTGATATTCAATCTGTAAAATAGGCCCTAAAGTCGCGCCGTAAGCCTTAGCCAGCGCAGCGGCTTTTTGCTGGGAGTCGGCGATGGCTAGCTGCTGTGCCTGCTGCTGGTACTGCTGCTCATTGGCGACCTTGAGCTCTATATGACCAATTTGATCAATCCCCGATGTAAGGGCAAGATCCATCAGCTGATTGAGTTGCTCGAGTTTATTAAGGGTCAGGTTGATGGTACGGGAGGCGCGATAGCCTATAAATTGGCGTTTTTGGTTGTGATATTCGTAGTTGGGACTTAATTGTAATGCGGAGGCAACGACATCGGCTTCGTCGATATTGAGTGTTTTTAGCGCCCCTAAAAATATGTTTACCCGTCCATCGACATCAGATTTAGCAGCGCCGCCATCCTTATTAAGGGCTTCCAGCTGCATCGTTAGTTGGGCCATATTGGGCTCTACCTGAATCAGCCCGGAACCTGAGGTAATGACTTTACGTGGAGCGGGTTGATCTGACTGAGCATTGCAGCCCGTCGCACTCGCAATAATAAACAGAGCTATTAATGGTACTTTTAATAGCACTTTAGAGAATATTCTAATGGTTGATTGCATGGCTAGGCATCCTTAAAAGGGGGTTTTATAAAGTTTAGCACCGCCGGCGGCAATGAGTTAATGTTGAGAAAAATAGGATGATCTTTTGTCCCGCAGATTATCAGCGGGTACAATGAACGCCACACAATTATTTACGCTAGAGGCATAAGAACGTGCGAGCACTGTGGCTGTTTATAAAATTTCTGATGGTTGTTGCTATTGCATTGGTTGGCGCTATGTTCGCCATGGAAAATAGCCAGCCACTGGGTGTTAACTTCATTATGTTTAGTAGTCCTGAGATTAGTCTGGGCCTGTGGCTGATTATATTTTTAGTGGCGGGAACCTTGCTAGGCATTCTGGCCAGTTCGTTAATTATTGCCTCCTATCGTCGTAAATTGGCTCGCGCCACCAAAAAGGATTAGCCGACTTATGCCTTCAAACTCTCCCGTCATTGTTGCCCTAGATTTCGATAATCAACAGGCCGCCTTGTCATTAGCGGATCAGCTTGATCCATCTCAGTGCAGACTTAAGGTTGGTAAAGAACTTTTTACCGCGGCGGGCCCTGAGCTGGTGAAAGCCTTGGTTGCTCGGGATTTTGATGTATTCCTCGACCTGAAATTCCATGATATTCCCAATACCACAGCCCATGCAATCAGCGCAGCAGCTGATCTAGGTGTGTGGATGGCCAATGTCCATGCCTGCGGTGGTGGCCGTATGATGGAAGCGGCACAGCATAGTCTCGAACAAAAGGGCAGTGATATGTTGCTGATTGCTGTGACCGTGCTGACCAGTATGGATCAACCCGACTTGCAACAAGTGGGTATATCTAACAGCCCGACTGAGCAAGTGTTGCACCTTGCACGGTTGGCTAAGAGCTGTGGCTTGCAGGGAGTCGTCTGTTCCGCTCAGGAGGCCAGTGCGTTAAAGGCTGATTTGGGCGCAGATTTTAAACTTGTGACACCAGGAATACGCTTGCCAGGCAGTGCCGAAGACGACCAGCGTCGTATCGTCAGTCCTGAGGATGCCATTGCCCTCGGCAGTGATTATCTGGTGATTGGGCGACCGATTACGCAGTCTGCAGATCCTTTGGCCACGCTAAATCAGATTAATCAGTCTCTAGGTGGCTAAATCCTATTGTAATCTAGCTGGAAGACTCGGGTATGACCTGACTGCATGTGTGAAAGGCTTGGATTACTGCCGATAACTTCGTTAGCCCATACACCTATCTTCAGTAATATGATTGGAGCCCGTTTAGGTCAGAAAAGACCTAAACGGGCTCTTAGATAATTTCTCCCTTGGGTTCAGTCGAACTCGTCCCGCCACGCAGGTAGATCCTCTGGGGCCGCATCTAGGTCGTAAACTCTCACGTAGTCCACTTCCAGCTTATCCTGATTGAAGCTGCTGGCAATACTGGCTTCTATGGCGAAATTCATCAGTAGATATTGGGGTGCATCAAAGGGCCATGTGGCCGCATTTTTCTCTGCGGGGTCATATCTGTAATGCTCATTACCATCAACGGCAAAGATTATTTCATCCGCCGACCATTCCATACTGTAAACATGGAATTGAGATGAGGCAGTGGAGATAAACTGGCCGCCTATATTAACGGTTCCTCCTGAGCTGGATGGGGTATGCATCGCGCTCTTCACATTATTCTGATTGTTTCCCCAGTGCTCCATAATATCGATTTCACCGCAGGCTGGCCAAGAGGTGGTACCCAAGCCTTGAGTCTCCCAGTAAGCACCGGGCTCACTAATATTTTGGCCTAACGTCCATATAGCAGGCCAGGTGCCAGCGCCTGATGGTAATTTTGCTCGAACCTCGACTCGACCGTAGGTGAAGGCATATTTAGAGTTTAATCTGGCCGATGTGTATTGTTTGGTAACGCCTTGATCTGTAAACGACTCTTTGGTGGCGACAATTTTAAGGGTTCCATCGCTCACGTAGGTATTTTCTATACGATTGGTGTAATGCTGCTGCTCGTTGTTATACCAGGAGTTGCCATTAGGAAGCTGGGTTTGATGAAACCATTTAGAAGTATCTATAGCACTGACGTTGTTATTGTCACCGCCACCGCTAGCCCCCTCAACGAGTTCAAATCTTGCATTATCAAGCTGAAAAACCAAGTTTTCTCCGGTTTGATAGGCCGGAAACAGATTCATGGCTACTGTGGTCTCGGATAAATTAATGCCATTATTAGTTAAGCTAGATACTGGTATGCTGATCGACTGCCATTGACCATCTGCATTGACAGTGGAGTTGGCCACATCATCGATACTGACTTGTTTTTCAGCATTGCTACTTTCCATTTTGAAGTCAAAGCCATTTGGCAGATTATCTGTGCCGTCGTCGATGACTTTTATATCAAAAATAAAGTTTCCTAAGGCGTAAGCGCTTAGATTCTGCGCTGTTGAAGTCTTAAAATAAACTCCGGCATGCTGAGCATTGGCGGTATAAGCGACCTGCAACACATTGCCGCGGTCATTGTCTACCTCTAACGTCCAGCTAAGACTCGGGCAGCCACTGCCGCCATCATTAGCGCATGATCCGTAATCAGGGTTCTGCTCATCAAACGCTTGAACGCCAAGATCCCAAACTGACCCAACGGCACCATTACTGATAACAATGTTAGCACTGTCACCATTAGTGTTAGCGGTGACCGTCACTGTCCTGGTAGCTGCTGCAGAATTGCCAGCGATATCTGTTGCGGTGTAGGTAAGGGTATATAATCCTGCACCACTACCCACAGTTCCATTTAAGACTGGCGTCAAACTTCCGTCGATATTGTCAGTTGCCAATGCACCGGCATCTGTGTAGGTCGTTCCTTGCTGATGATTTACTGAGGCGCCGCCAGTAAGAGTTACTATTGGGTCAGTGGTATCGGCCACAATGACTTCTCTCTCTCTGGTAGAGGTATTGCCAGCACTGTCTTGGGCTGAATAGATTACTGTATAGGTGCCTGCTGCTGTACCCACTTGATCGTCGGTAGTTACTGTCACTGAGCCATCGATGGCATCATTGGCAGTGGCGCCTGGATCATTGTAAGTTTGACCCTGCTCGTGGTTAATGGTGGTTGACCCAGATATAGAAATGACTGGGCCGACTTTGTCTTGATTTAAACCTCCGCCACCGCCACCGCCACCGCCACCGCCACCGCAGGAAACTAATATCAGTAAGGCTAGTATGCTAACAATTGGAGATCTTGCAGTTGCAACTACAGTCTTATACTTAAATGACATAAATACCCTTCGTGGAAAAGATTGCTATTTATTTGACTTATTTTTTATACGGAGCTTGTTAGCTTCAACTTAAATTGATCTAACACGGAAATAATTTTTTACTCGAATTCATCTGACCAAACGGGTTCGACCCCCGAGCCCGCATCTGGGGTGTAGACTCTTATATAGTCTATTTCCATTTTCGCGCCATTAAAGCTGCTATCGATGTCCGACGCAATAGCAAGATTTAGAATCAAATACTGTTCTTTATCAAACGGCCATGTGCGAGAGTTCTTTATTCTAGGCTGGTAGCGATAATGGACTTTGTTGTCGACGCTGAAGGCGATGCTTTCCGCTGACCAATCCATTGTATATATGTGAAAATCTGTTGTCGCCGTAGCAATAGTTTGCCCGCCTTTGTTCACTGTGTCGCCTGAACTCGATTTGGTGTGCATTGCGCTTTGCACAAAGTTTGGCCTGCTGCCCCAGTGCTCCATGATATCAATCTCACCGCAGCTCGGCCATGAAGTGGTGCCGTACCCCTGAGTTTGCCAGTAGGCACCAACCTCTTTGATATTTTTGCCTAATGTCCATATTGCTGGCCAGGTACCAGGCCCGGCTGGCAGTTTCGCCCGCACTTCGACCCGACCGTATTTAAAGGCTAGTTTGGAGTTTAACCGCGCCGATGTATATTGTTTGGTTTGACCCTGATCAGTGAAGGTTTCTTTTTTTGCAACGATTTTTAAGGTGCCGTCGCTGACATAGGCATTGGTGATCCGGTTCGTGTAATGCTGCTGCTCATTACTAAACCATGAATGACCATTGGGCAGCTGAGTTTGGTGAAACCATTTGCTGGCATTAACAGGACTAACCGCAGTTTCGTTAGCGCTACACGCCAAGCTGAGGGACAACACCGCGGTAGCAGCGGTAAACTTGATTGTCGTCGGGAGATTATCAGAGCTAACGGCCATTGGAGCCTCTCAATAGGTTTTTTTCAGAGACAAATATTAATCGGAATTTCAGCTGAACCCTAACCAAATAGGTTTAGTGGGTTGATTAATGCGACTAAAATGTTGATCACCGCAGTAAAATAGATAGCTCGTCAAGTGGGGCCTTATTAGCTAGCCCATCTGTTTGACGGGTCAATAGAGCCATAAAATCCATTAGGCGAGCAATTCATCGAGAAAAATAAAGTATTGTTGACTTCGCCCGAGCTAAACTAGGGACGCTACATAAAGACTAAAGACTAAAGACTAAAGACTGTGGGGCGAAAGCATCCAAAAACATACAGACTGCAGTCTTATTGCGCTACTTTTCAATAAAATCAATCTGTGACAGGAATTAGCTGTTTTTGCCCGACTAGAGCCTGTAATGTTTGCGCCATTGTTAAATAGATAGGTAAGGCGTTAGTTAATGACTTTCTAGTTAATGACTTTCTAGATGATTTTGGCCACGCTATACCAATAACAAATATAGAGCTAATATGACGAATAGTGCTGCAATTCCCAAGATTATCCACCAGATTTGGCTGGGACCCCTAGAGCCCCCGAGAGAGGCGATGGAGACCTGGCAGAGACTGCATCCGGAATGGAAATACATGCTATGGACAGAAGAGAACCTGCCCAAGATCAAGAATCAAGATGCATTTGATCGATCAAAGCCCTACACCCAAAAGGCAGATATATTGCGCTATGAGCTTCTTTACCATCATGGCGGAATATTTGTTGATGCAGACGAAGTCTGTCTCAAGGAGATAACACCCCTCTACGAAGAAATTAGGTTAAATAAATGTGACTGCTTCGCGGTTCGAGAGTTCGAAGGCTCAGAGCTTATAGCGAATGGAATAATGGGCTGCACGGCCGGTAATACATTTATAGGCGAAATGGTTGACGGCATAAATGTCGACCGCCCTGGAGATCCTTGGGAGCTAGTAGGCCCGAAGTATTTAACCGATATGATCGCTAGATATGCACCCGCCATCCATATTTTCAAATCTAAGGTTTTTCTGCCCATTCATCATAGTGAAAAGCACCGCCGTCAAATTGATATGGCTAACTTAAGGTTAGATCCTGAGATATACGGCGTACAGCTCTGGGGTACGACAACCTCGGGCTACAAACCGATGTTTTTCAAATCACCTCGGATGTTTGTGCGCTACTGGTTGAATAGGCTCAAAAAGAAGCAGTTCTCAATTAGATAACTCTTTAACAGAGAGTTCTTTGCGGTACCAGTGGCCAGACTCGACCTTTACTATTAAGTATCTGTTATATATACATTTAATGTTGCAATAATGCCCGATGTGACAGGAAATGTGACAGGAATAGATAAAATGACACTGCCAAGATACGTAAGAGCCAGACGTGAGTCCTATCATTATCAGCGTGATTACCCGCGAAAACTTCGACACCTCACAAGCAAAAAGACTTTCACATATCCGCTGCAGCTACAGGTAGCCAGCGCTACTGTAATAGAGATTCAGAAAGCAACGATTAAGGCTGAGGAAGCATATCAGCGTCAGCTATTATTGATCAGTAACTCTGACCCAGACGCACTTTCAGCAACGGACTTGGAGAAAGCAGCAGCGGATTTCCTAAGGAAGCGTGGATTAGTTGCAGGTCAGTATGTAAAGGTTGCTAGAGACTCTGATATATCAGCCAAGGAAGAGCAGGAGCAAAGACAGCTTCAACCAGATGGCTATGACTATGCTGATTGGGCAGTTCCTGAGTTCCAAGATGTGGTGCACAAAGACCATGTAGGCGAGCCGCTGACCTTACAGGATAAGATAGTGGCTGAGGCACGTCAGAAACTGGTGAATAAAGCTAAATCCAAACCAAAGACGCTAGGAAGCCTCTGGGATGAGTATGTTCATTATAGAGGTATTGATCCTGAGTCCCGCAATGGCAAGAAAGCCCTTAAATACTGGAATAGATGGATCAGTTTGGCAGGCGACACGGTAATTAGTGGAGCTACGCTTCAGCACATAAACGATGGTATGGATGCGTATGTGCTTGATAGGGAAGGGCAGGTGAGCAGCCAGACGTTGATCAGAGAGTTAGGAGATGTGACAGCGTGTCTGCGCAAGGCTAGCCGAAAGCACCGTCTAGGATGGCAAATAGAACTGCCTGAGATTAAGCCTACTCCAGCCAACGCAAGACACCCGCTTGAGCCTAAGCAGCAAATAGAGTTAGTGAGAGCAATCCTAGACCCTGCAGGTAAAATTAAGCCAATGTATGGTGTGACTCTGTTGCTGTATCTACAGGCTGGAATGATGGTGTCAGAGATTAAAAGATTAAGGCCAGAGGATATTGCTTTAGATGGTGACATTCCTCATCTGAAGATTGTGAACGATACAAAGACTGACGATAGGAAACGTATCGTTCCAATAGTGCTGGGCCTAGAACTTATCAGAAATAATATTGAAGGCATGATTAAATGGCTGCAAGGCTGCACAGAGTCAGCGTCAAGTGCTACCTTGAAGAAGATCATGCGCAGGACTATCGACAGTCCGCAAACCTCACCTCACTGCCTGCGGCATAGCTTTAAGATCAATGGGCAGCGTGCGGGAGTGTCTTTACTGACAATAGCTTCCATTGCTGGCTGGTCAGATGAGCAAAGGAAGGCTAGCAGACACCTATTAAATTACGGCTCTACTGCTATATCTCAGTCAGAAATTGTACAAGCCTTGTATCAGGACTCGCTGAAGATTCATCAGCACCTTATTGATATTGAGTATGGCTCTCAAAGCAACGTAGTCAGCATCAATAGGCGTAGCTAGACTAAAATGCTCAGGCACAAAAAAACCCTGCGTTAACAGGGCTTCTTCGGAGAGATATAACTGATCATATTCTTGGGGGAGAATCATTCACGCTTTCTAAGACAGCTATGTGGTGGAAAGTTCATTTCTGTCTGAATCTTTATTTCTGCTGTGCCTAAAACAGCAAGAGAGAGTGCCCAAGCTGGCATTAAATAAGCAGATATAACCCTTCACCAGCCTACACAGCCAACCCCGCTCCACCGTACGCCACAGGTTAAACTAGCCCCCTTAATTTCCAAAGTCTACCTACTTGTCTTAGGGTATCCTATTTGATATCTTTAGTATCCATCATGAAACTGGTAACCGTTTAGGATTATTAAATGTACAGTAAAATAATGCACAAGCTATCTTTCCTTCTTTTCTTAACACTTTCGATCAACACTTTTGCAAATGATGATTTTGATTGTCATTCAGCTAATGATGAACTTGGAGACTCCGTTCATTGGGCAGCAATGTCTATGGAGCTATTCGACAAAAAAAGATATGAACAGGCAGTTAAAACTGTCGATGCTTGTTTAGAGCTATTTTCTTATGCTGCTGTTGTGATGCAAAAAGACTTTAATACGAAAAACAAAAAGGCTCCACGGTCTGGTAAAGTGAAGAAACAAGAAAAGAAAAAAATTCATGCAAACTGGGCTGTGAATGATGTTTCCGTTGCCTTGTGGGCGAAAGCAAGGTCTCTTGAGGCAATGGGTGATACAGAGCTAGCTAAAATTGCGTATTCGCAGTGCATTTTTCTTACTCATGGCAGGGCGTGGGATCCCAAAGGCTGGTTTTGGGTTCCTGCAAAGGATTGTATTCAAAGAGGACGAAAGCTTATTAAGTAGTCTTGTATCCTCTTGAAGTAAAAAATAAGAAAGCTGTATTCCTCTCTTGGCCATAAAAGAGAGCCTCTATAGATAGCAGCCTGTAGGGACTTTAAAAAGTGTGCCTTTTAGGGGAAGAATCATTCAGATCTGTCTGTGTAGATACACCTACTAACCCTGTTAAAGGCCAAGAGAGGGCGTCTACACAGGTGCTATATAACCCGATATAACGCTTCACCAAACTCCCCAACCAACCCTACCCCAAAGCACACTCTGGCACGCACCAAATCGCTCTGTAAGCCACGTTATTGCTGGGTTTATGGTGCTTATCAGGTGGGCTGAGAAGGCTCTTGAGAGGCTCTGCAGTGCGCTCTAAGCGGCACTTTATTTGTCCTTTTTTGTCTGCAAAACAATGCTAACGAAGTTCCAATGTAATACCCTTACCGCTTTGCGCTTACATTAATTAAGGAAATAGTAAATGGCTAGATTACGCATCCCTCTCTTAGTGATAACACTCATAATCTCAATAACTTTTAACGTATTAGTTTTTGCTAGCACCAAGGTCTTCGCAGCCGCAAATGCTATGTACGAGATGCTGACAGACAGGCCAAGTGCTGCTTCGCTAATTCATCCGAAAGACAGAGTTGTAAAGTTTAAAGGAAAGAAAATGCGTGTGGCAGACGCTGTCGGGACAACAACACAAGGCATTAAAAGACGAGCATTACGGACGTCAACACGCTCAGTCAGTTCTATCGCGGTTGAGGCTATTCCGTACGCTGGAATCGCAGCAATAGTCGGAGTCACAGCTTGGGAAATAAAGGACTTATGCGACACAGTGAAGGACGTAGAGGCACTTAACCACGCACTAAACCCAGACCATTTAGTATTAGATAATCAAGACTCAGTGTGTTCAGTCACTATTCCTTCGAAGTCAGAAATCTTAGCCAAAGCTCAAAATGCATCTGAAGATTTAAGAACTAAGGTGTCATTATTTTTAGAAGGATTACAGACTAAAGAATGATTATTATTTAATACCTAAATGCTTTATTTTCATTAACGTAATTATTACTAATATCCTATATGCAACGCTTTAAAGACCTATGTCTCAATAAAGGGTATCACTAGGAATATTAATGTTGATAACTGTTTAGCTAGAGAGAACTTCTTAGCCGCCACAGTCCCTATGAGGACCGAGGCGTTAAAAGGCATAGAAAATGTTCGTCCACAGTTTAACCTTATAGAACTCTGAATCGCCACTAGTTCAGTAGACACTTCCCAGTCTCACTTTCAAACCGTCGCTCGAACTCTCTCGGCGACAATAAATTGTTCGTAGTGTGCCTGCGAACAGAGTTATAGAACATTTCTATGTAATTGAAAATATCTTGCTTCGCTATTTCGCGCGTTAAGTAGATCCGCTTTTTGATACGCTCCCGCTTTAGCAGTTGGAAGAAGCTCTCAGCCACTGCATTGTCGTGGCAGTTTCCACGACGACTCATGCTGCCTTCGAGGCCATGCTCTTTCAGAAACTTTTGCCATTCATAGCTTGTGTATTGACTACCCTGATCAGAGTGAACGATAACTCTGCTTGCTGGTTTTCGTCGCCATACAGCCATGAGAAGAGCGTCCAAAACGAGTTCCTTTACCATCCGAGATCCCATCGACCAACCAATGATCTTGCGGGAGTAAAGGTCCATCACAACGCCCAGATAAAGCCAGCCCTCGTGAGTACGAATACAGGTTATATTAGTCACCCATGATTGATTGGGCTGCGACGGATTAAATTCACGAGCGAGTGTGTTGGGCGTAACGACGTGAACCTCACCTGAGCGATGGCGAGGTTTCCGATAGCCTACTTGAGCTCTGATGCTATCGATTCGCATCAGCTTGTGAACGCGGTTAATCCCGCATCGCTCACCATAATCTTGAAGATCCCGATGAATTTTTCTGTAACCGTACACGCAGCCAGATTCCAACCATGCTTGTTTGATCAACCCAGAAAGCTTGTCATCTTTACACTGACGAGCAGACTTAGGCTTACGCATCCATGCGTAATAACCGCTCGGGTGAAGATCGAACAGCCGGCAGAGCGATCGAATCGTGAAGTCCCCCACGTGCTCTTTAATAAAGGCGTATCTCACTCGGGGTGGCTTGCGAAGTACGCCGCGGCTTTTTTTAAAAGGTCACGCTCGTCGGTTACCCGCTTAAGCTCTTTCTTCAACCGCCGAATCTCATCTGACTCTTGCGAGGCTTTTTGATAGTCACTCGATTGTGGTCCGTACTTCCTGATCCAGTTGTAAAGGCTATTTGTCGTTGTACCGAGTCGCTCGGCCACGTCATAAGCGCTATAGCCTGCCTCAGTGACTTGTTTAACCGCCTCAATCTTAAATTCTTCGGGGTATCGCTTTCTGCTCATAATTTCACCTCTCTAGACGCTATTGTGTGCGACTAAAAGGTGTCTAGCAAACTAGTGGCGATTCAAACTGACCATGCTCACTAGCTTTATATTAGCAGGGCTGTTTTATGCCTCTAATGTCATAGGTTTCGCCTTAACGACACTGGTAGTTATTACATTGCTTACTATGTCGTATTCCATCAGATACTGGCGGGAAGGTATTGGAGTGTTTAAAATTTACACCTGTAACATTAGAGCATTACACGCAGGGTTAAAACTTGTCGCAGTCTGCTGTTATAGCGGTATCCACTGACTTGAAAAGTTCTAGCGGCATTTGTAGGCGTTTGCTTTGACCACACCACCCGTAAACAGGATATGGTCAGTATCGAGAATCTCAATAGAGTCTGCGCCCAACTCAGCAGCCTTATGCGTGGTAGCTAATATCGCATTATTGATATCATCAGATCTGCTTCGTCCGCCATTACTGTACTCGTCCAAACCTGAAACAAACTCACAATCTTGGGCCATGCTGGCGTTTATGACCTGCACCTCCTGACTGCCGCTCGTTAGGTTAGTTGTGCACCCAGCGACCAAAAACGTGACCAATATAATTTGTATAATCCTCATGCTTTCTTGACCCTTCAAGTTAGTTGCCGATTAGTACTATGCACTATCGCATAGCAACTGCCTAATGAGCAACTTTTTTGAAATCAGCCTATTTTGTATCTGGGCAGATACAGTAACTATAAAGGGATGTTCAGCAGCCCCCCCCCCGTGGGGTATAAAGAAGCCCCCAGCGTGACAGGAAATGTGACAGGAAATGACCAGATAAGAACTAAAAAGCCCCTGCAGTCTATTGACTACGGGAGCTTCAGGGCATGCTTGGTACCAGTGGCCGGACTCGAACCGGCACGCTTTTAAGGGCGGGGGATTTTGAATCCCCTATGTCTACCAATTCCATCACACTGGCATTTTAATCTGTATTTCAATCACGCCGTTCTTCACGACTCTTTGTTAGTCGACACCGGTTACCTATGTCACTTTTTGCCACTACAGTCCCGGAGCGCGGAGGATTATAGCAGTGACTCCCTGCTGGTCAACTGATTTACAGTAATCTCAGGGCTTATGGGGCTCTAGGTCCATACTAATAGCCTCTGACGTACCCTTTTGCACGAAATAAAGCCTATGTTGCCCATACATGAGTCCCATCTGACTAGGATGGATCAAAGTCTTCGCTGAGTGTGTTTGCATAGGTTATGGCGATATTTGAGAGCTATGGGTGATAGTTAGTCAAAGCGTATAAAGTCCTACGGTGCGTTAAAACGTTACGAAACTACGTCGAGGCTGGCTTGGATAGGTTCCTGCTATTCCCCTCCTAAGTCATTACGTTTTAGGATAATCAGTTAGCGTCTTCTCCGTCCTTGAGGGAAATAGCTAGTGCAGTTTTTTGCTCATGTGCTAGTGCTATCTGACATTATTGAATTGAATCGTAAAACTGAACTATTTTTTGCAGGGTAGAATTAAATCCGTAGTTATGAAAATGAAAATTCCTGTTAATGGAGTATTAGAGTGGATTTTATTTTTGATGTGTATATTTTGAAATACTTTGCTAAATCACAAATTCTATTTGATTGTTCTTTGATGTCATGAGTTGCTCTGATGTTAGAACTAATTGGTTTTTCTCTGTGTTATGGGGATTGATTTAACACAATTGGTACTGTGTTAATGCCGTTAGGGACTGGCAAGAAAATGGTATATTTAACATATATACTAATCTGTCGGTATTGGAATCAAGTAGACTTCTTGATGCACTAAAATCGCTACATGATTGCATGATAAATAGCCCTACAATTAATTCATTAATTTGCTCGTAGTTTGCTCTGTGCAAGTGTCAGATCATAGATATCATCGATATCCAAGGAGGGACGACGATATGGTATTAAAGTCAGCAAACGGAAAAAGTATTCAACAGATTTATGGTCGGGTAAAGGATGATATAGTCAATAGAGCATTTTATCCGGGTGAGCGAATCAATATCGAAAAATGTGCTGAAAAATTCCGTGTGAGTACCACCCCTGTAAGAGAAGTTCTTAATCGTATGGTTGCCGAGAATTTAGTCGATCTTGTTCCTCAGATGGGGTTCTTTATGAAAAGACTCTCCGAAGCTGATATGCGAGATCTACTTGAATTTAATGCTCTTTTAGTAAGTTGGAGTTTGGCCGACTTTCAGCGGCAGTATCCTGATTGCTCATTGTCGCTGGTGCCACCGCTACCCAGTGAATTAAAGAATATTGTAAAGCGTGAGCCTGTTACTGCGATTCAGCTCGCAGGTTTGACTGGAATGTTCTTCCTGCATATCGCCAAATTATCGGGTAACCAAGAAATTATATGTCGAGTTGCTAGTTGTAATGATCGACTGCAGCCGGCACGGGTCTGCGAATTTACGGAGAATGAAAAATCTACGGAGCAACTCGTCAAGCTTTGTGGTCTTTTTGTTACCGGCGATTTTGAAAAACTAAAGCAATCTTTGGCTTACTACTTTGAGGTTCGTCAGAACCAGGTGAGAAAACTAGTACGGCTGCTAGAGTCTCCAAATATATTAGACATCGAACTTTCTTAGATTCTGCCTGATAGATTTTTCTACCCATGAAAACACACCCTTAAAACCGTCGACTTTATCTCGATATTTAAGTGAATTCAGGTTATTTAGAGTGCGTAAGCCTTAGGTTCACCTCCTAATGAGCCGATAATGGCAGGTTATTGGCGCCAAATTATTTGGCGCTTTTGGCGTATTTTCTATACCCTTGCGGCCTACTAATATGCAGGCGCAAAAGTCGCCTTAAACCAAGTCTATGCGCCGCGACCTATTCCAGTTTGATCTACCCGACGATTTGATTGCCCGACAGCCTGCCCAGCAGCGGCAGGGCAGTCGTTTGCTGTTTCTGAATTCGGCCACAAATGAGCTCAAGCACCAACAGTTTCCAGATCTTATTGAACATATTCAACCCGGCGATCTTATGGTGTTCAACAATACCAAGGTGATTCCGGCCAGACTGTTTGGCGAGAAAGAAACTGGCGGAAAAATCGAAGTGTTGGTGGAGCGGATACTAGACTCGCACAGAGTTCAGGCCCATATCCGTGCCAGCAAATCGCCTAAGGCCAGCAATCAACTCAGGTTTGATGAGGGATACAGTGCGGAGATGCAGGAGCGTGCAGGGGACCTATTTGTGCTGAAGTTTAGCCAACCTGTGCTGACTGTGCTGGATAACATTGGCCATATGCCACTGCCTCCCTATATAGACCGGACAGATACCGAGGAAGATAAATCCCGCTATCAAACGGTGTATGCCGAGGAATTAGGGGCAGTAGCGGCTCCTACCGCCGGCTTACATTTTGATCAGCAGCTACTTGAAAGTATTCAGAGCAAAGGCGCTCAGATTGCCTTTGTAACCCTCCATGTGGGAGCTGGTACCTTTCAGCCGGTCCGTGCTGACAATATTCTTGATCATGAGATGCACAGCGAATGGCTTCAGGTGAGTGAACACGTCTGTCAGCAGGTTATAGAAACCAAGGCTGCAGGGGGTCGTGTGATTGCCGTGGGGACCACCAGTGTTCGATGTTTAGAAACCGCCGCCAGGTCCGGAAAAATAGCGCCCTTTGAGGGTGACACTGATATCTTTATCTACCCAGGTTATGACTTTAAGGTGGTGGATGGACTGCTAACCAATTTTCACCTGTCCGAGTCCACCTTGCTGATGTTGGTGAGCGCATTTTCAGGTTATCAACCTATAATGCAGGCTTACCGAGAAGCCGTAGCCGAACGCTACCGCTTTTTTAGCTATGGCGACGCCATGTTTTTGCTCCACAATCCCGATGCTGCTCAGGAAATACCCAAATGACCCGTGAATGTTTTATGCAATTTGAAGTGTCTGCAACTGATGGCAAAGCCCGTCGCGGTGAAATGACCTTTCCTCGGGGAAAAGTGCAGACACCAGCATTTATGCCGGTGGGTACCTATGGAACCGTCAAAGGTATGTTGCCCCGGGATATCGTGGAAATTGGCGCTGAGATGATTCTGGGTAATACCTTTCATCTAATGCTGCGTCCCGGCACTGAAGTCATTAAGGCCCACGGCGATCTGCATGATTTTACCCAGTGGCAGGGACCCATTCTCACTGACTCAGGTGGCTTTCAGGTGTTTAGTTTGGGCGATATGCGCAAAATTACAGAAGAGGGCGTTAAGTTCCAATCACCGATTGATGGTAGCCCAGTATTTATAGACCCTGAAAAGTCGATTGAGGTACAGCGGGACCTAGGTAGTGACGTGGTAATGATCTTCGATGAGTGCACGCCCTATCCAGCCACCGAAAAAGAAGCTCAGGTCTCCATGGAGCTTTCTATGCGTTGGGCTGCCCGCAGCAAAGCAGCCCATGGCGATAGCCCTTCGGCGTTGTTTGGTATTGTTCAGGGCGGTATGTACGAGTCCCTGAGAGATGAGTCTTTAAAGGGGCTGGTTGATATAGGTTTTGATGGCTATGCCATCGGGGGTCTATCCGTCGGTGAGCCTAAAGAAGATATGATCCGTGTGCTCGATCATCTGGCGGATACCATGCCGGCAGATCGGCCCCGTTATTTGATGGGTGTTGGCAAACCAGCCGATCTAGTTGAAGGCGTACGTCGCGGTATTGATATGTTCGACTGTGTTATGCCCACCAGAAATGCCCGCAATGGCCATCTGTTTACCAGCGCTGGGGTGATTAAAATTCGTAATGCTCGCCATCGCCACGACACTGGTACATTGGATGCAGAGTGCGACTGCTATACCTGCACCAACTTTAGTCGCGGCTATTTACACCATTTGGAGAAGTGCGGTGAAATGCTCAGTTCTCAGCTAAATACCATTCATAATCTGCGTTATTACCAGACCTTGATGGCCGGTTTACGGGAGGCAATTGCCGAGGGACGACTGGATGCATTTGTCGAAGAATTCTATGTAAAACAGGCACAGCCTTTAAATTAGTAATTCCGCCCCTATTAATAGATGAATGTCGTTATAATGCGGCGCTTGAAACAAAGGACCCCAGAGTCATGCTAAACAAGTTTCCCCTGTGGAAGAATCTAATGATTCTCCTAATTGTCACATTTGGTTTTATCTATGCCTCGCCCAACCTTTTCCCACCAGATCCGGCTATTCAGCTGTCGGGGCAGAGTGGTGCCATGGTTATCGATCAGCCGGTATTGGATCAAGTTGAAAAATCACTCGACGAAGCAGGTATTGAGTACTTTGCAGGGGAAGCCGATGGCGAGAGCCTGCTGGTGCGGTTACAAGATATCAAAATGCAGTTGCGCGCCAAAGAGATTATTCAGGCTGAAATGGGTGGCAACTATATTGTTGCGCTCAATCTTGCGCCTACCACCCCGGACTGGTTGAGCAGTTTGGGCGGTGTACCTATGAAATTGGGTCTCGATCTCAGTGGTGGTGTGCACTTCTTACTGGAAGTCGACCTCGACTCTGCACTGGCAGTTCGTCTTGAAGGTGATTTACAAGACATTAAAGCGACACTGCGTGAAGATCGTATTCGCTATCGCAGCTTTGAACTTGTGGGCAACCAGATTATTGGTCAGTTCCGCGACGCCGAGCAGATTGAAAAGGCAACTGCACTAATCCGCAGTAATTATCGCGATCTGCAGCCACAGTATAAAAATGGCCAAAATCCCCTATCATTGGTGTTACAGCTCAGTGATGTTGCCGGCAATCTGATTGAAGACAATGCCATCAAGCAAAACCTGACGTCACTGCGTAATCGAGTTAATGAGTTGGGTGTGTCTGAGCCGCTGGTTTCCCGTCAGGGCAAGAACCGCATTGTGGTTGAGCTACCTGGCGTGCAGGACACAGCCGAAGCTAAGCGTATTATTGGTAAAACAGCTAATCTTGAGTTTCGCCTAGAGTCGCTGTCTAAATCTGGCGAGACGTTCAAATTTCGTAATCCCGGTGGTCAGGGTCCAGAGGCCCGTTTAGAGAATAAAGCGGTTATCACTGGTGAGAATGTTACGGATGCTCGGGCTAGCTTCGATGAAAATGGTCGTCCACAGGTTAATATCACGCTGGATGCAAAGGGCGGCTGGCAGATGGGTCACGCCACCAGAGACAATATCGGCCGTCGTCTTTCTGTGCTGTTTATTGAGTACAAAACCAAGTTGGAAAAATCGATCGATGAAAATGGTGAAGTGGTTATTACGCCCATTCCCTTTGTTGAAAAACATATTATTTCCCTAGCCACCATTCAGGCACAGTTGGGTAAGCAGTTCCGTATTACTGGACTAGATGGCCAGCGCGAGTCGTCTGAGCTCGCCCTGTTGCTGCGCGCCGGTGCACTGGCTGCGCCAATGTACATTGTTGAAGAACGTACTATTGGGCCCTCGTTGGGTGCCGATAATATACAGCTGGGTGTTAAGTCAGTCAGCGTGGGTATGGCCATGGTACTGGTGTTTATGCTGGTGATTTACCGTGCCTTTGGTATAGCCGCCAATATAGCCCTGGGGATGAACCTAGTATTATTGATCGCATTTATGTCATTACTGGGTGCGACCCTAACATTGCCGGGTATTGCCGGTATCGTACTGACAGTGGGCATGGCGGTGGATGCCAATGTGCTTATTTTCTCGCGGATTCGTGAAGAACTCGCCGAGGGGGCCTCAGTGCAGAGTGCTATTAGTGCCGGTTATGATCGCGCCTTTGTGTCTATTCTCGATGCCAACATCACAACGTTGATTGTGGCTCTGATTCTGTTCCTGATTGGTTCCGGCCCGGTACAGGGTTTTGCGGTGACATTGTCGATTGGTATTTTGACCTCAATGTTTACTTCCATTGTGATGACACGAGGCCTGGTTAACATGGTCATTGGTGGTCGCAAAATCGATAAGCTTTGGATTTAAGGAGAGGATTATGACGACTGCAAAAATTTATAATTTTATGGGCATCCGCAGATATGCGGTGGTTTTCTCCGCGCTATTGCTGACTGTTTCCGTATGGTCACTCTACAGCCAGGGTCTGGTTCTGGGGTTGGATTTTTCGGGTGGTACGCAGATTGAAGTGGGTTACGAAGAGCCTGCTGATGTTGCCGTAATACGCCAGCAGCTTGAATCTGCTGGGTTCGAAGGTCCTGTTGTGGTGCACTTTGGTGCCGAAACTGATGTGTTAATTCGCCTGCAGGGTGAACCCGATCAGGCGCTGTCTGAGAAAGTACTGCAAGTGTTGCAGAGTAATAACGCCAAAATTGAGTTGCGTCGTGTAGATTTTGTTGGCCCGCAGATTGGCGACGAACTACGTGAAGATGGCGGGCTGGGCATGCTGACTGCCCTGGCAGTGGTTATGCTTTACGTGGCTATTCGTTTTCAGCTTAAGTTTTCGATTGGTGCTGTTTTGGCCCTGGCTCACGATGTGATTATCACGCTGGGTATATTCTCTCTGGCACGGCTCGAGTTTGATCTTACGGTGCTAGCGGCAGTGCTGGCGGTGGTCGGTTACTCTCTCAACGATACCATTGTGGTCTCTGACCGTATTCGAGAAAATTTCCGCAAGATCCGTAAAGCAACCCCCATTGAAGTGATTAATGAGTCTCTGTCCCAGACATTGTGGCGCACCATTAATACCTCGGTAACCACGATGCTGGTTCTTTTGGCCCTGTTTTTTATTGGCGGTGAGCTGATTCATAACTTCGCGGTTGCACTGATGATCGGCGTTGGTATTGGTACTTACTCATCAATTTATGTGGCGGCTACGGTTATGTTGGCGCTCAAGGTTGATCGTGAAGATCTGCTCGAGCCTGTTGAAGGCGAATTGGTTGACGACTTACCCTAGCGTCTAGGGTGTTTACCATTGCCATGGCGCTGTTTTGGGCTATGGCAACTTTTCTAGTCTCAAGTCCTGACAAACCATCAATCAAATTGATTAAAGAAAGTCGGTCTACCCTGTGCTACTTTTATAGCTCTAGTCCACCTTGAGTGATCATTGGAGCATTGAAGTTTGAGTAGCCACGACAAAATAAATTATCTTGAATTTCCCTCTCGGGATATTCAAAAGACCAAAGCGTTTTTTAGTGCCGTATTTGATTGGACATTTACTGACTATGGTCCGGAATACACCGCTTTTGCTAATGCGGGTATCGATGGGGGGTTTTTCCTATCAGAACAGGCCTCCACTACAGATAATGGTGGTGCACTGGTGGTTTTCTTCAGTGACTCTCTAGATCAAACCCAGGCCGCTATCGAAGCGGCTGGTGGTGCAGTCACAAGGCCTATATTCTCATTCCCCGGAGGTCGCCGCTTCCACTTTATTGACCCCAATGGTAATGAATATGCAGTCTGGTCTAACCAATAATTAATCGATTGTAAGTACTGTCTCGGTTGGGATTGACTGGTTATACTGCTACTTATCAAGAGATTAAGTATTCCGCCTTATTTTATGAAATTTATACGACCTACTATGTTACTCCCTATCTTCCTGCTTTCTGGTTGTGCGCTTATGCCCGCTGGAAGCTGGAACGGTAAGGCATGTCCCGCACCTGAAATAGCAGAGTTGCCGGCTCCACAGTGTCCAGTGCCACAGGTTATTGAGCGCATAGTGACTAAAACTGTCCCGGCTGAACTACCTCCTATAGCAACCACGGCGGGCAAGCTGCATCTGCCTATTATTGGCGCTATTGAATGGGCCAAGGTCGAGCCCTCTGGATTGCTGTTTGAGTCACGCATAGACACGGGTGCAGACACCACATCCATTCATGCCGAAAATATTCAACTGATCGAGAAAGACGGTAAGCGCTACGTCCGTTTTGTACTGATTGATGCAGACACCGGTGAAACCCTCCAGCAAGAGGTTCGCCTGCGCAGGCGAGTACTCATCAAGCAAAATGAGGGTCCCCGCGAAAGGCGCTATGTGGTGCGAATGTGGGTTACTCTGGGTAAGGTTAAATCGCGGATTGATGTCAATCTTTCGGATCGATCAGATTTTGAATATCCGTTGCTTATAGGTCGCAACTTCCTAACTGACAGCATGATTGTAGATGTCAGCCGTCATCACACTCTGTTTATTGAATAGGGTTAATCGCTAGGTTTACAGGGGAATCATTTGCTCAGCTCTCGAGTGCAGGTAGTGCTAATTGCCGGATTGTTAATATCTCTGGGGTTGGGGCTGACGCTCTACAAAGCCATAAACTTGGGTTTTCCTCTGCTTCCTGGCGAATACAGTGATGTCTGGACGGTCGAGACCAAAGCCAACTTTCGACCATCGTCTAACTCTGCCGTTGAAGTGGAGTTAGTGCTGCCAAAAATGTTGGCGGGGTGGACTAATTTGGATGAGCACTTTGCATCTTCTGGCTTTGGCTTCTCAATCATTGATGATCAGGCTGATACCCGTTTAATGGCAGACAGCCGCCGTGCCCGCTGGACCAGACAAAGCCTTGATCGACCCACCACCCTCTATTACAAAATGCAGCTCTATCGCAGCGCAGACTCGACCCAATTACCCGATTTTCCAGTGTTTAATCCTGTGCAGCCGCGGCTAAAGCCAGATCAGCAGGCAGCTATGGAGCGTCTCGTGATCAAGCTAGCTGAAAAGTCCTCTGACCAAGAACGATTTACCAGTTTGCTGATACAGGAGTTCCTGCGTGATTCACCGGATCAGGATACGCTGTTTCTTATAGACTCCTATCAGGAGGATGCCCTGACGGTGATTATGGATGTACTGGCATACCGAGGTATTCCGGCTCATCAGATTCGCGGCATTTTTCTTGAAGACGGACGCCGACGCCAAACCCTTAGCGCATTGGTGGAGATTTATAATGGTGAAGGCTGGGCCATCTTAGATCCCAGAACCGGTAATAGCGGTCTTCCGCAGAATTTCTTTATCTGGCAGCGCGGTGAGGGCACTATTCTCAATGTAATTGGCGGACGAAATTCGAGTTTGGAGTTCGCTTTGGTAAGCAATAGTTTGCCGGTCAAAACCGTTGTTGGTATGGGTCAGCGCTCTGAAGAAGTGGACCTCTTAGATTTTTCTATCTATGCCTTGCCTGTCGAGCAACAGGGAATTTTTAAGGGGTTACTATTGATTCCAGTGGCCGCGCTGGTGGTAGTATTTATGCGCATTCTAGTGGGTGTGCGCACTTCCGGAACCTTTATGCCGGTATTGATTGCACTGGCGTTTATTCAAACCACCCTAATTGTAGGGCTACTAATATTTTTGGGCCTGGTGGGCGTAGGTCTGTGGATTCGCTCCTATCTCAGTCATCTAAATTTATTGCTTGTCTCTCGAGTAGCTGCTGTGATCATTGTGGTGATTTTATTGATGGCGGTGCTAGCCGTGATCAGCTACAAGCTAGGTCTGGATCAGGCATTAACCGTGACATTTTTTCCCACCGTTATTGTTGCCTGGACCATCGAACGCATGTCGATTCTATGGGAAGAAGAGGGAGGGCATGAAGTATTAATCCAGGGTGGAGGAAGTCTTATCGTTGCTGTTCTGGCCTACCTCGCTATGTCGGCTCCTATCGTTGAACATCTCACCTTTAATTTTCCTGAACTGATGTTGAGTCTGTTAGGCATAATATTATTGCTTGGTAAGTACACGGGATTTCGACTCTCTGAATTACACCGTTTTCGCGATTTAGACGTCAAATAATGTTTGGGTTAATCTCGCCATCTAACCTGCGGCGCCTCGGTATACTGGGGATGAATCGGCGCAACATAGGGTTTATTGGAGCCTACAACAAACGCAAAAATTATCGTATAGCGGACAATAAACTGGAGACCAAAAGTGCAGCCCTCAGCCGTAGCATTCCAGTGCCAGAACTCTATGGCACCATAGAGCGACAGTTTCAAGTCAAGACAATTACTGAGCAGCTTGAAGCTCGAGATAGCTTTGTGATCAAGCCAAGCCAGGGTAGTGGTGGCAAAGGTATTTTGGTGATCACTGGACGCAATGGAGATCTGTTTGTTAAGTCCAGCGGCGTAGAAATCGATAGCCGTGAAATCAAGCGTCATACCTCCAATATTCTAGCGGGTCTTTACAGTCTGGGTGGACGCAATGACAGCGCCATGATTGAAGCGCTGATTGCTTTTGATCCAGTGCTCAAAGATTACAGCTTTGAAGGTGTGCCGGATATTCGCGTGATTGTATTTCGCGGTGTGCCGGTCATGGCAATGATTCGCTGTGCCACGAGGGAGTCTGATGGTAAAGCCAATCTGCATCAGGGTGCTGTCGGCATTGGTATTGATATAGGTACGGGGCAGATTGTCTGTGCGGTTCAGCGCAACCGTATTATTACTCAGCATCCAGATACTGGCGTGGTATTTGGTGAATTAAAAATCCCTCACTGGCAGCAGATACTCGATTTAGCAGCTAGCTGCGCGAATATGACCGGACTGGATTATCTGGGTGCCGACGTCGTTATTGATCGCATCCGCGGCCCCATGTTGTTGGAGCTTAATGCCAGACCAGGCTTAGCTATTCAGGTCGCTAATCAAGCGGGTCTTCGTCATCGTCTTGCGACAGCAGATAAGATCGCTAATCTGACCAATGATCAGGATGAAAAAATCAAACTAGCGCGCGAGCAGTTTAGCCAAACCCGTGTTGGCCGTGGTCAGCTGGCGCTCGAGATTGTGTAATTCATTGTTACCCGGCGCTCTGTCGCAACCAAACCTTATGTAACTCAATGGTCAGCAATAATGACAGCGCCATCATCAGTAAGGTACCCCAATGCGCTAGCTGTACGGGGTTGACACTCAATACCTGCTGCATCAGGGGCCAGTACATGGCGGCAATATGGATACTTTGTGCCGCCAATGTCGCGGCAATCAGATAGGGATTTCTAAACAGCGGGTGAAAAAATACTGAGCGCGTTTCGGATCTACTATTGAGTACTTGAACATTTTCGAACAACACCATCAATAACAATGTGCTGTTGCGAGCACTGTCTTGATCCCAACCCTGTTCAAGCAGATAAGCGAAACATAAATAACTCATGCCGCCAACAATTAGCGCGGAGAGTAATACTCGCTCAATCATCAGTCGATTAAAGAGTGGCTCACTGGGAGGGCGAGGCGGTTTTTGCATCTCATCGCCTTCGCCAGGTTCTAAAGACAGTCCAATATGCTGAACACCACTGGTCACCAGATTGAGCCAGAGTAGCTGCACGGCGGTCAGGGGTATGGGCATTGCAAAAATAGATGCCAGCAAAAAAAGCACTACCTCTGCTGCGCCAGTGGAAATTAAAAAGAACACTACTTTACGAATATTTTGATAGGCAATTCGTCCTTCTCTAATACCGGCTACGACTGACGCAAAGTTATCATCGGTTAGCAGAAGGTCTGAGGCCTCTCGGGCAACATCGGTTCCGCGCAGACCCATGGCCACACCGACATGGCTGGCATTAAGCGCAGGGGCATCATTGACACCATCGCCGGTCACCGCGACAAACTCTCCCAGACGAATAAGCGACTCGACAATGGTTAATTTTTGTTGCGGGGTTACTCGGGCATATACCAGTCCTTTCGTTGTAAGCTCATCCACTGTGCTGGGGCCCAGTTGCTGTGCCTGAGCAAGTTGTTTGCCGGTGACTAAGGTGCTGTCGCCGTCCTCTTGGTCACTGACTAGGCCGAGCTGATGGGCAATGCTCAGTGCGGTGATAGGATGATCACCGGTGACCATGCATATTTTGATACCCGCAGCCCGGCATTCCCTAAAGGCACCCGCGGCCTCTGGTCGCAGTGGGTCAGTCATACCCACCAGTCCAAGCAGGCATAGGTTATGTAAACTGTCAGTCGTGAAAGGCTGTGCTTTGTTCCACAGAGTATCCGCCAAGGCGAGAACGCGCACGCCCTTACTTGCCAGACTCTCTATGGCTTGCATAACAACAGCTTTGTTTAAAGGAAGATCTTCATTGACACCTTCATTGCCCTCAGGACCAGCCATGCGATCGCACATGGGTAAAAGCTTTTCCACTGCGCCCTTAACCGAGACGAAATAACCGCTGTTATGTTGTTGCTGGTGCATTGTGGCGGCAAATCCTAGTGCTGGCTCATAGTGAATCTGGGCCACCGTGTCGAAGGTTGCTAATTCTGGCTTACTGGTGATCTGATAGGCCATTGCCAATAAAGCCTGGTCAACTCTGTCACCCGAGCCGCGCCATTCTCCGCTGATTGCGTCCCGCTCTACTGTTGCCTCATTGCACAACCCAGCCACCAGGCTTAGCCTTTGCAATCGCTGTTGGTCGGCATTGGTACTGGTATAGATTTCCGCTAATGGTAGGGGGCTCTCACCATCAAAGAACTGAACCTGATCTGCTGTTAGTTGATTAAGGGTTAGGGTACCGGTTTTGTCAGTTGCAATAACCGTGCATGAACCTAGGCTCTCTGTAGCCACCAGTTTGCGCACTACCACATGATGGCGGGCCATGCGTCGCATGCTTACCGACAGCACCACAGTCAGGGCAACCTCCAAGCCTTCTGGGATGGCGGCAACAGCCAAGGCAGTGACAGTCATAAACACCAGTATAAGTTCTGTACCACGCTGTAATTCAATGGCCGCCAGCACGGCAATCACCACCAACAAGCCCAATGTTAGGCGCTGGCTGAATTTTTTAATGCGCTGCATTAGCGGTGGCTGTGTCAGTTTCTGCTCGGATAACTGACTCGCCAGCTGTCCCACCTCGGTTTGCTTACCGGTGCTGACGACTAATCCACGGCCACGGCCGCTGGTGATGAGGGTGCCAGCAAACGCTTGATTGGTCCGGTCTGCCAGTATTGCCTCGGACTCTACAGTAACCTCAACTACTTTATTAACAGGTGCAGACTCACCGGTTAATAGAGACTCATCTATCTCTAAATTATCGCTGTTCAATAGTCTTATATCTGCAGGAACTCTAGCGCCAGAAACCAGTATTACGCAGTCACCAGGTACCAGAAGCTCGGCGTTTAATTTTTGAGTGCAGCCATCCCTGATGACTTGGGTATGATTTACCATAAGATTGCGCAGCGCCTGCGCACTGCGTTGAGCATGATGTTCCTGTACGGCGCCAATCAACGCATTGGCGAGCAAGATAACCCCGATGAAAGCCGCGTCGGTAAGTCTGCCAAGTGCCAGTGAAACCAGCATTGCGGCGACAAGAACATAGATAAAGGGGCTGATAAACTGACGGATGAACACCAGATAAAATGGTTTGGATTTCCCTATAGTTAATATATTCTTACCCCCGCGCTGGAGCCTTAGCTCAGCCTGTGCAGTGGTGAGGCCTTGGTCAGTGGTGTCTAACTGACTGATAACCGCTGATTGTTCGAGCCAGTGCCAAAGGGGTTTTTCATCCATATTGAAACTCTATTATTGTATTTTCTTTATAATTTTTAGACGGTTTCTATCATTGTATAAATGAAGCTCGTTAGTAGTAGGCTTTAGTCACATACTGATTAAGCATGCGTTCGGTATTGAAGTAGGAACCATTGAGCGCAATGGCATGTCGCATCACGTCTACATAGTCTTCCTGGTCCTGATAATAGAGGGGCAGAATAATCTGTTCTAATTTATCGTAGAGAGAGCCCGCTTCCTGTAGATACTGGGTGGGTGCATTTTGCAAAGTACTTGGCACACCAATGCCCCAGCCTGTTACACCTTCAATACAACCCTCTAACCACCAGCCATCCATTGTGCTCAGAGAGGGTACGCCATTGAGGGCTGCTTTCATGCCGCTGGTGCCCGAGGCTTCGAGTGGCGGTTGTGGCGTATTTAGCCAGAGGTCACAACCGCTGGTTAACAGTTTCGCTAGGGCAATATCGTAATTGTTAAGGTAAACAATATTGATATGTCGATTAAGTTTGTGACCCAAACCTATAATTTTTTGAATCAGTAACTTTCCCTCTCTGTCCTGAGGGTGGGCCTTCCCAGAAAAAATAATTTGCAGACGTACAAACTTTGCGCAGATTTTTTTAAGACGATCAATATCGGTAAATAAAAGATCAGGACGTTTATACACAGTGGATCGACGAGCAAATCCAATCGTAAACGTTTCTTCATCCATTTTTTTGTCAGGCCCTGTATGGGAACTGTTGTTAACGTACTCAATAAGGGCTTTTTTTGCGCTCTGATGAGCCTGTTGAATTGATGAGGTGGGAATATTTAATGCGCCTCGCAGGCTAAGGTTATCCATCTGCCAACCGGGCATATACTCGTCAAATAATCTCTGCATTGGCTGGCTGGTCCAGGTGGCTGCGTGTACGCCATTAGTAATTGAATCAACGCGATACCCCGCGTACATCTGCCTCGACAATTGACTGTGCTTCTTGGCAACTCCATTGATATAGCGGCTATTGGCTAGGGCCAGATAGGTCATGTTGAGTTTGTTGTTAAAGCAAAAATGATCTTCGCAGCCAGCCATTGAATACTCTGGACCCAAGACGGAGGCAATCATACTCAAAGGGAACTGGTCATGGCCTGCGGGTACTGGGGTATGAGTGGTAAACACACAGAGATCACGAACCATTTGCTCTACCTGTGCATCGCCATCTAACTTGCGCTTTTGTTCCAGCAATTCAAGAATTAGTAAGCTTGCATGGCCTTCATTCAAATGAAAACGCTGCAACTGATTATAGCCGAGCACTTTGAGCATACGCACTCCGCCAATACCCAGAACGACCTCCTGGCACAGTCGGTAATGACTGTCGCCACCATATAAAAAGTCCGCTAATGATCTGTCAAATGCGCTATTTTCTGGTAAATTAGTATCGAGAAAGTAGACAAAGACCTTATCGCCTCCACCGCCGGACAGACAGTATTTCCAGGCTCGAATAATCACTGTGCGGCCCTCAATATTGACTGAAGTGCGTGACTCAATCTCCTCCAGATAATCCTCTATTATCCAGTCTACATGGGCTTCCTGTTGCCACCCGTCATGACCCAGTTGTTGCCTAAAATAGCCTCTGCGAGGTAATAGGGATACGCCCACCATGGGAATATTCATATCTGCTGCAGAGCGCAATGTGTCACCCGCAAGGATACCCAGTCCGCCAGCATAGGTTGGCATGCCAGACTGTAATGAAATCTCCATACTGAAATACGCAATGCGGATATTGTTATTAGCCAAGACTAGATGCTCGAAGGTTATTCGTATCTAGACCCTAGATAATCAAATTTAATTGGGCATTGATAAAGATCAAATTATAATTAGTTACCGCATCACTAATAGGTAGTCTCAAGGGCAAGCTTGAGTGAGATCATTAGGCGACGTAATGAGAATGGTTTTTCAATATAATCAATAGCTCCTAGCCCCATGGCTTCAACTGCCTCCGCGGTGCAGCCACGTTGTACACCAATAAAGATAGTCGGTGGCAGGGAATTATAGATAACCAGTAATTTTTTAAAAAGTGTTATCCCGAGCATATCATCTAACTCAGTTTCGATAATTAGGCAGTTGGTTTTGTGGAGTTTGTTATCGGTAATTAGGCTGCTACCGGAGTTGTAAACTGTGGTTTCAAGATTAAGCTCGGATAGATATCCCATAACTGTGTCATGAGTAGTCATATCACTTGCTACTAGATCAATATAAAGATTGGGCTCGTCTCGGCTGAGATTCGATACCTTCACTGTGTGCTCCATTTAGAGTCCTATTTCAATAAGCAAAATATTGGCATGATGCATAGATGACCAAAATAGGTAGTTTTACCTATTTTTCCCTTTTTAATAGATAAATACAGTGAATGGAGATCCCAAAAAGGAGCCGCCAAGTGGCAGATAAGTAGTTTCCGAAATAAATTACGCATCCCTCCTTATTGTTCGCCTAATTTGCTTTGCTATTCTTTACGACCCACGTTGCCGTCTAAAAAATAAAAATACCAGCGGGGATCCTAAGCAATGTTGTCAATGAAATCAGGAGTCAACATGGAACATAGAATCGGAAGTCGTTTGTCATCAAGTCTTAATGCTGAGCTTTACGTGGCCGACAAAACAGTCGGCGTTTTTCCAGTGAGCAATATTGGTATCAGTGGTATTGGGTTGGAAAACTGTCATGGTGAGTTGCATGCAGATATGTATCTTCAGGTTATTATAAAAGGCTCTGATTCAACGATGAAAGTCTATTCGGGACTAAATGCGCTGGTTATCTGGTGTCAGGACGACAGGGCTGGTCTTATGTGGGCAGGCCTAAATAATGACTTTAGCGCTGAACCAATATCAGTATCCCGTCAGGCTGCTTAGCCTGATTTCTATTTGTGACACCTTTTTAATATTGATAGTTAAAAACACTTAATAAGGAGAGGTAATCATGGAAGAACCAGAAGGTGTCGTCAAATTAAGTCGTATTCGGCCTGTCAGCTGTAGTGGTTGCCGCGCGCGAAAAACCTGCTTGATCAGTACCTTTAATGAAGATGAATATTCCGGTTTAGAAAATATTATACAGCATGAAAAGCCGATGCTTAAAGGGCAGCGCTTGTTTTTTCAGGGGGATCTATTTAAGTCATTGTATCTAATTCGGTCTGGCTGCTTTAAATCTTGTATTGTCGATGAGTCGGGTGAAAAACAGGTAACAGGATTCCATCTGTCGACAGATATTCTAGGGATAGATGGTGTTGATTCTGGTAGATATATGCGCGAAGTGGAAGCGCTAGAAACCTCTAGTGTTTGCAGTTTGCCTTTCGATTGTTTTAAGCAGGCGTCTTTACAAGGTAATGAAGAGCTTTACCGACGACTGGTCTGTGCCGTCAGTTGCATGATGTACCGGGAGAGTCATTTGATGATGGTACTGGGAAAGATGAAGGCAGAACAGCGCCTCGTCAGTTTTCTGTTGGATGTCTCCCAGCGCATGAGTGATCGGGGAGAATCGGCCCTCGAGTTCAGGTTAAGCATGGCACGTTATGATATTGCTAATTATCTGGGCCTAGCCGTGGAGACTGTCAGTCGGCTATTTAAGCGTTTGGAGGAACAAAATCTTGTCGTTGCCAACCGCCATTGGGTCCGCATCACTGACATGGGCGGCTTACATCTAGTCATGTCTGGCGGCGCGATGGAGCGCCAAGGCAATAAAGAGATAATGTATAGAGCGGCCGGTTAACCACATTACTGGGCCTCTGACTCCATAACTATATGCACTAATTGGGCAACAGTTTTTACCCGCATTTTCTCCATTGCCCGTGCACGATGTATCTCAACCGTGCGCGGGCTGATATTTAATTTATTAGCAATAATCTTGGTCATATCGCCGTCGGCGATATGGCGCATAATTTGATGTTCACGTTTAGTTAAACTGTCGATGCGGTCTTGTATCGAGCGCAGGTGCTCACGTTCATTGGTGGCCAAGTTGTTAATATATAGGGCTCGGTGGACACAGTCGATAAATTCTTGATCACGAAAAGGCTTTTGTAAAAATTCAATCGCGCCATTCTTCATGGCTTGGACAGCCATGGGGACATCGCCATGGCCGGTGACGAAGACGACAGGTAGAGTAGGGTTTTTACGTTTAATGTCGAGCTGCAATTGCAGCCCACTCATATTTGGCATGCGTACATCAAGAATGACACAGCCAATAAGCAGGGGAATATTATTGTCCAGAAAGTCCTGCCCCGAATGGTGAGTTTTTGTTGTTAAACCGGTTGATTGCAAAAGCATCGACATGGCATCTAGCACATCAGGGTCGTCGTCAACGATATAAATAGTTTGATTGTTATTCACCTTAATGATCCCCCAAAATAGGCATAACTGGTAAGGTAAAGGAGAATTCGGCGCCGTCACTATAGTTTTTGTTGGCGCATAGTTTCCCCCCGTGGTTATGAACAATTGAATGGCTAATCGCCAGGCCCATTCCCATACCATGGGTTTTGGTGGAATAAAATGGTTGGAACAATTGCTCATTGGGCTGATCGATATCAAGGCCGACACCGGTATCTCTGACAATAATGCTGATAAAGTCTTGGCAGGTTTGCTCACTAATAATACTGATAATTTTTTCCTGCGGTTTTAGATCTACCATTGCGTCGCCGGCGTTACGAATTAGATTGAGAATAACTTGTTGAATCTGTCCCGATACAATTTCTATCATCGGCAGTGTTTCAGAGCACTGGCACTTGAATGTAATAGTTCGGCACTCGATATCAACCTGGGCCAGTTCAATGGTGGAATGTATTAGGTCGTTAATATTGGTGAGCTGATGATGGGGGTCCTGTTTGCCTACAAGGGCTCTGATATTACGAATAATATCCCCGGCGCGCTGGGCCTGTTTGTCGATCCTGAGAAGGGTGGACAGTAGCGACTTTATATCCGATTTGCCATTGTCGACTAAGTTCCGACAGGCCTGGGCATACATGGAAATAGCCGTAAGGGGTTGGTTGAGTTCATGGGCAATGCCGGTCGACATCTCGCTAGCGATGTGCAGGCGATCCATATGGGCTAGCCGATCACGGGCCTGCTGGACCTCTTCTTTACTTTGCTTGAGGCGGGCTTCACTAAGTTTACGTTCACTGATATCACGCATAATGCCGGTAAAACTGCGGATCCCTGCTATGCTGATTTCGGCAACAGTGAGTTCTATAGGCAGCTGGTGGCCATCTTTATGTTTCGCGCCTAGCTCTCGGTTTATGCCAATTAGCTTGTTGCTGTCGGGCATCATATAATTCCAAAGGGTCGCTCTATAGTGCTCTAAGGGTTTTTCAGTGTCAGGAATCAAAAAGGTAATATTTTGGCCTAGCAGCTCCTCTTCTGGATACCCGAAGATTTTTTCAGTGGTTTTATTCACATGGGTGATGGTGCCCTGTGCATTGATGCTGATAATGGCTTCGATGGCATTGTCTAAGACCGCTTGATTGCGGGCGGCTGACTGCAAAAGCGCATTTTTTTCTTGTAGGGCATTATCGCGAACTTTAATGCCAGTAGAAATTGAACCGACAATGGCGCCACTCGGGCTATGGCGCTGTTCAATATGCCAGGCTAAAGGATGTTGGCGGCCATTCTTCGCGAGTACAGGATATGTATGACATTGCGGCTCCTCGTTATAGTCTGCGGAGACAGCGTCATACATTCGTTTGGTTTTCAATTGCCACCTTTGAGGGAGGCACATAGAGACCCAATTGGCACCTAAAATTTCAGATAACTCATAACCTAAAAGCTGGCAGGCCTCAATACTAAGATGTTCGATATTACCAGCGGCGTCAAGGACAAGTGCTATGGGTCTTGGCAGTTCAAGGTAGTCCATAATAATATCTTTTGTTTTCTGCATACAACGACACCTACATCAATCACGCTCCTAGACTAGGGTCCAGAAGGGTAAATAATTACGGCACAGAAGAGCAGGTTACTGTGTGACTATTTTCCAACCATTGCTGTACGGATAAATAAGTTGAGCTGTCTAAATATATAGATTAGATTGAGAATTATGTCTAATTCAGAAAAAATTAAATACGTATTTCCTAATTGAGATCAATTACTACATTTTCGGGTATAGGGGGATATTGGATTCTCTGGGATATTCATCAACGTAAAAATTGATACTTGATCTCAGTCAATTTTGTTTTCTTCAGTTCTTCTAAATTAATTGGTCCTGTGCGTTAAGCATTGACTTGTTTGGACCCATTATGCCTATCACTGAATTCAACCTAGAGGTCAAACCAAAGATTCCTGAGGCGATAGAGGGATTGAAGGAATTATCTGAAAATCTTTTGTACAGCTGGCACGGTTCAATACGTGAGTTGTTTATTACATTGGATCCCGCGCTGTGGGTTAGCTGTCAACATAACCCTAAGTTATTCTTGCGCAGGGTGGATGAAGAGCTATTAATTAGCGCCTCCAAAGATCCAGAGTATCTGCAGAGGTATCAGGATATTTTGCATTGGTCACGGGATTACTGCGCATCAGATCCAGAAGATACATCACCAGGCTGTTCACTGCCAGACCAGACACTAATTGCCTACTTTTGCGCCGAGTTCGGTTTTCATGAGAGTTTTCCTATTTATTCAGGCGGACTGGGCATACTCGCTGGGGACCACTGTAAGGCGGCCAGCGATATGGGTATCCCTTTTGTTGCTGTGGGCCTGCTTTACCATGAAGGGTACTTCACCCAGACAATTGATGCTCAGGGTCATCAAATATGCCATTACAGCAGCCAGTCCTTTGTTGATTCGCCGATTAGCGAGCTGAGAGATGATGCAGGCAATGAGATAAGCATTAGCGTGCCGATTGGCAATGATGAGGTGGTGGTTAAATTATGGAAGGTCTCTGTGGGGCGTATTCAACTAATTTTGTTGGACTCCGACGTCTCCTGCAACAGCCTAGATAATCGGAGCATTACACGCCAACTGTATGGTGGTGATCACAGCATGCGGTTGCAGCAGGAGCTGATTCTCGGTGTGGGTGGCGTTAGAGCGTTGGCGGTGCTGGGTATTAAACCAACGGTGTGGCATATCAATGAAGGTCACGCAGCCTTTTCTATTTTTCAACGTATTCTTGAACTGATGACGCAGCAGACTCTTGGTTTTGATGCTGCCCTTGAGCAAATAGCGGCAGCCACTGTGTTTACCATTCATACTCCAATTGCTGCTGGCCATGATCGGTTCGACCGCCAGCTTATCGAACACTTTGCAGGCCGCTATATCGGTGATTTAGGGCTCGATATTGATCAGTTTATGGCACTTGGCGAGGCCGCAGATGATCAATTTAATATGACTGCCCTAGCGTTGCGTGGGTCGCGGTTTCACAATGCTGTAAGTCGTATACATGGTGGTGTTGCGGCCCGCATGGAACAATATCTATGGCCCCAGATCCCCGCGGATGAAAACCCCATTACCTACATAACGAATGGTATCCATGTAGAGAGTTTCTTGCATAAGCGCTGGAGGAGGCTGTTTGATAGCCATTTTTCGGATTGCCGTCACCATCTGGATCAGTCAGGTGATTGGAATTATGTTGATCATATTGATGACGAGACCTGGTGGACCACCCACTGTGAGATCAAGAAGTCCTTATTACTTGAGATTGAACAGCGATTGCGCACTCAGCATCAGCGCAATGGCTTAAGTGAGGCTCTTATAGAGCGCTGCAGTCATTATGTTGCCGAGACCCATAGCGACATATTATTGATAGGCTTTGCGCGACGCTTTGCCACGTATAAACGCGCAGGGCTGCTGTTTTTAGAAGTCGAGCGGTTAGCTGCACTGGTTAGTAATCCGGACCGCCCAGTGGTGTTTGTCTTTGCCGGTAAAGCCCATCCTAGTGATGATGCGGGCAAACAGCTGATTAAATTACTTTACGAACGGTCTTTACAGCCCGAGTTTATAGGCAGAATTATTTTGCTTGAAGGCTACGATATTGCACAGGCCAGAATGTTGGTGGCCGGCTGTGACATCTGGTTAAACACCCCAGAGTATCCATTGGAGGCCTGTGGCACCTCTGGGCAAAAGGCTGCGGTAAATGGTGTGGTTAATCTCAGTATTCGTGACGGTTGGTGGGACGAGGGTTACAACGGGAAAAATGGCTGGGCACTTTCACCCCATGACCCAGATTGTGACCCGGGTTATAGGGATCGACAGGAAGCGATTGATTTTCTTAATATTCTGGAGAGCCAGGTTATCCCGGCTTGGTGGGAGCGAGAAAACAATGTCTACCCGGCACGATGGGTAGCAATGTCTAAGGCGTCTATGTCGTCAACGATGGCCAAATTTAGTGCTCAACGTATGGTCCGAGACTATGTGGAAACGCCCTATCTGTCTGCAGCGCAGCAGGGGGCTAGAATAGAAAAACCGGGTGTGGCTACTGCGTTGGCGGATTGGAAAAGACGCGTAGCTGCACTATGGCCTGGGGTGAAGGCGCAACGTATTGATAGTCGAACCAGTGAAGTAGAGATCCGAGAATCTATTACTCTCAGTCTTAGAGTCAATCTCAATGGCTTGGACAGTAGCGATATAGTGGTGGAATGCATCCTAGGCAAATTTTTCCAGGGGCAGTTTGTCTCTGAGAGTTGCATCAAGTTGGGCTTTCAAATTCCAGAACATGATGATGACCATGAAGAGGGCGGCGATGATCTTTTCTCGGTCGACTGGAAACCCTCTGAATGCGGTTTAAAACAGTACCGTCTGCGTGTTTATCCCTATCATGAGTTACTCAGTCATCCCTTGGAAACAGGGTGCATGCTCTGGGTATAAGACCCATAGGTTTCCTTGCCTGCTAATGTTGGTATTTCTCATGCTTACTTACCTAGCCGACACCTATTGCTTCTCAATGGTAACCACTTTGGTGACTGCATTTTCACCGGGAAAGTTATTAAACATTGCAGTGATCATATAGGGCATCACCGTGGCTATTTCTTTTGCCTTACCAATACTCTGTACTCGCCCTTCAAATAATACTTCTGCGTCTGGTCCAATACGTGAAATATTCATCTTTAATTGCCGATTGTAAACGGTATAGTTGTACTGTTCTGGCGGCCAGGTATCATAAAAACCATAGTAAAAGGGATGATAATAACGCCCATAATTGAAATGATAACGCACATAATTATTGGAGCTGCTGCGAATCTGGGTCTGCCCCTCACTGATCGAATAATCGATATTCGCTACTAACTCAGAGGGTTCGTCTCTGTCCACTACTTGGTATCCCAGCTGATTGAGTCGTTCGCCAATAAGGCTTTTGTAATGACTGAATTCAAGGCTTCTCTGCTTAACCGTATCCATGGGTGCAATGCGTATGGTGCCACTTCTGGGGAGCTTTCCTTCATGAAAGCTGACGACATCATTGCGCAAGCTCGATTTACAGCTGCTTAGCAAAATAACCAATAAGCTTAGAATAATAGGCATTGGTGATTGTTTCATAATGCAGTCCTCAGGGGTTAGGTTAAAGGCCAATTAAACAATGATAGGCTCGACTTTTAATGGTTGGTAAGAGAGCTTCTCTATAAGGTCCAGACAGCGACAGGCATAGGCATATTCGTTGTCGTACCACGCAAAGATATTGACCATATTGCTCTGTAGAACACGGGTTGCTTGGCCGTGAATAACGGCCGAATAGCTGTTGCCGATGATGTCGCTAGACACCAGCTGTTCGTCGCTATATTCAATGATATCTCGCATGGCACCTCTGGAAGCCTTTTTAAATGCGTCGTTAATAGCGTCTTTTGTCACATCACAGGAAAGCTCTGCACTAATATCAATAAGCGCCACATTAGCCACCGGCACGCGCAGGGCCAGAGCCATCACTCGATCCTTTAATTCGGGCAGGACCAGCATGGTGCAGGCATCAGCGCCAGTAGTGGTGGGGATAATATTGAGAGCGCCCGCGCGTCCTCGATGGGGTTTGTCTGCTGCCACATCCACCATGCTTTGGCTGGCTGTATAGGAATGTACCGTAGTCACTAGTGCTCGTTCGACACCGAAATCATCCATCAGGATCTTAAGCACGGGGGCCAGGCAGTTGGTGGTACAGGAAGCATTGGAAATTATAATATGTTGTTCTGGGTCAAAGTTATCTTCATTGACGCCCATCACCAGCGTAATATCCGCATCCCCTGAGGGTGCGGTTAGCACGACTCGCTCAGCACCGGCTTTAATATGTTGCATAACGCGATTGTGATGGCGATATTGGCCGCTGCATTCGAGTACAAAGTCAATCTTAGGCTCGTCCCATGGCAAGCTTTCAGCATCAGGTTTGTCGTACAGCGCGAAGGACTGGTCATCAACACAAAGAGTATGGTCGGTAATGCTGACCTCCCGCTGCAGTGGTCCATGGACAGAATCATATTTGAGTAAATAGTGGAGGTTGTGTAAGGGCATAGGGTCATTGATGGCAACAATACTGAAATTTCTGTAACCACCCTCAATATAGCGACGCAAGATAAGTCGCCCGACACGACCAAGACCATTGATGGCAATTTTTTTCATTATTCAATACCCCCTCGTCAAAACGATCAATTTATGGAGAACTATAAAAACAATGATGTGAAGGCTGTGGCTTGATGTCCGTCAATTTTGGGCAGGGTTAGGTATAATTAATCACAGCGATTGTGGACATAATTAAGTGCTCGATACTGCTGTGCAACTTCAATTGAGAGCTGCGGCCATTCGAAGTGCCACAGCCAGTTATTACAAGTTGTGCCCGGTGTATTGGTGCGATGCTCAGAGTTAAGCCGAAGCATATCCTGTAGTGGAAGTACTACTAGGCGGGCTACGGAAGCCAGCGCAGCCTCAATTAGTGCCTCGGGTACATTGTCAATATCAGACTGTAGATAGTCTGTAACAACAGTGCGCTGATGATCCGAAAGCGACAGATACCAGCCAAGGCTAGTGTCATTATCATGGGTGCCGGTATAGAGCACGGTATTTTGATTAAGGTTGTGGGGCAGGTAGGGATTGTGGTCGTCACTGTCGAAAGCAAACTGCAGTACGGCCATACCCGGCAGCCGAAAATGATGCCTTAGAGCGATTACTTCGGGGGTTATCAAACCTAAATCCTCGGCTACTAATGGCAGATTAGGTAGTGCTTTAATAAGGGCGTCGAGTAACGCTGCCCCCGGTGCTGTTTGCCAGTGACCCTGTTTCGCAGTGTTGCTTGAGGCGGGTATTTCCCATGCACTTTCCAGGCCCCTAAAGTGATCAATTCGCAGGAGATCATACATCTGCAGATGAAGCCGAATACGCTGAATCCACCAGCTGAAATCATCTTCCTGCAGAGTTTGCCAATTGTAATGAGGGTTCCCCCAGCGCTGTCCATCAGGACTAAAATAATCCGGCGGCACGCCAGCAACCACCAAGGGTAGGCCATCTTCTTCAAGTTTAAAATAACGCCTATTAGCCCATACATCCGCGCTGTTGTAGGCGACAAATAAAGGCATATCACCGAATAGAAAAATCCCCTTACTATGGGCATATTGACGAATCTCTGCCCACTGTTTAAAAAACAAAAATTGATAAAATTTAAGTCGCGAAATAGGTCGATACAGAGTTTGTTGTGCTCTGTTAACTGCCTTGGCATGGCGGTCACGAAGCTCGGTTGGCCAGCGGTTCCAGGGTTGATTGCTCTGCTGGCTACGCAGTGCCATAAACAGTGCGAAGTTATCTAACCAGGGTTGAGACTCTGCGCAAAAACGGTGGTATTGCAGGTGCCAGCTACTGTTATCCGACATCTGGGTGAACTCTGTATAAGCCATTTCAAGGGACTTAGCATGGCAAGCTGAGTTGTTCATTAACGAGTTACATGGCTTCAGTAAGCCGCTCTGCTGCAACCAGTGCAATCCAATATTATCAGTGTTCCCTGCCAGAGAAGATAGGCACAGGTAGGGGGACCTATCAGACTGAGTGGGCCCTAGAGGGAGTAGCTGCCATACAGTAATGCCAGCAGATTGCGCCCAGTCAATAAATTGATAGGCACTGTCAAAGGCCCCGTATCTATTTATTTTTGAGGGTATTTTTACTGGGAGCGCGGTAATTGGCAGCAGTACGCCACAGCGACGCCGTTGGAAAATAGTTTGCTGAGCAACCCTGTCAGGCATTGCTTGAGCTGATACTTTATTCACTACTGAGATGTGCGCATAACACCACCGAGGGGCATTTCCGCACCTGTGCCGTCGCCGGATATGGCATGGGTAAAAGGGCGATCCAAATAATCTGGTGCTGTCCGCCCCAGCGTTCCATAAAGGGCTTTTAAGTGCATGCGAAACAGTTGGTCAAAAGATGCAATGCTATCTGGTGGGTTTTCTCCCCCAGGCCACCAGAACCAATCTGAGCCTTCACAGATTGCCAGCTGTAGTTCGGCAGCCTGCCGCTGTTGTTCGGTTAATGCATGGCTTTGCATTACCTCATCAAAGCAGTATTTAGCCTTTATAAGCATATCCCAGGCGCGGTTTTTGTCGGGCTGACCAATCCAGGTAGTGAGATTGCCATGCACCCAGCTGCCGGCGGTTAGACGATCAAGTGGTGCGGACGGGCCTTTAATACACTGTGCAAAAGTGGTCAGATTTAGATCTGGGTGCAAAGCTAGACGTCGATACAGCTCGCGGATAAAAAAGAAGCCATTTTGATGGTAGTGCTCCCAGGCATTTTCCCCGTCCATAATAATACTGATAACGGGTTCAGTAAGAGATTGCTGGGCACAGAGTCCGGCTATGTCCTCTAGCCGGTGTATGAGATTGGCCACTGCGTCATCACCGTGCCATGAAGAGTAGGTAAAACCAATTAGATCCGACAGGTGATCGTCACGAAAGAAACACCGAATATCTCGATTGGGTAGTTGGTAGCTCCTATAAAGAGTGCCGTTACTGTCGCTGTCGTTATGTGCTTGGTGTGAGTCGCTGAGACTATTATTGAGTACCCCTGCGCCAGAGGCAGTCCAAAGAAATCCGCTATCATTTAAGACAGTCACGCAGGCTTCACTAAGGGCACCTTCCGCAGGCCAACAGCCAATAGGGGACCGGCCAAAATGTTGTAGAAAAAGTTTTTTGCCGGCGTTGATATGCCAATCTAGCCGCTCTCTTCCTCCGGGATATTCTGCTGCATCGGGCATGGGAATATTGTTACTGGCCTCTTCTGCACTGTGTAAATTTAGCAGTAATGGCCCTATGGGGTGAGCGTAGGGCGTCATGGACAACTCTATGCAATCGTCTGCGGCTAGTGCTCGATAACGGGGGATTATTTGGGTGATTTGTTCGCTGATAATACGCACTAGTTGAATGCGTTCTAACATCGAATAGCGTCTAGCGCGAGAGATCAAGGCCTGGGCTCTGGGGTCATCCCGGCGGACGGTCTCACCCAACCAGGTAAGGTGGAACCATACTATTAGGTCAGTGAAAAAGGCATCGCAGACATAATCTAGGTGACCTGGATTGTCGAGAATATGGCGGCCGATATTGGTCAGGGCAACATATTGTTCAAACGTCTCTCCACTCTTGAAGTTGTGATATTTTAAACATTGCTCTACTAGATGGTATCTATAGTCATGGTCGCTGTTAATGGCTGGCTCGACCAATGCTGCCAAAAGAGGATCCTCAGGACTTTGGTTGTCGATAAAATAACGGTCAAATTGATTAGTGTAATCCTCAATTTGTTTTAGTAGTACTGGACTGAAATTAATAACCGCGCGGCTGTTAGGCACCTGTTCTAAATGAGCGGCCATGTCAGTGTAGTCTTTAATAGTGCGCAAATAGGTCCAGGGGAGATTGGATACTACGCTGACGGGGTCGCGGTATTCCGGTTGGTGCATATGCCAACAGAGTACGACATTTAACCTTTCGGATGGTAAGGGGTCATTATTAGCGGGCATGATGTAATACCTGTCCCAGCATGTCTGGGGTGACGAGAACCACTCCACCTGGGCTGATGGTAAAGCGTTTGGCATCCTGTTTGGCATCAATACCAATAGCACTGTTGTCCGGCAGCATCACGCCCTTATCAATCACGGCATTTTTGATGCGGCAATGCTTACCAATACTGACTTCCGGCAGGATCACTGCGTTCTCTATTTTGCTGCCTTCGTCGACAGTGACATTGTCAAAAAGCAGGGAGTGGCGAATAACCGCACCAGAAATAATGCATCCGCTGGATACCATAGAGTCAATCGCGCAACCGCAACGGTCTGGCTCATCAAAAACAAATTTTGCCGGTGGCGTCTGTTCCCGGTAACTCCAAATAGGCCATTCCTTATCATATAAATTAAGATCAGGAGTTACCCCGATTAGCTCAAGATTCGAGCGCCAGTATGCATCCACTGTGCCTACATCTCGCCAGTAGGCTTGGCGATGCTGAACCGTATCTCGAAATGGATAGGCGTAAACCCTATGTGCTTTTATTAGTCTAGGAATTAGATCTTTGCCAAAGTCATGGCTGGAATCAGCACGGTCTGCGTCGCCAATTAACTGATTAATTAAAAACTTGCTGTCGAATATGTAGATTCCCATGGATATCAGTGAGGTATCGGGCAGGCCTAAAATAGATGCTGGGTTATTCGGTTTTTCAACAAAGTCCATGACTTGATTACTGCTGTCAACAGTCATTACACCAAAATCACTGGCCTTATCTCGTGGGGTTTCAATGCAGCCAATCGTTAGCTGTGCACCCGTTTCAACATGCTGGGCTAGCATAGGACCATAATCCATTTTATAAATATGGTCACCGGCCAAAATCAATACATAGCGGGGATTGTGATTGCGAAGAATGTCAATATTCTGATAGACCGCGTCGGCGGTTCCTAGATACCAGCTGCTCTCAACACGCTGTTGCGCGGGCAATAACTCAACAAATTCATCGAACTCCCCATGTAAAAATCCCCAACCCCGCTGAATATGCCTAATGAGTGAATGTGCCTTGTACTGTGTTAATACTCCAATGCGGCGAATACCAGAGTTAACGCAGTTAGACAGTGTGAAATCAATAATTCTAAATTGACCACCGAATGGCACTGCTGGTTTCGCACGCCACTGGGTTAATTGGTGTAATCGTGATCCGCTGCCACCGGCCAGAATTAGACCTAGTGTGCTTTTGGTTAGTCGGCTGATAAAACGCATATTGGACGCTTCCCGAGCGTTTCTTTCAGCGGTGTCTTTATGATTCGAGAACTGATTCATCACTATCCTTAGGTCAATTCAATGGGCAATAAAATTTGACCACTGCTGGGACTGTGAAATCTTGACAGGGGTCAATACTCATCAGGCTAATTTCTATAATGATTAAATAAAGTTCGTGACCGCGAACTCATGATAGGAGTGAAAGAACAATGAACGTAAAAGATATGATGACAACTCAGGTGTATAGCTGCGAGTCCAACACACCCTTAAACACCGTGGCTATGACCATGTGGAATAATGACTGCGGCTCTGTGCCTATTGTTGATCAGGAACATAAACCGATTGGCATGATTACGGATCGTGATATCGCCATGGGCGCGGCACTCCAGAAAAAGCCCCTGTGGGAATTAACGGCGCAGGATGTTTCCAATAGTCAGCTGTTATACAAATGTGATGTTGAGGATGATGTGCAGCAGGCTCTTGACTTGATGCGTGAGTACGGAGTGCGCCGACTGCCTGTGGTCAATAGTCATGGCACGTTGGCGGGCATAGTGACCTCCGGAGATATTATTGCCCAAGCTGACAGCGCCGAAGATGCTGACTTTCCATTCCATCGGACCGAACAAATGTTGAAGTCGATCACTGGGCATCACGCGCCCATGCCGTTGATTGCTTAGGACGACCTATCAAAAGCCATGGGCCCAAGCTTGATAGAGGGCAAAAGAAAGCATCAAACAAAGCATTAAACAAAGAGCCAAGTACTGTAGTGAGCGAAGGTAAAGCGTGCAACGCAGAGCAGCAAGCCAACCCTAACAGTTCAATTTCCGAGCCGATTCAGCGGCTGTTAGAAATGCGCCACCACGACCCCTTTAGTATTTTGGGTCGTCACTGGGTCGGTGATAGCCATTGGCGGATCTGCGCGCTTTTACCCAATGCTTACAGCGCCGCAATCGAAGATCCGTCTCTGCCAATGCAGCGCATAGGCAATACGGATCTATTTGCTTGGACAGGCACCGAAGTGGTTCCCCCGCATTATCTGATTCGCTGGGTCGATCACCAGGGTGCCTGTCACTATATCTGCGACCCGTACAGTTTTCCGGCTCAGTTAAGTGATCTTGACCTACACCTCTTTACCGAGGGGGCCCATGAGCATATCTACCAAAAGCTGGGCGCTCATATACATAGAGTTGACCATATCAATGGCGTGCTATTTGCGGTCTGGGCGCCACAGGCAGAGCGGGTAAGCGTGGTGGGCGATCATAACCACTGGGATGGGCGCATCCATCCCATGCGATCACGGGGTAGCAGTGGCGTTTGGGAACTTTTTATTCCAGGGCTGGGAGTCAATACCTGTTACAAATATGAGATTCGTCATCGGGGCTCGAGCACAGTGTCACTAAAAGCAGATCCCTATGCCCAGAGTGCCGAGCTGAGGCCAGATACTGCATCCCTAGTGGCTGGAGATAATACCTTTAATTGGTCAGATCACCTGTGGCTGGAGCGCCGACGTCAATGGGATTGGCAGCAGACACCGGTGTCCGTCTACGAGGTGCATGCTGGATCTTGGCAGAGAGCTGAAGATGGCGACTTCTTGAACTGGAAAACCCTAGCCCACCGTCTGATCCCCTATGTTAAGGGACTGGGTTTTACTCATATAGAATTAATGCCAGTGGCAGAACACCCGTTAGATGAATCCTGGGGATATCAGTGCACAGGTTATTATTTGCCCACCAGTAGGTTAGGTTCGGCAGACGATTTCCGCTATTTTATTGATGTTGCCCATCGCTACAATATTGGCATATTGCTTGATTGGGTAGCAGGGCACTTTCCCAAAGATGCGCATGGATTGGCGCAGTTTGATGGCTCTGCCCTCTACGAACATGAGGATCCCCGGGTTTCTGAGCACCCTGATTGGGGTACCCTAACCTTTAATTTTGCACGCAATGAAGTGAAAAACTTCCTATCTGCTAATGCGCTTTTCTGGCTTCGGGAATTTCATATTGATGGTCTACGTGTCGATGCCGTGGCCTCCATGATCTATTTGGATTATTCCCGCGAAGACGGACAATGGCAGCCGAACAAATACGGTGGCAACGAAAATCTTGAAGCTATCGAATTCCTGCGCGAGCTGAATGTGGTGGCCCATGAACAGTTTCCAGGGGTAATGATGATTGCCGAGGAGTCCACCCAATGGCCTCAGGTGAGTCGGCCAACATGGGTGGGTGGTCTTGGGTTTTCCATGAAATGGAATATGGGCTGGATGCATGACAGTCTCGCTTACCTGAGCAAAGACCCCATTTATCGCCGTTATCACCATGAGCTATTAACCTTTAGTGCACTGTATGCTCACCATGAGAATTTTATGCTGGCACTCTCACACGACGAAGTGGTGCATGAAAAAAAGTCACTACTTGAAAAAATGGCGGGTGACGATTGGCAAAAGTTTGCCAATCTTAGATTGCTCTATGTATTTTTATTTACCTGGCCAGGCAAAAAACTGCTCTTTATGGGCAGTGAATTTGCCCAGCAACAAGAATGGCGAAGCAACCAGTCTCTAGACTGGCACCTGCTAGATGAACCGACGCCATGTGCGGATAGGCGTCAGGGTATAAGCCGTTTAGTGACCGACCTCAATCAATTATATCGCCACTATCCTGCGCTACATCGCTACGATTTTGAGGCTCAGGGTTTTACTTGGGTAGACTGCCATGACAGTCAACAATCGGTACTCAGTTATAGGCGCGACAGTGATAAACAGACAGTGTTGGTGATACTGAACTTGACCCCACAACCGCGTAATCAATATCGTATTGGTATTGGCCAAAAAGGCCGTTACCTAGAATTACTCAACTCAGATTCAGTTTTTTATACCGGCACCAATACAGGTAATGGCGGTGAAGTTAATAGTCAAGATGTCAGCTGCATGGGCCAGCCATATTCACTGGTTTTACAGTTGCCGCCACTGGCGGGCATTGTCTTAATTAGAACAGGCCCATGAATATTTTATTTGCTTGCAGTGAACTCTATCCGCTGATTAAAACTGGGGGCCTGGCAGATGTAGCCTACAATTTACCCGCTGCCTTGCGCCGACAAGGTCATGATATACGCATTGTGTTACCTTCCTATAGTGGTCTTGCGGAGGCCCATCACAAATGGCTGGATTACAGTGCTGAGGTCATGGGATATCCCGTTGGTTTATTGCAGGCGCATCTCAAAGGCACTGATATACCGGTCTATTTGGTTGACTGCCCTCAGCTATTTGACCGTCCAGGTGGGCCTTACGGCGAGTATGCAGACCAGCCCTGGACTGACAATGCCCAGCGGTTCGGACTATTCTGTCGGGTCAGTGAGAAAATTGCCCTAAATCAGGTCGGCCTTGCATGGCACCCAGATACTGTCCATTGCAATGATTGGCATACAGGCCTGCTACCACTCTTGCTGGCAAGCCATAATAAGCGGCCTCAATGTCTATTTACCATTCACAATCTTGCCTATCAGGGTCTGTTTGATCGTATAGATTTTGAGGCGTTAGACTTACCCGCCACAGTGGATGGCAAAGTTCTTTGGGATTATCAGGCCTTGGAATACTATGGGATGATGTCATTTATGAAGGCGGGTATCGTGTTTGCCGATGCCGTTAACACCGTTAGCGTAGGCTATGCAAAAGAGGTGCTTAGCAAAGAGTTTGGTTGTGGCTTAGAGGGCCTATTACGGAGTCTGGGCGAGGGTTTTTCTGGTATTACTAATGGTATTGACACTCAGTTATGGGACCCCAGCAATGACCCAATGATACAAACCATTTATGGTAGCCACAGCCTCCATCGCAAGGTTTTTAATAAGTTGGCGCTGTTGGCAGAATTTCAACTATTGGGACATCAGGACCGATTGCTGTTGGGGATTGTCTCGCGTTTAACGGAGCAGAAGGGCATTGACCTATTGATTGAGGCGCTGCCACTTATTATGCAATTACCAGTCGATTTAGTGGTTCTGGGTAACGGTGATAAGGTACTTGAGAAAGCCTTGTTGGAAGTAGAAAAGCAATATCCAATGCGTATTAGTGTTAAGCCAGCCTACGATGAAAGGGCCGCCCACCTTGTAATAGCAGGTGCCGATGCGCTGCTAATTCCCTCCCGCTATGAGCCCTGCGGCTTGACGCAAATGTATGCTCAACGCTATGGAACCATACCGGTTGCCCACGGGGTGGGTGGCCTTGCTGATACCATTATTGATATAGCGCCCTTTTCAGAAAATATTGCTGATTCCACCGGCGTATTGTTTTGGGACTTCACCCCGGATGCGCTGATTGATGCGTTGCAGCGCCTACATTTCGTCTATGACAATCTGTTGCTATGGCGGGACCTCCAGCGCTCAGGGATGGACGAAGACTTCTCCTGGGACATCAGTGCGACAGGTTACAGTAATCTCTACCAATCACTGATAAGCCAAAAATACTAACCCCCTAAAAAGCCTCTGCACAATATGATGGGCAGAGGCTATAGAATACTCCGTCTATGGGAGGAGTGGCGGTATTACGGCCGTTAATTAGGACTGAATATTAATCAACGTTGGCTTTGCGGTTTTGCGCTTACTCAGGGTAATTGTCAAAACACCGTCTTTATCCTTAGCAACAATTTTGTCTGGGTCCGCTGAATCAGGCAAGCTAAAACGTCTATGAAAAATGCCATGGGAGCATTCAGTGCGATAGTAGCCATTATGCTCCTCATTCTTCTCGATTTTACGCTCACCTCTAATCGATAAAACGCCATTAGCCATGCTGATCTCAATGTCTTTGCGATTGACGCCGGGAATATCTGCTTTGATCACAAATTCATTATCGCCTTCTTGGATATCTACCGGGGGCATCCATTGGCTGGTTATAACATTGCTATCCTCATCTCTTATTCCAAGCGATCTATCTCCAAAGGATCGGAATAAATTATTAAAATCGTCTTGAAATCGATCGAGTAAATGGGTGGGTTCTCTTAATACTGGAATCATTTTAATACTCCTTTGTAATGATAATATTGCTGTTTACCTACCAATCGGAATTGGTATCTCAGCCACGGGCTAGGCTGCTATAGAACTATAGGTAAATGGCATATTGCAAAGTTGACGACTATCAATATGCACCATAAAAAATTATTTAATATTGGAGGGTATTAAAGTAGATGCCCAAATGGCAGTTCAGTTTTGTAGCATATAGGTTTGAGTGAGAAACTGCTTTTAATATGATCTATACCATCGAATGCAGTGAGTTTGTCATCGAGAAAAGTTTGATAAGACTGCAGATCTGGAGTCACCACTCGCATCAAATAATCAAAATCCCCAGTCATTAAATAGCACTCCATCACCTCAGGCCAGTTGAGTACCTGCTGGGCGAAATGGTCGAGATCCTTTTTTACTTGATGGTGCAGGGTGACCTGAATAAAAACGGTGACTGGCAGCCCCGCTTTCTTGGGGTCAATTAATGTGACTCGACGGAGAATATAACCCAGCTGTTCCAAGTTTTTTACCCGCCGGGAGCACGGAGAGGGCGACAAACAAACTTTTTCAGACAATTCTAGATTAGAAATACCCGCATCAGATTGAAGAAGATCAAGAATCTTCCAATCAATGGCATCCAGTTTGTACTCAATCATAATAGTTCTCCAAGCTCTTCTATACTTAAGCTATAAACTCACTAAACAGGCTGGTTTTCATTGTAGCTCTCTCACCTAGCTGCACGCTACTAATGGGTGTTAATTTGGTGCCTGAGCAAGTAATAAGCCATATGGCGCAATAATTCTCTTTTATAAGGGACTATGACGCAATAATAAGTTTTATTGGCTAAATCAAAACCATGAGTTTGGCAGGATTCTCCAAGCCCCAGCATGGTAATTTTACCTTCATAGATGAGGGTTAATAATAACAAGATAACATCCAGTATCGACCCTTAAAAATGGAATTATAAGAGGTGTCCCATGGCAGTTAAAAGTCCCCCAACAGTTGCCCCTGTTTTTGACGATGGCTCTACAGTACAGATTCCGACTCTGCGTATATTACAGGCTGACGGTACTCTTATTTCAGGGGCACAGACTCCAGAGCTAGCGAAAGAGCTGGCCCACAAAATCTATAGGGATATGGTTTATACGCGCATACTCGATGAGCGCATGGTGGGCGCCCAGCGCCAGGGCCGCCTCAGTTTTTATTTGACCTGTACTGGGGAGGAGGCATCAGTAGCAGGCACAGTGGCGGCGTTTAAGCAAGACGATATGATCATGGGGCAGTATCGAGAGCAGGTTGCATTACGCTTCCGTGGTTTTAGTACTGAGCAGTTTATGAATCAGCTGTTTAGTAATGCGAAAGATTTGGGCAAAGGTCGACAGATGCCAGTTCACTACGGTAGCCGGGATCTGCACTTTATGACGATTCGGTCGCCTTTAGCGACACAGATCCCTCAGGCCGCTGGCTATGCCTATGGCCAAAAACTGGCCGGTAATAACGCCTGTACTCTATGTTATTTCGGAGACGGCGCCGCCTCTGAGGGTGACTTTCATGCGGGCCTAAATATGGCTGCTGTATTGAAAAGCCCGGTTGTTTTTGTAGCGCGCAATAATGGTTATGCAATTTCAACCCCCTCTTCCGAGCAGTATGCCGGTAATGGCATAGCTGCCAGAGGTTTGGGTTATGGTATTAAAACTATTCGTGTTGATGGCAATGACATTCTGGCGGTCTATGCCGCGGCCGTTGCGGCGCGCAACATTGCCGTAAACGAGCAGAGACCGGTGCTGATAGAGACCATGAGCTATCGCCTTGGTGCTCATTCCACATCAGATGACCCCAGTGGTTATCGCAGTGCTGAAGAAGAAGATGAGTGGCGTCAAAAAGACCCCATTAGCAGAATGAAAAACTGGCTGATTAACCAAAAATGGTGGGACGAAAGCCGCGATGAAGATCTACAGAGCAACTACCGTAAAGAGATTTTAGCAGAGTTGAAGCTGGCAGAAAAACGTCCGAAACCACCTCTTTTAGACCTTATTACTGATGTGTACAAAGATACGCCAGCCCATCTCCTTGAACAGTTCGAGTCTCTAGAAAAGCATGTGGCTAAATATCCAGACAGTTATAAAGCTCATGGGGAGAACTCATAATGACTGATGTAACTCGCATGAATTTATTACAGGCGGTCAATAATGGCTTGGATACTGCTATGGCTGCGGATGAAAGAGTTGTTTGTCTCGGAGAAGATATAGGTAAGTTTGGTGGCGTCTTTAGAGCCACGAGTAACCTCCAAGAAAAATATGGTCGACCACGCTGTTTTAATACTCCGCTCACGGAGCAGGGTATTGCCGGCTTTGCCATTGGCTTAGCAGCGCAGGGTTCTGTTGCCGTCGCTGAGATCCAATTTGCAGATTATATCTTTCCTGCATTTGATCAAATTGTTAATGAAGCAGCCAAGTTTCGCTATCGCAGCGGTGATGAATTTAACTGTGGTGGCCTCACTATTCGAGCTCCCTATGGTGGCGGTATTGACGGCGGCCTGTATCATTCTCAGTCGCCCGAAGCCTATTTTTGTCATACCCCAGGCCTTAAGGTCGTTATCCCCAGTAATGCCTATCAGGCCAAGGGTCTTTTGTTGGCGGCTATTCGTGATCCAGATCCGGTTATTTTCTTCGAACCAAAAGCTATTTACCGTGCCTCTGTCGGAGATGTGCCTAACCATGACTATGAGCTTAAACTGGGCCTGGCCGAGGTCGTTCAGGCAGGCACAGACATTACGTTGCTTGGCTGGGGTGCACAGATGATTCAAATCGGCAAAGCCGCAGAGCTTGCTGCGGCTGAGGGTATTTCATGTGAAGTCATTGACCTCCGCACCCTGCTCCCCTGGGATAGAGATACTGTGGCTGAGTCGGTGAACAAAACCGGCCGTCTTCTGATTAGCCACGAAGCGCCATTGACCGGTGGCTTTGCCGGTGAAATTGCTGCCAGCATTCAAGAGCGTTGTTTTCTAAGCCTGGAAGCCCCCATCACGCGAGTGACAGGAATAGACACACCATTTCCGCTGATACAGGAAAAGCAGTATCTTCCGGACCATCTAAAAATTTATGAAGCCATCAAATCGAGTCTGGCCTACTAGAGCCTGGAGGGTTACGCACCATGAAAAAAGATTTTATATTACCGGATATTGGCGAAGGTATTGTTGAGTGTGAAGTGATCGAATGGAAGGTCAAGGAGGGCGATATTATTGTCGAAGACCAAATCATCGTCGATGTCAGCACCGATAAAGCCATTGTTGAAATCCCCTCTATGTACAACGGCCGTGTCACCAAACTCTATTATGCTGAGGGAGATATTGCCAAGGTGCACCAGCCGCTATTTGCCCTTGAGGTAGAGGGTACAGAAAGTATTGGAGACGAAAAGACGGCAGCCCCAGAGACTTTGGTTGAGGTGGCTGTAGCGACCTCCCTAGATACAGAGTCTGAAGTGTCTGCAACTTCCGAGGCAATGATAGCCTCCGCCTCAGCAGATCTCTCGTTTACCAGTAAGGTTCTAACAACCCCAGCGGTCCGTAAAATGGCCCGCGAGCATGAACTCGATCTTTCTAGCATTAACGGCTCGGGTAAGCAGGGACGCGTACTAAAGGAGGATGTACTAGGGTTTCTTTCGAACGGCAGAGGTTCAAATGAAGACAGGGGCGCGAGTGACAACAGTGTGTCTAATGCCCAGCTAATTAAGACTACTGCTGAGGACCGAGTGGAACCTATCAGGGGTGTGCGCAAAATAATGGCCGAACGCATGAGTGCAGCGGTCTCGACCATCCCCCACTTTACCTATGTGGATGAAATGGATGTGACTGCGTTGATGGAAATTCGTCAAACGCTCAAGGATACCTATGCCACAGACAGCCTTAAAATCACCCTAATGCCGTTATTTATCAAAGCGCTGTCTCTAGCTATAAAGCAGTTCCCCATAATAAACAGTCACCCGAATGCAGATTTTACAGAACTAACCTATGTTGCCAGTCACAATATTGGCATGGCGGTAGATGGTAAGACTGGCTTATTGGTACCCAATATTAAAAATGTCCAAGACCTGAGCCTATTAGATATAGCGACTGAGGTCACACGCCTAACCCAAGCTGCTCGCAGTGGTAAAATCAATCCCCAGGAACTGTCTGGAGGTACCATTACCATTTCCAACATTGGCGCCATTGGTGGCACGGCAGCAACCCCCATTATTAATAAACCCGAGGTAGCCATTGTGGCGCTGGGCAAAATCCAGACATTACCCCGGTTTGATGAACAGGGTAACCTGGTCCCACGAAAAATAATGACAGTAAGCTGGTCTGGGGATCATCGCGTTATTGATGGCGGTACTATTGCCAGATTCAATAATGTTTGGATGGGATACCTTAAAAGTCCAACTACTATGCTGGCTGCTATGATTTAGGCGTTAATTGCGACATGACTTAGGCACTTATCATTATGGGGTTGCTCGAAAGTAAAAACTTACAGCACTTTTACATCAATGAAGAGCAATCTTTTTACCTGCTTAGTCATCAGGATGCCCGAAAATTAAAGGATTGGCTGAGTCTTTGTGAATCCCAGCTCAAACGTCTTGGGTATAATGATATTGAGATGGTGGGTAAAGGCGCCTATGGCTTTGTTTTTTCTGGCACTAATCAGAAGGGGCAGCAATATGTCTTTAAGTTTGCCCGTATTACATTACCTCAGCATGTTCAGGAACGCCTAGAAGAAGAGGGCTTTATGCTCAATCAGCTAGGGCATTCTGGTATTCCTAAATTTGTAGATTTTCAACATGTCAGCGGCCAGTCCATTCTTATGATGGAGCGAGCACCGGGTATCAACCTCGAACAGCTGTCTCGCCAAACCGGAAAATTGGAACCCCGCCTAATCCTAAAAATTGCAGCCCAGATGTCCAATATACTGCTGTACTTACGGCGTCAGTCAGAGTCCACAGTAAGTAGCCTAATTGTTCATGGCGATATTAAGCCTTCGAATATTATGTTTGATCCAGACACCGAGACGGTCGCCCTGATCGACTGGGGTGCAGCAGTTTTTGCCCAATGTGATGCCCAGCATCAACGTATTGACGGATTTGGTCTCGATGCGATTAATTCAGATTTCGGCAAGACCAATGCAAAGCTCGGGGATGTCTATTTTATCGGTGATGATCAGTTAAAGGCTGAACTCTCTTCTCCGCGTTTTGATGAGCAGGGTCTAGCAGGCACTCTGTATGCACTGTCTTCAGGGCAGGGTAGCCGTTTTGGGAAGGATGTTATCACGCCAGAATCACTGGGTCTGCCTATCGAGTTCGCAAAAACTCTGGCCGGCATGCTAGACGAGGACTCAGAAGTTCGAGAGAGGGCAGGAGACTACTTTTTCGATAATATGCGCTATATGAAGCATATTGTGAGTACATCAACGCCTGAAACATCCAATCCTAGTTTGCCACTCATTCCATTTGTAATAACTAGCTCGGATGCTAATGAGCAATTGGAGACAGTGGTGTACAGCTCTAGAAAAAGCTTTTTACGGGCAGAAATTGGCGCTGATAAATTTGATGCCCAAGCAGCGCGTGACGTCGATGCTGCAGACTATGGGCATTATAAGAATTATCTCAGTGGTATGGGAGACACAGAAAAGGCCTTTATTATTGCGGTGAGTCACCTTGGCCGTTACCCCGTAGTGGGTGGTCTGGCAATAAATTGGGATGATGGCGGCGTATATCTGGACTCAAGCCTTAATCTCTATGACGCCAATCTAGCGCCAGCTTTGGTCAACGCGATTAATAATATGGTCCATCTGGCCCGTGCCATTAGCAATAAAGGTGTGTTTAAAAGCTGCATGTTTGATGCTCGAAAGACATTGCACATCAGCCGTAAGAATTCTGATGAACCTTTTGTCCCTCAGCCGGGCATAGAGATACAGTTTGACTGCAGTGATGCACTGATACCTGAAGATAACTCAAAACTACATTCCTATTTTGAAGATGGCACTGACCCAGATGAAATGCTGGAGCTACCGCAAACAATAATGCGGCTATTGGCGAGTATGAACAAGATTCAGCATACCGGCTGTATTATTTTTGAGGCAGTCGAGCAGGACCTAAAAATTCATAATTACCTAAGACTGTTAGACGTTAGCAAGAAATATGAATTCA
>Ga0206129_10000189_pt1 | contig 106235 bp, 113 predicted proteins | sample Helgoland_Spring_8_FD_148616 | JGI IMG/M metagenome (GOLD analysis project Ga0206129, IMG submission 148616) | Pelagic subsurface seawater microbial communities from Kabeltonne, Helgoland, North Sea - Helgoland_Spring_Bloom_20160502_2 | ecosystem: Environmental > Aquatic > Marine > Epipelagic... | reverse complement strand
CCGCCGCAGGTATAGAAGTGACTGCCAGCAATCTGGCACCAGCCTTTGTGATTCCCCGCGGCGCTGACAACGTTGCCCTGATGATGGAAGTTCCCCAGGACAGTGGTCTGCGTATGCAGGTTATGACTAGCGAGGGTGTCCATGTTATGGGGCACGGCATAGATACAGCGACCCAAGATGCGCTGATGTCCGGGGACAGTGGATTTAACAGCAGTAGCAGTTACAGCAGCACCTATCTAAATGCCACAGGCACAGATGCCTATCAGGATTTGGATATGACCTATGGCTTTTTAGCCAGTCGGGTTGAGCGGCAGGACTGGATACCCAGTGCTGACGGCAATGGCATGCAAGAGCAGACGACCATTATTAATGCCAGAATCGAGACTGCACCTGTGCGCCTGCAGGAGAATACATCTGGCATCAGCGTCGATCTTATTGCTGCTGACAGTCTGGTGTTAAATGGTCATTCAATGACCGCCCTGAGTCTGGCCGCTAGTGAAGAGAGTTCGGCAGCGACTATGGCGGCCTGGCTAAATAGTGCCAGTGGTGACACTGGAGTTACTGCAGTAGCAAGCAATATTATTACTGTTGCTGAGGAGGATATTGATCTTCTGCAGCAGGTGAGAATCAACAATGTGTTGATTGGCGGCGGAGCTTTCCCTGCCAGCATTGATGCTCTGTCGGCGGCGATTAATGCAGAGTCAGCCAGCACTAATGTGTCGGCCTACGTCAGCCGTGATGGTGGCCTGATTCTGGCCAATTCTACTGGCCATGAGGGCGAGAGTATTACCCTGGGTAATCCAGATGGTTCGTCAGCGACCAATGCTCTGGGCCAGTCCAATCAGACGTATGCAGGTATTCTGGCGCTGCAGAGCACGGATAAAGTTCGCTTTACCTTTGGTGCCAACGGCGAGCCAGCCGACCTTGCGGTACTGGGTCTGCGCACTGGTATTTATATAAACGGTGCAGCCAATGAAGATCTGGCTGTATTTGTCACTGGAGCGGGCAGCGCCAATATTGCGGCTGGTTTTAATAAACCCCAGCTGGCAGATTCCAGCCAGGACGAATCACCGTTTAGTGTTGATTTTATATCGGCGACGGAATACAGCATTACAGATACAGCCACTGGCACAGTGATGGCAACCAGAGATTATGTTGCTGGTGATGCCATTAACTACCAGAGCCTGACATTGTCCTTTGATAGCGAACCTAAAACCGGCGACCGTTTTGTTGTCGATGGCAATCAGGGTGGTGTCGGTGACAATGGCAATATGCTACTGATGGTGGCATTGCAGGACAAGCCCGTTCTTGAAGGTGGGCGCACTATTGGTGATGGCTATATTGATCTGGTCAGCACTGTTGGCAATAAGGCGACACTGGGCAAAATTTCTCAGGAGGCTCTGCAGGTGGTCTATGACCAGGCAGTGGAATCCAGAGATCAGGTGTCCGGTGTGAGTCTGGATCAGGAAGCTGCAGATTTGATTCGCTTGCAGCAGGCTTACCAGGCGTCTGCACAGATAATTCAGATGTCATCAAAGATTTTTGATTCCATATTAGGCATTCGTTAAGGCACTTACTCATGAAGATTTCAACCGGACAGATATTTGATCGAGCTGTGACTCAAATGAGTACTCAGCAGAGCAAAGTTGCAGAAATGCAGGCTCAGCTTGCCTCCGGCAAACAGATTTTGCAGACCAGTGACGACCCGGATAAAGCGGGACTCATCCAGCGCCTGAATACCGCCTACAATCGCCAGGAAACCTACGAGAGCAGTCTGGATAGTATTGAGGACCGCCTTGGTGCAGAGGAATCTGCCCTGACCGCGACAGACAACATTCTCCAGCGCATCCGCGAACTTGCCGTGCGCGCCAGCTCTGACACTCTGTCAGCTCCAGATCGTGAGATTTTGTCCATAGAGGTGTCGACCCTGAAAGATGGTTTGCTGGCTCTGGCCAATACCACAGATGTGCAGGGCAACTATGTATTTGCCGGCTCTGCTGTTCGTACAGTTCCATTTGCCAACGATGAGTCGGGCAATATCGCCTATCAGGGCGATGATAATTACGTGGCTGTCGATGTCTCTGAGCAGCGACGCTTAAATATGAACCGGCCAGGCAATGAGGTATTTGCCAGCCTTGTTCGTCAGGAAAGCGATGGCAGTGCCCAGAGGATAGGTTTCTTCGCTGTTATTGAAGACTTTAGTACGGCACTAAAAAATAATGACACTGGCAATATCCAGCGCAGTCTTACTGAGGTCGACAAGCTGTCAGCTACAGTTTCTTTGTCTCTGGCTGATGTGGGTAGTCGCTTGAGTGTGGCTGACTCCCAAAGAGATATATTGGCCGACGCCAAGCTCAGGTACAAAGCACTGCTGTCCAACACTGAAGATCTGGACTATGCCAGCGCGGTGACTCAGCTGTCAGCGGAGCTTTTGTCTCTGGAGGCGGCACAGAGCAGTTTTGCCAAAATTTCCCAGTTGAGTCTGTTCAACTATATTCGTTAACCAGGGGTTGATCGATGGCTGATGCCAGTAGTGTTTCTTCGCAGGTACTAACCACCTTGGGTGTGGGCTCGGGTTTGGATGTTTTCAAACTGGCCAAGGACTTGACCGATGTGGAAAAAGTGCCCAAGCAAGAGGCCATCCAAAATAGTATTGATGCCACTGAGGCGTCAATCTCGGGTTATGGTTTGGTCAGCTATCAGGTCGATTTATTACAACAGGCCTTTGAAAATCTAAATGATTCCGATGAGCTTGCCACAAGCACGGGAACATCGTCTGATACCAGTGCGATTAGCCTAACCTCTATTGATGGCTCGGCAGAGACCGGTGCTTACGATATTACTGTCACTAGATTGGCGCAAGAACAGCGTATGATCTCTGATGAGTACGCCAGTACAACGGCGAGCTTAAATGCGAGCTCATTTGATATTTCTATTACGGTAGGCAATGCCTCAACCACGACCACGGCGGTGACAGTGTCGACGCCGACACCGGCCGGAGTTGTCTCCGCAATCAATGCCGCAAACACCGGGGTCACCGCATCATTAGTAGATACTGGCACCAATGGCAGTAACTACCGCATTATCCTCTCCGGCGATACCGGCACTGAGGGCGCCTTCACTGTAACTTCATCGCCAGATCTCGGTTTTGGTGACAGCGGCAATACTTTGCAGGCGGCGCAAGATGCAGCCATCAACTTTGATGGTCTTACCGTGACCCGCGCCAGCAATGAAATTAATGATGTGATTGAAGGGGCGACATTTTTATTGACTGAGACCACTAGCTCAGCCGTACGCTTAAATATTACCAGTGATAAAAGCACCCTAAAAACCAACCTGCAAACTATGATCACAACTTATAATGATCTCAATACAATGTTCGGTGAGCTGACTGCCTCGGGGTCAGAGGCAGAATTGGGAGGTGCACTGGCTGATGATACCTCTTTAGTGCGTTATCTTAGAACTCAAATTCGTTCTGCGGTGTTTGCTGATTCATCGACCACCTCTGGCGATATCAATGCGTTGCGTGATTTGGGTATAAGCATTGATAGAACTGGGGATCTAACCTTTGATGAAACCGCCTATGATAGCCTTATTAACTCTAGCTATGACGATGTAGTGATGATGCTATCCGCCAACACCAGCAATCAAAGTCTCTATGGCACAGCTGACAGGGGTTTGGCTCAGGATATTGCTACCAAGCTTGAGGGCTTTAGTGAAAGCACCGGCGTATTGACCACCAGAACATCTAGCGCCGAGGAGGAGTTGGACGATTTTAAAGAGGAGCTGGTGAAGCTTGAGGCGAGGATGGAAAATGTGTACCAGCGCTACCTCACCCAATTTACCGCGATGGAGACATTGATGGCAAGTATGGATACTACCAAAGATTATCTTGAAGGTCAGCTAGAGCAGTTGTCAAAAGCCTATGATAACTAAGTTAGAAGCTAATTTTTTACAGGCAAAAAAAACCCGATAACTGACTATCGGGTTTTGATGAGCTAACCCAGCTCAGGGGTGTTACAGGTGTTTATTTCAGCAGTGCTAATACAGTCTGTGCCTGCTGGTTAGCCTGTGCCAACATGGCAGTACCCGCTTGCGCGATAATTTGGGTTTTCGCTAAGGCAGTACTTTCCGCGGCATAATCAGCATCCTGAATACGGCTAAGGGCAGATTGAGTATTCATTGATACATTGCTCAGATTATCAACAGTGTGCTCGAGCCTGTTAATTGCCGCACCATAGGTAGCGCGCTGAGTGTTCAATGCTACGATCGCGACATCAACATCGAGAACTGCAGCAGCGGCGTTGGTTATGTCCGTAACGTCTCCAGTTAGACCCAAGTCGCCATCGTCTGATAGGTCACCAAAGTCAACAGTCATCGTCTGGGCGGTATCGCCAATCTGATATGTTACTGTACCGCTCGATCCGGCAGAATCGTCTATTAAATTGGTACCATTCCACTCGGTATTGTCGCCAACTCGGCCAATTTCAGTGATCAGCTGCTGATATTCGAGATCCAACTGGCCTCTGTCTGCGTCGGTTACTGTGCCGTTTGCAGCCTGCACAGCTAACTCGCGCATGCGCTGAAGCATATCACCGATTTCAATTGAAGCGCCGTCGGCAGTTTGAATCATTGAAATAGCATCGTTGGCATTTTTAACTGCCATATCCAAACCTCTCACCTGCGCGGTCATAGTATTTCCCATCGCCATACCCGCGGCATCATCCGCTGAAGAGTTGATGCGCAGACCAGTGGATAATCTCTCCAAAGCCTGGGTAGAGGCGCGTTCGTTTTGAGCCATTGCATTTGCCGTTAAAGTTGCGGCAACGTTTGTGTTAATAACAGCCATCTTTAAATTCCTCTTATTTGATTAACATTTATGATTAACGTTGCCAGAAATTGCTTGCTGGATTCCACGTTAACTAAAGTATCGACAGCATTTCTAGAGACTTTAGGGAAAGTGGCAGTTTTTTGCCGAATTTTGGCAAATTTTTGCCGGTGTGGTAGATGTTTGTGGTGCTGATGCCCAAATAAAGCAGGATTTATACTGACTTTTGCCCCACGGCCAAGGCATAAAAAAACCCGGCACTTAGGCCGGGTTTGATCGGTAATGGAATATTCCGGTGCGGAATAACTCCTTTACTTAAGCAGTGCTAAAACACTCTGTGCTTGCTGGTTAGCCTGCGCTAGCATTGCTGTACCTGCTTGGGCCACAATTTGAGTTCGAGAGAGTTCCGTGGTCTCGGCAGCATAATCAGCATCCTGAATACGGCTAAGAGCGGCCTGGGTATTCATTGATACATTGCTCAGGTTATCAACAGTGTGCTCAAGCCTGTTAATTGCCGCACCATAGGTAGCGCGCTGAGTGTTCAATGCTACGATCGCGACATCAACATCGAGAATTGCAGCAGCGGCGTTGGTCATGTCCGTAATGTCTCCAGTTAGACCCAAGTCGCCATCGTCTGATAAGTCACCAAAGTCAACAGTCATCGTCTGGGCGGTATCGCCAATCTGATATGTTACTGTACCGCTAGATCCGGCAGAATCGTCTATTAAATTGGTACCATTCCACTCGGTATTGTCGCCAACTCGGCCAATTTCAGTGATCAGCTGCTGATATTCGAGATCCAGCTGGCCTCTGTCTGCGTCGGTTACTGTGCCGTTTGCAGCCTGCACAGCTAACTCGCGCATGCGCTGAAGCATATCACCGATTTCAATTGAAGCGCCGTCGGCAGTTTGAATCATTGCAATAGCATCATTGGCATTTTTAACTGCCATATCCAAACCTCTCACCTGCGCGGTCATAGTATTTGCCATTGCCATTCCTGCGGCATCATCCGCTGCGGAATTGATTTTCAGACCAGTGGATAACCTCTCCATCGCCTGAGTGGCGGCGCGATCGTTTCTTGAAAGAGCATTTGCCGTTAAAGTTGCGGCAATATTTGTATTGATAACAGCCATTTTAATTTCCTCACCTGTAAATTTAGACTTAAGTTAAACAAATCAACCGTTCTTGATCTGCCTATGGACTATTTATCGACAGAGTTCAGGAAAACTTAAGTTTTTTATTAGGAAATGGCAGAAGGGAGGGACGGCTTTTAATCGGGGTGTTAAAAAACAAAGAACCCCTGGCTGAAGAGGTTCTTTGTGGCATGCATAACTTAGCGATGGGCTAGTAACTTGTAACCCAGGGCGATTATTATCTGGTCATTAGCCTTTTAAGAGCGCTAGAACAGATTGGTTCTGTTGGTTAGCCTGCGTCAGCATAGCTGTACCTGCCTGCTGAATTATCTGCGTGCGAGCTAGCTCTGTTGTTTCTGCAGCATAATCAGCGTCTTCAATACGACTGCGTGATGCAGCAGCGTTTTGAGACACATTAGTCAGGTTGTCAATTGCGTACTCAAGCCGATTCATAGCCGCACCAAAGGTAGCGCGCTGGGCGTTGATACCATCGATGGCAGTATCGAGAGAGGCAATTGCCGCGTTGGCATCTGCATCTGTATCAATTGTAATTGCCGAGATATCGGTGCCATAGACGCCTGACAGGGCCGTGACGCCAGCAGTAGTTTCAGCTACCGTTTGTGCGGAGCCATTTTCGCTAATGGTCGGTGGGACGGTGACCACTTCTGCATTATCGTAGGTCAGGGTCAAGCTGGTTGTTCCGTCGGACGCGGTCAGACGACTCAGAGAACCGTCGGCTTCAATAGCGTCGACGAGGTCTTGGACAGAGGTCATCGCGCCTACAGTAGTAGCATCTAACGTAATAGTATTCTGACCATCGCTGATCACAAAGTCGCCGGCTAAAGCGGCTACTCCGGCGTCATCAATGGTGAAGTCATAAACTGCTGGAACACCTGCTACCTCAGTAGTAGAAGCATTCAGATTCCAGTCGCCAAAGGCAACGCTCATGGTCTGCAGAGAATTACCGCCAACCTGGAATACTGCTGTGCCATTGCTAGAGGTGCCTGCTGTGCCACTGAGAACATTCTCACCGTTCCACTGGGTCTGGTTAGCAACACGTTCGATCTCGGTTCGCAACTGGACAAATTCTAAATTCAAACTGCTCTGGTCAGTGGACGTCACTGTGCCGTTGGAAGCCTGAACAGCCAGCTCACGCATGCGCTGCATCATATTGCCAATCTCGATGGACGCACCATCTGCAGTTTGAACCATGCTGATCGCATCGTTAGCATTTTGTACTGCCTGATCAAGACCTCTGATCTGGGCAGTCATTCGTGAAGATACAGCCAGTCCAGCAGCGTCATCTTTGGCAGAGTTAATGCTCTTGCCTGTGGATAGACGCTCCATGGTCGCAGCCATATCGCGGTCATTTCTCGCTAGCGCATTCGTTGTCATAGTCGCAGCGATATTGGTATTAATAACAGCCATTTTAAATTCCTCATTGTTCATTCAAGTTATGCTCCTGAGCCAAATTGGCTACAGGACGTTTTTTAAACCGATAACCGCGAGTTACGCGCAGTTGCCTGTCCATAGGCGTCGATCTAAAAAGCCTTACTTCAAATCCACTATGGTGACCAAAAATCCCAGGGGCTAACGCCCAAAAGATCAGTCTCCAACCAAGGAATTGCAAAACTGATGCCAACTAATGAAGAAATGTTAAAAATTTAAATAAAAGCTAATAATATCAATGAGTTAAAAATTTGTCGTGCAGAAGCTTTGCCGCGATTGCCAAGCAAGTGGCATGTTTTTGCCGATATTTTTTGCCACTCTGTCGGAAATCCGGCAGATGGTGAGGAAGGAAGGTTAAAATGTTTAACCTGAATGAGTGTTAGCTGAGCCTAGTCTAAAACGTGTCGTCAAACAGCACCCCTTTTAGAGACTCGATTTGTCTGGCAATACGCAATATGGCGTCGCCAGGCACTTTGCGAATGATCTCGCCAGTATTGGTATCCGTTACCTGAACAACAAAGCGATTAGAGGCATCGTCGATTGAGAAGTGTAAACTGGTAGGCACTTTCCTAACTGCTGCATTAAGTGCCTCGATAGCATCATCCAAATGCTCAATTGCTTCGTTTATTTGCTGCATCGACTCACCTTTGCGTGCAGCAGCGGCACGGCCAACGTCTTCAGCACTGATGCTCGGTTCAGGCTTCACTGGTGTTATGTTTTGAGCATTCCCAGCTTTGGCGGCGTGCGCGGCTGAGGGTTGTGGCGTTACTTGAGCGCCGACGTTAATACTAATTTCATTGCCTGACATTGGTTTCACCATTTTATAGTGCGGCCTGTTTGTCTGCCGCTAATCTTGCGCTCATTATGCCCTGTCGCGCTTAAAATTGGTTCCTGTCATAGCTATCGACAGCTCAGTGCGAAGCTTTAGCAATTAAACTGAAATTATTTGCTTGTCCTGATCCTTAACTTGGCTATCTAGGCCTTCTATGTGGCGTTATACTCCTCCCTTTGTAATCTCCTGACCATTGTTCCGCTATGATAATAAACGTTATTAAACAGATTGACCGATTTACCGAGGCCACAGGTCGCGCGCTGTCCTGGCTGACTCTGGTAATGGTTGGGTTGGTGGTTGCGGTGGTGATCGGGCGATATTTTGTTGGTCTGGGCTCTATTGCGCTGCAGGAGTCTGTGACTTATCTGCATGCTCTGGTTTTTATGCTGGGTCTGGCTTTTACCTTGAAACGTGGTGGTCATGTGCGGGTGGATATTTTCTATCGCAGCTACTCACCGCGGATTAAAGCGCTAGTGGATTTGCTCGGTGGGCTGATTTTTCTGCTGCCTTTTTGTCTGCTGATCTTTTTCAGCAGCTGGGACTATGTGCTGGCAAGCTGGGCTGCGGGAGAGGGTTCTTCCGAAAATAATGGCATTGCAGCAGTTTATCTACTCAAAACATTGATGTTAATTATGCCTCTGACATTGCTGTTACAGGGCATCGCCGAGATATTAAAAGCGCTTTTAATACTGAGAACAGCCCCAGAGGCAACAGATCAGGATAAGGGAGCTAAGGCAGTTTTATAATGGCTGAATATATCCCCTTTCTGATGTTTGTCTGTGTCTGTCTGGTATTGATGGCAGGTTACCCCGTGGCCTTTACCCTTGCCGGTACCGCGCTGTTGTTTGCTCTGGCAGGAACTCTAAGCGGTCACTTCGATTTGGCTTTTTTGCAGGCCATGCCTAATCGACTGTTTGGCACCATGGACAACACCACCCTGATTGCTGTGCCGCTATTTGTGTTGATGGGTGTGATGCTGGAAAAGTCGCGCCTGTCTGAAGACTTGCTGGAGAGCATGGCCGATCTGCTGGGTGGTTTTCGCAGCGGTCTGGGCATCTCTGTGGTGGTAGTCGGTGCGCTACTCGCTGCCAGTACGGGAATAGTTGGCGCCACAGTGGTGACCATGGGGCTAATGTCACTGCCAACTATGCTTAAGCGCGGTTACAGTCCGGCTCAGGCCACCGGCGTTATTGCTGCTACTGGTACTTTGGGGCAGATTATTCCCCCCTCAATTGCGCTGGTACTGCTGGGAGATACCCTCTCCAGCGCCTATCAGCAGGCCCAGTTAAATATGGGTATTTTTACCCCTAAAACGGTTTCCATTGGCGACCTCTTTGTCGGCGCCATTATCCCGGGCTTTATGTTGGTGCTGATGTACTGCCTGTATATGATTTTATTTGCCCGGCCAGCGCCCCAGGAGCCACAAAATGTTGAGGCGGCAGATAACCGGTTATCGCGGGCCATGCGTAATCTATTGCCGCCAATAATTTTAATTATTGCTGTATTGGGCTCGATTCTCTCTGGTGCTGCGACGCCGACTGAAGCCGCGGGAGTCGGCGCCTTTGGTGCCACAGTGTTGGCGGCGCTCAAAGGGCAGTTAACCATTTCGCGCCTGAGGGAAGTGGTGCAAAGCACCACAGAAGTGACCTCTATGGTGTTCTTGATATTGATTGGTGCCGCAGTGTTTTCTCTGGTGTTCCGGGGCTTTGGTGGTGAAGAGCTGGTTGAGCAGTTCTTTGCGGGATTACCTGGCGGCATTGTGGCTGCAACATTGCTGGTAATGTTGGTGATTTTTTTGCTCGGCTTTATTCTCGACTTTATTGAGATAACCTTTGTTGTGGTGCCTATTGTGGCTCCGGTACTGCTAGCTATGGGCCTTGATCCGGTGTGGCTGGGTGTGATGATAGCGATTAATCTACAGACATCATTTTTGACTCCGCCCTTTGGCTTTGCCCTGTTCTATCTGCGCGGCGTGGCTCCGGATACGGTTGAGACATCGGATATGTACTATGGAGTAGCGCCGTTCATATTCTTGCAGGTTCTGCTAATGCTGATGCTGTCCCAGTGGCCACAGCTGGCAACCTGGCTGCCAAGCTTGATTTACAATTAAGATTTACGACCGCAATATAAAACTAATGGAAGAGATACCGGCACGATGAATAATATTAATGAATCCCCCAAGCCCATCGGCAAACTGATTTCCCAGACTATTGCCATGCCCAGAGAGACCAATGCCAATGGTGATATTTTTGGCGGCTGGCTGCTCAGTCAAATGGATTTGGCTGGTGCTATTCTGGCTGGAAGAATTGCCCAGGGCCGCGTCGCGACTGTGGCTATAAGTAGTATGTCATTTCTTAACCCGGTGCCAGTCGGCGCTGTGGTGGGCTGTTATGCCAACACCACTTCTGTGGGTACCAGCTCAATTAAAATTTCCATTGAAGCCTGGATTAGTGACGACCACAGAACAGAGCTCTGCAAGGTCACTGAGGGCGAATTTGTGTTTGTCGCTATTGATGAAAGTGGCAATACCAGAACGGTACCCAGCAACTAAGTGACTAAGCTATAGCCTTAGAGCAGCAAAAATCTCCCGGCGCAGGGGCTCAATTTCATTGACCATATGATGGTTGGCATCGGCAATAATTTGCACCTCAAGCCCAGAGAGTTTGCTCTTAAACTGCTCGAGGTTGTATTGCCAGTTGAGGGTTTTATCACCGGAACCCTGAATCAAATTAATCGGTCTGTCTGTGCCTGCAAACTGTTTAAATTCCACAATCCAGTTGCTCAGTGCAGCAACCCATGCCATGGGCACAGTGCGTGGCTGAAAGTAGTCTCGATGCTGGACAAAATCGAGGAACTCCTGATCAAAAGAACTGGGGCGAAACACCCGTTTCGACGACCGGCGAAAATGTTTTGCCAGCAAAAATAAACAGCGTTTTATAGTCCAGCTGCGGGGTTCCAGCAGCGGTGCCAGAAGATTCAACTTGCTAAACGGATAGTCGGATTGTGCATCCTGCTGCATCAAATGTTTCAGCAAAATTGCCCCTCCCATACTTTGTCCAATGGCGTGCAGGGGCCCCTCGAACATAGTCTGACTTGCACTGATAACGGCATTAAGTGCGCCGACATAGTCTGCGTAGTCTAGAATAAAACCAGGTTGGCCGGCAGAGAGGCCATGTCCGGGCAGGTCAAAACAGATTACATTGAGCCGGCAGTTGAGAAGGTGCTCAATTAGATGATTAAACAACCCGGTATGGTCCATATAGCCATGGACAACAATCACTGAGCCCCGGACGTTTTGTGGCGTCCAGCTCATGGTTACAACCGGTTGTTGCTGCACATTAATTGTGCCCGCACGGAGCTTGAGTTCCCCGAGGGGAATAGGCAGCTGATAATAGTTGAGGTATTGCAGCAGTGAAGTATTCGACTGGCTCGCTACTGGCATTTCAGCGCAGAAAGGGGGCAGGTTTTTCCGCAGTGCTACGATCGAAGATTGATCGAAAGTGTCTGTCGACTGTCCCATAGACTATTCCAAAATTAAACCAGGGTTTAGGCGTGATTTCGGATTCCAGATTTCCATTCATGGCCCCCTTGAGAGTATCTTGTCAGATTGCCAATGAATTACAAGAATAAAGATGTTGTCGATAAACTGGTCAAAGAGCACAGCTCAGCGCTGGTGCGCTTTTTAACTCGGCGCATGAAAAGCCGTGAAGATGCGGAGGATATTGCACAGGCCGCCTATCTGCGGCTCTACACTCTGGATGATCTGGGCCGGCTGTCCAACGCCAAGGCCTTTCTTTTTCAGGTGGCGGCAAATATGTCCATCGACCAGCTGCGCCGTGAAGTGCTGCATAAAAATTATCTCGATAAAGAGATATCCAAGGTGCCAAAGGATCTCAGTGCCATGGCTACCATGACACCTGAAGCCATCAGCCTAGAGCGGGAGATAGAGGCGAAAGAGGCTTTGCATCTGATTCACTCGAGGCTTGAAGATCTGCCACAAAACGCCCGTCAGGCATTTATATTGAGCCGCAACAAAGGCTGGACCTATAACCAGATCGCCACGCAGCTTGGGGTCAGTGTCAGTAGTGTTGAAAAATATATTCTCTCGGTACTTAAGGAGCTGCGAGAGGTAGTAGCCGACGTCGAATCATGACCATTGCTGAGGCATAAATTAACTATTGGGGAGTTCGTCGCTTTAATCGTCTAACAGGGGATAAACACAACCAAAGGGGGAATGCGCTTGCGAGTGCTGAGGGAAAAATGAAACTAACAGGGAATAATTCAACAGGGAAAGTGAGCAATAAGCAGGCTAGTGATCAGGCTTTGGGCTGGGTCGTGCGCCTGCGTTCTGACGCAGTGCAAGAAACAGATATGGAGGCGTTTGCCCACTGGCTAACTGCTTCAGATGGCAATCAGCAGGCCTGGGAGCAAGCGCTCGATCTATGGGAGACTGCCGGTGTCCTGTCCTATCTGCCCAGCCAGGATCTGCTGCCCAGCTCAGAAATTTTTGCCGAACCGCTAAATAATACCGACGGATTACTGCGCAAATGGTCTGCGGGCTTTTGGCGTACCCTGACTGCAACTTCAGCCTCACTGGTGATTGCAGTAGCGGTATTTTTTGCTTTTGAAGACAATAGCCAGCGTTACTATTCTGCAGTGGGCGAATACAAGCAGGTTACTTTGGCCGATGGCTCTGTGATTGAACTCAATACAGATAGCGCGGTAAATGTGTCCCTAGACCAGGCAGTACGTGAAATAGAACTGTTAAAAGGCGAGGCGTTTTTCACCGTAGCCTCGGACAGGCAGCGACCATTTGTTGTTCAGGTTGGCGCTGCTACTGTTCAGGCACTGGGCACGGCATTTAATATCTATCGTTCTCAGGAGAACCAGATTGAAGTTGCAGTAATAGAGGGCGTGGTAAGAGTCTCTGAATCCAAGGGCTCTGCAGTGGCTGCGCCGCGGTCTAAAATGATGGTGGCTAATCAGGCAGTTGTTGTTAGTTCTGCGTCCGGCCTTGTCGATGCCAGCCTAAAAACGGAACAGGCGACAGCCTGGCGCCAGCAGCAGATTATTTTTGATGATGCCTCTGTGACTCAGGCCGCGGCGAGTCTTAACCGCTATCGGCAAGACAAAATTATGGTTGCAGACCAGAGTCAGTCCAATCGCCGCATATCAGGAATTTTTTCAACCAGTGAGCCACAGCAAACCCTATTCGCTGTAGCCGAGGCGTTTGAGCTGGAGGTTTCCCAACAAGCCGACCATTGGCTGTTGTCTCCACCTAATCCATAGGGTTTAATGGTCCTACAGCATCTGTGAGCTGCCCATGCAGCCGAGTGTTTATGGACCCAGGAAACAATCCTGCTGAACAAGTGAATGTTTATCGCCAGATTACTTCAATCTGGTGTTCCCTATGCTTTGTCTTTTTTTGTACCAGTCTTTCCATCGGCCCATTGTTTGTTAACCCAGCACAGGCCATTGTCACAGATATCAGCGAGATTAGTCTGCCTCAGGGACAGTTGCATCAGGCTTTGATCGAGCTGGGCAAACAGACTCAGATTTCAATTATTTTTCCTTCGCAGCTGCCAGATGCGGCAAGCCCAGATGTCTATGGGGATTACAGCCCGCTGCAGGCTTTGGAACAGCTAATTGAAGGGCTCGAACTTGAGTATCGCATTACCGGGCCAGATACGATTCTGGTATTACCCCGCTGCTATGCCGCCAGGGCTTGTCCCTCAATGCAGGGTGACTTGCAGTTTTCCATGCAGCAGTACTCGATTATGGAAGAGCTTGTTATTCGCGGCAGACCTATGACCGGCTCCCGTTTCAAGCAGTTAGACACAGTTGGTTTTAGCCCTGTGGAAATAATCACCAGTTCAGAAATTCGTCTGACCGGAGCTCAGACCATGGCTGAGTTGATGAGATTCACCCCGCAAGTGATCGGCAACGCCACCAGTACGGCGGTGAGCAATGGTGGCAATGGCACCGCCAGTGCAACATTGCGCGGTTTGCCAGCCACCAACACATTGGTGCTCGTCAATGGTCAGCGGGTCGCTAAAAATGCTCTTGATGGCAGCTCGGTGGATCTCAATAGTATCCCTTTGGCCGCGGTGGATCGCATAGAAATCCTCAGGGGCAGTGGCTCATCTATCTATGGCTCAGATGCCATTGCCGGGGTGATCAATGTGATTCTCAAAAAACGCTTTAAAGGGGCTTTGGTCAATGCCTTTTATGGCATTGCTGATGCCGGCGACAATGAAACAGTGCGCTATGATTTTGTCGGTGGCCTGATGCTGGAAAAAGTTGATCTGGTGCTAACCGCCTCCCATTATTCCCAAAAAGGGATATTCAGCCGCGACAGGGCCATTTCCGCCAGTGCCGATGGCCGCGGCTTTGGAGGTATTGATCGACGCTCCAGTGCCACTCCCAATCCACGCCTAAGAGTAGGGGACGATTACCTGCTGTTGGCCGCAGATAATCTCAATGGCACATCGATATCAGATTTTCGACAGGCCACCGATGAAGACCTGTTTGATTATGCAGCCGTTACCTCATCATTGGCTCCAGCCAAGCGAGATTCCCTTCATTTGGCGGCAGAGCTAAAGGATCTGGGCTCTGTGGATGCCGCGTTTGAGCTGACCTATATGGATAGCAGTTCATTGATTACTCTGGCCCAGGCATCAGTGCTGACGGCATTTACTACAACGCCAATCAGCATCTCTGCCGACAACCCCTACAACCCATTTGCGCAGAATATTGATGATGCAAGAATCCGGCTGATGGGGCTGGGCCCGCGCTTGAAGAGCAATCAGTATAAAACCGCTAGAGTTCAGGGCCGCATAATGGGTAATATTGAGGAGGGGGAATGGCAGCTTAGTATTAACTGGAGCCAGACCAAAGCCCGTGAGCAATGGCAGAATCTGCTTAATTTACAGCACTTGGCCCAGGGCTTGGGTGCGGCAGACGACTGTCCGGATGACTGTGTGCCGATTAATATTTTTACACCCACCCGACCTCAGGAGCAGCTCGAATATCTGCGCAGTGGCGCATTAAACCAGGGCCACACAGAACTGTTATCGGTCAATTTTGATCTTTCCCAATTGCTGGATATTTTGCCGGCGGGCAATGCTGAATTTGCCTCTGGTATTGAGTTTCGGCGAGAGGAATTACATATAGCTTCAGATAGGAGACTTTCCGGACAGCTGCTTACTGGCGCCGAGTCCAGTGACAGTGCAGGTGGTCGGGATACGGCTGAAATGTATCTTGAGTCTCTAATTCCTCTGACGAGAGATATTCCCGGGATATACAGTCTAGAAGCCAATGTTTCATTTCGCCTGACCTACTCAAATGATTTTACTGTGCGTGCCAACCCGAAACTGGCCCTGCGTTACAAACCTACCAAAGACTTGCTGTTGCGAACTAATCTATCCACGGGCTTTCGCGCACCTAGTTTGTTTGAGTTGCACCGGGTCCAGAATAACACACAGGTAGGGCTCTATGATCCCTGTTCCAGCACTGCAAATGCTGAGGATCTGATTGGCTGTGCTGCACCTGCGGACCCGCTGCGAGGCCAATACAATGTGATTGGTGGAGGAAATATAATGCTGCGGCCCGAAACATCGAAGCATCTTTCACTGGGGCTGATATACAAGCCGGAGGGTCTTGAAAACTTTACCTTTGGTATGGATATTTTTGCCATTAATGTGGATCAGGTTATTGGCGCCAATGCTCAGTTTATCGTCAACCAGAACGCCACAAATGGCCTATTTGCCGATCAGATTGTGCGCAGTGACGAAGGCGAGCTGATCTCGGTTATGGCCACCAATAACAATATAGGCTCGCGCCGAATTCGAGGGGCTGATGTGGATATATCCTGGCGTATGTTTATTGATAGCTGGGGTACTTTGGGGGTAAATATGGGTGGCGCTTATATTGATTCACATCGGTTTAAAATTGATTCAGCGGTCGATGCTGTGGAGCTGGCAGGAACCTTCGTCGACAAGGCCGCTCAGGGCAGTGGTGCAATTCCCAAGTGGAAATCAAGACTCAATCTATTTTGGCAGTTCGGGCGTTGGGAGTTTTCTCTGGCATCAATGCATGTGTCCAGCTTAAATGAAACCATAGTTCCAGAGAATAGAAGCAGGGAATCCGGTGCATGGTCTAGAGAGGATGTGCAGGTGAGCTATCACTTCAACTCTGGAGAGTCGCTGATTACTTTGGGAGTGGAAAATATTCTTGATCAGATGCCGCCATTTCTAGGGTCAGCATTCAACGATAATTTTGACGTCAGAACCCATGACTCAACCGGTAGATTTGTCTACGCGAGGTTGAGTCACAGTTTGTAAATGGGTTATTCGTCGGTGGAGAGTGAGATATCGTATACGCCAGCTTCACGGGCCTGGTCAGAAATCTGAGCAAAAAGTTCGGTCTTAGACTTGGGGTGTGCGCTGATAACCACTTTGGCTTCTGGTTTCTCAGCATGCATTCTTTCGACATTAGCTCGCACTGAGCGAATGTCAATGCGACGGCCTTCAAGCATCAGTTCGTTGCTTTCAGAGATGCGGAAGACAATATTGGTGTTCTCGGAATCTGGTGGTGGCTGATCAGAGGTTGGTGGTCGGTTAACCCCAAGGCCTGATTCGTTAACAAAGGATGCGGTTACAATAAAGAAGATCAGCATGATAAAGACGACGTCCAGCATAGGTGTCATGTCGATCTGGGAGTCGTCTTCTTCTTTACGTCTTTTGCCTAGCGCCATTTTGTATATTACCTTTCTAAAACCGCAAATTCTCTGAGGGGCGCATTCTACTGACTTTTTTAAAAAATGCTAGTAGAGGCCAAACCAGCACCCAACCCGACTTATGCTATTCTGACGTCTTAAAAGGCTCTGCACTACTAATGTTTGAGTCTATATCAAAAAATGTCGTTTTTAGGATAGCCAATGCCGGAATTGCCAGAAGTAGAAACGACCCTTCGCGGTATTGAGCCCTGGATTGCCGATCAGATTATCACTCAGCTCAACGTGCGTCAGGGTTCTTTGCGTTGGCCCGTCACCCCCGGGTTGGCCAAAATTGCTCAGGGGCAAAAAGTCTGCGCTCTGCGCAGGCGAGCCAAATATCTGATTATGCAGCTTGAGCGCGGCTCCATGCTTATTCATTTGGGCATGAGCGGAAGTTTGCGTCTGGTAGAACCTGAAACCGAGTGGCGCAAACATGACCATATAGAGATGCAAATGAGCAATGGATCAGTGCTGCGCTACCACGATCCACGCCGCTTTGGCTGCTGGCTGTGGTCAGAGGCAGAACACAGTCAGCTGGCCCGGCTTGGCCCTGAACCATTGTCCGCAGATTTTGATGGCCACAGGCTTTACCAGCTATCTCGCAAACGCAAAATGGCTGTTAAACCTTTTATTATGGATAACAATACAGTGGTAGGTGTAGGCAATATCTATGCATCTGAAGCACTCTATCGCAGTGGTATAAGACCGGATCGTGCTGCGGGCAATATTGCCGAAAAGCGCTATATGGTATTGAGCGGCCATATAAAAGAGGTGCTAATGGCTGCCATTGAACAGGGCGGCACCACATTGCGGGATTTTGTTAACGGCAATGGTGAGCCGGGATATTTTCAGCAGACATTGGCGGTTTATGGTCGTGGTGGCCAGCCCTGCACTCACTGTGAAACGCTGTTAAAAGAAATCAAACTGGGCCAGCGCAGCTCGGTTTTTTGCCCGAGCTGTCAGCGGTAGCGACGCCTTAGCCTTTAAGTTGTTTATGTTTGGCCTTGAGCGCATCTGCAACATTGGCCGGGACAAACTTGGAAACATCTCCATCCAGAGATGATATTTCTCGCACCAGGGATGAAGAGATATAAGAGAAGCGCTCTGCCGGTGTCAAGAAGACACTCTCGATTTCTGGAGACAGGGCACGGTTCATATTGGCCAGCTGAAACTCATACTCGAAATCGGAAACCGCCCGCAGGCCGCGCATAATAGCGTCGGCATTGCAGTCTTTAACAAAATTGACCAACAGATAATCAAAGCCACTAATTTCCACATTGGGCAGGTGCTGCAGAGCTTCTGCTGCTAACCCTATACGTTCCTCAACGGAAAACAGCGGGCCTTTGCGCTCACTGGCGGCAATACCGATGATAACCTTATCGAACAGCTTCGACGAGCGCTCAACCAGATCAATATGGCCGTTAGTAATAGGGTCAAAAGTACCAGGATAGACAATGGTCGTCATGGGCGGGGTCTCGCAATGGCATCAAGGGGTCAGCATAGTACTGAAATTAAGCGCTCGGCTCAATCTGAGAATACAGTGCGTATTTTACGCCACCGGAAATTTTTTCTCGCAGTTGCCGCCAATTGGCTGGGCAGTCAAACTGGCTGTTTGAAGCAGGAAACTCGCAGTAAATGATGGCCCCTTCTCTCAGCCACTTATGGCGCTGCAAAAGTGCGCAGACAGAACTCTGATAGTCGCCATCAAAAGGTGGATCCACAAACACAATATCAAAGGCCTGCTGATTGGCGTTGTGCTGCAGATATTGCAGCGCATCAGCCTCGAGGATGGTCAGCTGGTCGGCACCCAGTTGTCGCTTGTTGTCCCGCAGCTGGCTGGCTGCAGCCCTGTGCAGTTCAAGAGCCGTGCAACCGGCAGCGCCCCGAGATACAGCTTCAAAACCCAGAGCGCCAGAGCCGGCAAACAGGTCAAGACATTGGGCGCCGGGAACATAGGGCGCCAGCCAGTTAAACAATGTTTCACGAATGCGATCACCAGTGGGTCGCAATCCGGGGGCCGCCGCAAAACTAATTTGTCGGCTGCGCCACTGGCCGCCGATAACTCGCAGCTTTTGCATACCGTTGGCAGGATTTTTTTTGCTGGGCAATTGAGTGCTCCGATGTTGCGAGTTTTACGCACTTTTTCTGGGGTAAATGGTAGGATACACTAGATTTTAATAACCGTAATATAAGAACCTCAATGGATTCTCCAGCATCTGATAACTCAACAGCCAAAGCGAAAAAGAAATCATTTTTTGATCGCTTTAAGCGCGACAGTTCGGTTACCGCCGACAACCCGGCTCCGGAGGCAGTGACCGCCATCGCCGAGGCGACAGAACAGCCCGCCGAGCGTCCAGTGGCTAAAGCCGGATTTATGCGGCGCATGCGCAATGCGCTGTCGCGTACCGGTGAGGGCATAGGCAGTATTTTTCTCGGCGGCAAAGCCATTGATGATGACTTGCTGGAAGAACTTGAAACCATGCTGTTGATGGCAGATGTAGGTATTGAGGTTACTGCCAATATACTGGCTGAGTTAACTGAGCGGCTAAACAGAAAAGCGCTTAAAGACAGCTCTGCACTGCAAGAGGCCCTGCAGGAAATACTGACCGCCAAGCTGCTGCCCTGTCAGTTACCACTGGAGATCTCCGGTTCCCAGCAGCCCTATGTAATTTTGGTGATCGGTGTAAATGGCGTAGGCAAGACCACCACCATTGGCAAAATTGCCAGTCGCTTGCAGCAGCAGGGTAAGTCGGTGATGTTGGCGGCGGGAGATACTTTCCGCGCCGCTGCGGTGGAGCAATTGCAGGTCTGGGGTGAGCGCAATAATATTTCTGTGATCGCCCAGCACACAGGTGCAGACAGTGCTTCGGTTATTTTTGATGGTATTCAGGCGGCGAAATCCCGTGGCGCTGATGTGATTATTGCTGACACTGCCGGCCGTCTGCACAACAAAAGCAATTTGATGACCGAGCTAGAAAAGGTCAAGCGAGTGGCTGGCAAGATTGATGAGACCGCACCCCATGAGGTATTGCTGGTTCTGGATGCGGGCACAGGTCAAAATGCAGTGGCCCAGATGGCAGAGTTCACCCAGGCTATTGGGGTGACAGGCATTGCCCTGACTAAATTAGATGGTACCGCAAAAGGCGGTATTATTTTTGCACTGGCAGACAAGTTTTCTGTGCCGATTCGCTTTATTGGCGTGGGAGAGGCCCAGGAAGATCTACAGCCCTTTGTGGCCAGTGACTTTGTTGAGGCCCTGTTGACCACAGGGCTCCGTGAGTAAGCAATATGATTTGTTTCGATAATCTAAGCAAGCGCTATCCAGGTGGTTTTGAAGCACTTAAAAATGTCAGCTTTGAGATGGCCGCCGGAGAAATGGCTTTTTTGACCGGCCATTCTGGTGCGGGCAAAAGTACATTGCTGAAAATGCTCATGCTGATGGAGCGGCCCACATCGGGCAACCTGCTGATCAATGGCAAAAACCTCAATCGCTTACCCAATTCACAAATTCCTATCTACCGCCGCCAGGTTGGCGTGGTGTTCCAGAATCACCAGCTGCTGTTGGACCGCACTGTATTCGACAATGTTGCGCTGCCTCTGCAGGTGTCCGGCTATCCAGCGAATGAAATTGGCCGCCGAGTGCGCGCTGCACTGGACGGTGTTGGTCTACTCGACAAAGAGCAGCAGAAACCTGTTGCCCTGTCGGGCGGTGAGCAGCAGCGAGTTGGCATCGCTCGCGCCGTGGTGCACAAGCCGCGGATTCTTTTGGCCGATGAACCAACGGGAAATCTCGACCCCGAACTGTCCAGCGAAATTATGGCGCTGTTCCGACGATTTCAAAATGTTGGGGTCACCGTATTGATCGCCACCCATGATGTTAATTTAATCGATCGTATGCAGCTGCGGATTATGCGTCTTGAAGGCGGCACTATGATTGATGATGGAGCTGATTATGGCCGCTACTGATCGCCCTCGCGAAGCGGCCCAGCGCGGCGCTAGCGGGCAGAAAATAAAGTTTGCGGATCGCTGGCGTGGCTACAAATCACACCATCGGGATACCATTCGTATCAGTCTGCTGAAGATGATGCGAGAACCGGTGCAAACGTTGATGACCGTTGCGGTTATTGCCATTGCACTAGCACTGCCCACTGCCCTCTATCTCACCGTGGAAAATATCCAGCGCCTGGGCAGCAATTTTGAATCATCTGCACAGATCACCGTTTATGTGCAGAATGGGGCCAAGCCGGAGGCCATTAAAAAGCTGCAGGACAAGCTGGAGAATTTGCCCGCCGTGGATTCTGTCAGCTATATTTCCGCCGAGCAGGCATTGCTGGAGTTCAAGGCATTGTCCGGGTTTGGCTCGGCGCTGCGCTACCTTGAGGACAATCCGCTGCCAGCGGTATTTCTGGTGCAGCCAATAGTGTCGGAGCCTATCGATCTGGCGCAAACCAACAACTTAATCGCATCGATCGCGGATCTGCCCGGCGTTGAGGATGTACAGATTGATATGCAGTGGTTGCAGCGCCTGCACAGTCTTACTGAAGTTGGGCACAAAGTGGTGCTGGCACTGGGAGCAACTCTGGGTCTGGGGGTGCTGCTGGTAATAGGTAATACAATCCGGCTGGCCATCCAAAGCCGCCGCGATGAAATTATTGTGGTGAAACTTGTCGGCGGCACCAATGCCTATGTGCGTCGGCCGTTTCTTTACAACGGCGTGTTACTGGGTCTTTTCGGTGCACTTGCCGCATCAATTATGCTCTACCTCAGTGTGGTCTGGATCAGCAGTTCGATTGCGGATTTAGCCGATCTGTATCAGAGCCAGTATCGCCTGGCAGGACTGGGGTTTTTGCGTTTCCTGATGCTGATGTGCCTGGGTGGCCTGTTTGGTTTGGCCGGTGCCTGGATGGCCGTAAGCAAGCACTTGAAGGATATAGAACCAAAATAGGGTTTTGCCAGTATAAATACCGGTAAAACCTCCGAATTTATTGAACTTTTAGGGGCTAGGAACCACTAAACTTTTAATGTTAAAATTGTCGACCAACTTTCGAAAGAGACAGTGATGAACAAAGCCCTTCAAACAATGGAGTGGATGACCCCAGGTGCTAACCTGAATGCCTACATTCAGGGCACGGCGACTGTGCCGATTCTCACCATCGAAGAAGAGAGATCACTGGGCGAGGCATTGTATTACGAAGAAGATCTCGATGCAGCACGCCGCCTGGTTATGTCTCATCTGCGGTTTGTTGTGCATATTGCGCGTTCTTACAGTGGTTATGGCCTGCCATTGGCTGATCTTATTCAAGAGGGAAACGTGGGTCTGATGAAGGCCGTACGTCGATTTAATCCAGAAAAAGGGGTGCGGGTTGTATCCTTTGCGGTGCACTGGATCAAAGCAGAGATTCACGAATTTATTCTGCGCAACTGGCGCATTGTGAAAATTGCTACTACCAAATCCCAGCGTAAGTTGTTTTTTAATCTGCGTAGCGCCAAGAAGCAATTGCAATGGCTGACAGCAGATGAAGCTAAAGCGGTGGCTGATGATCTGGGTGTCGAAATCAAAGATGTCATGGAGATGGAGATGCGCCTCACGGCTCGGGACTCCGCCTTTGATGCTCCTGCAGATGAAGATGATGATAACGCCTCCTATGCACCTGTGTTCTTCCTTGAGGACAAAGGGGCTGACCCAGCCCAGCTGGCTGAGAACGACGATTATGAGGGCGACAACAATCTGCGGTTGGCCGAAGCGGTTAAAACTCTGGATGAACGCAGCCAGAGCATTCTGCAGCGCCGGTGGCTGGACGATAAAAAAGCCACATTGCACCAGTTAGCTGATGAATATGGTGTTTCTGCCGAGCGTATTCGCCAGCTGGAAAAAAATGCCATGAAGAAAGTACGCGTGGCCATGGAAGCCTGACCAACAAAAAAATTGCCAAGCCGCACTGGATCGGAATCTTTTCACTCTTTCCTCTGCGGCTTTTTTATTGCTCGTGAATTAAGGTGCTATGAATAAAATATCCTGGATCAAAATCATTGCCATCAGCGGCATGCTCTGTGTCGCACTGGGCGCTTTTGCCGCCCATGGCCTTGAACAGAGCCTGTCAGCCAAGGCCCTGTCCACGATGCGCACTGCCGTTCTCTATCAGTTTTTACACACATTATTGTTACTGGGCATAGTGGCACTGCCGGATAAGCTGCTAAACCAAAAATTACAAAACCGCGCGGCACAGTTGTTACTGGCTGGTATTGTGTTGTTCTCTGGATCTCTCTACCTGCTGGTCTTCACCGGCTTTAGTGCTCTGGGAATGATTACTCCTATCGGTGGCTTAGCCCTGATAGCTGGCTGGCTATTATTATTTAGTGCCGCGAAAAGACCTCAATAAATGGATATAAGACCAGAATATCGCAAAAAATCGATTCGCAGCTATGTGGTGCGCGCCGGTCGAATGACCGACGCCCAGCGCAATGCATTTGATACAGGTTGGTCGCAATATGGTTTAAAGCTGGCCGATGGTGCCATAGACACAGATGTAGTGTTTGGCCGCAGTGGCAGCAAAGTTCTGGAAATTGGTTTTGGCATGGGCGACTCATTACTGCAAATGGCGGCAGCGGATCCCGAGACAGATTTTATAGGTATTGAGGTTCACCCCCCTGGTGTTGGTACTTTGATTAATGGGGCTCAGGCTCAGGGCATTGAAAATTTGCGGGTCTATCTGGCGGATGCTAACGATGTGCTGGATGAATGTTTCGCCCCCCAGAGCATTGATCGCTTGCAGCTTTATTTCCCAGACCCCTGGCACAAGAAAAAACATAACAAGCGGCGTATTGTTCAGCCACAATTTGTACAGCAGGTGCGAGAGAAGCTGCGCCCTGGTGGAATTCTGCATATGGCCACCGACTGGGAGCCCTATGCTGAGCAGATGCTCGAGACATTGGATGAGGCCGAGGGTTTTATAAATACTGCGGGGCCGGGACATTACGCTCCAAGACCTGACTATCGCCCCATAACCAAGTTTGAGAAGCGTGGCGAGCGTCTGGGCCACGGAGTATGGGACCTTATCTATCAAAAAACTGATTAACCAGATGCTATAATCACCTACAATAAAAACCTACACCATAAATCGTGAATAACGGGATTAACCATGAAATTTTTTAGACTTCTTTCATTGACCGCGCTACTGGCTTTGGCTGGCTGTGATCAACTAAATAACCAGCCTCAGGAGGCAGATTTGCAAACTCAAGACCAAAAAATTAGTTACTTATTGGGGATGGATAATGGCAAGAACATCCAGTCTATCGGCATGGAAATTGATACCGCTGCATTCCAGCAAGGCTTTCAGGATGGCCTGACTGATGCCGAGCCACAGTTATCGGAAGAGCAGATTGCCGAGGCAATCAAAGCCTTTGAAACCCAGATGACCGCAAAGCGTGATGAGATGCAGCAGGCTCAAGAGCAAGAAGCATCAGTGCAGGCTGAGAGCAATCTGGTCGCTGGTACAGCATTCCTCGCAGAAAATGGCGCCAAAGACGATGTGGTTACCACTGCTTCTGGCTTGCAATATAAAGTACTGGTAGAAGGTGCTGGTGCAATACCAACTGCAGAGAGCACGGTTGAAGTACATTATGCCGGGCGCCTGCTAGACAACACTGAGTTTGATAGCTCAGTCAAACGCGGTGTTCCAGCGCAGTTTGGGGTTACTCAGGTCATTGCAGGCTGGACTGAAGCATTGCAGTTGATGCCCGAGGGTTCAAAATGGGAACTCTATATTCCTGCAGACCTAGCTTATGGCCCCGGTGGAACAGGACCAATTGGGCCCAACGCCACATTGATCTTTGAAGTTGAGCTGCTGCAGGCTAATGTAGAGTCTTAAAGTTGATGCCTAAAAGATGTATAAAAAAGCCCCGATTAATCGGGGCTTTTTTGTATCTGAACTTTAGCCTGGAAATTTAGACTGAATCAGCCTGAGACTCCTGCAGTAATGCCGGCACATGGGCATTGTGTAAAACCTCAATCATTTTGTCTTCAGACTCAAAGCGCTGGGCCAGAAACTCACCAATACTCGACAGGTCAACAGCCAGTGACGCCAGGTCATCGGTCTCAAGATACTTGTCATTAAAATCAAGAATAGCTTCAGTTGACGGCTGAATAGCCTCAACTATTTGCGCACCCTGCTTGAGCCCTTCAGTGTCACTGAAAGCCTTGCCTTCGCTGGCAAGTTGCTCAAAAACTTCGAAGTGGCCGGCCGAAACATAGTCCACCATCAGTTCGCAGAAATTTTGTAATTTGCTGCCATGGCTCGCGTTGGCACCATCAAAATCCTGAATTTCACTCAATTCGCAATACTTAACCAGTAACTCACGACGCTCTTCCAACCAGCGGTCAATGACTTCACTGACTCCGCCCCAATACTGCTGTAATGTTTTGCAATCTTCTAACATAACATCCTCTGTGGTTCACTCCCTTGGAAATCACAGTTTACCTGTTTTTTGCTGGATATTAACTAGTCAGTGAATAAAAAATGGCAACACCAAGGGCAGAAAAATTGCCGTCAAAATACCATTAAGGCCCATGCCCAATGTAGCAAATGCCCCGCAGCGGCTGCTCTGTTCAAAGGCCTTGGCTGTGCCTATAGCATGAGCAGAGATACCCAGTATCAACCCCTGCCAGCGTTCATCCCTGACGGCAAAAGAATGAAAAATTTTGTTGGCCACTAAAATCCCGACAATACCTGTCAATAACACCACCATCACCACCAATGTTACCAGCCCGCCGATCTGCTCGGTGATACCCACAGCAATGGGCGTGGTGACAGACTTAGCCGCCAGTGACAGCACCACCAGCGGATCCACGGCAAAAAGACTGGCCATGGCCAGGGCAAAAACAGTGGCAAAAAAGCCTCCGACCAGCACAGTAGTTGTGACTGTGATCATAAGCGGCGGCAATTGCCGCATCTGCCGGGCCAGAGGAACCGCCAGTGCAACCGTGGTTGGACCCAGCAGCCAATTTAAAATGCCGTTCCCGGCATAGTAGATCGCAAAATCCATATTGATAAAATAAAGCAACCCGGCCACAAGAGGTGTACCCACTAATAACGGGTGCAACAGGGCATTGCCGCCACTGCGTTTATATACCCATAAACCAGTGGCAAAGCCGATTACTGACAAGGCAATCACCCATGAGCTGGTGCTGATTTGCTGCCAGACGTCAATTAACCAGTCCATTATTCAGGCCCGCTCCCAGGCGCATCTGGCAGCACCCGGATCAGCACAGCCATCACAATAATGGCGGCAATGGTGCTGAGCACAATGGTTGCCAGCAAGGATGGGAACTGTCGATAGATCTCGGCACCGAGAAAAAATGCTCCGACGGAGGGAGGAATAAACATCAGTGACAGATTTTGAATTAACAGATTGGCGGCTCTGTCGAGAATAGCTAACAGCTGCGGAAACATGGTCAAAATAACCAGCAGCAACAGCATACCCAGCAATGGCGCCGGCAGTTCAATCATTAGTTGATCGACCACTACCTGGCCAAGCCACTGAAAGCCAGCGAGAACTGCCAGTGCTGCCAGCAGTTTCAGGATTTGCGCAAAAATTGCACGACTCCCAAAACAGCAAAGCCAACGAAGGTAACCATCACCCAGCCCGGCATGCTCAGTCCCAGCAATTGCCATTGTACCTCTGCACAGTTGCCGTCGCCCCTTAGCAGCATGCCAATCGCCTCGGAGATGGAAAAGCTGTCAAACAGATACTCCACTGGAATACCACAGGCTGGCACCTGATCCTCTGGCAGGCTCTGCAGCCACAGTTGCTTGCCAGAAAAATACCCGCCAAAAACAGCAGTGGCAATGGACAGCCCGGCATATATTCGCTGCCCCGACTGGCCGGGGTTATGCAGTGCTGCGGTTGCGCAGATAGCACCAATACCGATCACAAAGGCCCGCTGTGTCATGCACAGATAACAGGGCTCAAGGCCGAGAAAATTCTCGAAGTACGCAATCGCAACAACAATAAGCGCGGCGCTTGCCAATGCCTGTGCAAGGTTCAATATTCGATAGCTGGGCAGCATCATTGGGTACTTCTCCTTAAAAAGTAATATCGCCTAGTGTAATTCAATTCCAGACAGACTGTTTTGCACAAAGCGCTGTAGTCGAGGATAGAGCTGATGAAACTCCAGGGCAATGGCAGTTTTATGCTGATTAATGACGGGGAGTGCGTCCTGCAGCGCCACCGGACGCCGGAGGCGTTCACCAATGCGCTGTAAAATCATTGGTAGATGCTCGGCATGGGCATAGCTCTGCAACCAGCCGATCTGTGGCGCCCGTTGTAAAAACACCAGTGCCCCCGGCGGCAGGTTATCACTGTATTGCCCCAGATTTGAGTAGAAGTCCTGACAAAAACTGTCCAGCGACTGCTGATAATATCTGTGCCATTCACAGGCCAGCAAATGATCGTAGTAAACATCAGCCACAATTCCGGCATAGCGCCGCATCGGGCTGCTGAAGCGCTGTAAAAAGGCCTGTATTTCAGGCTGCTGATCCACATGGGCATCGAGTTTGCGATGGGCGGTGATGCCGGCCTCAATAGCCGGAGAATACTGGCCGATCAATGGTCCGCGCACAAAATCACCGAGCAATCCGCCCACCTGATATTCCGGATTATCACCAGCAAGGGCAATATGAGCGAGATAGTTCATATTGCGGGGGCGGCTAGTAAGCTGCCAGGAATTCGTCGAATGACGGGCTGTCGCTGGCTTCTATCTCGGCCTGCTGAAGCCTGGACTCAGCTGCCAGGTGGGCATATCTGGCCATGGTTTCAGCACTGGGTGCCTGAGCGCAGAAATAGTCGCGCTGTTCACAGGTCTTGCGCATGGCCATGGCGAAATAGGTTTCATTATTTTCGCTCATCTCACGCAGTAGAGTAGCAGCGGGCGTGGTCTGCTGGTCTTCCAGCCGCTGCTGCATAGTTGCCAGCGCCTGACTATAGCTGGTGCTCTGATGAGCCTTATCAAGCCTTTCGGCAACCGGGCCCATGGCCGCAATCAGGGACAGGCCCCAGTCGGGCAGTGCTACTTCTTCCGTGCCATTTAGCAGTAGGGTTTCAGGGTCGCGCCCATGGTAGACCGTGCGACGAACGTTTTCAGGGATGCGCATATATTCCTGATTGTTGGTCTCCGGGCTGTCCTGCAACAGACAGAACAGCAAAAAGGTATCCAGAAACCGAATGGTCTGAGCATCTATGCCGCCAGGTACAAGGGGATTCAAATCCACACAGCGCACCTCGATATACTCAACCCCGCGACTTTCGAGGGCATGGAGAGGCGTCTCGCCAGACTTTGCGGTGCGCTTGGGTCGAATAGAACTGTAGAACTCATTCTCAATCTGCAGCAGTGCAGTACTGAGCTGTTTATAGTTGCCCTGCTCGTCCTTAAGTCCGATCTGGTCATAGGCAGGGTAGGGCTGATCCAAGGCCGCGCGCAACGTAGTGACATATTGCTGGAGATTGTTATAGCAGACCACCAGCGAACTCTGTGCGTCAGACTGATATCCCAAATCGCCCATACGCAGGGACGTTGCATAGGGAGTATAGAGGCTGTGACTATCGTCATTAACCTGTTCCAACTGGTGCTCGCGGCCACGCACAAAGCTTTTGCATACCGCTGGCGCAGCGCCCAGCAGATAAAGCAAAAGCCAGGAATAGCGTCGGAAGTTACGAATGGTGGCGAAATAGCCCTGGGTAATGTAGTCCTGCAGCGTCTGCTTGTCACCGCTGGCTGCCTGCAACTCGAGCCACAGCTCATCAGGGACAGAAAAATTGTAGTGGATGCCAGCTATGGTCTGCATGAGTCGGCCATAGCGATGGCCCAGACCCACGCGATAGATCTGCTTCATTTTGCCAATATTAGAGGTGCCGTACTTGCCCACAGGAATGCTGCTGTCATCACCAAGCTGGCAGGGCATGCTGCTGACCCACAGCAGCTCATTATCAAGGTGTTGATAGGTAAACCTGTGTATCTCATCCAGCTCTTCAAGAACCTCATTAATCGACGCCGAGGGAGAGGTGATAAACTCCAGCAAAGCTTCTGAATAGTCCGTAGTGATGGATGGATGGGTCAGTGCTGATCCCAGCGCCTGAGGATGGGCTGTCATGGCAAGATGCCCAGACTGACTTACCCTCAGGCTCTCTTTCTCAATACCTCTGGTAATGCCTGTGAGCAGAGGCGCCTTGGCGTCCCCGGCAATAAGGGCGAGCTTGCTGTGCAGGGTCAAAAGCGGATGCTCAGGCTGCGTTCGATTGCTTGGAATCTGCGTCGTTTGAATTGCTCGCATGTTGGCCAACAGTTAGCACAGGGCGGCCTTTGTTGTCAGCCTCACATTCGACAACTGCTGCACGCAGGCTAATATCTTTGGCATTTAATTCGATTAGCTGATTGATAGCGATATCACGGTGAGGGGTTTGAAATACAGCATTCCGATCCGCCTCAGAACTCCATTCCAAATCCTTGTTAAGAGTGCGTTGATCCTGTGTCTGCAATATATAAATTTTCATTTCAATCCCGTGACAGCTCCGTTGAATTGCGGCACAGTGTAACCTATACATACGACTGATAAAAAGGGAAATCACATGGCAAAAACAGCTCTTATACCTATTGCAGACGGCAGTGAAGAAATTGAAGCAGTTACCATGATTGATGTACTGCGTAGAGCTGGAGTTGAAGTCACAGTGGCCAGTGTTGGCGCCGAGCAAATTGTTGGTGCCCATGGCATTGGCATCGCCACGGACTGTAGCATTGACAGCTGTGTCAATTTATCCTGGGATCTGGTCGCAGTGCCTGGGGGCATTCCCGGAGCAGAGCATCTGGCCGAGAGTGGAGCGCTGGATACCATATTGCGTGCACAGACAGCAGAGGGAAAACTCTATGCTGCCATCTGTGCCTCACCGGCTCTGGTGCTGGGTAGCAAAGGGTTGCTTGAGCACAAGATAGTCACCGGGCATCCGATGTTCCAGCAAAATCTGCAAGCCAAAGAACTCAATGCAGAATCTCGTGTTGTAGTCGACGGCAACTGTATTACCAGTCAGGGACCGGGAACCTCATTGGATTTTGCTCTGGAGCTGGTTGAACAGCTCTGTGGGCTGGTTAAACGGGAAGAAGTCAGTGCGCCCATGGTGCTCACTACATCTGCTACTGCCTACTATTGAGTCTAATCCGGGCTGGGCGCTTTGGAAATCCAGGCGAAAAAGCGCTGGATAAATATTGGATCGAGCACAAATATCGTGCCTAAAAACACTGTGTTTATTACTCCCACAGCAAGAAAGAACTGGGGAATAGTCCAGCTCAGCACACTGAGGAATAATATGCCCAGCAGAGCCCCGGTCACCATAAACAGCGCATTGATAATATTGTTTACCGAGATCACCCGGGCCCTGGTATCCCCCTGAGTTCGCTGCTGAATCATCGAGTACAGCGGCACAATTAGCATGCCGCCAAACATACCGATAAACATCAGATCCAGCATCACATGCAGTCCACCACTTAAGCTCACAAAGTCGCTTGGTAACACCGCAGCAACAATAGGGTTAGCTGCCTGATAGCTACTAGTAGTAAAGAACAGATCTACAGCAAACACCGACAGGCCCAGAGCGCCCACGGGCACCAGCCCAGGCTCCACCTCGCCTTTGGAAACCCGATGACATAACAGCGAACCGATGGCTACGCCCACAATAAATGCTGCCAGCAGAATAGAAATTAATGTTGGGTGCCCATTGAGGACAGTGACTGCATAGTTGGGAACCTGCGTCAGAAAGCTGCCGCCAAATAACCAGAACCAAGAAATTGAAATAATGCAGTAAAACACCGTCGGGTTTTGCCGCGCCAGACGAAAATTTCGCGCTGTCTCACTCAGGGGATTAAGATTTAATTTACCTTGCTGCGCAGCAACCGTACCCGGGGCATCAGGGATTTCCCTGCTGCTAAGCCAGCCAATAATCGCAAACACAATCGCCAGCGCCCCAACATAGATTGGCCCCTGCTCCACAGTTACCAGCCAGCCGCCAATCAGAGTACCTAGCAAAATAGAGACAAAGGTACCCATGCCGGTTTGAGCATTGCCCGCCAGTAGCTCATTGCTATCCAGATGCTGGGGGATAATCGAGTACTTAATGGGCCCAAAGAAGGCCGACTGCACCCCAAGCAAAAATAAAACACCCAGCATCAATGGCACATCACCAAGCCACAGTGCATAGCAGCCCGCCATCATCAAAAGGATTTCGGTCAGCTTGATACGCCTGATTAGCAGCGCCTTATCATAGCGATCCGCCAGCTGCCCGGCAGTGGTAGAAAACAGAAAGTAGGGCAGAATAAAAAGCCCCGCTGCAAGATTGGTAATAAAATTTGTGCTGCTATCTGAGCCTGCAACAGCAGTGCTAACCACAATCACCAGCAGAGCATTCTTAAACAAATTATCGTTCAGGGCACCGAGAAATTGGGTTACAAAGAATGGAAGAAACCGCCGCTGGGTGAATAGACGAAACGGACTTTTGACCGCTGCTGCGCTGTCGACTTGTTCCATAATGATTCCCCTGGCGATTGTGAATAATTATTATTTTATCGGTCAAGCATAACAGCAGACTATGGAATTAACGTAGTTGATAACCCATCACAGTGGTTTTGCGGCTGCCATAATCCCGCCGTTCTAAATCCACAAAGGTACGTAATTCAGCAAATCCCGCCTTGCGCATCATACCAGCTGAAGCCAGATTTTCCTCATGGCGATCAATCAACACCAGTATGGCATCAAGCGCCTGTGCATGGGCAATGGTCTGGCGCAGCAGTTCGAAACCGATTCCCTGACCTGCATAATCCCGATGCACGGCTACCTCAGACACATAAACTGCGGACTGGGACTTGGCATATTGCCGGTATTTTTCAGGCAGGGCGGAAGGGTAAAAGAAAATACATAACCCGACAATTGTGCTGTTATCACAGGCTAAAAGTACTTCACCATTACCTTGGGCAACAGCGGCAAAAGTTTCTCTGATACCATCTTCAGGAAGATGGTTCCATGGGTTGGCGCCATGATCCAGAACGAAAGTCGTTAAAACTTTATCCTCTTTGGGAAGCGCATTACGATATGTAATCATTCAATATATCTGTACCTGGTAACGTCAATGATTGAGCTTGCCCCTTTACTCAGACTCAATCCCAAGGTCGCCCCAAAGCGCATCAACACGCTCCTTAACCGCATCATCCATCTCAATGGGTTGACCCCATTCGCGGTTGGTTTCGCCGGGCATTTTATTGGTGGCATCAAGCCCCATCTTTGACCCCAGGCCGGAGACCGGTGAGGCAAAGTCGAGATAGTCGATAGGGGTGTTATCGATCAGCACGGTATCCCTGGTAGGATCCATTCTGGTGGTCATGGCCCAGATCACATCTTCCCAGTTACGCACATCCACGTCGTCATCGGTAACGATCACAAACTTGGTGTACATAAACTGGCGCAGAAATGACCAGACGCCCAACATCACGCGCTTGGCATGACCTGGATATTGCTTTTTCATACTGACCACGGCCATGCGATAGGAGCAGCCTTCCGGAGGCAGATAGAAGTCGACAATTTCTGGAAACTGTTTTTGCAGTATGGGTACAAATACTTCATTCAGTGCCACACCCAAAATGGCAGGCTCATCCGGCGGACGGCCTGTATAGGTGCTGTGATAAATCGGATCTGTGCGGTGGGTAATACGGTCGATGGTAAAAACTGGAAAAGTCTCTATTTCATTGTAGTAACCGGTGTGGTCGCCGAAGGGGCCTTCTTCCGCTTCTTCTCCTGGATGCAAAAATCCTTCGAGAATATATTCGGCACTGGCGGGCACTTGCAGGTCGCTGCCAATGCATTTTGTTACCTGGGTTTTCTCGCCCCTTAAGAGGCCGGCAAACGCATATTCAGACAAAGTGTCTGGCACTGGTGTGACGGCACCCAATGTTGTGGCCGGGTCTGCTCCCAGTGCAATGGCAACCGGGTAGGGTTTGCCGGGGTATTTTTTCTGGAAGTCGCGATAGTCGAGCGCACCGCCGCGATGGGCGAGCCAGCGCATAATCAATTTATTTTTGCCGATCTTCTGCATGCGGTAGATGCCGAGATTCTGGCGTTCTTTTTCCGGGCCGCGGGTAATGGCCAGCGCCCATGTGACTAATGGACCAACATCTCCGGGCCAGCAGGTCTGTATGGGCAATCGGTCCAGATCCACCTGATCGCCCTCCAGCACAATCTCCTGGCAGGGAGCGTTTTTGATTTCTTTAACAGGCATATTGAGTACCTGTTTAAAGTCATGGCGCTTTTCCCACAGATCGCGCAGGCCTTTGGGTGGCTCTGGTTCTTTCAGGAATGCCAGCAAGGTACCTACATCCCGCAGCGCGGTAACGCTCTTCTGTCCCATGCCCATAGCAACTCGCTCGGGGGTGCCAAATAGATTGCACAGTACGGGGGTATCGTGGCCTTTGGGGTTTTCAAATAGCAGGGCAGGACCTTTGGCGCGCAATGTGCGGTCACTGATTTCTGTCATTTCAAGATTGGGGTCGACTTCCTGGGAAATACGAACCAGCTCTCCCCGTTGTTCGAGGAAAGCTATAAATTCGCGAAGGTCGGAATACTTCATAGGACGTTAGCCTAAGTCATTGCGCTGGGGCTTATGATACGCAACACGCATTAACATTGGCGCACTATTTGCGTTTCATCGCACCAAAGAATTCAGCATTGTTTTTAAAGCCTTTAAGCTTCTCAACCAAAAACTCGGCGGCGGCCAGATCTTCCATATCGTGGAGTAGCTTGCGCAAAATCCAAACGCGCTGGAGTTCGGCTTCGTCCATCAGCAGGTCTTCACGACGGGTGCCGGAGCGGCGCACATTGATGGCTGGGTAAACGCGCTTCTCTGCGATCTTGCGATCCAGTATCAGCTCCATATTACCTGTGCCTTTAAATTCTTCGTAGATCACTTCGTCCATCTTTGAGCCGGTATCAACCAGTGCGGTAGCAATAATACTCAGGCTGCCACCATGTTCGATATTTCGTGCGGCACCAAAGAAGCGCTTGGGCTTTTCAAGTGCGTGGGCGTCAACACCACCGGTTAGTACTTTACCGGACGAGGGGATTACAGTGTTGTAGGCTCGGGCCAAGCGGGTTATGGAGTCGAGTAGAATAACCACATCTTTTTTGTGCTCAACCAGACGCTTGGCTTTTTCGATAACCATTTCAGCAACCTGAACATGGCGATTTGGCGGCTCATCAAAGGTTGAGGCAATCACTTCGCCGCGCACGGTGCGCTGCATTTCTGTCACTTCTTCCGGGCGCTCATCAATCAGCAGCACGATAATGTAGCACTCGGGGTTGTTGCGAATAATCGCCTGGGCGATATTCTGCATCATAATGGTTTTACCGGCTTTGGGTGGTGCAACAATCAGTCCACGCTGTCCCTTACCAATGGGCGAAACCAGATCAATGATTCGACCCGTCAGATCTTCGGTTGAACCATTTCCAGATTCCAGCTTGAGTGGCTGGTCCGGGAATAATGGTGTCAGGTTTTCAAACAGGATTTTGTTGCGTGCGTTTTCCGGAGCATCAAAATTGATCTCGTCAACTTTGAGCATGGCAAAATAGCGTTCACCATCTTTGGGCGGCCGAATCTTGCCGGCAATGCCATCGCCAGTGCGCAGGTTAAAGCGTCTGATCTGGCTGGGTGATACATAGATATCATCGGCACCGGCCAGGTAAGAGGCACCAGCGGAACGCAGGAAACCAAACCCGTCCGGGAGTATTTCTAATACACCATCGCCATAAATGTCTTCGCCGCTTTTCGCATGTTTTTTGAGCAGAGCAAAGATAATGTCTTGTTTGCGTGAACGAGCCAGATTGTCGAGACCGGCTGAAGCGGTCATTTCCAGAAGTTCGTCGATTGGTTTTTGTTTTAGTTCGGATAGATTCATAGGATGGTTTTACAGTGCTATAGGATTGAAGAGAAAGAGAGACTTGTTTGAGTCTTGAGGTTTAAGGGTATGTTAAAAGCCACTTGAGGCGCAAAAGAAGATGTTTGAAGCGTCAGATCAGGCAAAAAAAGGAGTTAATGCAAGAAGTATAGCGATGCTTTTGCAAAGCGCAAGAACATTTTTGAGGCCCCGTGACCGGGGCCTCAATCTAAATTAGAGCAATGCGTCTACAAATTCAGTAAGTTGACCTTTGGAAAGCGCACCTACTTTAGTTGCTTCCACTGCACCATTCTTGAATACCAACAGCGTTGGAATACCGCGAACATTAAATTTAGCGGCAGCTTCCGGGTTACTATCGACATCTACTTTGCAGATTTTAATCTTGCCTGCGTACTCATCGGCAACTTCGTTGAGAATGGGGGCAATCATTTTACAGGGCCCGCACCATTCAGCCCAAAAATCTACCAGAGCAGGAACATCAGACTGCAGGACATCGGTTTCAAAGCTAGCGTCAGTAACATGAACAATATGGTCGCTCATTGCGAAAGGTCTCCAGAGAACGGTTAATCTTTAAGGGTTTATTTTTTCGGCATGATAGCATCAGCACAGCGATGGCAACAAACGAAATGCTCTATTGGGGTAAAAGATTTAGACTATGGGTTAGATTGTGACTTTGGGGGGGGGTGAATTGCAGGGCGGAACTCACCTCACTGCAATGGTCTGAACACATCATAATTAAACGAGATCAATCCATGCGCAAGCTTGTTGTTTTACTGATATTGGGTTTGGCAATCGCAGCCTACTTTTATTTTGATGGCCAGCAGTATCTGTCGGTCGGCATTTTTCAGGGGCTCTATCAACAACAGCCCTGGCTAACGGCGCTAATTTATTTTGCTGTGTATCTTTTGGTTGCCGGGCTGTCGCTGCCCGGCGCCGCCGTGCTGACTATCATCGGTGGCATGATCTTCGGTTTTTGGACTGGTCTGGTATTGGTTTCTTTTGCCAGTAGCATTGGTGCAACACTGGCTTTTTTTGTCTCGCGCTTTATTTTGCGCGACTGGGTACAAAACAAATTTGCCCAGTATTTAGGGTCGATTAATCAGGGCATGGAAAAGCAGGGTGCTTTCTATCTGTTTAGTCTGCGCCTGATTCCGCTATTTCCGTTTTGGGCTATTAATCTGGTGATGGGGCTGACCATTATTCCCGGGACTACATTTTACTGGGTCAGTCAGCTGGGGATGCTGGCCGGAACCGCAGTATTTGTTAATGCTGGCGTAAGCCTTGGGGCAGTGGAAGAGTTCTCCACCGCAGGTATTTTGACGCCTGATCTGATACTGTCATTTGCCCTATTGGCAGCGTTTCCTTTTATTGCTCGTCATTTTATTGGCGCCCTCCAGCGCCGCCGCGGATTGAGGGGCCATTACCGGCCAAAACAGTTTGATGCTAATCTCCTTGTAGTTGGCGCGGGCAGCGCGGGGTTGGTAAGCGCTTACATCGCAGCAACAGTCAAAGCCAAAGTAATGCTGGTAGAGAAGGCCAGCATGGGTGGTGATTGCCTGAATACTGGCTGTGTGCCCAGCAAGGCGCTGATTCGGGCGGCCAAATCGGTTAAAGATATCGAGACTGCTGGCCAGTTTGGTGTGCAGGTGGGTAGCCCCAACGTTGATTTTGCCAAAGTGATGAGGCGGGTTCAGGAGGTGATCACTGAGATTGAGCCCCATGATTCCATTGAGCGTTTTACCAACCTGGGTGTGGACTGCATTCAGGGTAATGCCAGATTGCTTAGTCCCTGGCAGGTGGATATTGATGGGCGCGTGATCAGTGCAGAAAAAATTATTCTTGCGACTGGTGCCAGTCCGATTGTGCCGGCGATTCCGGGCATTGATCAGGTTGAGCCCCTGACGTCTGAGAACCTTTGGCAGTTACAGGAATTGCCTGAGCGCTTATTAATTATGGGTGGAGGTGCCATTGGCTGCGAACTGGCTCAGGCATTTCAGCGCCTGGGCGCTCAGGTCACGCTGGTGGATGCCATGTCTCAGCTGTTGCCCAGAGAAGATACAGATATAGTTGCACGACTGACACAGCAGTTGACTGATGAGGGTGTGAGGGTGCTTGTCGATTATGCAGTCACCAGCTTTAATCGACAGCCCTCGGGTCATATCGCCGTACTATCCCGTTCTGCCGCCAACCCGATAAATGTAGAGTTTGACCGGGTTCTGGTGGCTGTAGGCCGTCGGGCTAATACCGCTGGGTTTGGTTTGCAGGAATTGGGGGTTGAGTTAAATGCTGATGGCACTGTTGCGGTGGATAGCTATTTGCGCACCAGCTGCCCTACCATTTTTGCCTGCGGCGATGTTGCTGGCCCTTACCAGCTGACCCATGCTGCGGGCCATCAAGCCTGGTTCGCCGGCGTAAATGCGCTGTTTGGCCAGTTTAAAAAGTTTGCCGTGAACTATAAGGTCATGCCCCAGACTATTTATACCGACCCTCAGCTGGCCCGGGTTGGGCTCAATGAGTTGGAGGCGGCGGAACAGGGTATTGAGGTGGAGGTAACAGAGTACGATCTGGCGGATCTGGACAGGGCTATTGCCGATGCCAATGCCAATGGTGTGGTTAAAGTGCTGACGGCCCCGGGTACAGACCGTATTCTCGGCGCCACTATTCTAGGCCCTCAGGCTGGTGAGCTGCTCACGGAATTTGTGACGGCGATTAAATTTAATCTGGGCCTCAATAAAATACTCAGTACTATTCACAGCTACCCTACTCTCAGCGAAGCCAATAAATATGTGGCGGGAGAATGGAAGCGCAAGCATGTGCCGGAGAGGCTTCTGCTGTGGGTGGAAAAATACTATCGCTGGAAGCTGGGCAAACCCTAGTTAGGAATCAAACTCTGCCATGGGTTCGTGACCCACTACTGACTGGGGGTCAATATGAATAATAATCTCGGACTCCGGAAAGGCTTCCATCAGGCTGGCTTCCACCTCGTCTGAAATCCTGTGGGCTTCCAGCAGAGATAGGTCATCATCCAGCTCCAGATGCAGCTGGATAAAGGTCATGGTACCCGAATGTCTTGAGCGCAGATCATGCAGGCCCCGCGCGGATTTATGCTGCAGTACCAGCTGTTTGATTTCTTCCCGCTGCTCGTCGGGCAGTTCTCGATCCATCAAATGGTCATAGGACAGGGCAATAATTTCCCAGGCGCTGTACAGAATATAAATGCCAATAGCACAGGCAAACAGCGCGTCAAACCCGTCCCAGCCTTGCGCCGACAACCACAGGGCTGCAATCACACTGGCATTGACCAACAAGTCTGTGCGGTAGTGCAAAGCATCAGCTTTGATGGCGGTGGAGTTGGTTTTGCGAATCACATGCTGTTGAAACCCTAGGAGCAGCAATGTGGCAATTATGGAGAACAGCATTACTGCAATACCTGTGCCCACTGCCTCCACCGGTATTGGGCTGATCAGCCGTCGTCCAGCTTCCAGCAACAGAAAACCGGCGGACCCGGCAATAAACATTGACTGACTTAGTCCCGCCAGTGCCTCGGCTTTGCCGTGGCCAAAGCGGTGCTCTTTATCGGCTGGTGTTAGAGCGTGGCGCACGGCAATCAGATTAATCAGAGAGGCCAGGGCATCCAGCACGGAATCAATTAATGTGGCGAGCAGGCTGACAGAATCGGACAGTCCCCAGGCAATCAGTTTGGCAACAATCAATATGGTTGCCACTGAAATCGATGCATAGGTCGCCAGCCGTAATAGTCGTGCGGTTTCCTGAGGGGCCATATGCATTGAATCAGAGCTGGTCATAATATCGGTCTGTGATTTTAGGGCGACAATTTAGGCCGAGAGTTTAGCAAAATAACTCAGAGCTCTGAAGTGGGCAGTCTTGTACTAGAAGCTTTCTAAGACCTTATTTAAAAACCGATAGCCAAGATCGGTGGTGCAATAGCTTTGCTCGCCACTAACCATGAGCTTTTGGGATTGCAATTCTGCTACCTGAGGAGCAATGCCGGAGGGGTCGAGGCCGGTGCGCTGGGCAAGCAGTTCCGTGGGCACGCCATTCTTGAGCCGCAGGCCATTCATCATAAATTCCACGGCCATCTGATCTGGCTCAATGGCACTGTGCTGAGCAATCACCGATTCCTGTCGCGCCAGATAGTTATCCGGCTGGCGTGTTTTGCTGGTGCGAATCACCATATTCTGCTGTGGCAATGTGATTTTGCCATGGGCGCCAGCGCCAATCCCCAGATAGTCACCAAACTGCCAGTAGTTAATATTGTGCCTTGAGGTCTGCCCATTGCGGGCATAGGCGGAAACTTCATATTGCTTAAAGTCATTAGCCTCAAGCAGTTCCATGCCCGCTTGCTGGATATCGGCCAGTCGATCGTCATTGGGCAGTGATGGTGGCTTTGAATAAAACTCGGTATTGGGCTCAATGGTCAACTGATACCAGGAGATATGCTGGGCGCCATGGTCGATTGCCAGTTCTATATCTGTTTTTGCCTGCTGCAGGCTCTGCTGGGGCAGCCCATGCATCAGATCGATATTGACGTTATCAAAGCCCGCCGACTTGGCGGTGGCAATGGCTTTTAAAGCCTGACCACCATCGTGAATCCTGCCCAGATGCTGCAGGTGGTTGTTGTCAAAACTCTGGATACCAATGGACAGTCGATTGACACCAGCACTGATAAAGTCAGCAAATTTTTGTTGTTCAAAGGTGCCGGGATTAGCTTCCAGGGTTATTTCAATATCTTGCTCAAAGCCAATAATCTGCTCTGCAGCATTTAAGATGTCGCCGATAGCGGCGCCGGAAAACAGACTGGGGGTGCCGCCGCCAAAAAAGATTGAATGCAGTTTGCGGCCCTGACCCCAGTGCTGATCTGCTCTCAGATCAGCAATCAGTTTATGCACATAGGCCTGTTCGGGAATATGGTCTCCCGCCTGATGGGAATTAAAGTCGCAGTAGGGGCATTTGCGCACACACCAGGGAATATGCACATACAGTGAAAGAGGCGGTAGTTGTAACACGATTTATTGGGGCTGAAGTCGCTGCAACAACCTAGCGATGGCCTTGCCGCGATGACTTAATTTATTTTTCGTCTCTTTATCCAGTTCGGCGGCGCGACAGTTAGTCTCGGTCACCTGAAATATGGGGTCATAACCAAACCCGCCATCACCTTTTTCGTCGCAGGCGATAGTCCCCTCCCAGGTACCCTGACAAATGATCGGTGTGGGGTCACTGCCGTGACGCATATAGACAATTACGGTTTGATAGCGGGCGGTGCGCTGATCCGCTGGCACTTCCTTCATCAGTTCCAACAGCTTGTCCCGATTGCTGGCATCTGTCGCTGCCTCGCCGGCAAACCGCGCTGAGTAAATTCCCGGCGCGCCCTTTAAAAAATCCACCTCAAGGCCAGAGTCGTCAGCCACTGCGGGAAGGTTAGAATGAGCAGCGGCATTGCGAGCTTTGAGGATTGAGTTCTCCACGAACGTCAGCCCAGTCTCTTCAATATCAGAAATATTAAGCTGGGTCTGGGGCACAATATTAAAACCTAGGCCACCCAGCATTTGCTGAAGCTCTTTGATTTTTCCCGCATTGGCACTGGCCAGAACTAGATCACTGGTCACTTTGTCGCTCTCTTGATCCATAGAAAACTAATCCACATACATCTTTTTCTGGAATTTAAAGTCGTAGGGATAGACTCGAGGGCCATCACCAGACGGGGGCAATACCTGAATTTTAAAGGTCAGAAAATCTTCATTATCAAATTCAAATGGTGCTAGATAGTAAACTGTATTCTGTTCACGCACGGGAACAAATTCCAGGGTTTGGGTCTGTTGCAGAATATTGGATACAGTTCCTGTAACTTTGCCTTCGAGGCCAACACCGAGCTGTTTTACCAGGGCGATATTGACCAGCCCTTTATCTTTGCCGCGGACAATATTATTGGCCACCGCAATATCTGGCGCCAGAAAGGAGGTATTGAAGGCACTGTAAAATATCTTGTAGTCGCCATGTTGCTTGTAGAACTTTTCTTCAATGGCTTGGCTAAACCCGGTCGCCAACAGGCAGATTGTAAAAATAATTGATTTCATAATACTAATACTCCAGCTAATACTGGCGGGATCACTTGCGGCTCAGGTGATAGACCGCGGTCTGAGTAAATAAATTAGGCCACAAGCTTTTGAGCTGCTTATCGGGGAAATGTTCAGCCATGGTTCGGCGATGCAATATATCGATATTGCGCTCCCGGCACAGTGCCTCGAAATCCGCATAGGTAAAAAAGTGGATATTCGGCGTGTCATACCATTGGTAAGCCAGCTGTTTGGTCACTGGCATACGGCCGCGGAAATTGAGGTAAGCTCTGGTGCCCCAGTATCCAAAATTGGGGAATGTGATAATGCATTCGCTGCCAATCCTGAGCATTTCATCCAATACCAAATGTGGATAGCGCATGGCCTGCAGGGCCTGAGTCATCACCACGGTATCAAAACTGCCATCGGCAAAGTTGGTCAGGCCTTTATTGAGGTCTTGCTCTATCACATTGACGCCGTTGGCAATGCACTGGCTGATGGATTGCGGGTCGATCTCCAATCCGTAGCCGAGAATATTGTGCTTTTGTTGTAACTGCAGCAGCAGCGCGCCATCACCGCAACCCAGATCCAGCACTTTTGAGTCTGCTTTAATCCAGTCGCTGATAAAACCGTAATCCTGGCTCATTGGGCACCGCCTTGTAATTGCGTGGCCACACGAGACAGATAGCCGCCCAGAGCATCTTCATAGCGGACATTGGGCAGCAAAAAGGCATCGTGGCCTTTGTCGGACTCAATTTCTGTATAGGATACTGGTCTGTTGGCTGCCAGCAGGGCATCGGTGATTTCCCGCGAGCGTTCCGGGGCAAAGCGCCAGTCGCTGCTAAACGAGATAACAAGAAAATTACACTTGGAATGGCTAAACGCTTTTATCGGGTCATTGTCATATTCTCGGGAGAGATCAAAATAGTCGAGCATCTTGGTAATCAAAATATAGGAGTTGGCATCAAAGCTGTCCGAGAACTTGTCCCCCTGATAATTGAGATAGCTCTCTACCTGAAATTCTACGGGGTCAGCGTTTCTATCCACCAGATCGCCGATACGCAGCTCACGGCCAAATTTCTGTCCCATTAATTCATCGGACAGATAAGTCACATGGCCAATCATTCGCGCCAGGGCTAGGCCGCGCAGAGGTGCCTTGCCTTGCTGCAAATAATTGCCATCGCAGAAATCTGGATCTGACTTGATTGCCCGCCGCGCGATTTCATTAAAGGCAATATTCTGTGCGGTGAGTTTCATTGATGAGGCTATCACCACTGCATTAAGAACTTTGTCAGGATGCTCCAGAGACCATCGCATGGCTTGCATGCCACCCAGGCTGCCACCAATAATCGCTGCCCAACAATCAATATTGAGATATTCCATCAACAGCCGCTGGGATTCCACCCAGTCCCGTGCCCGCAGTGATGGAAAGCTCGCGCCCCAGCGCTCACCTGTCTCCGGGTTGATACTCATTGGGCCTGTGCTGCCAAAACAGCTACCAATATTGTTGACGCTCACAATAAAGAATTTATCGCTGTCGATGGCTTTGCCTGGACCCACATAATGTTCCCACCAGCCAGGTCTGCTATCGCCTTCGTGAAATCCAGCCGCATGGTGATCACCGCTCAATGCATGGCATAGCAAAATGCCATTGCTGCGCTGGGCATTGAGTTCTCCATAGGTTTCGTAGACCAACTTGTGTTCAGGCAGCACTACCCCGCAGGCGAGTTTAAGTGGCTGGTTGATATGGACTGATTGGGTCTTGACGATACCAATGGAGTCTTTGCTGGTGCTTTCGGAGGACATAGTAGTCTGGGTTGGCAAGTATTGATTAAGTCTAAGAGGGCGCCGAGGGTAACGCAAGATGATATGTGCGGTTTTTTTTCTGACCCTCTATCCATATTCAATTGGTCGATATTGTTGGTTTGGGGTTAGACTGGCGAAGGCAGTGATATTGGTACCACCCAAAGAGGTGGGCTAAAGACTATTTAAGGAGAGGGGAATGCTATATAGAAAACTTGGTAATACTGGCCTTGATGTATCTTTAATTGGGTTGGGCACCATGACCTGGGGTGAACAAAACAATCTACAGGAAGCCTGTGAGCAGATGGATTATGCAGTTGCCCAGGGGATTAACTTTTTTGATGCTGCGGAAATGTATCCTGTGCCCCCGCGCCAGGAGACCACAGGTGAGACCGAGCGCTGTATTGGTGAATGGCTGACTCAGACGGGAAAGCGTTCCGAAATAGTTCTGGCGTCCAAGGTGTCTGGGCGAGCAGACACTCTTCCAGACTGGAAGCATATCAGAGGTGGACCAAGACTGAACCGTGATCATATCCGTCGCGCCATTGAGGGTTCCCTGGAGCGACTGCAGACGGATTATGTAGACCTTTATCAGGTTCATTGGCCTGAGCGCGCAACTAATTTCTTTGGTAAGCGCGGCTATGTGCATGTTCCCGGTGCTGATGGTGTCGCCATTGAAGATACTCTGGATGCTCTGTCTGAGTTGGTTGATGAGGGCCTGGTCAAGCATGTTGGCTTGTCTAATGAGACTCCCTGGGGCGTTATGGAGTACCTGCGCCTGGCTTCCGAGCGCAGACTAGCCAAAGTGGTGAGTATTCAAAATGTCTATAATTTGCTCAGTCGTCAGTTTGAAACTGGGCTGGCGGAAATGGCGATTCGTGAAGAGGTAGGTTTGCTGGCCTATTCGCCACTGGCATTTGGAGTTCTCAGTGGCAAATATCTCGGCGGTAAAATGCCCGCTGGGTCAAGGCTTGCGCTGTTTGAGCGCTTTGCACGATACGGCAGCCCACAGTCAACGGCGGCGACCGAGGCCTATAAAGAGATTGCCGACAAACATGGTATCAGCCTCGCGCAGATGTCACTGGCCTTTGTCTGCCAGCAACCATTTGTTACCAGTAATCTGATTGGTGCTACCAATATCCAGCAGCTCAGTGAAAATATTGAGGCTGTGAATGTCACATTGTCAAAAGAAGTACTAGCGGAGATAGAGGCCATTCACAATCAATATCCGGACCCTGCTCCCTAGGGCTCGCCATTACTTGAGCCAGATCCGGCGAGTGCCGGATCTGGTTTCTGATCTAGTCAGGCTATTTATCCAAGCATTGGTTTGATCAGGCCGCCAATCATGGGCAGCAGCCTAGATTGAATAAGCATTAGCGCAAAAATAGCCACCATTGGCGATATATCAATCATACCAATGGGAGGAATCAGATTTCTAAACGGGCGCATATAGGGCTCGACAATCTGGCCTACCAGCCGGACTGTAGGGTGATTGGTTGTGCCGACCCAGCTTGAGATCACCAGAATAAAAATACCCCAGAAATAGATTTCCACAAGTGCACTGAGAACATCGAAGGCTGCAACGGCCAAATAGGCAAATAGCTGAGGTGATAATTGACCACTGATGGCCAGAATAATCACATAAAAAGCCCATTGCACCAACAGCGCTGCGACCACCGCAGCAAGATTCAGGTGCCCAATGGTGGGCAGTACCTTGCGCAGGGGTTCAACCACAGGCGCACAGATTTTAAACACAGTTTGCGAGATGGGGTTGTAAAAGTCCGCTTGCACCAGCTGCAGCAATGCTCTGACCAGCAAGATCAATACAAAAATATCGGTGGCGACTCTGAGAATAAATAACAGACTCTGGCTCATGAGGAAAAATCCTTAGACATTTCATCAGCGCGCGCGACAGCGCTGGTCATAGCCTGGCGGAAAATATCTTCCAGACCCTGCTGTTCAAACCTGCCTATCGCTGCCTGGGTTGTACCGCCGGGAGAGGTCACCTGTTGGCGCAACTGGGCTGCACTGGCTTGGGAATCAATAGCCATTTTTGAGGCGCCCAGAGCCGTGTGCAGGCTTAATTGCTCAGCTGTGTCCTGAGGCAAACCAAGCTCCTGACCAATTTTTTGCATCGCTTCCAACACCAAAAAGAAATAGGCGGGGCCACTGCCAGATACGGCGATTACCGCATCGATTAGCTCTTCCCGCTCTACCCAGCAGGCGATGCCAACTGCCTGAAACAGCTGTTCTACTATTTGTTTTTGCTGCTCAGTGAGCAATGAGTTGGCAAACAAACCTGTGGCGCCGCTCATCACCAGAGCTGGGGTATTGGGCATGGCGCGAACCAGAGCGATATCAGTGCCAAGCCAATTTTCCAGTGCGCTGAGGGGGATGCCCGCAGCGATAGAAATCACCGCTGGTTTGTGGCTGAGCGCTGGCGCCAGGTCTTTGACCACAGCGCCCATAATTTGAGGTTTGACCGCCAGCACCAGTAAATCTGCCTGGCCCGCCGCCGCCTGATTGTCGGCAGTGGTGTCCACGCCGTGGAGATCACTGAGTTTTTGTCTGGCTTCTTCCCCTGGTTCACTCACCAGAATTTGCTGGCTGGGAGTGCCATTGGCAATCATGCCACCAATCAGGCAGGAGGCCATATTGCCGCCGCCGATAAATACAATCTTACTCATAGATGTTTCGTTCTCTCAGGTTATTCGCTAAACAGTTTGTCATATCTGCGTTCTTGTTAGCTCCGCGGGCCAAAAATATCTGTGCCCACTCTAATAATGGTTGCTCCCTCTGCTATGGCCGCTTCAAGGTCTGCGGACATACCCATAGAGAGGGTATCCAGTTTCTCACAATTGTCCAGTGTGCTATTGATCTCTTTTTGCAATGCTGCCAGCTGAGCAAAGGGCTGTTGCTGCTCCACAATATTGGCTCTAGGTCTAGGGATAGCCATCAGACCGCGCAGTCTCAGGCTGGGTAGCTGGGCAATGGTTGCTGCCATGCTGAGGGCCTGCTCTGGGCTAAAGCCGGATTTGCTCTCTTCATTGTCAATATTGATCTGCAGGCAGATATTTAATGCTGGTATGGTTACCGGGCGCTGGGCACTCAGGCGCTCGGCTATCTTGAGGCGGTCCACTGTATGCACCCAGGCAAATTGCTCGGCGACCTGGCGGGTTTTGTTGGATTGCAGCGGGCCGATAAAATGCCAGTCTAACCCCTGGCCACCCAACTGGGTTATTTTGTCACTGGCTTCCTGTAAATAGTTTTCACCGAAGCTTTGGATACCAGCACTCTGGGCGAGACTCACCTGTGCGCTGCTTCTCGTCTTGCTTACCGCCAGCAGCAGTATATCCTCAGGATTGCGGCCTGCGTCACGGGCGGCCTGTTGCAGACGTCTCTGTACAGCGGTAATGTTGTTTTCAATATTTGGCATAGTCTTAAATCGTCAACTGTAGTTCGAGACTGGCTCGTCGAGCTGTACTAGTCTTAATGGAATAAGCGAGATACAACAATGGATATTACCGAGTTACTGGCTTTTAGTGCAAAAGAAGGCGCTTCGGACTTACATATTTCTGCCGGTCTGCCTCCCATTATCAGGATTGATGGAGATGTACGCCGAATCAACCTGCCGCCGATGGAACATCGCCAAGTGCACAGTTTGATCTACGAAATAATGAATGACAAGCAGAGAAGGGATTACGAGGAGTTTCTTGAAACCGACTTTTCCTTTGATGTTCCTGGTGTCGCTCGTTTTCGGGTCAATGTGTTCAATCAAAATCGCGGTTCTGCCGCAGTTTTTCGTACTATTCCCTCCCAGGTTTTAACCCTTGAGCAGCTAGGCATGGGAGATATCTTCCGCAAAGTGTCCCTGTTGCCCCGCGGCTTGGTGCTGGTTACCGGCCCCACGGGCTCTGGTAAATCCACAACCCTGGCGGCCATGGTCGACTATATTAATGAGAACCGTTACGACCATATTCTCACCATTGAAGACCCCATCGAATTTGTTCACCAAAGCAAGAAATGCCTGATTAACCAGCGCGAGGTGCATCGCGACACCATGGGTTTTGGTGAGGCCCTGCGCTCTGCACTGCGAGAAGACCCAGATGTGGTGCTGGTGGGTGAAATGCGTGACCTCGAAACTATCAGGCTGGCATTGACCGCCGCAGAAACCGGGCATCTGGTGTTTGGCACATTGCACACTACATCGGCGGCCAAGACTATCGACAGGGTGGTAGATGTTTTCCCCGCAGGAGAAAAACCCATGGTTCGCTCTATGCTCTCAGAGTCACTACAGGCAGTGATTTCCCAAACACTGATGAAAAAGATTGGCGGCGGGCGGGTGGCGGCCCATGAAATTATGATTGGCACTGCAGCTATTCGAAATCTGATTCGTGAGGACAAGGTGGCGCAGATGTACTCTGCTATTCAAACCGGTGGCGCGCTGGGCATGCAGACCCTAGATCAATGTCTGCATAACCTGGTTGACCAGCGGCTTATCAGTGCTGAAGTTGCCAAAGAAAAAGCTAAATTACCGGACAGTTTCTAGGGGATATAAACCATGGCCAGAGAAACTTTCGAAAAATTAATCAAGATTATGGTGGAAAAGAAGGCCTCAGATTTATTTTTAACTCTGGGTCTGCCCCCCTGCATCAAGCTCAATGGCGCCGTGGTGCCAATCAGCAAACAGAAGCTTAGTCAGCAGAGCTGCGAGGAACTGGTATTAAGTACGATGTCTGAAGAACAGCGAGCGGAGTTCTATCGGGACAAAGAGTTAAATTATGCCGTTATCAGTGAAGAGTCCGGGCGGTTTCGGGCCAGTGCCTTTTATCAGCGCGGTGAAATAGGTATTGTGCTGCGACGCATTGAGACCCAGATACCAACCCCGGAAGCCTTGTTGCTGCCCCCTATCCTTAAAGAGCTGGTGATGAATCGCCGTGGCATTGTTATTTTTGTGGGCGCTACGGGCACCGGCAAGTCCACCTCACTTGCAGCTCTTATCGGGCATCGCAACAAGACCAGCCATGGGCATATTGTGTCTATTGAAGATCCCATCGAATTTGTCCATGAGCATCAGGGCTGCATTATTACTCAGCGCGAAGTGGGTGTGGATACCGAGTCCTTTGAGGTGGCCTTAAAGAACACCTTGCGTCAGGCCCCGGATGTTATTTTGATTGGTGAAATTCGCACCCGTGAAACCATGCAGCATGCTATTACCTTTGCCGAAACTGGTCATCTGGTGCTGGCGACCTTGCATGCCAACAATGCCAACCAGGCTCTGGATCGCATTAATCACTTTTTTGCCGCCGATCGTCACAGCCAGCTGTGGATGGATCTGTCCCTCAATTTGCGCGGTATTGTTGCGCAACAGCTGGTGCCCACAATAGATGGTAAGAGTCGCCGTGCTGCAATTGAGATTATGCTCAACACACCATTGGTAGCGGATACCATTCGCAAAGGCAATGTGCATAAGATCAAGGAGATCATGACCAGCTCTACAGAGCATGGCATGCAGACCTTTGATCAGGCCCTGTACGCGCTCTATGCCGAGGGTGAGATCAGCTATGAAAATGCCATCGCCCACGCCGATTCGAAAAATGACCTGCGGCTGATGATCAAGATGGAATTCAATGATCAGATTACTGAGTTGAGTACAGGGATAGACAGTTTAAGTATTGAGGATGACCCGGGTGACAATTTACGTTGGTGATGGCTGGGCTGCTTTTTCAGGGTTGCTGGCCTGAATCCGGTGCCTGCAGCCAGCTCTGCAGTATCAGCGCCGCTGCCAGATGGTCGATTTTTGTCAGATCGCGGCTTTTGCTGCCTCGCCCGGCATTGCGCTGCTCTTCCTGAAGCATGGATTTAGCCTCGCGACTGGTCAGCCGCTCATCCATCATAATGACTTCGATGTTATAGCGACCCTCAAGTCGGCGGGCAAATCTGCGCGCGCGCTGGCTGAGCTCACTTTCGCTGTCATCCATATTCAGAGGCAGCCCCACCAGCAGAAGATCAGGTTTCCATTCATCGATCACCTTGCTGACCATCGACCAGTCTGGTGCGCCATCGCTGGCTTTAATGATAGTCAGGCCATTGGCGGAGCCAATCAGCGTTTGACCCTGGGCCACACCAATTTGTTTGAGGCCAAAGTCAAACGCCAGTACAGCTCTGTGCTTATCAGGCATGACCGGCATCTAAGGCAAGCATTTCCAGATTGACTCCAATAGATGAAGCTGCCGCACCGGCTCGTTTGGCACAGTCGGTGTGGAAAATAATCGCTGAGTCTGCGGGAATGGTCAGCCAGCTATTCTGCACCAGCTCTTGTTCAAGCTGTCCGGACTCCCAGCTGGAGTAGCCAAGAGTGATCATTGCATCTGCCGGGCCATTGCCAACAGCAATATCGCTGAGAATATCCTTGGAAGCGGTGAGACTGATATCGTCGGCAATCGCCACTGTGGATTCCCATTGCTTGTCGCAGGTCCTGTGGAGAATAAAGCCGCGGTCACGCTGTACTGGGCCGCCGTCAAAAATCAATGAATTGCCGCAACCGTCGTTGTATTCCAGTTCTAACTGGTCAAAGATCGCCTTCGCAGGAATATCCAGCTGCTGATTAATAATCAGGCCCATAGCGCCATCCACACTGTGTTCGCAGATATACACCATAGACTGTGAAAAGTTGGGATCATTGAGGCCAGGCATGGCCAGAAGGAAATGGTTTTTTAAACTGGAAATCGATTTTTTTCTGCTGTTATTCATACTTATTAATATGGGGGATCAGAACCATAAACTCAAGGCTTGTGACTTCTTTCTGTTACCTGGATGTCGACAGCTGATTAGCCTGATACTGCCATGTGCGGATAATGTGAATTTCATCATGGTCGCGCAGCTCTGGAGGAAAGGGCCTAAATGGAGAGGCGTGCCTGACTGATCGCACCGCGGCCTGATCCAGAATCCTCGACCCCGATCTACCAGCTATGCTGATTTTCTTCACTGTGCCGTCTGGCACAATCACAACCACCAGCTGTACCATGCCGGAAAGCTGTCTGGCTTTAGCTTCTCGGGGGTAGTTAAGATTACCTACCAGTTCAATTTGCTGCTCAAAATAATGCATGTAGGCAGCTTCGTCTGCGTTCTTGGTGGATGCTGAGGTGAGTCGTGAGACCTTGGGCAGCTTGCTGTAGGCTTGCTGAAGCTTATCCAGTTTGGCCCTCATGGCACCCACAGATAACTCTGTGGGTAATGGTTGCGGATCATCCATGGATACATCAGCTATCTGTTCAAGCTTATTAAAGCTGATTTCGGTGGTTTGTCTGGTCAGCAGGCTATTGCCGGCAGCTTGCTCGGCAAGGTTTTGTACCGCAGGGGTGCCACCCTGTTCACTTGCTTCAAAAACCGACTGCGAATCTAAGCTGGCCTCCAGTTCAGAGCCCCTGTCGCCACTGCCCTGCTGGTTGGTTTGTGCAAGAAAGTCTGCTTCGTCAGGCTCATTGTCGCTGGCATATTGAGCCAGGGTCACATCCATCGACGTTGTGGGGTTTATTATTGGCGAAGCGCTAAAGCCAAGTCCCAGCAACAATGCCAGATGCAGCAGCAGCGCCATTGAGAAAGAGCCCTTTAAGCGCTGATTGCTGTGATTCCAGGAGCTGTCGATCAACTGCCGCATGTGGCTGATATTGAGTTAGTTAAGTCTGGCATCAATAGCATCCAACAGAAGTTCGCCAATCCCTGTGCCCTGGGCATTGTCAATCTCACGCACACAGGTGGGGCTGGTAACATTGATTTCAGTGAGATAGTCACCAATTACATCGAGACCAACAAAAATAAGCCCTTTCTCCTTTAACGTGGGAGCAATCTGTTCGGCAATCCAGCGATCGCGATCGCTGAGAGGCTGCACCAGGCCCTGGCCTCCGGCGGCCAGATTGCCACGGAATTCGCCATCTGCGGGAATACGCGCCAGACAATAGGGAATCACTGTGCCATCAACCACTAGGATGCGTTTATCCCCTGTTGTGATCTCAGGCAGATACTTCTGCGCCATGATGGTTTCGCTGCCATTCTTTGTTAGGGTTTCCAGAATGACATTAAGGTTTTGGTCCCCCTGTTTGACGCGGAAGATAGATGTGCCACCCATGCCATCCAGAGGTTTAAAAACCACATCTAAATGCTCTGCGAGGAATTTTTTCAGTCTCCGCTCGTCTCTGCTGACCAACAGAGGGGGCGTGCATTCGGGGAATTCAGTGGCAAACACTTTTTCATTGCAGTCCCGCAGGCTCTGGGGCTTGTTTACAATCAATGTGCCCCGTCGTTCAGCGGCCTCGAGAATATAGGTAGAGTAGATAAATTCTGCATCAAAGGGAGGATCCTTGCGCATCAGCACGGCATCAAGCTCTTCCAGGGGAATAGAGCTGGCCTCTTCCAGTTCGTACCATTTAAACGGGTTTTCCATCACTTTTAGAGGCCGCACCTCTGCCCGTGGATTGCCATTTTCAAGGAACAAATGCTGCTGTTCCATATAAAATAATTTATAGCCACGGCGCTGAGCTGCAAGTAGCAGAGCCAAACTAGTGTCTTTGTTGTAATTGATTGATGAAATTGGGTCCATTACGACGCCGAGAGATTTACCCATAAATGACCGCCTTGTAGTGATTTTTGCACTATAACTATCTATGGCAATTAGCTATAGGGTTAACGCTCTTGAAATCTGTGAGCTAGCAAGCAAAAAAGTTAATAAAAATAGAGGGTTGTAGATTATATATTACAACTGTGTTTAAAATTCCATAACTTGAGTGACATTGGCAGTACTTAAGGCGTTAAGTGGTTTTAACAGTGGTGAAAAAAATGGATGTTCAGGGCCTCAAAGTGCTCGTCATAGACGACAGCAATACTATCAGACGTACCGCAGAAACGTTGCTGGCAAAAGCTGGCTGTAATGTGGCTACCGCTTCCGACGGTTTTGATTCATTAGCCAAAATCGTCGATATCAAACCAGATGTGATATTTATCGACATTATGATGCCACGTCTTGATGGCTATCAGACGTGCGCATTAATTAAAAACAACGATGAGTTCAAATCCACTCCGGTCATTATGTTATCGAGTAAAGATGGCCTGTTTGATAAGGCTAAGGGGCGGATAGTGGGTGCCGATGATTATCTGACCAAACCCTTTGGGCGCGCAGAATTACTGGATGCGCTGGAGCGCTATGTTGAGCATGAAAATTAGGATCTATCTGGCAGTTTTTAGGTAGGAGTATTTAATAGCAAATCAGACAGGAGGTTGGGTTAGATGGCGAAGATACTAATAGTGGATGACAGTCCGACTGAGACATACAAATTAACCAATATACTTGAGCGCAATGATCACTTGGTATTGTCTGCAGAATCGGGGGAGCAGGGTATTAATCTGGCGAAATCCGAACAGCCAGACGTTGTACTTATGGATATAGTCATGCCCGGACTCAATGGCTTCCAGGCCACCAGGCAGCTCAGTCGCGGAACAGAAACCAAGCATATCCCGGTCATTATTGTGACCGCCAAAAATCAACAGGCCGATCAGGTTTGGGGTGAGAGGCAGGGTGCCAGAGCCTATTTGGTTAAGCCAATCGACGAAAAGCAGTTGGTGACCGCGATTGACGAAGTTCTAGCGTAGAGGTTGCACAGGATGTCTGAGGGGAATGAAATTTTTTCCGTCATTAGCAATGTTGTTCAGCGTTTTGGTCAGTCGGATTATGGACTTCCGGCACAGAAAAAAATTGCCGAAACAGAGAAGCTGATCAGCTTTTGTTTGTTTGATATGGAATATGTTGTCTCTCTGAGCGATATCAGTGAAGTGTTGGAAGTACCCAAATGTACCAAGCTACCCAGAGTCAAGCCCTGGGTTTTAGGGGTGGCTAATGTGCGGGGCCGGTTACTGCCGATCATAGATTTTGCAAAATTTCTGGGCCGCCAGCACAGCGGAGCCAGCAGTGCTCACAGGGTACTGGTCTTCGATATCGCAGGTACCTATTTAGGCATTGTTGTCGACCAGGTTCTGGGTATCAAAGCCCTGCCTGTTGACAGTTACCAGCCAGCCAGCGAAACGGGCCCTCTGGGCAGTTTTATCGATGGCAGGTTTTTAGCGCAAGACCAGACATATGAATTATTTAGACCCCAGCGATTAATGGAAGACAGTGAGTTTATGAACGTGTCGGTCTAGGCGTCGATTAGGAGTATCACAGCATCAACTTGGAGGATGGCATGAGCAAGGGAACAGGTAAGCGGACATTTTTTAGAAATCTAATTATTTTATTAGGCCTCGCCTGCATGGTTGTTGCTGGATACAGCAGCTTTGAAGTGAGCAATAAAGCCCGGGAAGACCAGAGCAATATTCAGGCAGTTGCAAACCTGCGGGTTAAATCGTTACGCATCACCCAGCTGGCTCGCAATGCCAAGTGCAGTGGTAGGCAGTGGTAAAGCCGACTTTGTTGGCTCTGTCGAGCAATTGGCAGAAAGGATATGCATGGAAACGCATCAAATGGAGGCATGTAGCCAATGAGTTTATTCTTCTTAGACAAACAGGACGCGGTTGAAAAGATTGATTGCCTGGCGGTTAACATTGGCCAATCCCAACTGTTGGTACCTATGCCCGCTGTGGCTGAAATTGTGCTGAATCAGGCTCCGATAACCAGTGACAAGCTGCCAGACTGGGTGGCGGGCTGGATCGAATGGCGCCACTTAAATATTCCCCTGATCGATTTCACTGCAGTGCAGCTCAACCGCGCCGCCAGTGATTTTGGCGGCAGCACTAGAATACTAGTGCTGAATAGTTTCTCCGAGGGTCACAGCCATAGATATTACGCCATTATGACCAACGCCTTCCCCCATACCGTCAGTGTTGAGGCCAGCACTGATATGACTTCTAAGGGGGCCGAGGATCTGGGGAATTGCGTCAAAATAGATTTGGCTGTGCAGGGAGAGGATCTGCTGTTGCCGGATCTTCAGGAAATAGAGGGTTACCTTAAACAGATTCCGCTTTATTTTTGAATATTGAGCCAGACCGTTTAAAAATGTGACCCGCAAGCCGAATATTGTGGTTTTGCCCAGCGATTGACAAGTGGTAGCCTTAGACGCTGATAATAAACAAAAATTTAGGGGCAGAAAGTATGAACGGCTTAATGATGGACTCCCATCTCACCATTACCTCAATCATGGAACATGCGGATCGTATTAATGGGACAAGTGAAATTGTCTCGGTTACTGGTGACAATCCTCATCACCGCTACACCTACAAGGATGCTTTCCGCAGAGTTCGCCAGATGGCAAATGCCCTGCAGCAGGTCGGTTTTAACCCGGGCGATCGCATTGCCACGCTGGCCTGGAATGATTATCGCCACTTTGAGCTGTACTACGCCATCTCCTGCTCCGGTCAGGTGTGTCACACCATTAATCCGCGGCTATTTCCCGAGCAGATCAACTTCATTATCAACCACGCAGAGGATCAGTGGGTATTTACAGACCCAATGTTTGTGCCCCTGCTCGAAGCTCTGAAATCACAACTTCCCTCGGTGCGCGGCTATGTGGTTATGACCAGTGCAGATCATATGCCAGAGACCAGTCTGGACAACGTGCACTGCTATGAAACCTTTATTGAAGGTCAGCCAGACACTTTTGATTGGCCGGATTTGGATGAAAAGACTGCCAGCTCAATGTGCTACACGTCAGGCACAACAGGTAACCCTAAAGGTGTGCTCTACAGCCATCGCAGCACAGTGCTGCATTCGATTGTTGGCTCCATGCCCGATCTGATGAATCTGTCTGGCCGGGATGTGATTATGCCCATAGTGCCGATGTTTCACGTCAATGCCTGGGGTACGGCTTACAATGGGCCGATGACTGGTGCCAAGCTGGTATTCCCCGGACCTAAAATGGCTGACGGTGAAACTTTGACTAATCTGATTAACTCAGAAAAGGTTAATTATTCTCTCGGTGTTCCCACAGTTTGGCTGGCCCTGGTTGGGTATCTCAATGAGACAGGCAGAACGATTGAGACCTTGAAATCCGTTGTTTGCGGTGGCTCCGCTTGCCCGCTGTCGCTGATGAAAGAAATGGAAAAACATGGAGTCATGGTGCACATGGGCTGGGGCATGACCGAAATGAGCCCGCTGGGATCCTACAACCGTCCAATGAAGTGGATGGATGAGGGTAGTGAAGAAGAAAAGGATGCAGCGCGGGTTCGCGCCGGTCGTATGGTCTACGGTGTTCAGATGAAGATTGTCGATGCCGATCAGAATGAATTGCCCTGGGATGGAATTGCATCTGGCCTGTTAATGGTCAAAGGTCCCTGGGTCATCAGTGGCTATTACCGTCTCGATGAAAAGCCTGCTCTTGATGAGGATGGCTGGTTTGATACCGGGGATATGGCTGCAATTGATGAATATGGCTATGTCACCATTACCGACCGGGTAAAAGATGTGATTAAGTCTGGCGGTGAATGGATTAGCTCGATCGATGTAGAAAATGCCGCCATGGCTCACCCGGATGTTCAAGAAGCGGCAGTGATTGGTGTTGCCGACCCCAAATGGACTGAGCGGCCTCTATTAATTGTGATTCCTGTTGCAGGGACAACACCAGATAAAGATGCCATTTTGGCTTCTCTGGAGGGCAAGATTGCCAAGTGGTGGATTCCTGGAGACTGCGTGTTTGTTGAAGAAATTCCTCACACTGCCACAGGTAAAATCAGCAAAAAAGATCTCCGCGACCAGTTTGCCGATTACAGCTACTAAAAAGTCAGTAAGGCGAGGTTTACCCACAGGGTTTATACCGCTGCATATAGACAGTAAAAAAATGGCCACATTCAGTGGCCATTTTTTTGGCGCAGATAAAAGGTAAATTATTTGCACCCAAAAGGGTTCTCGCGCATCATTGCCGCTCAATTGCTTTATGGTGTGTTATGACTGATTTTCTGATTGCCCCATCCATCCTCGCCGCCAACTTTGCCCGTCTGGGTGAAGAGGTCGATAACGTACTTGAGGCTGGTGCCGATATTATTCACTTTGATGTAATGGACAACCATTATGTGCCCAATCTCACTATCGGCCCTATGGTGTGCAAAGCGCTTCGAGATCATGGAGTAACAGCGCCTATTGATGTACATCTGATGGTGCAACCCGTCGATGATCTAATCCGCATGTTTGCCGATGCTGGAGCCACCTATATTACTTTCCATCCAGAGGCATCAAACCATATTGACCGCTCGCTTCAATTAGTGCGAGACCTGGGCTGTAAAGCCGGGCTGGTATTAAATCCGGGAACTGGTTTGGATGTTGCCCGCTGGGTGATGGACAAGATGGATATGCTGCTGTTGATGTCAGTAAACCCGGGTTTTGGCGGGCAGAAGTTTATTCCCTCAACCCTGGACAAACTGCAGGAAGCACGAAAGCTGATTGATGCCAGTGGCTATGATATTCGCCTCGAAGTGGATGGTGGTGTTGGAGTTAATAATATCGCCGAAGTAGCTGCCGCTGGCGCAGATACCTTTGTTGCCGGGTCGGCAATCTTTAACCAGCCCGACTATGCTGACGTCATTGCCAAAATGCGTGAACAGCTCGCCTCAGCAGGTTAATTTACTGAAAACCGGAATTTGATTACAATAGCCGACTTGATGTCAGGAGATGGGTCGTGAGAACCATTAGTTTTTTACAGTTTGATTATACCCAGCAGTGGTGGCGATGGCGCAGCTAGTGTCGCCTCAGCGCATTGTGCGCCTGTATAAATCAAACTGTTCAAGGAAACTGTCATGACCCCGGAAGAATTTGCCAAGCTGGCAAGCCAAAATTTCAATCGTATTCCAGTCACGCGAGAAGTGCTGGCTGATCTCGAAACTCCCCTTAGTGTCTACTTAAAACTCGCCTACGGCGCCAACTCGTACATGTTTGAATCTGTGCAGGGGGGCGAGAAATGGGGCCGCTACTCATTGATTGGGTTACAGACATCGACTCTGCTTAAGGTCTATGGCAACCGTCTTGAAATTGTCCGTGATGGCAAGCCAATGGTGAATCGCACCACCAGTGATCCACTGGCTGAGGTAGAGCGGTTTCGTCAGCTTTTCAGTATGCCTGTTCTGCCGGATCTGCCCAGATTTACCGGCGGCTTGGTGGGTTATTTTGGCTATGACACAGTACGGTTTGTAGAGCCACGACTGGCGAAAACCGCACCTGAGGATGATTTGGGCGCGCCGGATATTCTGCTGTTGGCCTCTGATGAAGTAGCTATTTTCGACAATCTGTCAGGCACTATTATGCTGGTTGTCCATGTGGATGCTGCACAGCCAGGTGCCCTGAATATGGCCGAGGCGCGGCTGGATGAGTTGGAGGGCAAGCTGGCACAGCCGGCTCCAGAGTTGCCGCCGATGAATATGTCGGGTGAAGGTATTGCAGAGGATACCTTTGTCTCCAGCTTTGGCCAGCAAGACTATATGGCTGCTGTGGACAGAGTTAAAGACTATGTATTGGCTGGCGACGTGATGCAGGTAGTACCATCTCAGCGCCTGTCAGCGCCCTTTGATGCAGCACCGATCAACCTGTACCGCGCCTTACGTCGACTCAACCCTTCTCCATACATGTACTTTCTGGATTTGGACGGTATCCATATTGTCGGTTCATCCCCGGAGGTCTTGGCTCGTTTAGAAGATGGTCAGGTTACGGTTCGACCTATAGCAGGCACCAGACGCCGCGGTCAGAACGAAGAAGAGGATCAGGCTCTGGAGCTTGAGATGCTCGCTGATCCTAAAGAGATAGCAGAACATTTGATGCTGATAGACCTAGGCCGCAATGATGTTGGCCGTATCAGCCAGACCGGCACTGTCGAAGTTACCGAGCAAATGGTCGTTGAGCGATATTCCCATGTTATGCACATCACGTCTAATGTGGTCGGTGAAGTGACTGCAGATATGGGGCCGCTGGAAGTACTCAAGGCCACGTTACCTGCAGGCACATTGAGCGGCGCGCCAAAGATACGCGCCATGGAAATTATTGATGAACTCGAGCCAGTAAAACGCGGTATCTATGGCGGAGCAGTGGGCTACATCGGCTGGAATGGCAATATGGATACTGCTATCGCCATTCGCACTGCGGTAATTAAAGATGGCATGTTACATGTGCAGGCTGGTGCTGGCGTAGTGGCTGATTCTGTTCCCGAGCTGGAATGGGAAGAGACAATGAACAAGGCGCGGGCATTGATGCGCGCGGCGGCAATGGTGTGTAAGGCACCTAGTGGAGAGTCCAAATGATATTAATGATCGATAACTATGACTCTTTTACCTATAACGTAGTGCAGTATCTGGCTGAGTTAAATGCCGATGTTCAGGTTTATAGAAATGATGAAATTACCATCTCTGAGATTGAGCAGTTAGCGCCCGAAAAAATTGTTATCTCTCCTGGTCCCTGCACACCCAATGAAGCAGGCATTAGTGTCGAGTGCATCAACACCTTCGCAGGCAGAATCCCAATTTTGGGTATCTGTTTGGGACATCAGAGTATTGGCCAGGCGTTTGGCGGCAGGATTATTCGTGCGAAGCAGGTGATGCATGGCAAAACCTCAATGATGTACCACGATAACACCGGTGTGTTTAAAGGCTTGAGCAACCCCTTTGAAGCGACCAGATATCATTCTTTGGTTATAGAGCAATCCTCCATGCCCGATTGCCTGGTGGTCAATGCCTGGACTCAGAATGACGATGGTTCAATCGATGAGATTATGGGCGTTCGCCACAGGGACCTTGCGATCGAAGGCGTGCAGTTTCACCCAGAGTCGATTCTTACCCAGCATGGCCACGACCTACTGCAAAATTTTCTGGAGTCTTAATCCATGGATATCAAAACAGCGTTAGACAATGTGGTAAATGGCCAGGATCTTAGTTCTGCCGAGATGCGCGATGTAATGCGCCAGATCATGACAGGCAATGCCGGCGATGCACAGATCGGTGCCTTTTTGGTGGCCCTGCGCATCAAAGGGGAAACCATTAATGAGATTGCCGGTGCCGTTGAAGTGATGCGTGAGCTAGCGACTGGGGTTCAGGTAGCAGGGGAACATCTAGTTGATATTGTTGGCACAGGGGGTGATGAATCCAACCTGTTTAATGTGTCTACAGCATCAACCTTTGTGGTGGCCGCCGCCGGTGGTCGCGTTGCCAAGCATGGCAATCGCTCGGTCAGCAGCAATAGCGGTGCCGCAGATTTGCTCGAAGCCGCAGGCGTCAACCTCAATCTCAGTCCCGTTCAGGTAGGGCTCTGTGTTGAGGAACTGGGCGTTGGCTTTATGTTTGCACCAGCTCATCACAGTGCTATGAAACACGCTATTGGTCCGCGCAAAGAGCTGGGTCTGCGGACCATCTTTAATATTCTTGGGCCCATGACTAACCCGGCTGGTGTGACTCGTCAGTTAATCGGCGTTTACAAAAAAGAACTATGCAAGCCCATGGCCGAGGTTCTGGGTCGTCTGGGGGCTGAGCATATTATGATTGTGCACTCTGCCGATGGGCTCGATGAGATTAGTATTGCAGAGCGAACCTTTGTTGCAGAATACCGCGATGGCGCTGTCAGGGAATATATTATTAGTCCGGAAGACTATTTATCCCAGCGGCAGAGCCTTGAAGGTTTGGCGGTGGACAATGCCGATCAGTCACTTGCGCTGATTATTGATGCACTGGGCAAAAGACAGTCTGCCAATGCCGGCAAAGCCGCAGATCTGATTGCGATTAATGCAGGCGCTGCGCTGTATGTGGCGGGTTGTGCTGCGGACTTGGGTCAGGGGGTTGCCATGGCGCAGGATGCTATTGGCTCTGGTTTGGCGAAAGCGAAAATAAATGACCTGGCGACTTTTACCCAGGTTCAGCAAGACGGTTAAAATTTAAGAGATTCTTCCATGACCTCAGATACGCCCACCATATTAAAGAAAATTCTTGCTCGTAAGCATGAAGAGATTGCTGAGCGCAGCGCCATCGTGTCAGCCGAAGAGCTGCTGATGCGAGCCGGTTCAGCATCAGCGCCCCGGGGTTTTGCTGTGGCCATGGCAGCCAGGATCGCTGCTGGTGAATCTGCGGTGATTGCTGAAATTAAAAAGGCCTCACCAAGCAAAGGTGTTATTCGCGAAGATTTTGATCCAGCGGCCATTGCTGCAAGTTATGCTGCCGGGGGTGCTGCCTGTTTGTCTGTGCTGACGGATGTGGACTTTTTTCAGGGCGCAGATGAATATTTACAGGCGGCTCGGGCGGCCTGTGATCTGCCGGTAATTCGCAAAGATTTTATTATTGATAAATATCAGATCTACGAAGCCCGTGCCATGGATGCAGACTGCATCCTGTTAATTGTGTCAGCGCTATCTGAAGGTCAGCTGCACCAGTTGCATGATGAGGCTCAATTTCTGGGTATGGATGTTCTTATAGAAGTGCATGACAGGGCTGAGTTGGAGATTGCGCTGAAACTGGACAACCCCATGGTGGGAATCAATAACCGCAATCTGCACAGCTTCGACGTATCCCTGGAAAACACCTACCAATTGCTGGAGCAGATTCCAGCCGGAAAAATTGTGATTACAGAGAGTGGCATTCATCATAGAGACGATGTGGCCGCCATGCGCGACCGCAACGTCAATGCATTTTTAGTGGGCGAAGCCTTTATGCGCAGCGACGAGCCGGGCGAGCGATTGCGAGACATGTTTAGCTAAACAGCCCAAACCTCATCTGGTACCAAACACCACCATGGTTTTGCCAGCTACAGACACCAGCTCCCGCTCTTCCAGGTCTTTGAGCACCCGGCCCACCATTTCCCTGGAGCAGCCGACAATACGGCCGATTTCTTGGCGGGTAATTTTAATTTGCATCCCATCCGGGTGGGTCATGGCATCTGGTTCCCGGCACAGGTCGAGCAAGGTGCGAGCCACGCGACCAGTTACATCAAGAAATGCCAGATCACTGACCTTGCGGGTGGTATCTCTCAGGCGCTGGGCAATCTGCTTGCTGATGGCAAACAGGAATTCCGGATGCTTGTGGCTCAGCTCAACAAATTTGCCATAGCTGATTTCGCCCACTTCACATTCGGTTTTAGTGCGAATCCAGGCGCTGCGGTGCTCCTGATCAAAAAGACCCATTTCACCGACAAAGTCTCCGGGATTAAGGTAGGCGAGAATCATTTCCTTGCCGTCACTATCATCTTCAATAACGACGGTCACTGATCCTTTGATTATGTAGTAAAGGGTGTCACCCTGATCCCCCGCGTAAATAATGGTGCTTTTAGCTGGGTAACGACGGCGGTGGCAATGGGACAAGAACTCTTCAACATTGTCTATATGTGGGGTAAGAGGTGCAGGCGCCAATGTGTATCTCCTTCTATGGTTTTCCTAAGCCGCGAGTGTTTACCACTACATATAACAGTTATTTGCGACCCCTGTGACTAATAGTAGTAAAAATATTTTACCTGCGCAGGAAATTTCTGTGGCGGGATATGCTAATCTTTGCGCCCTCCAAAATCAGCCATATAGGTATAGGTGAGTCATGCAGGCAACAGTGAAATGGGTAGATGGTGTGATGTTTTTAGGTGAATCCGGCAGTGGTCATTCAGTAGTTATGGATGGAGCGCCAGACCAGGGCGGCAGAAATATGGGGGTGCGCCCAATGGAAATGATTTTAGTAGGGCTTGGCGGCTGCGCCTCTTTCGATGTGATGAGCATGCTGCAGAAGGGCCGCCAACAGGTCACTGATTGCAGGGCCGAAGTCGAAGCAGAGCGAGTCGACGCGGTGCCAGCAGTGTTTAGCAAGATACATCTTAATTTTGTTGTAACTGGTGTTAATCTCAAGGAAGCGCAGGTTAAGCGCGCGGTCGAGTTGTCAGCAGAGAAATACTGTTCCGCCTCTATTATGCTGGAAGATGCTGGTGTTGAGATCAGCCATAGCTATGTGATTGAAGCCGCCTAGTCTGGGGCTGGGGACTAAATTTCAGGCAAAAAAAAGGAGCCTTGGCAGGCTCCTAAAAAATTCTTTGAATGAATTACAAAGAGGGGTTAGGGGTAAAACATGTGAGAACCTGCCCTTGGCAAATCCTCTAAAACTCGTGCTGCTGTTTACAAAAAGTATAGTAAGAATCCGCCACCTATTAATCAAATGCATTATTTGCATCATAGTTATGCGTTTTGGTAATACCTTAAGTTAATCCTGAAAAATCAACGGCAAAAAAAACGGGACCTTGGCAGGTCCCGGTAAAAAAATCCTATAGCAAGGATTAAGAGGGGTAATACTTTAAAACTACGAATTTGGTAAATCTGTAAATAAAAACTCAGTGAATCTGTCGAGTTTTACTTCTCAGAAGCCTCGAGTCCTGGTGCTTCCAACTTGGCGAAACTATCTTTCGCAATTGCAGCACCCGCAAGGCCGGTAAAACCGATCATTAAATATACGAGTGTCATATCTGTCTCCTTAAGTAAAAGTTAAGAGCAACTGCTCTATGGGTGACAATATAGAGATTCCTGTGACATAATCCAAATGCATTGTTTGCATCAACAATATGCGTTTTGGTAATGGAGCTAATTTTAATGAATTTACAGAAACTTTCCCGGCTGGATCTCAATCTACTGGTTTCCCTGCAGGCTCTGCTCGAAGAGAAAAGTGTGACCCGTGCCGCCGAACGGTTGTTTATTACCCAGCCCGCCATGAGTCGTGTACTGCAGCGGCTAAGACATCAGCTTGATGATCCCTTATTTACCCGCACAGGCAATGAGCTTGTACCAACCCCTAAAGCTCGTGAGTTGCAGGCCCGATTGCCAAGGCTGCTGGATGGCATTTTGGAAATGGTCAGTCAGGGGGAGTTTGATCCTGCAACCTATGAGGGTGAGATTAGTATTGCGGTCCCTGAATTTGTAGCGATTTCCCTGATCTCTGAATTAACCAAGGTTGTCACCGAGCATGCCCCAGGTGTGGTGCTGTCAATTTCCAGTGAGACTGATTCATCTGTGGAAGTTGAGCTAGCTGAGGGTGTACTGGACTTTGCCATTGATATTGAAAAGACCATCACAGAAGACATTAGTATCAGAAGTCTGGCTATTTTTACACCTTCCATCTGGATGCGAGAAGACCATCCCCTGGCAGAAAAAAGCCGCGTTACCTTGGATGAGATCCTGGAATATCCCTTTGTGCAGTATTATCTGCTGATTGCCAAGCGTGTGAGTGCCCGCACTGATGCACGATTTGATCGGGTTCTTCGGGATATGGGCCGCAAGCGTAAAAAAGCGCTGGTCACTAATCAGCTGATGACTGCAGTTGAAACTGTGTGTGGCACGGACTGTCTGATGGTAGCGGCAAAATATGGTCTTACCATGGAGCGCGAAATGTACCGCATTGTGCGCAAGCCCTATCCGGCAGACCTGCCTCACAAAGGAACTATTTCCCTGGTGTTATTACAGCACAAGCGGACATCCGGCTCCGGAATTCATCGCTGGCTGTCGGATAAGATTGTCGGTTTGATTCAGGATTGGGAGAAAACGCTTGAGGCCGAGAGCGTTAGGGTCGTCCAGGAACAATAGTTCAGTAGCTACAGCCGGTAACTGCTGCCAGTCATTGCAGAGGAAACCAGAGTCATTAGTTTTTTGACCGGTGCGGGAAACTGGTGCCCCCCGGCATCTAGCGCCGATTGCGCATGGCGGGCTTCATCTTCCAGCATCTGCGCAACAATAGCCCGGCTCTTTTGATCATTGGCTGGCAGCTCCTCAAGATGCTGCTGCAAATGATCGCAGACTTGATCTTCAGTGGCAGCCACAAAGCCGAGGCTGAGTTTATCGCTGATTAATCCGGCTCCGGCGCCAATGCCAAAGGACATGGCATACCACAGTGGGTTCAGTGCGCTGGTGCGCCCACCCAGCTCGTGAATACGCTCTTCACACCAGGCCAGGTGGTCAATTTCTTCTGCGGCAGCATGCTCCATTTGCTCGCCAACTTCGGGCAGCTTGGCAGTCAATGCCTGGCCCTGATACAGGGCCTGAGCGCAGACTTCACCGGCATGATTGACCCGCATTAGGCCCAGAGCATGCTGGCGCTCCTGATCAGACAGCTCAGATTCACTGAGCTCAACCGCGGGGGATACTCGCTGTGGTGCCGGAGCATTGCCCAGCACAGTGCGCAAGCCCTGGTCGAGCTGGGTTAAAATTTGATCAAGTCCTGAGAGCTGTCGATTTGCCATGTTATCTGTCTGTGGGTTCGCCAGTTGTAATTGTAACCGCTTCAGCAAAGTATTTCTTGCCGAGCACAATAGGTACGTAGGCAATGGCGAAAAAGCCCATGGCCAGTACCTCACAAACCAGAATATAAAATGGCCAGTCACCAAAATAGTCCAATATAGAGGGGTTGATGGGTTTTTCCATCATATAAAAATAGTTGGCACCCAGAATCAGATTCACCGGCACCAGCGCCAGTAAATATAAATTCAGCCAGATAAATGTTCGCACCATGCCATTAGCCTGGGGGATAAGCTGGAAAGCCAGCAGGTGATGAATCACCAGAACCACCAGCCCTCCATGGACAATCCAGTATTTAAAGAAACCATAGCTGGGGAAGCCGGCATAGAGGTCTGGTGTCAGCATTGCCTGAAATGTTCCGCACAGCACCAGAAAATAAATGACCTCAAAGCGCCTGAAGTTGGGTTGCCAAAACAGCAGCGGTGCCAGCAGGGCAAACAGGTTACAGATTGAGAGAGGCAGGTCTACCTTATAGTTAAACAGGCCATTGGCGCTGTGAATCCAGGAGAAAACAACCACAGTAATGGACAGGAATATGGCAATTGCTCTGCCCAGCCAAAGATTTTGCGCAGGGCTGAGTTTTTGTCCCACCCGGATTGTCAGCGCTAATATCAGAACAAAGACGCCCAATGTCCACCAGTGGGATGGGCTAAAAGATGCAAAGGGAATATCAAAGCTAAAAAAGGGATGGTCCATAGGAATCCTTATTGTTGCCTTTATTTGGCCGCCAGGGCTTTATCCGCTAACTGCTTTTTTCGCGCTCAATAGCGCGCCATGCAATATCATCCCTGAGATATATGTCCTTCCAGTGAATTCCTGAAGCTAGCTGATAGGCTTTTTGCTGAGCCTCGGAAACAGAGTCACCCATGGCAGTGGCGCAAAGTACCCGCCCACCGCTGGTGACAATAGCTTCCCCATCCTGCCTGGTGCCAGCATGAAACACCTTGGCCCCATGAATATCCTCTGCCGCAGAACCCAGGCCGCTAATAATATCGCCGCCATTATAGGCGCCGGGGTAACCACCAGCAGCCAATACAACGCCTACCGCAGGTCGGGGATCCCATTGGGCTTGTTGGGTATCCAGATCACCGGACAGAGCAGCCAGACAATGGGCAACCAGATCAGACTGCAGGCGCAGCAAAATTGGCTGAGTCTCTGGATCGCCAAAGCGGCAGTTATATTCGATAACCTTGGGGGTACCATCAGCCATAATCATCAGGCCAGCATACAGAAAGCCAGTGTAATCGTTGCCTTCAGCGGCCATGCCTTTCACCGTGGGATAAATAACTTCATCCATTGCCCGCTGATAAATCATTTTATCTACCACAGGCGCCGGGGAATAAGCACCCATGCCGCCTGTGTTGGGGCCGGTGTCACCATTGCCCGCGCGTTTGTGGTCCTGACTGGTGGCCATGGGCAGCACATTAACCCCGTCGACCATCACAATAAAGCTGGCTTCTTCACCATCGAGAAATTCTTCGATTACTACAAGGTGGCCCGCTTCCCCAAAGGCATTGCCCCCCAGCATATCTTTAACCGCAGCCTCAGCCTCATCCATAGTCATGGCGACAATAACCCCTTTGCCCGCGGCCAGACCATCGGCTTTAATCACAATGGGCGCACCCACTTTCTGCAGGTAGGCCATGGCTTTATCTATATCGGTAAAGTTGCCATAGGCGGCAGTTGGAATCTGATGGCGCTCAAGAAAATCCTTGGTAAAGGCTTTTGAGCCCTCAAGCTGGGCGGCACCCTGGGATGGCCCAAAAATAGGCAGATCGCGGGCCTGAAAATAATCTACTACACCCTCTACTAAAGGTTGCTCTGGACCCACAATGGTCAGGCCAACATGATTGCCAGCTGCAAATTCCGCCAGGCCCTGAAAGTCATTTACTTTCAGATTAAGGTTTTCAATATTGGGCTCTATGGCTGTACCTGCATTGCCCGGGGCAACAAATACCTTTTCTACATCTGCACTTTGCGCCGCTTTCCAGGCCAGTGCATGTTCACGCCCACCAGAGCCAATAACCAGTACATTCATCAATCATATTCCAGCTGTTAATAAAGGCGGGAATTGTAGCAGACTGTGATACTGGCGTATTTACACCAGAGGACAAAAAGCTACCCTGTTATCCCACTGGGAGCCCAGCTGCAATATTAAATTGGGACAATCTAAACCAATTTGGTTGCCGTATTCTCTGTAATCATATAAACAATAGGCCTGTCGTTATCTCCTCCGCCAATAACCATCTTAGCCCCACGATTGTCTGGTTTCGTCAGGACCTGCGCCTGGCTGACAATCCGGCACTATCTGCCGCTTGCGAAAGGGGAGATATTGTTCCCGTCTATATCCTTGATGATAACAACGCGGGGGAATGGGCCATGGGTGGCGCCAGTCGCTGGTGGTTGCACCATGCCCTGGAGAGTCTCAATCATTCTTTGTCTGGCAAGTTAAATATTTTCCAGGGTGACCCTGAGCAGATCCTGCCCCAGCTGGCACAGCAGACCTCTGCAGCTGCGGTGGCATGGAACCGCTGTTATGAACCCTGGCGTATCGCCCGGGATGGCAATATAAAGTTCAGGCTTAAACAACTTGATATTCAGGTAGATAGTTTTAATGGCTCATTGCTGTGGGAACCCTGGCAGGTGCTAAAAAAAGATGAGACTCCCTACAAGGTTTTTACCCCCTATTATCGCCGTGGCTGTCTGTCCAAAACGTCTCCCAGAAGACCATTGCCAATTCCCGCTAATTTGCAGACAGTGCCCCTGAGTAAGGACTCAGTTTCTCTGGATAGCCTGCATCTCCTGCCGCGTATTCCCTGGGACAGTGAGATGAAAGAAAGATGGGATATCAGTGAGACAGCGGCCCAGGACCGGTTGGATGAATTTGTACTCGCCGAACTTGAGGACTACCGTGAAGGCCGCAACTTCCCAAGCAAAGCCAATGTATCGAGACTCTCAGCCTACCTGCACTTTGGTCAGATCTCGACTAACACTGCCTGGCACCGAGCCTCAGATGCAGCGGCGTTAATAAACAATGAAGCTAGTGTGGATACCTTTTTAAGTGAGCTGGGCTGGCGTGAGTTCTCCCATTATCTGCTCTATCATTTTCCACAGTTACCCAAAGACAATTTGCAGCAGCGCTTCGATGTTTTTCCCTGGGCGCAGGATACGGCTGCGGAGTTAACTGCCTGGCAACAGGGACGCACGGGCTACCCTCTGGTCGATGCAGGTATGCGTGAACTCTACAATACTGGCTATATGCACAATCGTGTGCGCATGGTGGTGGGCTCATTTATGGTCAAGAATTTACTAATACATTGGCATCGCGGTGAGGAGTGGTTTTGGGACTGTTTAGTTGATGCTGATCTGGCGGCCAATAGCGCTAGCTGGCAGTGGATTGCTGGATGCGGTGCCGATGCTGCACCATTCTTTAGAATTTTTAATCCAATCACCCAGAGTGAAAAATTTGATAAGCAGGGGGATTATATTCGTCGCTATGTGCCAGAGCTGGCTCAGATGCCGGCCAAATATATTCACGCCCCCTGGCTGGCACCGGCAGAGATTCTTCGCGCTGCCGGTGTTGAAATAGGCGCCGACTATCCGGCACCTATCGTCGATATCAAAGAGTCCAGAGAAAGAGCCCTTGCCGCCTTTAAACTGACTAAGCTGGATGAACTTTAGTTGGATTCTTCTATGGGGATGGGCTTAATGCCTGAAATGCCTCATGCCAGTAAACACCATCGCCATACCATGCTCATTGGCAGCAGCGATCACTTCATCGTCGCGCATTGACCCACCGGGCTGAATAATACAGCTAATACCTGCTGCGCCAGCGTTATCTATACCGTCGCGGAAGGGGAAGAAAGCATCAGAGGCCATCACCGCACCTTTGACTTCAAGCCCGGCATGCTCAGCTTTAATGCCAGCAATACGCGCGGAATTAATGCGGCTCATCTGGCCAGCGCCCACGCCTATAGTCTGATTATTCCTAGCATAGATAATTGCATTGGACTTGACCATCTTGGCGACTTTCCAGGCAAATAACATATCGGCCATTTCTACCTCGGAAGGTGTGCGCTCAGATACAACCTTGAGGTCCTGCTCGGCAACCATGCCATTGTCGCGATCCTGAATCAGCAGACCGCCATTCACCCGTTTGTAGTCGAAGTCCTGTGGACGTTCGGAGCCCCAGGCACCACATTCCAACAGGCGTACATTCTTTTTAGCCGCAACCACTTCAACTGCATCTGCGGCGACAGAGGGGGCAATAATCACTTCAACAAATTGCTTTTCGCAGATTGCTGCGGCAGTTCCCGCATCCAGTTCCCGGTTAAAGGCGATAATGCCGCCAAAGGCAGATTCCGGGTCTGTGGTAAAAGCCAGCTCGTAGGCGGTGGCAATGTCCACTGCTACAGAAACACCACAGGGGTTGGCATGTTTCACAATGACACAGGCGGGCTGTTCAAATTGCTTAACGCATTCCAGTGCCGCATCCGTATCTGCAATATTGTTGAATGAAAGCTCTTTACCCTGCAGCTGCTTGGCGGTTGCTACGCTTGCCTCTGTTGGGTTGGCTTCAGTGTAGAAAGCTGCTTTTTGATGAGGATTCTCGCCGTAGCGCATTTCCTGGGTCTTAAAATACTGCACATTGTAGGTGTCAGAGAAGTCGCGTTTTTCGTTGGCTGTATTGCGCCCACCAAAGTGGTTGGCAATCATGCCATCGTAGCTTGCGGTGTGCTCAAAGGCCTTAACCATCAGCTGATATCTGCTGTCGTAATTGAGTTGACCGCCATTGTCCTGCATTTCATCGATTACGGTTTTGTAGTCGTCGGCATTGACCACAATGGCCACATCTTTATGATTTTTTGCCGCGGAGCGAACCATGGTGGGGCCGCCAATATCAATATTCTCAATAGCTGTCGGCAGGTCGCAGTTTGGATTTGCCACTGTAGCGGCAAAGGGGTACAGGTTCACCACCACCATATCAATAGGCTTGATGCCATGTTCGGACATCACCGCATCGTCCTGACCGCGACGCCCCAAAATACCGCCGTGAACCTTGGGGTGTAATGTCTTCACCCGGCCGTCCATCATCTCGGGGAAACCGGTGTAATCAGATACCTCGGTAACCGCAATGGCATTTTCGCTGAGCAGGCGATAAGTGCCGCCCGTAGAGAGCAACTCTACACCCTGATCTGTCAGGGCACGGGCAAAGTCGACAATGCCGGTTTTATCAGAAACACTAATCAGTGCGCGGGAAATTTTTCTTAGATCGCTCATGGAGTCCTCGGGTGCAGAAGGTAATTACAGAAGGTTGTATTGCTTTAACTTTTTGCGCAGAGTGCCGCGATTCAAACCCAGCAGCTCAGCTGTTTTACTTTGATTTTGCCGCGTATAGTTCATCGCTGCGCTCAGCAGTGGTGGTTCAACCTCGGCCATAACCAGATCGTAGAGGTCGCGGGTTTCCTGACCATCGAGATCGGCAAAATAACGCTGCATTGCCTCGGCGACACTGTAGCGCAGGGATTGACTGCTGTGGTTTTCACTGGGCGTTGATGGCGAGACCTGTTCCGCTGCTTGTAATTGGTTTTGTTCTGCAGAATTCATGCCGCTTGTTCCTGATTGATAATATTAAGGAAAAACTGCTTGAGAAATTCCTGTTGGTGAGTGCGCGATTCGAGCTTGTTAAAATGTTGGGTAAACTCTTTGCCTCCCGCCAGTTCGCTGCTGTACCAGCCAATATGCTTTCGCGAGATCCGTACGCCACCCACTTCACCATAAAAGTTGTGCAGGGCTTGCAGATGGCGGGCCATTATTACACCGATTTCCTCAATGCTTGGCGGGGCCAACTGCTCCCCCTTATCGAGATAATGATTAATCTGATTAAAAATCCACGGGTTCCCCTGGGCTCCACGGCCAATCATTACTGCGGCAGCGCCGGTATGCTCAAGCACGGCGACAGCTTTTTGCGGACTTGTGATATCGCCATTGGCGATCACCGGCATGGATACAGTTTCGACTATTTCAGCAATGGTGTCGTACTCGACTTCCCCGACAAAGCGGCAGGCGCGAGTGCGGCCATGTACGGCAAGAGCAGCGATACCTGCCTGTTCAGCAATTTTGGCGATGGTTGCGCCGTTGCGATTCTGACGATCCCAACCGGTGCGTATTTTTAAGGTAACAGGCACGTCGACTGCGGCTACCACCGCCTGCAGAATATCGTCGACTAGCTGTGGGTCCTGCAACAGGGCGGAGCCGGCCGCACGTTTGCATACTTTTTTCGCCGGGCAGCCCATATTGATATCAATAATCTCCGCACCCTGAGCTACATTGAAGCGTGCGGCCTCGGCCATCATTTGCGGATCATAGCCGGCAATCTGCACTGATCTGGGAGCTGGCTCATCACCGAACTGAATGCGCAGACGAGATTTTCTGGTATCCCAGGTGCTGGGATCTGCTGCGACCATTTCCGACACCACAAGTCCGGCACCCATTTCACGACAGAGCTGGCGGAACGGCAGATCCGTCACCCCAGCCATGGGAGCTAGAATCGTTTTGCGACTAACGTGGTAGGGTCCAATATTGAACAAGCGAATCCCGAGGCTCAGTGATACAACAGGGCCGACATTCTACCCTTTGGGCAGCTGATTAAAAAGTGATCAATTGAAAAAAACTGGATTTTAAATCTCGGTGGCCTGAATTCGTTGGCGCTTTGCTCTGGTCTTGCACAGCAGAGTAAATATCCTGCTATGCAGGGGTTAAAGCTAGTCCAGAAGCTCTATGGCGTAATTGGTTGCAGCAGGGCCTGGATCGGCGAGCCGCATCTCGATTTTGCTCCCTTGACCGGGGCTCATCAATTTGCCCGGTGTTGGCAGATATAGCTGGTATTCAGCGGCGGGGATAATCCGTTGGGCAACGGGCAGCTGTTCTAGATCAGTAAACAGGATTTTCAGCCCGGGCAAGCGCTGGCTGTAGGCTGCGCGATTAACCATTAGCAGCCGCATGTCAATGCTGCCCGGCAGCTGCGGGTCACTGAGCATGGTGAATTGAGTCACCTCGATCTCGCTCAGATCCCGGTACTCGGCAATGGCGCATTGGGTATGTTGGCACAGGACTTCAAGTGCGGAGCGATACTGGGGGTTCAAGCTGAGCCGCGCACTGTTGACATAAACAAGCGCTGCGGCCAACAGTGAGAGTGCCAGGAGTAATGCAGCCACCGCGGGAAGTTTGCTTTTGGTGCTTTCGGGCTCAGGCTGGGTCAAGGCTTCATCCAGAGCAAAGGGGTTGGATATATCGACTTGATCGGTAATAGAATCTTCCAGTAGCTGATCGAGCATATCCGCAAATTTGCTATGATTTTCAGCGCTGCTGGCCAGTTTGGCATCCATTATTTCATGATCAATTGCTTGATCAAGGCGCCCGTCCAACACATTATTTAATTCTTCCTCAAGCTGACCTGTGGCTCCGCCAAGGTCTTCGAGCTTATCAAGTACATAGGGCAGATATTCAACATTGAGTGCTTCTGAGTCCGGCTGTTCAATATATTCTTGGGCATTGAACACCACAAGACAGGTGCCACAGCGCACCAGGCCACCAGCAGCAGACAGCTGGCTGGGTTCGGCGCGAAATGCAATCTGGCATTCGGGGCAGCGGGTGACAATATCAGACATCAATTTCCTGGGGCATATTTTTGCCGGTCAGCTCTGCTAGTCAGTTTAGCAGCATTGGCCTGCATATTGAGGGTTGACCTCAGGGGCGAGTTTTGCGCGCAGATAGTCTCGCCCAGTCATCTTCGATATCAGGGCTATCGAAGTCAAACCGGGCCAGGTAGGGAGCGGATACATCCTCAATTTGAGATTGGAGAAGTCCGGACAGACACAGCAGGCCGTCGGCCCCAGTGAGGTTGCTGATCCTGGGAGCCAATTCAATCAACGGTGCCGCGAGTATATTGGCAAGCATTACATCGGCGAGAATACCTTCCGGGATAGCATCTGGCAGGCAGGTAATCAGACGCTGATCGGCAATGTTATTGCGCCGGGCATTGTCGCGGCTGGCGAGCAGTGCCTGGGGATCGTTGTCGATAGCGATAACTTTTTCGGCACCTAGCAGCAGAGCTCCAATACCTAAAATGCCAGAACCGCAACCGTAATCAATAACGGTTGTGCCAGCCAGGTTCTGCCGATCCAGCCAGCGCAGACACAGATGTGTGGTGGGGTGGCTACCGGTACCAAAAGCCAGTCCCGGATCCAGCATCAGATTAAAGCCATTTGGGTCTGGCACCTCAGTCCAACTGGGGCAGATCCACAGTCTGTCACCGCATTTGAGCGGTTGAAAATATTTCTTCCATTCCTGAGACCAGTCTTTGTCTTCCAGTAGTTCCCAGCGCAGCTCCGAATACAGGCTGGTTTGCAGTTGAGTGGTAATCTGGTCTGTATCTACGGTGGCGGGGAACAGTGCTTTGACAATACATTGATCCCAGAGTGGGGTTTCACCAACTCCAGGTTCGAGAATGGGCTGATCTGCGGCATCCTCCAATGTTACTGATAAGGCTCCAACCTCCAGCATGGCATCTTCAGTCAAGACGCTATGCTGGCGGGATACTTCAGTTTGCAGCTGGACCCATTGGGCTGACATCTGGTCTACAGGCCGAGCTTTTTCTCAAGATAGTGGATATTGACGCCACCTTTCTTGAACTCTGAATCTCTTACCAGATCCTCATGCAGCTCTATATTTGTCTTGATGCCATCAATAACCATCTCGTCTAGAGCGTTGCGCATTCTCGACAGTGCCGAGTCACGATCACGACCATAGGTAATAACTTTGCCGATCAGAGAGTCGTAGTTAGGGGGGACGCTGTAGCCATTATATATATGGGAATCAACGCGCACACCATTGCCGCCGGGCGCATGGTAGGCCTGAATGGTGCCGGGCTGCGGCAGAAAGCTCACTGGATCTTCGGCATTGATACGGCACTCAAAACTGTGACCGCGAAAGATAATATTTTCCTGTTTAAAGCTAAGAGGTCTGCCACTGGCAATCAGCAGCTGCTCTTTAATAATGTCGACGCCAGTAATCATCTCAGACACTGGATGCTCAACCTGTACTCTGGTATTCATCTCAATAAAGTAATAGTTGCCGTCTTCATAGAGAAACTCAAAGGTTCCAGCCCCTCTATAGTTGATCTGAATGCAGGCATTAATGCAGCTTTCAAATACAGCCTGGCGCGCCTCTTCCGGAATTCCTGGAGCCGGGGCTTCTTCAATCACTTTTTGGTGGCGCCGCTGCAATGAGCAGTCGCGATCACCCAGATGGATGGCGCTGCCCTGACCGTCAGATAGCACCTGTACCTCTACATGCCTTGGGTTTTGCAAAAACTTTTCCATATACACTGTGCCATCGCCAAAGGCAGCTGCGGCTTCAGTTTTGGTAATGCTTACAGCATTGAGCAGGACCTGTTCATTTTCGACTACGCGCATACCGCGGCCACCGCCACCAGCTGCGGCTTTAATAATCACTGGGTAGCCAATACGCAATGCGGTGGCCTTCAGAAATTCCGGGTCATCGGACAGAGGGCCATCTGAACCGGGCACTGTGGGTACACCTGCGGCTTTCATGGTCTGAATGGCCGCTACCTTATCGCCCATGGTGCGAATAACCTCGGCGGTTGGACCGATAAAGATAAAGCCGCTGTTTTCGACCTGTTCGGCAAAATCAGCGTTCTCGGCCAAAAAACCATAGCCGGGATGCACCGCTTCTGCGCCGGTAATTTCCATGGCGCTGATAATGGCGGGCACATTTAAATAGCTTTGGGGAGAGGGGTTGGGGCCGATGCAGACAGCTTCATCAGCCAGTTTTACATGTTTTAACGCTACGTCGATCTTGGAGTGCACTGCAACGGTTTTAATATTTAACTCTTTGCAGGCGCGAAGGATTCGTAGGGCAATTTCACCGCGGTTGGCGATAAGCACTTTGTCGAGCATGATTCAGTTCCTGACAGGCTTTAAATAATGGTGAAAATAGGTTGATCAAACTCGACAGGTTCGCCATCTTCAATCAGGATGGCGCCAATGGTACCGGCCTTATCTGCTTCAATCTGGTTCATCATCTTCATAGCTTCGATAATGCACAGAACATCGCCTGGCGCTACAGCCTGACCTACAGTGACAAAGCTGGGTGAGCCAGGAGCAGGAGAGCTATAAAAGCTGCCCACCATGGGAGAGCGCACCACATGCCCAACCAGTTCATCAGCTGCAGGCGCCGGTGTTTCTGCGGCTGGCGCCGCTGGTGCAGCTACCTGGGCCACAGGGGCGGGAGCAGGGGCTGGCGCTGGTGCCACCGCATAGGCTGCTGGGCCTCCGCGACTGATGCGCACAGACTCTTCACCTTCTGTGATTTCTAATTCATTAATATTTGATTCTTCAAGCAGCTCTATAAGCTTCTTAACTTTACGAATATCCATTCTGGTCTCTCGGTCAATTCTAATTAATGGTCAAGCTTGCTCAGCACAGCGTGCAGAGCGAGATGGTAGCTTTGCGCACCGAAGCCGCAGATTACGCCCTCAGCAACATCGGAAAAATAGGAATGGCGGCGAAACTCTTCTCTGGCGTGCACATTGGACAGATGCACTTCGATAAAGGGAATTTCTACCCCAAGCAGGGCATCGCGCAGTGCGACACTGGTGTGAGTAAAGGCGCCGGGGTTGATGATAATAAAGTTAACCCCTTCCTGTTTGGCATCATGAATGCGTTGAATAAGTTCATATTCAGCGTTGCTTTGCAGGGCGAGCAGATGATGACCGGCCGAAATTGCGGTATCCATTAGCTGCTGATTGATTTTTTCCAGACTGTCACCACCGTATATTTCAGGCTCTCTGGTGCCCAGAAGATTTAGATTGGGCCCGTGCAAAAGAAGTATGGTCGCCATAGTGATTCTCAGTGGTGAGATGAGTTCCGCGCAGTCTGCACTAAAATAGGCACACTGTCCATAAAATGCAAAAAAATATGATTTTCGACGAAATTAGAGGAATTTAATGTTGTTTTTCTCCTGTTTTCTTCGGGGATGTTTATTTTTTTATGCTGATTATTGGCCAGATAGTGGTTTTTCGAGGCCTAATGCCGACAGAACAGCACATAAATCACGAAGTTCAACGAAAAAATGGTTAATTTCGGCGATTGTGCAGCTAAAAGCTGCAAACTATCTATTTGACGCTAGTGAGCAGCTCTATTACTGTGGTTTCGAGCAAGATTTGCGGCAATATCTGAGCTTTTCCCTCTCCTTTGGGGAAGAGTAAATATAAGGGCACGCCACTGCGTTGGTACTCATTGAGCAGCGCCGTAATCTCTGGGTCACTGTCTGTCCAGTCTCCTTTGAGATAGGTAATAGCATTGGTATCCAGAGCTTGATAGAACGCCGCTGAACTCAGCGCAACCCGTTCATTGGCCAGGCAGGTGATACACCAGTCCGCAGTAAGATTGATAAATACCGGCTTGCCTTCAGCTCGCAGTTGACTGAGGCGCTCGGGTGAATAGGCTTCCCAGCGCTGTGGTTGATCGTCCGCTGACATGGCCAACCCCGGCACAGCGATGGCAGCCGCCAGACAGGCCACTGCCAGACATTTACTTGGGTTCAGCTTTTTCGGCTGATTTGCAGAGCCGAGTTTCCACAGCCAGATTGCCATGGCGATAAGTACCAGACCAATAACGACTGTTGCAGCAACATCAATGCTGGTCTGGCGACCGGCAACCCATAGCAACCAGACTGCAGTCAGATAGAGGGGAAAAGCCAAAAACTGCTTAAACGTATCCATCCACTGGCCGGGTTTTGGCAGTCGCTGGCTGAGACCAGGGATCCAGGTGAGCAGAATAAAGGGCAGGGCCATGCCCAGTCCCAGAAAGGCAAATACCAGCAGGGCAATAGCGGAGGGCTGAGATATGGCATAGCCCAGCGCTGGTCCCATAAAAGGTGCCGTGCAGGGGCTGGCTACTGTGGTTGCCAGAACGCCAGTCATAAAGGATGAGGTCAGGCTCTGCCCATTGGCAGTGGAGGACTGGCCCAGGGACATTAGTCCGGCACCAATTTCAACATAGCCGGAAAATGCCAGACCCATAACAAAGAACAGGTAAATCAGGCCGATAATAAAAGCCGGAGACTGCAACTGGAAGCCCCAGCCAATAGCTTCCCCGGCAGAGCGCAGAATTAACATGAGCGTGGCGATACCAACAAAGGTCGAGACCACGCCCGCGGTGTAGGCGAGACCATGGACCTGCTTGTTTTTGTCTGATTGATGGTTTTGGGTAAAGCTCAATGCTTTGATTGAAAGTACCGGGAATACACAGGGCATCAGATTCAGAATCATGCCTCCAGCAAGGGCAAAAAGCAGGATCCAAGCCAGTGACATCTGTTCGGTGGACGGCTGGTTAGCTGGGTTGCCAGTTCGAGCGGAAGCCGAAGGTTGGGTGCTGATGTCGACGCTGCCGGAGCTCAGATCGATAGTCAGCCATTGTTTGTAGGGTGGATAACAGAGTCCTGCATCGGCGCAGCCCTGGGATTCTATCTGGAGTTCGATCTGCTGCGCTGAGGTGCTAAATGGCAGACTGACCATGGTGCTGTGATAATAAACTTCCAGCTCAGCCTCAAAATATTCGTCCCACTTTACTTTGCCGGTCTGGAATGTTGGCTGCTGCAACTGGCTGTTGGGATCGACCGCATTAAATTTAAAGCGATCGCGGTAGAGGTAGTAGCCGTCGGTAATGGTCCAGTTGAGTAATAATTGGTTCTCTTCGACAGAGACTGCCAGCTGATAGGCCTGTTCCACAGGCAAAAATTCGGCACTGCTATCCTGGGCAAAAAAATCGGCGCCACTGCTCTTTAGGCCTTTGGTGAGAGCCACCTGGCCAATGGACGGCAGGCTGATTGCCAGACAGGTCAGCAGCCACAGGCTTTTGTTTAGCAGTTTATTCATAGTCATCCTTAGATCATAATTGATCGTACTCTGTATATACGGCAAAGCATCTATTTAGACCGCCGCCAGACACTTTACCATTTTGCCTTTTAACAGGGCTAAAATTAACCCAGTAATTCGGTCATTCTCTATGGCCCCATGCTATAGTTTGCCTGAGGGAATCTATGAAAAAATTTATCAGTTTAGCCGTAATTCTGGCCGCCCAATTTGTTTTGCTGCAGCCAGTGCTATCAGTCCAAGCAGAGTCAGCCCATAAATTGCATGTCAGCGGGGCCTATATCCGCACCATGCCTCCCGGGCGCACAACCACCGCGGGCTTTCTTACCATCGTTAACCATGGTACTGCAGACTGCAAGGTTATTAGTGCCAGCTCGCCACTGTCTAATCGTATTGAGTTTCACGAACATCTGCACAGTGATGGCATGATGCGTATGAGACCAGTCGATAGCGGCATAGTTCTGCCCGCTGGAGAGGCGGTGATTTTTAAACCGGGCGGGCTGCATATCATGTTATTTAATATCGAGCAGGCCCTTGTTGGTGGAGACACTACGCAGCTCCAGTTCAATACAGATCATTGTGGTTCAGTTGAATTCAGCGCTGAAGTCCGCAGTCTGAAGGCGGCGCCCATGGCGAAGAAGCATCATTAATGAAACTGTTTGATTGGCTGAAAGGGAAATGGAGCCGCTCATACAATGATATCAGCGAAACCATATCCGAGGATTATGTCGGTGAGCGAGCGCCAAAAGGTCTTCGCTACAGTCTGATTGCCTCCCTTTTTCTGCTGGTTGTTTTGCTGTTGCTGGGCTGGCACTGGAGCGATGAGCCGGACCAGTTTGACGTGCGTCAGACTACCAGTGCAAACATTGGTCAGTCCGGGCAGCCGGTGATTGGTGCTGCCACTACTTCTACTCTTATTGAAGCCATTGATGTTGTCCTGCATAAGCGGGGGGGCTATCTGGCCAATGATATTTCCCCTCCTGGCCTGTGGCTAGATAATTTGCCCAGCTGGGAGTTTGGTGTCCTGGTTCAGGTTCGTGACCTCAGCAAAGCATTGCGCGAATCCTTTAGCCGCTCTCAGTCTCAGTCGACAGAGGATCGCGATCTGGCTCTGGCCGAGCCAAGGTTTAATGTTGATCATCGAAGCTGGGCTGTGCCCTGGCCCGAGAGTGAATATGCTGACGGCCGCAACTATCTCAACAGTTATCTGCAGCGCCTTGGGGATGAGCAGGTTTACGATGCCCAGTTCTACGCCCGTGCCGATAATCTGCGCTATTGGTTGGGTACAGTTGAAACCCGCCTCGGCAGTCTATCCCAGCGACTCTCTGCCAGTGTCGGCCAGCGGCGCATCAATACAGATCTCGCCGGTGCTGCCGGAGCCGTGCAGTCCACTTTGGCACCACAAGAGCTGGAGATAAAAACCCCCTGGCTGGAAATTGACAATGTGTTTTATGAAGCTCGCGGTACTTCCTGGGCTCTGCTACATTTTCTACAGGCCGTTGAAATTGATTTTGCGGATGTTCTGGCCAAGAAAAATGCCGTTGCCAGTGTCCGGCAGATTATCCGTGAACTGGAAATGACTCAGCAGCCAGTGCATGCCCCCATGATTGTTAACGGTGAAGGGTTTGGTGTGTTAGCTAATCACTCATTGGTTATGGCTTCTTATATCAGTCGCGCTAATGCGGCGATCATTGATTTGCGGGAGTTACTCTCCCAAGGTTAGACGCAGATGATAGACGTCTTGAACGCAGATGGAATTGGTTCGGGAACAGGCGCGGAGCTGGCTGATAAGCCGGGTCAATCGCTCAATAAAGAACTTAGCAGAGAGCTGATGGCTGGCCGCTCTAAAGGCGGTGTCATGGTGGTTGACCACAATTTCAAAGTGGTGATGATCGATGCCAAAGTTGCACAGTATTGCTCAGTTTCTGCCGGGCAGTCCCAGGGCAAGAGATTTTATGCCCTGTTTCCCGGTTTACTCGGCAGCCTTTTTGCATCGGAACTTCATGAGGTGCTGGCCTTTGTGGGGCGCAAGCAATGCTCCAGACCAGCTGAAAATGCTCTTTTGCAGCAGTTTTCCGAGGCCTTTGAAAAGTCCGTAGAAGGGGAGTCTGCCCAGCCCCCCGCACTCAGTGCTATCTCTATGCGCGCCTATCCGGATGGCAACTCGATCTATGCATTAATTCAGCTGCAGTGGCGAACAGACGCCCAATTATCTCAGCGACAAGAAGATTCCAACCTGATTGCCCAGCATCAGGCTCTATATGGTCGTCCGCTGAATTTTGACAGCAATGCCATTATGGTGGTTGTTGACACTGAGGGTTTTATTCAAAGTATCAGTGCCGCTGCCGAGCAGTTGCTCGGTTATAGTCAGGCGCTGTTAAAAGGCAGCTCAGTCAGGGTTATTTTTCCTGATCTCAACTGCATGGATCAGGCTGGTGATATTGGTGAATCTCTGGCCATTTTGTCTGCCCAGAGTTATCTTGGCCATATTCTTGCTGCAACTGCAGAGGGTCAAACCAGGCGTCTGGATATTCAGTGTTTGCGCAGCGCCGATACATCTGGGGAGCTGATATTACTGTGTCGCGACTGCACGGATAGCAGCCGGAGAATAGAGCAGTTGATCAATCGCGGCCAGCTTTTTGACAGCACAGCAAAAAGCGTTGCTGACGGTGTGCTGGTGGTTGATGCGGAGGGCTTTGTTCAGGAGATCAATCCTATTGCAGAGCAATTGCTTCGCTTTGAGTTGGATAGATCCAAAGCGGTGCAGATTCAAACAGTGATGCCATTGGCCAATGAAGAAACCGGTATTGCTGTCACACCGGTGCAAGATGCATTGAGTCAGGCCAGTAATATTGAAGTCAGTGAATCCTTGCTGCTTAAGGTGCGCGGTGCAGAACCCCTGGCAGTTGCAGTCTCTGCATTCCCCATACGCAATGCCATGGGCCGGGTAGAGAAATGCCTGGTTATATTCCGCCCCCTGAGTGAGGCGCGGCGTGTGTCCAGTCGTCTGCGCTGGCAGTCAATGCACGATACATTGACAGGCTTGCCCAATCGCAAATCTCTGGCCGAGCGCATTCAGCGCGCCATTGAGAGTGCCAAGCGCGATGGCACTATTCATGCGCTGCTCTATATCGACCTGTACAACTTCTCGGTAATTAACGACACCAGTGGCCATATGGCCGGTGATGAATTGCTCGTCCAATTTGCCCATTTGCTGATTGAGGCCACCGGTCCCAGTGATATCGCCGCGCGTATTGGCAACGATGAGTTCGCTCTGCTGTTGCACTGCATGAATTACGACAAAGCGATGGCAATGGCAGAGCAGGTGTTGGAGGTCATCAAGGAATTTAGCATTATCTGGGAGGGCGAGACATTGAAAGTGGGCGCCAGTATCGGCGGCATTATGATTGATTCAGCGGCGCTTTCGGATATAGACCTGATGATTTCCGCCGGTTCTTCCTGCGCCGCCGCCAGAGATAAGGGCCGCAACAAAATTCACTTTCAGTCATTTAATGAAGAGGTTACCAAGCGCCGACGGTTGGCTACCAGCATGCCGAAGATTGTCAGTGCTTTGGATGAGAATCGCTTTACCTTATTTGCTCAGCCCATTGTCTCTCTGAATCCCAATGTGGCACTGCCAAAATATTACGAAATTCTGGTACGCATGCGCGATAACGACGGTACTATTTTGCCCCCCTCCGAGTTTATACCTGTGGCTGAGCATTACTCGCTGATTGATGATCTGGACAAATGGGTGTTTACCAATGCCCTCGCGTTTTTGAAAAAACTTCATCAGAAGTCAGCTATATTGCCCACCTTGGCAGTGAACCTTTCCGGCAGCACCGTTGGCGATGAAAATGCCATTGATTATATTCTTGCTGGTTTTAGTGACAGTGGTATTGCGCCAAAGCATATTCAGTTTGAAATTACCGAAACAGCGGCAGTTAAACATCTGTCGGAGGCCAAGCAGTTAATTGGCACATTGCGCTCTGTGGGTGTGTCCTTTGCGCTAGATGATTTTGGCAGTGGCCTATCGTCTTTTGCCTATCTGAAGGAGTTGCCCATTGACTGTCTGAAGATTGATTCAAGCTTTATTCAAACCATGGATAACAGTGATGTGGATTATTCTGTGGTCAGCACCATAAACCATCTTGGCCATATTATGGGGGTGTCTACGGTGGCCGAGGGGGTGGAGAATAAAACCCAGCATCAGTTGCTCAAAAAGATTGGCGTCGACTATGTGCAGGGTTTTCAAATCCAGCGACCCAAGCCACTGAATAAAGGTATTCCGACGATCTAGGCGATCTTTAATCCGTTGTACTCGGCAACATGCAGGCGCGGCCCGTATTGTCCCACGACTGCACTGGCTGCACGATTGGCAAAGGTTGCGGCATCCAGACAGCTCTGTCCCTGAGTGATGGCATACAGAAAGGCTCCGGCAAACATATCTCCGGCACCGTTGGTATCTACTGCAGTGACAGGCTGGGCCCGTGCATGCAGGGTATTAAAGCCATCAAAAATAACCGCGCCTTCACCGCCCATGGTAATGGCAAATTGTTTGGCGGTTTTTTGCATGGTCTCCATGGCCACCTCGATGTCGTCGGTGTCACACCAGTTTAAGGCTTCCTGCTTATTGCAGAAAAGCAGATCTACACCTGGTCCCACCATATCCTTAAGGCCCTGTTTGAAATGCTCGACAATACCTGGGTCAGAAAGGCTGATGGCGACCTTGGTGCCATTTTCCTGAGCCAGCTCGCGGGCTTTAATCGCAGCTGCGCGACCAGTGTCACTAGTGACCAAATAGCCTTCTATATAAATATATTCAGATTCTGCAACTGCGCTGCCATCAATATCTTCGGGGGCCAGTTGCTCGCCTATGCCGAGAAATGAATTCATGGTTCGCTCCGCATCCGGAGTCACCATTACCAGACATTTCCCGGTGATACCCTGTTCGAGTTCGGGCCCACCGCTGTGGTCGACACCGTTATCAATAAGGTCTTGCAGATAGAACTGGCCATTGTCATCGTCGGCCACTTTGCAGGCCATATAGCCTTTGCCGCCGAACTGGGAAACAGAAATAACGGTGTTGGCTGCCGAGCCACCGCAGGCGCGTTTGGATAATGTCAGGCGATCTTGCAGGTTGTCGATTAGAAAGTGCTGTCTCTCCTCATCAACCAGAGTCATCAGTCCTTTTTCAATGCCGAGATTGTTAAGGTCTTTGTCCGCAACCTCTATCTCTGTATCGACAAGGGCATTGCCCAATCCGTAGACATGGTATTTTCTCATTATTCTATTGCTCTTGATTAACCTGCTCTTAATAAAAGTGCCCTTAAAGAAGTGCTCTCAACTAAATGGCCCTCAGGATTTGGCTTTGTGAGTGACAATGCCCTGTTGCGTGGCCAAAAATAAAATATCCGCGGGCTTTACAGCAAACAGACCATTGGTGACTACGCCGGTGATCTGATTGATTTTTTCTTCCAGTTCACAGGCCGAACCCATGGGATAGAAGTGGTGAACATCAAGAATCAAATTGCCATTATCAGTCACCACATTTTCACGCCACACAGGATCGCCCCCCAGCTTGACCAATTCCCTGGCCACATGACTGCGGGCCATGGGAATAACCTCAACAGGCAGTGGGAATGTGCCCAGATGGTCGACCCACTTGCTTTCATCGGCGATACAGACAAACTCATTGGCGACGGCGGTAACAATTTTTTCACGGGTCAGGGCAGCGCCGCCGCCCTTGATGAGCTGCAGCTGATCGTTAGCTTCGTCGGCGCCATCTATATAAATGGTTACTTCAGATACTGCATTGAGCTCAAATACCTGAATGCCATGGCTGCGCAGACGCTCCGCTGAACCTTCAGAGCTGGCGACAGTGGCGAGGAATTTATGTTTGTGCTCGGCGATAAGATCAATAAAACAGTTGGCGGTGGAGCCGGTGCCAATGCCAACAATGCTGTCCGCTTCGATTCGTTCTAATGTGTAATCCACAGCGGCCTGGGCAACTGCCTGTTTAAGTTGATTCTGATCCACCGATAACTCCAAAAAGATTTGTGGTTAAAATAATGCCGGCAATTATAAGGCAATCATTGCATAAAGCAGTACTAAAACAAGGTACAGCAGCCTATTAGTGCTATGCCAGACTGGCGAAAACCCCTGGATCAAATTACTATTGCACCACCTTTAAGAAAGTTTGAATAACATTGGATATTTCATGCCGCAAAACTATGTGGAAAAAATTCTTGATGCCCGCATCTATGATTTGGCGATAGAAACGCCTGTGGATGCAGCACCTTTACTTTCCAAGCGCCTCAATAACGAAGTGCTGCTTAAACGTGAAGACCTGCAGCCGGTGTTTTCGTTTAAGCTTCGCGGTGCCTACAACAAATTGCGCCACCTTTCTGCAGAACAGTTGTCTGCCGGGGTCATTGCGGCGTCAGCGGGAAATCATGCCCAGGGCCTGGCACTGGCAGCAAAAAAAATGGGCGTCAAGGCCACTATTGTAATGCCCAAAACAACACCGCAGATCAAAGTCGACGCAGTGCGTGCAAGGGGTGCCAAGGTGGTACTGGTGGGTGACAACTATGATGCTGCGGCCGCCCATGCGGATCAATTGATTGCCGAGCATGGCCTTACTTATATTCACCCATTTGATGACCCTGATGTGATTGCCGGGCAGGGCACCATTGGTATGGAAATCCTGCGCCAAGTGCAGGGTGATCTGGACGCGGTATTTATTGCTGTTGGTGGCGGTGGCCTCTGTGCTGGTGTTGCTGCCTATATCAAGCATCTGCGTCCTGAGGTCAAAATTATTGCTGTGGAATCGGACGATGCTGCCTGCCTCGATGCCGCTATGAAGACGGGCCGTCGGGTCCGCCTCAAGGAGGTGGGTATCTTTGCAGATGGCACTGCTGTTGCCCAGATTGGCAAGGAGACCTTTAGAATTATTAAGGACCTGGTGGACGAGGTGATCACTGTCAGCACCGACGAGATATGTGCTGCTATTAAAGATGTCTACAACGATACCCGCGCGATCTGCGAACCCTCTGGAGCGCTGGGTACTGCCGGGCTCAAAAAATATGTAGAGACCCATGGTGTTGAGGGTCAGACTCTGCTGGCTATTCAATGTGGCGCCAATATAGATTTTGATCGCTTGCGTTATATTTCCGAGCGCACCGAGACTGGTGAGAAGCGCGAGGCAGTTTTGGCGGTAACCATTGATGAGAAGCCTGGCAGTTTCCAGAAGTTTTGCACTGATCTGCGCAAGCGCAATATCTCGGAGTTTAATTATCGCTACAACGACGATCAGCAGGCACAGATTTTTGTCGGTATAAAAGTGGCCTCGGATGAGGATCGTCAACAGCTGGTTAAAGAGTTGACCGACAAAGGCTATGCCGTATCTGATATGACTGACAATGAGATGGCCAAGTTACATATTCGCCATATGGTCGGTGGACATTGCCCAGACGTGGGAGAGGAGCGAGTTTTCCGTTTTGAATTCCCCGAGCGTCCGGGTGCATTGATGAATTTTCTGGTTGAACTTGGCGGCCGTTTTAATATTTCCATGTTCCATTACCGCAACCATGGCTCTGCCTTTGGTCGCGTATTGGTCGGCCTGCAGGCGTCAGCCAAGGATGCTCGAGAGTTGAAAAAATTCCTCGACCACCTCGGCTATCGTTACACAGATGAAACTGACAATGAGGCCTACCAGTTTTTTCTCGGTAGCAAATAGAATTGCTTACAGCAGGTCCGAAATTTTGCGGATCTGTAGTGCCTCAAAACCTGAGCCCGCCAGTGCATCAGAAATAACCACCACCTGATCGTCCGGAGAAAACTCGTCTCGCTGAATCATAATGGCCGCTGCCGCGGCTAGGGTTTTGTCTGAGTCCGCACCAATCTCAATCTGATAGCTCAACACATTGCGGTTAATCACCAGCTGTCGCCTGGTGCTGCTGTTGTTGGTAAAGGCGCAGATTATGGATTCCGGGTGACAATTGGTGATGCGATTGGCCATGCGCCCGCGCCTGGTGGGAATAATAATCGCTCTGGCTGCAATTGAGGTAGCCAGATCTACGGCGGCTTTGGCAATCTGCTGTTTGTCATCTAACAGCTGCAGATTGTCAGTAAAGCGCAGTCCTCGACTGCTCTCGGTGGACCGGGCAATGCGGTCGAGTATCTCGACACATTTAACCGGGTACTTGCCCATGGTAGTTTCACCGGAGAGCATAATGGCATCTGCTTCTTCATAGACGGCATTGGCCACATCTGTCACTTCGGCGCGGGTTGGAATCGGATTTTCAATCATGGATTCCAGCATATGGGTTGCCACAATGACACGTTTCCCCATCTCGGCGCAGGTGCGAATAATGCGTCGCTGAATGCGTGGCAGTACTTCAAAGGGAACCTCGACACCAAGATCACCACGGGCAACCATCACGCCATCCGCAGCATCAATAATATCGATCATATTGGTAATGCCTTCCTGATCTTCCAGTTTGGCGATAATTTTTATATCGTTAGACCGGTCCCCCAGCAGCTGCCGCAACTGGTTGACATCAGCAGCCTGACGCACAAATGACAGGGCGATAAAATCGACGCCCTGCTCCATGCCAAATTGAATGTCGCGGCGGTCTTTGTCCGTGATAGCGGGCAGATTTACTCTGATGCCAGGCAGGTTAACATGGCGCTTGCTCTTGAGCAGCCCTCCGTCGATAACCTTTACCTTCATCACCCGCTCTTGTTTACTCAGCACTTCGAGATTAATCAGACCATTGTCCACGGTAATAATGTCGCCCATATCAACATCATGGATCAGGTCTTCATAGTTAATATGGATTGATGAAGACTCAACATCTTCGGCACCGCGAGCAACGATAGAAATAATATCGCCCTCGTTGAGATGCAGCTCGTCGACCATATCACCAGTGCGAATCTCCGGACCCTGGGTATCCAGCAAGATAGCTATAGGGTGGTTGCGCGTGGCATTTAACTGGTGGATCGACTGAATGATTTTGGCATGAGAACTATGGTCGCCATGGGACATATTCAGGCGCGCCACATTCATGCCGGCATCGGCAAGCTTCTCCAGCATGTCAATTGATTCGGTGGCTGGGCCTATGGTGCAGATTATTTTTGTCTGGCGCATATTATCTCTTGGTTAGTCGCTATTAGATGTAATGGTATATCCCAGCTCTGCTGAGATATCTGATTTATTTCCTGACCGCTGTGGGCGAGGCCGACCAGTTTTGGCTGCAGTCTGTCGCCGCTAGCCATAAAGGCCAGGGTGCGATCATAGTAGCCGCCGCCCATACCCATGCGATTGCCTTGGCGATCAAATGCGACCAGCGGCATAAAAATAACATCTAGACTCCAGGGCGGGGCAATCCGGGCAAGGTTAAATTTGGGCTCTGGAATACCAAAGCGGTTGGGTACAAGCTCTGTATTGGTGCTGTACTGACCAAAGTAAAGACGATTCTCTTTCAATGGGTGCAGTATAGGCAAAAAGCACTGCTTGCCAGCTTTGAGTGCTATATCAATTAATAGAGAGGGGTCTATTTCACCATCATTGGCCAGATAGATACCAATGCGTTTGGCGCGCAGGAAAAACCTTTCTCGGCAGATAATTGAGGCTAGCTGGTCTGCACAGAGTTGCTGATGGTCCGCTGAGAGAGCCCGGCGGGCGGCGCGAAGTTGCTGTCTGGTATCAGTGCTGGTCATGAATTCAAACCGATGTTTGTTAAATCCCAGAGTGCCGCTGCCAACGTGGCCTTGAACCGAAGAGTTCAAGGTGGCTATCCTCGCAACAAATCAGGCTTTCCGACGCACGGAAGTGCACAACATTGTTGGCGGAGAACTGCCGGGTATAAATTATCGGCTCAGGGACTTCTTGGCTGGCAAACACCCCAGGAAAACCTAGTATACCAGAGGCATAGCGGAAAAATCGTTGTCAGTTAGCAATTAATTCAGTTTAAAAAGGTGAATCAATTGGCTAAATCGGTCAGAACTGAGTCCAGCTTGGAGTCCATGGATTGCAGCAGGTTGGCAGCGCTGTTGTCTTGCTTGGCTGTTTCTTCACTGCGAATTAAATCATGGGCCAGATTGAGGGCGGCCATAACTGCAATCCGCTCGAGCCCGATAATATGGGAACCGCGACGGATCTCTTCCATTTTTTCGTTGAGCAGCTGGGCCGAGTACTCGAGCGCTTCGCGCTCTTCTGGCTGACAATTAACTTGATACTCTTTATCCAGAATGCGAATTTTTAGAGAAATAGAGGCCATAATAATTATTCTGCACTCAATGTGCGCAAGCGGTTAATCATGGTTTCGATTTTTTGTCGCGCCATTTCATTTTTCTCGATTAGTTCACCGCGCTCACCCAGAAGTCCAGCTTCCCGCTCACGCAGGCTCTGATTTTCACGTTTGAGTTGTTGGCACAACTCAATCAGTCGATCTAGTTTTTCTTCAAACTTATCTGTATCAGTCATTGCGCAGTTGCTGTCTTTTGGGGTTCGGATGTGACGGCATAACTATAGGCATGTAACCCGGTCTGGTCAATTACAAGATTAGATGCAGTGCAGTAGCAAGGATGGTAGGATGCGGAATAATCCCAAGAGGTGATCCTGTGACCTTTGAACAACTCGAAGATCTTTTTTTTACGCTGCAAATTCAAGCCAACCCATCCGGATTTCACGGCTTTCTCTGTGGCCGTCTCAGCTGCGGTGCAGTGGATATGCAACAGCTGGTGGAGGCGTCAAGCCAGTGGTTGGCTATGGCTGAAGAGCAAGCCGAGGCGGCTGAAAATTCCCTCGAGGATTTTTATCAGGAGTCACTGAGTAATTTGGAAGATATCAGTTTTCTATTCCAGCCATTGCTGCCCGATGATGAGTTACCTCTGCCCGAGCGTTTGGTTGCAGTGGGTGACTGGTGTAGCAATTATATTTCTGGTCTCGGCGAGGGCATGGGCGCTGAGTTTGAAGTCTCGGTCGAGGGCAAAGAAGCGCTGGAGGACCTGGCAGCCATAGGACAGATTTCAACGGACTTTGAGTCCGATGATGATGGCGAGCGAGACTATGCCGAGTTGGTGGAATATATTCGTATTGCAGTACAGCTGGTATTTTCTGATCTGCATCCGGAGTTAGATACCCAGGCAGAACCCACTATTCATTAGCCCCTGACCTTAGGGAAACTGCTAGATGATTTCACAGAAACAGTATGCATCCAGACGGCGAGATCTGATGGCCATGATGCAGGGCAACAGCATTGCTGTGATTGCGGCTGCACCAGAAAAAATTCGCTCCAAAGATACCCATTACCCCTATAAACAGTCCACTAATCTAAGCTATCTCTCCGGATTTCCAGAGCCCCAGTCAGTGATGCTGCTTATTCCGGGCCGCTCACAGGGTGAGGTGGTGTTTTTCTGTCGCGACAAAGACCTATTGAGGGAGACCTGGGATGGGTATCGTCAGGGCCCCGCAGGTGCAGTACAGAATTTTGGTGCCGACGATGCTTTTCCCATCGATGATATCGACGATATTCTGCCTGGCATGCTCGAGGGTCGGGATCGTGTTTATTATGGAATTGGCAAGGACGCCGAGTTTGATAAGCATTTAATGGAATGGGTCAATGGCGTGCGCCATAAGCGCGGCAGTGACGCCATGCCGCCAGGGGAGTTTGTTGATCTCGATCATCTGGTCAATGAGATGCGGCTGATCAAAAGTGCAGCTGAGATTAAACTGATGCGCAAAGCCGGGGAGATTTCCGCCAGAGCCCATCGACGGGCTATGCAGATGAGCCGCCCGGGGCTGTTTGAGTATCAGTTACAGGCCGAGATTGAGCATGAGTTTATGCTGTCCGGCGCCACAGGGCCGGCCTACACCAGTATTGTTGGCGGTGGGAAAAACGGCTGTATTCTGCACTATATTGAGAATCGGGATAAATTGAGATCTGGCGATCTGGTGCTCATTGATGCGGGCTGTGAATATCAGGACTATGCAGCTGATATCAGCCGCACATTTCCCGTCAATGGCAAGTTCAGTCCCGAGCAGGCGGCCATCTACGATATTGTCCTGGCCTCCCAGGTGGCGGCCACTGAGTTAATTGCCCCCGGCCTTGAATATAATTTGGCCAATGATGCCACGGTGCGCGTAATTACTCAGGGCTTGGTGGATCTAAAGATTCTTCAGGGTGAAGTTGAAGATCTGATTGCCCGCGGCGCTCATCGCGACTTTTATATGCACAATGCCGGCCATTGGCTGGGAATGGATGTGCATGATGTGGGGGATTACAAGATAGATAATCACTGGCGTATCTATGAGCCTGGGATGGCATTAACGGTGGAGCCCGGTATTTATATTTCTCCGGACAATACCAATGTTGATGAAAAGTGGCGTGGTATTGCTGTGCGTATTGAGGACGATATGCTGGTGACTAAAACCGGCTGTGAAAATTTGACCTCGGAAGTGCCCAGTGCCCGGAATGAAATAGAACAGTTAATGGCGAGTTAAGTCGTCCGACACAAGAGAGAATAATGGCCAGAGCCCAATCTGAAACCGCTAGCAACTACGATATTATTATCGTCGGTGGCGGTATGGTGGGTATTAGTTTGGCGCTGCTTCTGGCACAGCAGCACGACTGGAAAATATTATTGGTCGAGGCTCAGGAAATCGGTAACCCTGTGGATGGGGCATACAGTCCGAGCTTTGATGCCCGGTCTACGGCACTGTCCTGGAGCAGCCGTGAAATTTATCAGTCCATGGGGTTGTGGTCACAGCTAGAGCCCCATGTCTCCAGTATTGCCCAGATCCATGTCAGTGATCGCGGCCATATGGGCCTGACCCGCATTGATGCTCAGGAAGCTGGTGTGGATGCTCTGGGCTATGTGGTTGAAAATCAGCGTCTTGGCGCGGCCCTGCTAGCGCAGTTACAACAGACGCAGATAGAACTGCGTGGCTCAACCACAGTTACAGGGGTTAAAACCCTGGCGTCTGGTATGCAGTTAAGTTTTGCTGATGGACAAACTGCCCATGCCGGTTTATTGGTGATTGCCGATGGCGCATGTTCCAGTACTGCAGAGAAGCTGGGCATTCACAGTGACAGTAGCGCCTATAACCAGTCGGGCATTATTGCCAATATCAGTCTTGCCCAGCCCCACAATGCTGTGGCCTATGAGCGGTTTACCGAACATGGCCCTCTGGCTCTGCTGCCGCTGACCAACTTTCAGGGCCGACCACGCAGCGCACTGGTCTGGACGCAGCCCCAGGATCAGGCCGAGGCCTTGATGGCTGCAGATAACGAGATATTTCTGGCCAGACTACAGGAACAGTTTGGCTATCGCCTGGGTCGCTTTGAAGCCGTGGGTGAGCGAGTCAGCTATCCACTGGCGTTAACCAGGTCCAGTGAGCAGGTGCGCCGCCATCTGGTGGTGATGGGCAATGCCGCTCACAGTCTGCACCCGGTGGCAGGGCAGGGGTTTAATCTGTCCCTGCGAGATGCGGCTACCCTAGCTAAGGTGTTGGCCGAGAGCCCAGGCGCTATTGGCGACCTTGTAACCCTGCAACATTACTACCAAAAACAATCTGCCGATCAGCGCAACACAGTACTGTTTAGCGATAGCCTGCCGAAGGTCTTTGGCCTGTCATCTTCACTGGCGGCTGCAGGGCGCAATTCAGGATTGTTGGCGATGGATTTAATTCCCACTCTGCGCAGTCGCTTTGCGCGCTTTGGCATGGGACTGGCAACATCGGAGGCGAGCAATGGTTAACCGATCTCAGGGTCATTACGATGCCATTATCGTTGGTGCCGGCATGGTGGGAGCGGCGGCTGCCTGTTTTTTGGCTAAGGCTAATCCCCAGTTATCCATAGCTCTGGTCGAGGCTCGAGTCGCGACGCCTTTTGATAAGAGCCAGTTTGATCCCCGCGTGGCGGCGATTACCGAGAAGTCGCGACAGCTGTTTGAGCGCGGTGGACTCTGGCAGTCTGTTGTGGAAAAGCGAGTGAGTCCTTACTTGCGCATGGATGTTTGGGATGCCGAGGGCACCGGCCGAATTGAGTTTGACTGCGAGGACATTCATCAGCCCAATCTGGGCCATATTGTCGAAAACTCGGCGCTGGTGGATAGTCTGCTGGCGGAGGTCGCTTGGCTTGCCAATATAGATTTCTACTGCCCGGTAAGCATCGCTGATTATCAGCTGGATAGCGACAATGTGATTGTCGAGCTGGAAGACGGGCGCCAACTGATGGCCAAATTGCTAATTGCCGCTGATGGGTCCAATTCAAATATCCGCCAGCATTTTCAGTTTGCCACCAGAGAATGGGACTATGGCCACAGCGCTATAATCACCACTATTACCACTGAGCGGCCCCATCAGCAGACAGCGCGACAGAGATTTATGTCCACAGGGCCTCTAGCATTTTTGCCCCTGATGAAGGCTGAGGATATGCATCATTGCTCCATTGTCTGGTCCCAAGAGACCGAGGTGGCAGAAGGGTTAATGGCCCTGGACGACAGGCAGTTCTGTGCTCAGCTATCTGTGGCCAGTGAGCAATGTTTGGGGCAGGTTGTAGGGGTTGAAGAGCGCTATTCAATTCCTCTGCGCCAGCGTCATGCCACCGATTATGTGGCTCATCGAGTGGCACTGGTCGGTGATGCTGCTCACAGTATTCATCCGTTGGCTGGTCAGGGTGTCAATCTGGGGTTTGCTGATATTGAAGTGTTGGTGGAAGAGATTTGCCGAGCTGTTGCCCGTGGTGTGGATATAGGTGGTATGGCGACATTGGGCCGATATCAACGCCGCCGCAAGCCAGAAAATTTGGCCACCATGGCGGCGATGGAGGGCTTTAAAAGACTGTTTGCCGCTGACCAGTTACCATTGAGGATGCTGCGCAATCTGGGTATGACACAGTTGAACCAGCGCAGTCTGGCCAAGAATGAAATTATTAAACGGGCTATGGGAATCTAGCCTGCAAGGCTAAAAAGAATTATTGCTCATTATCCTCTGCAAGGCGTTCCTGACGCTTTTGTTCTTCCATCAGCACTGCTTTAATTTCTTCCAGTACCCCATCGACATCTGAGGCCTCCTCCGATTCAGCAAAATTACCAGATAGCTCAATGCCTGGTTTCAATGCGCCATCTTCATAAAGGGCCCAGATTTCTTTGCCATATTGGGAGTTCAATAACTCTGGTGCAAACTGCCCATAATAATGGGCCATATTGTCCACATCCCGGTACAGCATAGATTCAGCATGATTGTTGGCCGATGCATCTACTGCTTGGGGAAGATCGATAATCACTGGCCCATAATCATCAACCAGAACATTGAATTCGGAGAGGTCGCCGTGAACAATACCGGCACAGAGCATCAGCACCACATAGTCCATCATCAGGGCATGGTCCTCCAACGCCTGCTCGGCACTCATGGCCACATCTCCAAGTCTCGGCGCTACATCGCCACTGTCATCAGTGACCAGTTCCATCAGTAGCACACCATCAAAACAGCCGTAGGGCTTCGGGACCCTAACCCCGGCATTGGCCAGCAGATAGAGTGCATCCACCTCGGCGTTTTGCCAGGTTTCCTCCTGCTGTTTGCGACCGTATTTGGAGTTTTTTTCCATGGCCCGGGCCCGGCGGCTATTGCGTACTTTGCGGCCCTCTTGGTACTGGGTGGCTTTTTTAAAACTGCGTTTTGCGGCCTCTTTATAGACTTTGGCGCAGCGTATCTCTGAGCCACAGCGCACTGTGTAGACTGTGGCTTCTTTGCCACTCATCAATTGGCCAATCACCCCATCGATTAAGCCGTCCTCAATCAGAGGCTGCAACCGCTTTGGGGTTTTCATTGGCTCAGAGCCACTAGCTTAAAGGAGCCGTTGTTGGCCAGCACATCTACCTGTGCAAAGTGCGATTTGGCTTTGTGTTCAAGGGGAATAAACGTATTGACCACAAACAGAGCCTGCCCGGCGATGGCTAGCAGTCGCGCGCTGGCTTGGAGAAATCTCACACCAAGATCGTTATCCATGGCAAAGCCCTGATGGAATGGTGGATTACACAGAATGGTATCGAAGCGCTGCTCCAGTTGATCACCGACATTGGCGGCAATCACCTGATACTCGACATTGAGCAGTCGAAGAAAATTATTTTCAGCGGCCATTAGCGCAGCGGCATTGTTATCAGTGCCGCTGATATGGGAGAACCCGTACTGACTTGCTTCGCAGGAAAGGTAACCATAGCCACAGCCGAGATCCAGCAATGACGTTGGCGCTGTCTGGTAACGGGCCAAAAACTGGGGCAAGTAACCAATCAGAAAGGCACTGCCACGATCAATTTTATCCCAACCAAAAATACCCGGTTTGCTGAGATATTCGGCTTCGCTGTGATGCCGGGCTTTGATCGGCCGAATCTGAGTATAGTCTTTGTCGTCCAGCGGGCTGGACTCTGTATAGTGTAATTTGACTGAGGCGAGGTAGCAGATCCCATGCTTTGCCGCGTTGGTGCTGTCACCAAAGCGCTTGCAGGCTTGCTTGGTATAGGTTTTTACACCATCGTTTTTCTCGCCACTGAGCCATAGTTCAGCGCGAGGTTTTAACAGTTGCGCTGCCTGATTGATCACATAATGGCTGTTGGCGCGCTCTTTGGATACGCGAAAAAGCACGGCGTCAAAGCTGTGTTGGGCATGGGCAGAAAAATCAAAATCACTAAACTGGCTGTCGATGCCGGCGGCCTCTGCCCCCGCAGCTATATCAAAGCGATTGCTGACCACAACAAGTTGGCCATTGGCGCTGTTTTTGATCCCGGACCAATGAACCTGAGACCAGTTCTCGTCAGCGACCAGCAGAATATTCCCGGCGAGATCAGGTAGTTTCTGCAGCAGCAAATCGACGCTTTTATCTAGGCCTGAAGAATCACTCATAAAATTGAGGCGACTTCGAGATCGGTTAAGGGGCGATAGTCACCGGGCTCAAGTTTTGCATCCAAAATAATATCCCCAACCTGAAAACGGTGCAGGCTGACCACATGGTTTCCCAGCGAAGCAAACATGCGTTTGACCTGATGGTATTTACCTTCGGCAATGCGCAGGGTGAGATGATAATCATCAATCTGCTCCATGCTGGCGGGCAGGCAGCGGTGTTTTTCCCCATCGAGTAAAACACCTGCGCTAAGTTTCTCTTGATAGTTCGACTCAATAGGTTCTGCTAGACCGACGGCATAAATTTTGGCGCAGTCCGAGCGGGGAGAAGTCAGCCGGTGATTCCATTTTCCATCATCGGTAATTAGCAAAAGACCAGTGGTATCTATATCCAGGCGCCCAGCAATCTGCAGTTCATCACTGCGGTGTTCATACATCAGGCCTATTGCGGTGGGATTATTGTGGTCTTTAGTCACAGAGACGACGCCAGCTGGTTTATTCATCATAAAGTAGCGGCTCTGGGCCCGATTGATTGCCGAACCTTCAATAGCCACTGTTTCATCAGCAGCAATTTTCCGGGCGGGATTGCTGGCAATAACATCGTCAATAGTGACAACTGCATTCTTGATCAGGCGCTTGGCGTCAGTCCGCGATAAATCCGTGGCATTGCTGATATATTTATCCAGGCGCAAGGTTATCTGTTGTCCGAACTGGCTAACAACTGTGCAGCTTCTTTGGCAAAGTAAGTCAGAATGCCATCGGCGCCAGCCCGTTTAAAAGCCAGTAGGGATTCCAAAATAACCTGCTGGCGGTTGAGCCAACCATTGTCGAAGGCGGCGCAGTGCATAGCGTATTCACCACTGACCTGATAAACAAAGGTGGGTGCTTTTAGTTCTTCTTTCACTCGGCGCACCACATCCAGATAGGGCATGCCCGGTTTGATCATAATCATATCCGCGCCTTCATCCAGATCGAGGGAACACTCATGCAGTGCCTCATCGGAATTGGCTGGATCCATCTGATAGGTCTTTTTATCACCGCCTTTTATATTGCCGGCTGAGCCCACGGCGTCTCTGAACGGCCCATAGTAGCTGGAGGCATATTTGGCAGAGTAGGCCATAATTTGTGTGTTAACGAAGCCCTCATCTTCAAACTCTTTGCGGATATCACCAATGCGGCCATCCATCATATCTGAAGGCGCAACAATATCAGCACCGGCTGCGGCATGGGACAGCGCCTGTTTTATCAGAATTTCGTTAGTCATATCGTTGAGAACATGGCCAGTTTGTTCATCAATAATGCCGTCTTGGCCGTGGCTGGTAAATGGATCCAAAGCCACATCCGTTATCACCCCCAGTTCTGGAACCGCCTGCTTAATCGCCCGCACTGCCCGCTGGGCCAAGCCCTCAGGGTTGTAGGCTTCTTCTGCCAACAGTGATTTCCTGTCCTGAGCAACCACCGGGAAGAGAGCAATGGCTGGAATGCCCAGTGCTGCAATTTCTTTGGCCTCGGCGACCAGTAAATCAATCGACAGCCGATTGACGCCGGGCATCGAGGCGACGGCTTCAGATTGCTGGGTTCCTTCAATAACAAAGGCGGGCGAGATGAGGTCCCTAGCGGACAGGCTTGTCTCACTGGTGAGGCGGCGCGAAAAGTCATGGGCGCGACCACGGCGCATGCGAGTGTATGGATAGGGGCCGCGATTACTTTTGAAACTCATGCTATCTCCCAGCGAGCAGTATTAAATCAGGATTTGATTGGCCGAGATTATAATACGAAAACATTGGCTGTAGTCTTATATCCTTGCAAAGACTCTCTCCGCAGCATTGAGAGTATCTTCAATATCCTGATCCGTATGTGCCGCCGACATAAAACCTGCCTCATAGGAGGCTGGTGCGAGATAGACACCTTCTTCAAGCATGCCGTGGAAAAATTTGGCAAAACGTTCAGTGTCGCACTGCATAACCTGATCATAGTTAATGATTTTTTCTTCAGTGGAAAAGAAAACTCCCCACATGGTACCCACATGGTTGCTGGTCATTGGTATGCCGGCGGCCGTTGCTCGCTCAACCAACCCTTTGACCAATCTGTCTGTGCGCTCAATTACCGGCTCCAGAAAACCAGATTGTGAGATCAGCTCGAGAGTTGCCAGGCCTGCCGCCATGGCGACGGGGTTGCCAGATAGGGTGCCGGCCTGATAGACAGGGCCCAGTGGTGCAATCTGCTGCATGATTTCGTGCTTGCCACCAAATGCGCCAACTGGCATGCCGCCGCCAATTACTTTGCCCAGACAGATAAGGTCAGCATCAATACCATAATGGCCAATAGCGCCCTGTTGGCTAATACGGAATCCGGTCATCACTTCATCAATAATCAGTAGGGCACCGCTGGCGGTGCAGCACTCGCGCAAGGCTTCGAGAAACCCGGGAATAGGTGGCACGCAGTTCATATTGCCAACCACGGGCTCAACAATAATACAGGCAACCTGATCGCCGATTTCGGCAAAGGCCTGCTTGACCTGCTCGATATTATTGTAGGAAAGGGTCACCGTGTGATCAGCAAGGCAGTCGGGGACGCCAGGGGAGCTTGGCACACCCAGAGTTAATGCCCCGGAACCTGCTTTCACCAGCAGGGAGTCGGAATGGCCGTGATAGCAGCCTTCAAATTTAATAATTTTATCTCGGCCTGTATAGCCGCGGGCAAGACGGATCGCGCTCATGGTAGCTTCGGTACCCGAGTTGACCATGCGAATCATTTCCATACCGGGCACAATCGAACAAATTTTGTCCGCCAGTTTGATCTCTAATTCCGTGGGGGTTCCAAAGGTCATGGCTTTTTCCAGCTGAGTACGAATTGCTGACAGCACCTCTTCATGGCCATGGCCCAGCAGCATGGGTCCCCAGGACAGTACATAATCGATATAGCGTTTGCCATCTGCATCGAACATATAGGCGCCGCTGGCGCGATCAAAAAATACAGGGGTGCCGCCCACGGCGCGAAAGGCGCGGACCGGGGAATTAACGCCACCGGGAATGTGCTGCTTGGCAGCCTCGAAAAGCTGTTGCGAACGGGGGTTTTTAGTTGCTGCTGTATCGGACATTAAAAGTTTCCTGACAAGTAAACGAATATTGCTGAATTGGTGATTTGTATTATCCTTAATTAACAGAGCGGAAGCTATTTAAGCTAACAAGTAATAAGGATGTATGGAGCCATTATGGATATTCAGCAGGTTTTGCAGTTTTGGTTTGGTCTGACAGTTGGGCCTGAGACCCCCTCTATTCAGGCTGGGCTCTGGTGGAGCAAACAGCCGGAAATAGATCTGCAGATACGGCAAAAATTTGCAGATGGATTGCAGGCGCTGGTTCGCGGTGAACACAGTGATTGGCTGCAAACAGCGAGTGGCAGACTGGCTGCTATTATTGTGCTCGATCAATTCTCAAGAAATATCTATCGCGATACGCCCCAGTCATTTGCTCAGGATAGCCAGGCGCTGGCCTGGTGTCTGGAAGGTATTGATAAACAGCAGGACTTGCAGCTTGAACCGGTCGAGCGGGTATTTTTCTATCTGCCCCTGGAACATGCGGAGGATATAGAGATGCAAGATCTGTCATGTCGCAAGTTTTCTGACTTGCTGGACGATAATATTAATTATCAGATGACCCCCAGTGATGGTACCTACGAGGGATTCTATCGTTTTGCCGAGCGCCATCGCGACGTAATTCAAAAGTTTGGCCGCTTTCCCCATCGCAATAAAATCCTTGGGCGGACCAGTAGCGAGCAGGAACAGGAATATCTCAATACGCCAGGTAGTGGGTTTTAAGGGGTAGGTCAGCCAGATTAGAAAGGCTGCACTACCACCAGAATAACAATGGCCACCAGAAACAGTACTGGCACTTCATTAAATACGCGAAAATAGACATGGGATTTCTCGCTGCGATCCTCAGCTAGCTGCTTCATATGCCCGAGGCACATATGATGATAGCCAATTAACAGCACCACTAAAAAGGCTTTTAGGTGAAACCAGGTCTGATGCAGATAGGCCTCTGGTGCCATGGCCACCAGCCAACCTCCCAGTACCACAGTGGCAATCATTGAGGGGTTGGCAATACCTCGATACAGTTTACGCTCCATTATTTTAAAGCGCTCAATGCTCGGGCTGTCATCTGACATCGCGTGGTAGACAAATAGTCGCGGCAGATAAAACAGCGCAGCAAACCAGCAGATAACCGCAATAATATGAAAAGCTAGTACCCATTTATACATCAGCGGCCCCATTAAGCTGTTTGTAGTAATAATTCAGACTGTATTGGAATATCTGGATCAATGTTTTTCGGGTATTATAGGCGGCCGAAACGATTCTGGATATTCAAAAGCGAGGCTATGGTGGTTAAAGTTGGTATTGTCGGAGGAACAGGCTATACAGGGGCAGAGTTACTGCGCTTGCTGGCTGCACACCCCAATGCTGATGTGGTGGCTATAACCTCACGCGCAGAAAAAGGCGTGGCGGTCGCCAAGCTGTACCCGAATCTCAGAGGCGTTGTTGATCTGGATTTTGTTGAGCCCGATATTGATATGCTGGCCAGCTGCGATCTGGTGTTTTTTGCCACACCCCATGGTGTAGCCCAGAGGACAGTGCCTGCCATTATGGCAACGGGCACCAAAGTTATTGATCTTTCTGCCGATTTTAGAATTAGAGATATTGCTGTTTGGGAGCAATGGTATGACCAGGTTCATGCCGCTCCTGAGTTGGTGGAAAAAGCCGTGTACGGCTTGCCAGAATATAACCGCAGCGCTATAGCGGATGCAGACCTGGTGGCCTGCCCCGGCTGTTATCCCACAGCGGTGCAACTGGGCTTTATGCCATTGCTGCAAGCGGACTGTGTAGATACCAGTGACCTGATTGCCAACTCCGCATCTGGTGTCAGTGGCGCGGGCAGACAGGCGAGTGTTGCCAATTTGCTACCTGAAGTCAGTGATAGTTTTAAGGCTTATGCCGCATCGGGACACAGGCATCAGCCAGAGCTTGAGCAGGGATTAACAGATATGGCCGGCAAGTCGGTGGATCTGACCTTTGTCCCCCATCTGTTGCCAATCAATCGCGGCATTCATACCACGCTGTATGCCAATTTGACCGACCCCTCGGTGGATGTGCAGGCTCTGTTTGAGCAGGCTTATGCCAGCGAGCCCTTTGTCGATGTGTTGCCTGCGGGCAGTCATCCGGAAACCAGGTCTGTGCGCGGCTCCAATTATTGCCGCATTGCATTACATCGTCCCGGTAATGGCTGTAAGGTTGTGGTGCTGGTGGTCGAAGATAATTTAACCAAAGGTGCATCAGGTCAGGCTATTCAATGTATGAACCTGATGTTTGATCTACCTGAGAATGCGGGATTGACTGCCCCCGGGATGGTGCCCTGATGATTGAGCGTAAGCCTATAGTGGTTAACTACAGGCCCAGCCATCTGTACTGGCTGCTGGCGCTGATTGCTGCTTTTGTTCTGGCAATTTTGTTTTTGGGCAAGTTGTGGGGAACCATGGTGTCCGATTGGGAGCTGGCTGAGAAAGCCGAGCTGGAGGTAAGGACCGCTGAGTTGGAGGCCCAGCTGGTGGATCGAACCACGGAGTTAAGCAGGATAAAACTCAGTTCCGAAGTTGATGCCGCGGCCCTTGAGAATAGTCGGCAGGAAATGATTGGCCTGCAGCGGCAGATTTACCAGCGTGATCAGGAGCTGAAATTATATCGAGAGTTGCTGCAGGACAATGATCAGCCCAATGGCCTTTCAGTGAGCGATTTAAATCTGGAGGCTATGGATGATGGCCGCATCAGGTATCGTTGGGTGGCCAGGCAGAAGACCGTGAAGATGCAGACTCTGAGCGTCTATGCCGATGTCTGGGTTATCGGGATGCAGGGGGAAAAGGAATTAAGTCTGCCACTAAATGAATTAGATACAGAGGTGAGTCGATTGCCATTAAAGTTGGAATTTAAATATTTTTCCATCAATCAGGGCATTTTGCAGTTACCTGAGGGTTTTGAGCCTGATAAAGTACGGATTACATTGAGATACACTTGGATGGACAAGGCTCAGTCAGATCAAAAATTTGATTGGGAAATTGAGGAATAAGAATGTTTGGCTTTAAAAATAACGACAATGCTAAATCTGGCCCGTTTTCTTTGGGATCTACAACGTTGATTGCCGAGGGCACCGAGTTAGAAGGTGACCTGCACTTTAAAGGAAACCTGGAAGTTGAGGGCAGTATTGTTGGCAATATTCTTTCCGAAGACGAAAATGCCCGGGTTCGAGTGTTGCAGGGAGGTTCTGTGCATGGCGAGGTCTGGGTTGGCACTGTGATTATTAATGGTAATGTCAAAGGCGATATTTACGCCAGCAAGCAGGCCAAGTTAGCTGCTAAAGCTGTGGTTGAGGGTAATATTCATTACAATCTCATAGAGATTGAAAAAGGTGCCGAAGTTGTCGGTAGCTTTATTCATGAGCAGCCCCAGACTAATGTGACCGCATTCCCTAAAGAAGGGCGTGGCGACGAAACTGCCGAGACAGCAAAGAAAGCTGACAAGCAGTCGGTTTAGATAATTTGAGCTGGGCAGAACACTGCTCGGAGGACATGGAGTAAATATGTCAGGTATTCAAACATTCACACCCACAGTGCTGGACGTCACCGAACGCGCTGTCGCCAAGGTGCATAGCCTGAAAACCGAAGAGGGCAATGACGAGCTTAAGTTGCGCGTCTATGTAACCGGTGGCGGTTGCTCGGGCTTTCAGTATGGGTTTTCGTTTGAAGACATAATGGCTGAAGATGATACGCCAGTATCCAAAGATGGCGTGACAGTGTTAATTGATTCATTGAGCTATCAATATTTGGCCGGCTCAACGGTAGACTATGAAGAGGGTTTAATGGGATCCAGATTCATTATTACCAATCCCAATGCCTCCACAACCTGCGGTTGTGGAGCCTCTTTCTCAATTTAATAGCAAGGATGCACGATTATGAGTAAAGCAAACGCGATACTGTTTATGCTTTTTTGTATAATCGCTCCTGGCGCCTGCCTTCAGGCTCAGGAGTTGGCGATAGCAGATCAACCCTTAGAAATTAATTATTCCGGGTTTGTTGCAAGGGTTGATCTCGAAAAGGCAGACGACCTGCTCAGCGCCCTGCGGCGGGCTGAAGCCTATTATCAGGCAGAGGGTATGAACCTCGATCATCCCCCGGTGGCATTTGTGGTATATGGCCCGCCAGTTGCGATGTTCTTCAAGAAAAATTATCAGCAGTATTCCGAAGTGGTCGATCTGGCCGCCAAGTTGACTGCCCTTAAAGTGATTGATGTAAAAGTCTGCAAGTACAGCTTCGTCAAAGAGGGTTTGGACAATAAAAACTTATTGCCCTTTGTCAGTACTGTGCCATTTGGGCCGGATGAGGTTGTGCGGTTGATCGAGCAGGCGAAGTACAGGTACTTTTAGTAGGTCAGCATATTAGCTATTCAGGGTGGATAGATTCCGCCAAGAATGGCTCTCTTGCGCGCCCCAGTTACTGTCGGCAGATTACCATGTTTGCCTTCAATGCGCTGCCTGGCTAGCCATGCAAAGGCGCAGGCCTCCACCCAGCAAGGCTCCAGGCCAAGAGTCATAGTTGTTGCTAGCCTGGCATGGGGCAGGGCTTTGGCCAGAGCATTCATCAATGCGGCATTAAAAGCGCCGCCGCCACAGATATAGACCTGATCTATCTCTATCTCCAGAGCATTGATCTGATCCGCAATGGTTTCTGCTGTCAGCTGAACCAGAGTCGCTTGCACATCCTGTGCCTCAACCTGCTTGAAGGTCTGCAACTGTTGATCAAGCCATTGCTGGTTGAACATTTCGCGCCCAGTGCTTTTGGGCGCTGGTTGGGCGAAAAAATCATGGCACTTTAGTTGTGTTAATAGCTGGCTATCAGCTGTGCCTCCAGCGCCCCAGTCACCATTGCTGTCGTAGGGGCTGTTCAGGTGAATCTGAGACCAGCTGTCTAGCAGCATATTGCCCGGCCCAGTGTCATAGCCAATACAGTTTTGATCTGAATTGGAGTCACTGGCTGGCAGTATGGTGATATTAGCTATGCCGCCTATATTAACAATGGCACGATTGTAGGCCGGGTCGCTGAAAAGCTGCTGATGAAATGCCGGTACCAATGGTGCCCCATGTCCCCCGACGGCCATATCTGCTCGCCGAAAGTCCGCCACCACATGGCAGCCAGTGCGCGCTGCAATAATATTAGGGTCAGCAATTTGTAGACTAAAAGCAATGCTGCCATCAGCTGGTGGTGCATGGCGAACAGTCTGGCCATGGCTGCCAATCGCGGCAATGTCTGCTTTACTAAGGCTGAGTTCTGCCATTAGTGCCAGTGCGGCAGTGGCAAATAATTGACCCAACTGATGGTCGGTTTCGGCATAGAGTTTTACCGAGTCTGTTCCGGGCTGGCACAGATTGAGAATAGCCTGCTTAACTGGCTTGGGAATATTCTGGACATAACTGCCTAGAAGTTTGAATTCCCCTTCATCAAAATAGACGGCAGCAGCATCTATGCTGTCAATGCTGGTGCCAGACATAAGACCAATATATATGTTGTTGTTCATAGGCGGGTCAGCTAGTTGGCACTGGAGTCGCTGTTATGCATTAACGCCAGCTGGATGGTTTGCTGATGCTCTGCAAGTTTCGCCAGCACAGGTGCTGTGGCCTGTTCAAAGGACGACTTCTCCCCCTTGGCGATCGGGCGAGCCTGGGGCAGTTTTACAGTGCGTGGATTGCGGTGTACGCCATTGACCAAAAACTCATAATGTAAGTGGGGCCCTGTGGCATAACCGGTGGAACCGACTGTACCAACAAGTTGTCGTTGGCGCACAGTCTGTCCTTTGCGAACCTTCCTGCGATTCAGGTGCAGGTATTTGGTGGTGTAGGTTTGCCCATGTTGCACAAACACATAGTTGCCATTGGCTTTGCTGTAGCCTGAGGCAATAACTTTCCCGTCGCCGGCAGCATAGACCGGGGTGCCCCGGGGCGCTGCGTAGTCCACGCCGCGATGGGCTTTGATTTTTTTGTGGATCGGATGTTTGCGCCTCAGGTTAAAGCCGGAGCTAATACGAAAGATATCCAAGGGTGTGCGCAGGAAAGCTTTGCGCATACTCAGGCCCTGTGGGGTGTAGTAGTTGCTCAGGCCTTTGCTGTTTGTGTAGCGCACGGCTTCATAGGTTTTACCGCGATTGGTAAATGAGGCTGCAACTATATTGCCTGGAGACAGTTTTTCCCCTTCGAGATACCTATCTTCAAACAATAGTGAAAAGGAATCTCCCTGGCGAATATCAAAAACAAAGTCCACATCCCAGCCAAAGATATTAGCCAGCTCCATGATCAGTTTGTCCGGCAACTCTGCTTTGGCTGCAGATAAATACAGGGAATCTTCGATAATGCCTTCCCTGTAGCTAAGCATAATCTCTGGCTGGCTAACAACATGCTCGACGTTATAACTGTCTTGATGCTTTTTAAACTCATAGCGTTCCAGGGCACTCTTTATATAGTGTAGCTCACTGAGCTGACCCTGAGCGTCAATACCGAACCGGAGGCTCTCCCCTGGATACAGTTTACGCAGGGACTTGCCTGCTTTCAGGGAGGAAATGTTATAGACATCTCTGGGGCTGAGTTTGGTGCGCTGGAACAATGTAGAGAGATTGTCGCCGCTGGTGACTTTCTGCTCTTTCCATGTCAGCTCAAAATCGGCGGGGACAGTGGCAACAGGTTCTGGTGCTGAGCTATCAATTTGGATGTCGATAGGCTCATAAATTTGACGCTTTGCCTGAGTGCTATCGTAGGGATAGATAGCCAGTGCCAGCAGGCAGCCGGATAAAGCTGATGCCAGAATCAGATGGCGGCGGGGAAACTCCCGTGCTATTAGCAGCAAAAAATTGCTTACTTTTTGCAATTTACCCATGGCTAAAACAACGTACCATCATAGAATTTGGGCAATTTTAGCCTGCTTTATTAATAAGTTACAACAAGTTACGGCGGTAACCTCGTCCTTTTTGATCAGTAGTTCATATAACAGATTGAAACTTGAAGGTTCCTTTGGGCACAAGATATCATAAAATCTTGTATTTGGCGTCCCAATCTGTAGAGTTGGAGACCTTTGGATTCAGGCAGTGAAACGACTAAAAATGAAACAGACTGGCAGCTCTTTGATAGAACAATTACGCAATCGTGGCCTTGTCGCCCAAATCTCTGGAGACGCCGAGCTTGAGGAACATCTCAATGAGCCCCGCGTAGTGTATTGTGGTTTCGACCCCACTGCAGACAGCCTGCATCTCGGTCATCTGGTGCCTCTGCTTGTATTAAAGCGTCTGCAACAGGCTGGGCATACACCTATTGCGCTGGTTGGCGGTGCGACGGGCATGATTGGCGATCCCAGCTTTAAGGCTGATGAGAGAAAGCTCAATACTCCAGAGGTGATTGCTGGTTGGGTCGACAAGATCAAAAGGCAGGTAAGTCAGTTTGTTGATTTTGACTGCGGCGACAATGGGGCGGTGGTGGCTAACAACCTAGATTGGACTGCGGATATGAGCGCGCTGGATTTCTTGCGTGATGTTGGCAAGCACTTCTCAGTTAACGCAATGATCAATAAAGAGTCGGTAAAACAGCGGATTGATCGCGAGGGCTCTGGCATCTCATTTACTGAATTCTCCTACTCTCTACTACAGGGTTTGGATTTTGCCGAGCTCAACCGCCGTTATAGTTGCACCATACAGGTGGGTGGCAGTGACCAATGGGGTAATATTGTTGGTGGTATTGATTTGGCTCGCCGCCAGAATCAGGCCCAGTGTTTTGCTTTAACAGTCCCACTTATAACCAAGGCGGACGGGACAAAGTTTGGCAAGACTGAAGCTGGAGCCGTCTGGCTGGATCCGCAAAAAACCTCTCCCTATAGCTTCTATCAGTTTTGGCTCAATGTGGCCGATGCCGATGTATATAAGTTTCTACGTTACTTTACCTTTGTCCCTCTGGCGGAAATTGAGGCAATCGAAGCTGCGGATGCCGCTGCTGAAGGTCGCCCCCAGGCTCAGTCGATACTGGCTCGTGAGGCAACAGCATTGGTTCATGGTGAGCAGGGCCTAAATGCTGCGTTGCGCATTACCCAGGCGATGTTCAGTGGTGAGTTAAATGATTTGTCCGAGCAGGATCTCGAGCAGCTTTGCCAGGATGGTCTTCCGTCGTCTAAGTTGTCTGAGCATGATCTGACAGACAAGCCATTAACATTGCTGTTAACCGAATGCGGTATGGTAAAAGCTGGGCGTGAAGTAAAAGATGCGCTCGGCAGGGATTCGGTATTTATTAACGCTGTTTCCAAAGGGGCGGCAGACAATATGAATAACGCGGAAAATTTTGCTGAGAGCAAGGCTTTATATGGCCGCTTTTTTCTGGTGCGCCTGGGCAAGAAAAAATACCATTTATTCGAGCGCTCCTAAACCGTCAATCTGCCCCTGAAATAACCCCTGTTTTGGTCACTTTTTGGCCAGTGTAAAAATAATCTTAAATTCTTGTTGACAGTCTACCGCCTGTCTGTAGAATGCGCGCTCCCAACCGGGTGAGCCGCTTTAAAAAAGCAGGCAAAAGCTAGTAAAAATAAGACTTTATATTTATTTCTTAATAGCGGTTGACAAGTAGATTCGCGACGCTAGAATGCGCGCTCCCAACAGCAATGTTGAGACACGAAATAAGCGTCAGGAACAGAGAGTGAAAATTAAGTTAAATAATTCACTTTCGACTGTTGACAAAGGGTCGGCTTTCTATAGAATACGCCCCCCGCTCAGATGAGCGAATCGTTCTTTAAAAATATAATCAAGCAATGCGTGTGGGCACTTGCTAATTGATATTGGATACATATATATCATAAGCAAGTGACTCATCGATTCATTTATGAATGTGATAAGTTCAAACTTATGAAACTGAGATTTTGAATGGTAAAGCAAGTTTTGCGTAACCATTCCCTCTCCTTAATTGGTGAGGTTAAACGATTAAACTGAAGAGTTTGATCATGGCTCAGATTGAACGCTGGCGGCAGGCCTAACACATGCAAGTCGAGCGCGAAAGCACTTCGGTGTGAGTAGAGCGGCGGACGGGTGAGTAATGCTTGGGAATCTGCCCAGTAGTGGGGGATAACGTGTGGAAACGCACGCTAATACCGCATACGTCCTACGGGAGAAAGCAGGGGATCTT
>Ga0206129_10000187_pt1 | contig 106416 bp, 94 predicted proteins | sample Helgoland_Spring_8_FD_148616 | JGI IMG/M metagenome (GOLD analysis project Ga0206129, IMG submission 148616) | Pelagic subsurface seawater microbial communities from Kabeltonne, Helgoland, North Sea - Helgoland_Spring_Bloom_20160502_2 | ecosystem: Environmental > Aquatic > Marine > Epipelagic ... | reverse complement strand
CCCTCTCTTATGATCCGGTTCTTGTAGGAAATTTAGAAAATTATGATAAAAATAAGACTAAATTTTTAGAAAATTATGCAGCTGGCAAAAAGGACAAAAAGGGAAAGGTTAAAATGTAAATTAAAGTTATTTTAGAAAGCTTATATATAATCAAAAAAATATTGATTATATATTAGTATGAACAAAGACAAATTTGTAAATGGAAAAAAAATACTACCATATATTTTAAAAGAATTATATAATACCGATACAATCGCTCCTGATAAAGAATTCGAATTACTGAAAAACCTCAAATTTATTACAGACAAGCATGAAAAATTAAAGCGCTATGAAGACTATGGTGCTGCTAATAAAAAGGTTAGCGTTTTAAATCACGCACTCGCAGCAGAAGTCGCCGCTGGGTTTTATAAAAAAAGAAAAGGACAAAATAAAAAAGGGACACTTAATAAGAAACCATTAACATATAACGAAGGAAAGGACTCCTTTGAAAATAATATAATAAATTTTAAAATTACTGAGGACGCTAATTATGTAAAGACAATTTATTATCAAATAATAGAAAGACTTTGTATAAATGCTCAAATATTCTATCATTTAATAAATATTTTATCAACTTTTTTAGAATTAGTCTCTACCAACTGGAAAACAAATAAAACCGTTGAACAAGAAAAGTTAAATAATATAAAAGAGAATTATGACGACTTAGACGAATTAATGCAGGCATATTTTATAGACTTAAAAAACGACGAACCTACCCCTCTTTCACGTATATTTACGTTAGCAAACAGCGCGAACTTTTATTTTTATAAAAAATATTGTCACCAAAAAGATATTAAATTAGAGGACGGTCTAAAAGTAGATTATACACCTATAGGAAATATACCTTTTACATATAACGAATATATTTATAATCCTTACACCGACAGGTTCGCTAATTCGGTAAATGATATTTATAGAATAAAATATGATAGTGCTATTAACGTTAGCGATATAGACAAAAATTTTAACAGTATTATAGCACAACCTCTGCGTTTTAGAAAAATAAACGGAAGCGGGTCGACCATATTAGAAGTTTTTAATTCACAAGAATTATCAACGAACTCTGGAATTAAAGATTCAAATGAACCACATGATGTTATTAAAAATAAAGGCTATTTAAAAAATGTTAATATTACCTCTTCTGCTCAATTTGAACCGGATATTTATTTACCAAATTTTACAAACTATAAAATTCCTTATTCTACTGGACTAATAAAAAATTTAAAAAATATTACATTAAAATATAATACTGATATAATAAAGTATTCCTCTATTTCAGAGCCTCTTCCTTTAGATGAGCAGATTACTCAAACCGAAAAATTGATAAAAATGTATTCAATGGGTGCTATTAAAAGATGTATTCGAATAAATAATATTTCCTTCGACCAGAGTGAACAGGACCCGATTAGATGTACATATATTAAAATAATTGAAGTTCTTATGGGCGAAAAAGTGAGTAGTCTTCCAAAACCAATACTTATAGAAAAAAATTCGAATATTGAAGATTATCAGGAGATATTTGGAAAAATTAAAATTTTATTAAATAAATTTATATCAAGTGACGATGAGGAGGGGGAAGTCATTCAAAGAAACCCCTTTATAGAGTATACTTATATTAAAAAACGTAATAAATTAATTCATTCAACCTCTGAATATAATATATTTCGCCCCGCTACTTCTTTAACTCCATGCCCGACCCCGATCGCCCCTTCGCCACCACCAGCACCAACAGCATCAGCAGCGCCACCAGCATCAACAGTATCAGCAGCGCCACCAGCACCAGCAGCAACAAAAGTAGAACCACCTTATCAGCCCCAAGAACCAGCGGCAATAGATGCAGCACCGACAAACGTATTAATGGAAGAAAAATCACTAGATTTAAAACCTGTTCCTTATTGGAAAGATAATAAATTATATTTAATAACCATTAAAAATTTTTATAATGGAATGAGGGAGAAAGAATCAATAATGGAAATTTGGGATGACATGGACGAACAGCGATCCACGTCTGGGGTTGACGACATATTAACCCCAGTAAAACTTCAACAAGTTTGGACTAATCTTTTGTCTCTTTCAAAAAAAATGCCGGCGGATATACTTGATGTCCTTGAAAATCCAGATAATAAACCTTGGCCCACGCACAACGCAAGTCATGTGGTGAAGATCAGCCTGCACGGAGAACAAACGTCTGGTCATTTATCCCTCGATAATCAATCTAAAATCATCACCCTACTCGGTCCTGAATTTAAAGGAATTGTCAATAATCTGAAAATTCAATTTATAGAGGAGTCCGATGTGGCTTTGAAGGAGGGAGACACCGATTCGACTTGGATAACATTAGCTATTCAGTATTTATATTTAAATAGAACGGTTCAATCTGGTGGAACCGTGCTCCAATCTACAACAAAATTAAAAAGGGATTATAATTTTATAATAGATCCTAAAACAAAGAAAAGTATTAAGTCAAACTCAAAACGAGGCGAAGCCATAATAATGGGTTATATGAGAAATTCTGATTCACTCTTCTTTTAGTAATTCTTTTTTATCAATTAAATATTTATCGAACTGTTTTTTAGACCATATCACTCCCATTACATATATACTAATATATGGTATATAGTAAAAATACGAAAGGGTCTCTAATGCCTTAAAAAATATTACTCCCAGTACTGGAATTCTAAAAAATCCATACCAACATAATTGTATCTTTTTCCAATAGTGTAACCGTTTTTTATCTTCAATATCTTCTAAATTTAATGTTTTAGTTAAATGATAAACGGTTATTATACTTAAATTAGATAATTCCCCTACTATTAGAGCCGCATATACATGACCAGAAGTAAGACTATTACTTGTTGCGTGATTTAATAAAATCATAGAAATAAAATGGTGGTAAACATATCCTAGCTCATTCTTCTTTTTATGAAGTATTATAAAAAAAGAATCCCATATATAATAAGTCTGTGGTATTATGATTGATAAATCGAACAAAAATTTATAATTAGTAAGATAATACAAAATACCCAATAAAGAAATGGAACATACATTAACACCTGATAAAAAGTTTCTAATAATTTTGGGCTTATTAGCAGCCATAGACGTTGGTGGCTTATATACCATCGAAAATATAATATTTAACAATGGCCATAAATAAAAAAACAAAAAGTTCATGTTATATCCTACTAATTGCCCTTTCGGTTTAAATGCTTATAAATTTTCTATCATTAATTGTTTTTTTATTTCAAAATATTTAAGATTTACTAAAATGGTTTCATACTGCATATTATAAAATAATAGTGGCTCAATTGGCTTTGGTGGGAATAATAATTTAGGCATAGGATTAATGTGTATTAATATAGCAAATATTAACAGAGATATCTTCTTTTTTCTATTACTCATTGTAAAATTTTGTTTATAAATAGCTTCTAAACTAGAAACGATCTTCTTGACATGGCGGTCATTTATAGATTTATTTAGCATTTCCCAAATTATCCATAAATAATCTTTTGTAAATTTACTCTCTACACCGGGCACATTTCTATTATTTACTTCTAAAGCTCCTTCGTGGAATATTTTTTCATATTCTAGTAGCCAACTCAACCAAAAAATTATTTTTTGCTCACGGTTTTTTATATAATGACAAGTAAATAACGTAATTATTTCAGACAGGGGTATTATTATGTTTTTATTATCCCCAGAACCTAGAAATTTAGCTACTAGTTTTAAATTTTTACTTACTAGTATATCTTTTTTCTTGTTTAAATCAAAGTCCTTATTTGTTATTTTAACCAAACTCAATAATTTTCTTTGATTACTTCCGCATATTAATGTAATTAAATTACTTATAAAATTTCTAACTACTTGATCGTTAATAATAATTAGTTTATGTTTTTTTATATTATTTTTTTCATATTTTTGATTATAATATGTATAAAACTCAGAAATATATAAAATCCCTCTTGGTTGCGCTAAGTTAATATTTTTAATATAAAAGTCTACAATTTTTGTTATTATTTGCCCATAATAACCTGAAAAACTTAACTCAATCGCTAAATCAATCGCATCTTCTGTATTTCTGGCATTTAGGGCTTTTGTTAATTTAGATAAACATGTTGATTTTGGGTTATCTAAGACAGTTACTGTTCTTGGTAAATCCTCTATATTATAAGAAATCCTATATTTTTTATCTATTAACTTATTCATTAATATTATAAAATAAATAATATTAAACGAATAAACACACTATAGGATAAATTTAAATATATACTTGCTACTAAAAATAAAATATTACTAAAAGCACAGGCAATAACAGAGAATGAAAAGGCATTCATGATATAGTATTTATAGTAAAAAAACATATACGGATAAATAATAATTTAAAAAAAACAACATATTAATAATAATAAGAATGAGTAATAATAATTCGAAACGAAACGCTGTCGATTTTCAAGAAATAGAAGAAAGTATTAAAAGATGTGATATAGTAGAAAAATATATATATAAAAAACTAACACCTAATAAATACGAAGAAAATGATATTAATATAGACTTAGCAAACGAAAAAATATTAATATTATTGGCCGAATTAATACCTCAATGGGATTAGTAAAACCAATTGGATATACTACCAAATAAAGATTTTTTTGTTTTAGCTCCATACTCTGCCACCTTATCAAATACATTTGAATTTTCAGAACTATTTGTGCTAGATAGTTTATTTTTTTTATGAAAATAGTCTATGATAGTTTCCGCATAAGAGTTTTTTGCGCTATGAAAATCAATTTTATCTTCGATTTGCTGAAGAGCGTATTGTTTTGTCCCACCTGGTCTAAATCGATTAAATATATAATCTTTAATATATTCTTTGGTGAAATTAGGTGGTTGTGGGTAAATTTTAGTTAAATCTAACAGTAATATATAAAAAATTCGACAATGTCTTCGTATACAACAAAAGGCTTTATTGCAATAATTTTTGAAATTCTTGTAATATTTGGAATGAATTCCACCCATGGCATCTATAATTTCCGGCGTAAGACGAATCTCTGGGCTCATTAATTTAGGGTCTTGTCCCAATATAAAACCGAAATCTATATGAAATAATATACCGTCTTTTGTTATCATTATATTATCTAAATGTCTATCGCCGATTCCTAATAAATACGTTATAATACAATATGCTGCGCATGACCGGCATATATTTTCTCTAAATTCAGCAATACTGATATCGGGATTATTTTCAATTATCCAATTTTGTATTGAAAAATTTAAATCTTCTTTAATATGGTATAATGTTTTGGAATTAGGGACAAACTCTATATATCCATATTTACTCGAAATAGGTAGAATATTATAAGAAATTATATTTAAATCCAGTCCTTCTTCATTTATTAGAAATAAATTAATTAATTTTATAATATTCATTATTATAGCTTCCTTTCTTATATCTTCATTTTTGAGCATAATATTGTAAGTTTCACCCCCCTTGTCTATACATGGTAATATAATTGGTTTAGTTTTGGAATCAACATCTCTGATTTTATTATAATCGATATATGATATTTCTTTCAAAACGTCTATAGGTAAAGTGAATTCTTTATCCAAAATAGCATAGTCGTGCAGATATTTTTTTAGATTTATTACAGCATTTGTCGGATCTTTATTTACAATTTTTATAATATTTTGTGTAAAATCATATCCATTTTGAAACAGTTTATAAATTTTTTCGTCTAATTGATTTACCAACTTGAGGCGAAAACTCCTAAAATAAAATCCAGAATCTGGGTTTTCGATAAATTGAGTCAGTAGCCAAAAAAGCTGATTAGCTATATTTGTATTTCTAACACTTAAATATAATAAGAAATTTTGAATTGTAGTGCTAATACATGTATAGTTTTTATAAAAATGGAGGAAATTTATAATTGCGTATAAATAACAGCTTATTTCTAAAAATTTATCGTCTTTAATTATTATATTTTTTAAAATAACCAATAATTTTTGTATAAGAGGCTTAAATATAATTTTTCTCGATAAAATCATTATAATATCTTCTATCATTAGTTTTTCCGAACAATTTCTTGTACATAGTAAACTACTGCAGGTATGTGACTTTGTTAAATCTAAGATAGTAAGTAATTTTAATTTGTCTTTTATATCACTAAATTTCCAATCAAAGCTTATAATAAGTTGCGTTATCCATTTAGAATGCCCTGAAAAATGGAATCGGTTTAAATATAAAATATTTTTTTGCCGAGCGTTAAAAACATAATCAGGGAATTTATAATGTAACGAATGGTATTTATTAAAGTAATTATTAGCTATTTTATTCCAAGTAGCGCAAACCAAAGATATGTTTACATATTCCGTTATAGTGATTGGTAATAAATAAAAAAATTCTATTATTTCATTTAAATTATTAATTTCCCTTACATCGTCATAACAATCGACACATACCCTTTGCTTATCAGTTCCACTAAAATAAGTATAATTTAAATACCTATTTTGAATAGGTACATCGATGGTGTTCGGTATATTTATCTGATAATCTGAACATTTATAACAAAATACTTTTCCACAATTTCGACAATGATGCTTTCTTATAGTGAGGGTAAAATTTTTATTACATTTGGAACACATTATACAAGCCGCGTCATCCACCCAATAATGTAGCTTCTTTTCTTTTAACATAGCAGCCTTTTTATTATTAGATGAATTTTTTTTTAATCCTTGATCAATTATAATTGATATAGATAAATCATTCATATAATAATAAGTATTTATTATTTTTAATACACAATAATACATTTATGTTTAACATATAGAATAGTTTAATACTAGTACTGCCACTACTCCTAATAAATAACTAAAATGGAATCTCGACTGCATAGATTTGTATACTTTTAACCAATTTTTTATCTGAGTATCCTTATTTAAAACTTCTAACATATATTTAGATTTAGGAGAAAGTATATAATAAAAATAAGTAGTCATACATGAAATTACCACAACCCAGCATAAAATATTGGATATTTTATTTTTCAATAAAAATTTATTCAGTAAAACAATCGACACTGATAAAATTATCCCAAAAATATAACCTTTTAGATATATTTTTCGCCGCTCGTCAATGATTCCAATATATATTTTTTTTTGCCCATCATCAAGCGAAGTCATAAAGTCCTTATGTATTTCTCCATAATTAAATGTCATCGTGAATAACATTATAAATTTTGCTACTAAAATGGCTAAACACAATAAACATAAATTACTATTGCAAAAAAACATTATATAATAGTTTTATATAATAATTTTAGTTACCATATCGTAATCCACCCTGTCCATTAATATAATCTATAGCATTATAATAACTAAGGAAGACACAGATATCATATTTATAAGTTTCACCCCCTTGTGTATCTTCAAACGGTTTTAAGGTATTTATATTCAAGCACAAATTATCGATACTACTTAAGTTTAAACTTCCGGTTGGTTGGAATTTATCGTTATTTAAGCAAAAACTATAGAGTAAAATATTACTATTAACAGAATTGGATGTTTTAAAATGTTTTTCTAAAAGTCTATAGTATTCCGCGTCTCTGATTGATTCTCTAACTTTAAAATCGATACTTAGTCCTAATTCGGTAATAGGATTTGATTTTAAATAAAACTGGTAATTGTTTTTATCGAGAATAGGAATTTTCATTTGGTCTCTATATCGCCAAATATTTATAAAGTTTTTTATTTCGTCTAAATCAAAAGACTCTGTTTTATCTATCAACTGTGATTCATTAACTACACTCCAACCATAGGCATTTGAGCACAGGTGGTCTCCTACACTATTTTCGATTGTAAGAGTCGTATCTTTTCCAGCATATTCACTCCCACAATTTTCATTAAAACATTCATTAAATTTTGTAATTGGTAAAAGCTCACATCCCCCAGCTTCAACAAATATAGGAGAAACAGCCGCTCCATAACCCATACCACACCCATTAATAGTAATATCATATATATTCCCTTTAGTAATATTATTCTTACCCGAGAATCCGATAGGCAAATACTCTGATGTTTCGATTATATCCTGGTTATTGTTTGTAAATACTAATTTATATTCACTAAAACTGGCATCTAACTCATTTCCCGGGTATATAATGTCTATTTTATCTATAATGGTATATGGGGTTATTTTACTATATTTAGTATAATTGTTTATTTCATTAAATTCTAATAAAATATTATCACATCGGTCTATATATCCTAATATTAATTGGGAACCTATATAATTCTCTTGCATCTTATATTTAGTATAGCTTGTTTGGGTATTTATATTTTTGTAATTAGAAAATATATAGCTATTACTAGAAGTATAAACGTTGAATTTACTTTTATTTGGGACCGTGAATTCATTTTCTCTTATTATTAATGGTATTTTAGTATTGTTATATTCTATAAAAACATTTTTAATATTTTTTTTGGGTTTTGGGAATTTTGTTATAAATCCATTATATAAATAACTGTTTTTAGTTATATTAAGCCCTTTGTCTAATATATGAAACCCGGTTAACTGTCTTATAGGTTCTAAAATGTAGTCATCTTTTACTAAAATAAGCTGTCCATTATTTATACGGTAACTTATAAGAGGGGTTTTATAATTATTGGTTTTGTAAACAGTTAAGCTTAAACTTTTTAAACAACCCGCTTCTATATTTGAATAGTAGTCTATTTCTGGCGTAAATAAAAGAGGTTTTTTATTAAGTAATTTATATTTAAGCTTATCGGAACCTCCTAGATATCCACCACCCTGGTTAATAATAATACTTTCTTTCGCAGGAATATTGCCTAAAATTAATTTATAACAGGTGTCTCTATTGTGATTTGGGTTTAATATATTATGATTGTCTGAATTGTGTGATTTATCCCAAACTATTTTAAATTCAGTTATAGGTTGGCCGTTTTTCCATAAAATACCCTCCTTCGTATCAATTTGGCCGATATCATTTATATTAATTTCAAATTGTTCAATAATATCAACTTCTAATAGCTTATTGTTAAAAATTTTATAGGATATCAGGGAGCATAACAAATCCTCATCATAGTTAAATCCCTTATCATTTATACGGACCTGATATAAATTGCCCGACTGTTTAACTAACTCTATTTCCCCACCAAATCCGGAATTTTTATTAATAATCTGTGTTATTATACCTTGTCCGTTATAATCTATAATACCCTTTACCAAAGCATCCTGTGAATTGTTTTCAATATAACTTTCTTCCAATTCCAATCTTAATTGCTCATTAACTCTTTCTGAACGCGTTTTCCTCATAGCGTCCATATTAATTGAATTATTTTTCAATATAAATATTGGTGAATTTTTAAATCCATGCCAAGTGTAATTAGTAAATTTATATTTTTGGTTAAATGATATACCACTTAAAACCCCCTGATTAAGTTCAATAGCGACATAATCATGGAGAGGTCTGGTGTCGCCACCAAAATCAAATTCAATCGTGTCTTTTATAAAATTGACCGTTTCCTTAATGGGTTTTTTCGCTACATATTTTTCAATTTTAGAAAATTTATTTAAACAATTCGTAAATGTCAGTTTATTGCTAAAATGCTCTACTGGTATCTCTACACTTTTAATTGATTTTCCAACTTCTAACTCGAATACCCCCTTGGTAAAATTTCCAAATAATAATTTATTATTGTATTTACCGATATCAACATAATTAGGACAATATGACCCAAGACCAACTGTATAATTGTCAATTTCTTCAAAACGAACGCTCGATATTTCCGTATCTTTGATAAAAAGACTTATACTATCGCCTAATTTTATATTGTTTATTTTATTTTTACTCGAGAAAAGTATATAATTTTCAAACTCTTTAATATGTATAAGTTCTACATTATCGAATGTATCGGTTATATCATATTCAAAATTTTTAATAATTTTAATAGGAACTTTAATAATATTATGTGATTTCCCTATACTTATAGTTTTATTCCCATGTAAAGACTTAAACGTTATAAACATATTTTTATTACATTCATTTGGTAAAATATCTAACTCTAACAGTATTTTACTGTCTACAATATCGTTACTTAATTTAAAATTATCAATATTTGTTTCTACGTCGTTAAACTGAATTTTATAATTTAAATCAGAATAGGCAATTTGTTTATAGGTAATATCTAATTCTGGTTTTGTAGTGTGTATCAAGTCAATTGTTTTTTTTTTATTATAGAATCGGGGTACTATCGTAAAATCTGATATATTTTCTGTAATTATTAAATTGCCAGGTACTTTAATTTCTGAAATTATTCTTCCCACGCATAATTTAGTATCCTTTGATAGTCCTGCTCCCGCATCTAATATTTGAATTTGTTTGTCTTCGAAGCTTATTACCGGTTCGATAATTTTATTGTGTGGGTCATGGAATTTATAAGATGTGTCATCCATAATATTGGAATTTTTAGATGAAATACTATTTAGCGACCCACCGATAATAATTTGACCTGGATTTTTAATTACCTTTTTCTGTCGAATTTTGCATTCAATTAATTTACCGTTTTCTATCTTTCCTGTATATATCAATCTTTCATATTTATTTCCTGAAAACATATACGCGTATGGCAGCGAAATATAGCCGAAACCCCCGTTATTTATTCGAACTTCGTTACAGTATAATTGCGATTGTATTCTGAAATTCTTAAAATTTTTATAGATTTGCTTATCAAGTTCAACTGATATAATTTCACCTTTATTAATATTTATTCTGGACGGTATTTCCACGTCATTTTCATCTAATAATATAGGTTTCTCTATATAATTTCTACCACCGTTGGTGACAAATATAAATCTCAACATTAAATCGTAAATAATTTCGTATGAATTACCAGCATTATTTTTAAGACTAATTTTTGGTTTAGAAGTTAAAAAATCTAACCCTTTTAATAAATTAAAGTAGCCCGAAATTATATTAAATTGGGTGTTTTCTATTAAACAAGTATAATTCTGTGAACTCTTTTTTAAAAAGACACCTAAATTTTTAATAAAATCGCTATTTTTCTTGGATAGCGCTTCCGTTTTAGCAAGACGGGTAAAATAATTTTGAAGATACCTAGTATCTTGGTTTTCATAATCATTATTGGAAAAATTACCCCATAAATTCTTATTACCTAAATCATTCCGTTTAGCTAAAATACGCAAAGACTTTAATGGATGATATTCATTTATATACAATTTTTCTTTTCCCTGTATATCTTTAAACACTAATTTTTTATTAAAAGCAAATATTTGTGTTTGTTTTTCTACGGCCATTTTCTTTCTTTCGATATTATCTAAAAATATATACTCTACTTCTAAACTAGGTATAAAAAATTGCTCATGTATATTTTTGGTAAATTTAAAAATATTTTTGCTGGCATCAACTATCCTTTCGTTATAGCAAATTGTATTAGCATAATAGTCCTTTTCAGTATGCGTAGTAGAAAAATTAAATCCACTTAAGCGATTTTTATATACTTTTACTAATCCATTTTTATTTATCCCATTCATGTATTCGCCTGTAATAATTATATTACCCGCATCATTAATACTTACTGGTATACCTGAACGATAATTACCAGACGCAGTTATATTATTATTTACCTGAACCCACTCTGAATTATTATATTCATAAATTTTAGCAACAGTCTTTTCCGTGAATGCGGTATCAGAATAAGAACCAAATACAATCCGGTCGCCAATATTATTAATTGACACTGACCAACCTGCATTATCGTTTTCTCCTAAATACATATTATCGTTTCCTAATTGGACACAAAACTCATCAAATTCAAATCCATAAACTCTTACAAGACCTGTATTTTGTATTCCACTTACATTATAATTTGGTATACCAACTATTATGCGGTTGCCCGATGCATTTAAATCTATAGAATATCCTAATTTATCACCTGGATTATCGCCTGAAATACTCTCATATAAAGTGAGAGATGAAGCAACACTATTAAACTTATATATTTGCACCATTCCACTGTCACTATTATATTCGGGCGAACCAACAGCTACAATATCTCCTGTAAAATTAATAGCAGTTGACCAACCAAAGTTAATTCCTGGAGAAGAATTAATTACTTCTATCTGCTTAACCCATATATCTCCAATACACTCATAAATATAAATTTTATTGTTTCCAGGAGCTCCTATTACTATAGTATCCCCCGAACCATTTAACGAAACTGAATAACCAAACAGTTCGTGCTGCCATATAGGGTTATCTGGAGGACCCTCACCCCCACCGGAGATACTCATTATTTCCCAGTTAGAATTATTTAATTTATATATCTGCACTCTTCCTTGCTTTGAATTACCATCAAAAAAGGGAGAACCTATTGCTATACGGTCACCCGTGCTATTAAAAGAGATATTTTGTGACCCTATATCAGGAATAGAGGTTTCGTTTCCCAACTCTTCTTTCATTTCAACTCCTCCCAATTTTATACCAGGAACCGTATATCCTGATAAGTCTATTCCTCTCATATTATCTCCTCCTAATTGTTGCCAAATATTATTTTCATTTAATTCATACACTCTCACTAATCCAACGTTGGTAGTATAGACGCCATCGAAATAAGGTATGGAAAGTGCTACTCGATTACCCAAATTATTAATAGCGACTGCATAACCTGCGAAATCTTCGACAGCACCACCGCTCATATTAATGCCCCCTAAGAGACCCCAACCAGAAGGACCTTTAATATAGTTAAATGGTGAAGAATTATCTACAAACTCCGATGTATATAATAGATAAAAATATCTATAAACCCTCTCCCTGTAGTCATCATCATTTACATTAGATAGTGTTCTATCAACAGTTATAAAATCTTTTAAAGAAAACGCAGACCCGTCAGTTGGATGATGAAAAAATACATTATTAATATTCAGATGAGTGGTGTGTAAATTATTTGGCATTATTATTGTTTTTTCAGGGTTATACACATTATTTATAAAATAACGAATTTCGTTATTACTGTCGCCGCATTTCCAAAGAAGTTGATAAATATCATAACTATTAGTACTCTCAGAAAATATAACCCATGTAATTAACTGTGGTTTGTAAGTATTGATTTTCTGGGTTGTTAATGTTTGATCTATATTAATTGTCTCATTGGTTATATTAACTGGTACCCCACCTTCTAAATTTATACGACCATTATACTCTGATTGGTCAGTAATAGTATTTAATCCAATTAACTCACCCCCTCCGTTATACCAAATATCTACATCGATATTATGGGTTGGAATCCACCCATTAATTGCATATTGTTTCATTTCTGTCTCAGTCATAAAATACAGAGATAATGGGTCAGACGGTATTCTTAAATCAATTTTTGTTTGTTTATTAATTGTATATAAATGGCTTAATGGTCTTAGTTTAACTTCTACAAAAACCTCCCTTAATTTATTAGAAACTAATGGTATAAATGATTTCTCCCTAAAAAAGCAAAATAATAATGGTATATTAAGAGTAAATTCGTCTATAGAATGAGCGGTATTATAATCATTATTAATATAGTAGTCGTCACCAGATAAATCCCCTTTAACCGAACCACACGAAGGATATGTATCATTTACTAATGGATTATATAGTTCTTTAACGTTTCCTATAAGCTTATTAAAGTTACAAGTTTTATCACTATCTAACATAGTATCCCTATACGCAATCAGATAATCCCCATCAATTTCTTCAATTAAAATATCATCAAAATACAATCTAGCAGATTCAATTATATTGGCCCCTAAATTATTAATCCACATAAATTCCCCTAAATCGCCTTGTTCTGAATATATTTTAGGTAATTTAAGTCTTAGGGATATATAGTTTGCGAGTTCGGCATTTCTATGAATTTTAAATCTAAAAGTAGAACAACAATTATTCTTCATATAACTCCCTCCTTCATATAATAAGTTGTTGGATTGTTTCGAATAATTAGTATGTTGTTTATAAACATATTTCCAAAAACATATCTTGGGGTTTCCTATTAATTTTTTATCATTATTTCCTTGGAAACTTAATTTAATAAGCCCTCGAGTCATCTATCATATATAACTTATAATAGTTTTAATTAAATTACTTTAATAAAATTATTATTTAAAAAATGAAAATAATTTTGTAAAAATATTATGTGTGGCGAATATCTCTATTTTATTATCAGAGTCAAAATTAAATAACCAGAATCGTGGAAGACAAAATATAGTATGTCTATGTAATACAATATCTATAGATTTCACATTCGGGAAATTTTCATCTAAAAGTTCATATTTATTTAAGCTTAAATCGCTATCCGTTTTATTAAAAAATTCATTAAATTTAGGATTAACCAACGTGATAATTGTTTTAGTTAATGGCCTAATAAGACATATTTCATAATTATGACTATAATAACCCTTGTCCACCTCTAAATCAAAATATTTTTCCGAAATTGTTATGGCCGTTTTTAATGAATATTTATCAATATTTGTTTTAAATGAAGTATCCTCTATAAAGGTAATAATCATAGGGTCTTTATTTGTATATAGACTATAACCCGCAACGTTATCGAGCTCCTGTTGTAGAATTTCGTATTTTTCTGTAGTGTCTGTATATTTTCTATAATGAAGAACAATAATAATAACGATAATAATTATTAGTATGATAAGTGCCACTTTAAATATATTTCGCATTAATTATATAAAATATAATAATAATTTAAAGTTTACTCGATAATTATATTTATAAAATGACTGATACAAGAATCGCATGTGTAAAATGGTTTAATCCTAAATCTGGCTATGGCTTCATCACCGATATTGACTCGGCGGACGATATTTTCGTTCATCATTCGGAACTGCAAACTTCTGAAAATGTTTACCGCTCGCTAACTACTGGCGAATATGTTCAGTTTGAGACTAAAGTTGACGACAAGGGGAAATCAACTGCTATAAATGTAACTGGTGTAGGCGGGGGGCTCCTTCTTTGTGAGACAACCGCGATTAACATCGCCGAGCGCCGCGAGCGGAATGCTTCGAGAGATGGTGGAAATTCCCGACACCGCCTACCGTCAAAGGAAGAGCCTTAAAAATTTAATATAAAGTTTAATTAATAATAAAATAAAGATATGTTTTATTATTTAATTAATGTCAGAATTTCATGAAAGCTGTGAAGGCGCCGTGTTATTGGTAAATATAGTATTAACAGTTATAATAAGTCCATCGCTGCTACTTATAAAAATAGCATGGGATAGATGTTCGAAAAAAAAACACGAATCGTTGGTGATGCGTAATAAATTGTCGTTAGAAAAAATATCTTTAAAACTAAAACATTTTTATTGGCCAATATATATTAGATTACTAAAAAACTATAATATTTGGGTTAAATATTTAGAATACACACATGGTGACTTAGAACAGGGTACCGACGGTGAAAGTGGTGAAGAGGATATAGTAGAATCTAATAATAGATGCATATTTATAAATACCATCAAAAATACACGATGTGTTAATCCAATTTATCATAACTCCGAAATAAAGATGTGCTTAAAGCATACTGAATATAAACAAATTACTACATTAAATAACGACTATAATGATAGTATGCATAAATATTTTAAAACACAACTTTTAGAAAATTACAAAGATATCAACGACTTGATTATCCAATACATCTATATTTCCGAACCTAACACTAAATTAGGTAAATTATTAATATATTATTTAAAATTCGCGGTGATAATGATAGGGCTTATCGAGACTAATAGTAATTTAGACACGAGCAGATTTAATTTAAAATATCCACATAAGTTATTACCAATGATAGAAAATAAAGTGTTTATATTACAAAAAGAGTATAATAATATTCTTAAAAATTATTATTACCAGTGAATATTTAAAATATTGCTAATATATATAGATGGTAAATCTCCCACATAATTTTAACGACATATGCGAGCGATATAATTCTGTTTTAGAAAATTTAAGCACCATTTCTGATATAAGTAAAGATGATAAGTTATTTATACACGAGTCTAAATTAATAATACAACCATATTCATCAACTCGTTCGTTTGTGAGGTGGTGGAATAAATATAACAGAAATGACTGTGTCGATTTTATAGAAGAATTATATACTAATATATCGTCTTTAAATATACAATTAGTATCATTAGTATCATTATCTAAAAAAGTAACTTCCAATAATAAAAAGAAAAAACGGAATAAAATTAGACAAGCAAATTATTATAGGAAATTAGAATTATTAAACAAGTGTAAAGATACTAAATCGGGCCTACGACATCTTATGATAACTTATAAAAATGACCAAAAATTTGCAGATTCTATAAATACGATTTTGAACATGATAGACAAAATGGATTAATTAACTAATGTTATATCTGTAATTAGTAGGTCGTTTATTGGTATATTATTTTCATCTATATTAATATTTTCCAGATTAAACAAGTGGTACATCCCGCTAATAACTCTTCCAAAAACAACTTGTTTCCCATCTAACTCTGGGCAACATTTTGTCGTTATAATAAATTTTGAATTATTTGTATCAACGCCGCTACTCACCATCGATAATAATCCAGGCGAGTCGTGGTTGAATATAAACGCCTCGTCGTTAAACTGCTTTCCGTATAAAGATATTTCCCCCGAGCCATTATTTTCTAAAATATCACCACCTTCAATATACGACTTAGGGAATATTTTATAAATTTTAGTATTTTTATAGGTTTTTTTCCTTAATCCCTTAAATGCTATATGTCTGAAATTATTGCAAGTGATGGGTAAGCTTTTGTCAAAAAGTTCTAATTCTAATTTATAAGATATATCATTATGCTTTAGAGTAATTAAAATATTACCTTTTTCGTTTATTATTTTATTTATATTCTCGGGAGTAGTATCAGTTATTTCATCGGAGGTATTTATAAAATCTTTACTAATTGTATCGTGTTTATATCTCATATATAATAAATAAGATAGGTATAAAATTAAAAAAAAAAGTATTGTTAATATAATTATCAATAACTTAGTCATTACTATTAAATAAAATAATTATATTTAATTTATAATTTACACGAGAGTATATACTACAGGTGGTAATAAAATCGGAATTCGGTTAGTATCAAAACTCAATACATCCAATATCAAAGGTTCTTTTATACTTACTTTATGATTCTTGAGTTTTCTATAATATTTATACAATTCTGTTAATCTAATTTCTTTATTAGATAAACATGAATATATGATAAAATTCCCCGAAGTTATCATATCAATATTTTCTAATTCGAATTTATCTTTTAGATAGTTATATAAGTCTTTATTGGTTTTGACCATACATCCTTTGCCGTCAATATGTATTCTATCCCATGTGGTAAATGATCGCGGAATAGTTTTAATTTTCATATTATAGTCGGGGTGAAACATGTTATTGTGCGTCACCATGGCTTTGAATGCCTTATAACGAGTGTATTGATTAATCCCTATATTAATGTTTGTTTCTGAAAACTTGTTTATCCCGGTCAAATATTTAATTATATCTAATACTACAAAGGCAGAAACAATCGACGTTGTAGTGGAAAGGGCTGGAATAATTTTACCAGATAATAATTGTATAGTAACAGTATCAGACTCCTCTATATTATAACATTTAGCCCTTAAATTAACAATAGAAGCCATGATTTCTAAATGACTGCTAATATCTTTATCATAAATATTATTTTTAGAAGGTTTAACATATGAGGCATCTTTATTAGAACTATGAATGGACTTCAAATAAGCTTGGTAGTCTATAGTAGACGTTTTAATTCTTAATTTAGAAGATTTAATAATTGAAATATTTAGAGGATCCAGTAAATTTAATATGTTATAGTAATATTTACTATCTAAAATATCTTTTGGCGCAAGTAATTTAGGTTTTAATTTATTTCCTACCCAAAAGCTTTCTTCGTTATGAGTTTCCAAAAGCTCGTTGATAATATTATAATAATTAGTAGTATATATATAATTTCCTAATTGGACAAGAGAACGGTATGTTTTTTTATTATAGTAGTTATATAAGTAATAAATTAACGCATATCGTGCCTGTTTATTAGTTTCATTATCCATCAGGTCAATTTCATCAAATAATTGTTTTCGATTCAGTATAAATAAAGAGTAATCGGATATCCCTGTGTTAAATATTTTATCAAAGATACCCAATCCCCACTCAACACAGTGTTCTATATTATTAGGAAAGTTCCGGATTGTGCACATAGGAATACCCTTTTCAGGTGGGTCTTGTATTTCGGAATATGTCGCTGTTTTTTTTGGAATTATGACCTGTACGTTACCTTTAACACCAAGAGTTCCTGATTCGAAAAGGGGTTTTTTAAATATAAAACACTTCTTATCTACATATTTTCTCGCAACTACATTATCCAAAGCATTAATAATAATATCTTTATTTTTCCAGAAGTTATAGTTGAATATTTGCTCGTTATTATCGGATACTTTAGAATTATAACAGTTTATATTTAGATCGGGGCAATATTTATGAAGTTTGTCTTTAACTATTGCGGATTTATTTTTTCCTATATCTTTATTCTGGAAGAGAAATTGTCTGGTAAGGTTAGATAACTCTATGGTATCCATGTCAGTAATCGAAAGGGCGGCCTTTTTATTTTGCCCGAACCCCATCATTCCTAAGTTTTTAGATATCTCACATCCCAAGGCACCACATCCAATCATAAAGGCTTTGATTTTTTTGAACTTCATTAGTGTTTCTTTATCAAATAGACCACATAAGTCTGAAAATTTATTTCCCGATTTATAAAACTCTTTACCAATTAGTTTTTGAAAATTGAAAAATATATCTTGGTCTACTGGAGTATATTTATGGCTAGTTTTAATTACTTCTTGGGCCAGTATCCCGCCAATTATTGAACCCAAAATGTAAAATTTATAATCCTTTTTATTATAATGCGCCTCTGGATATTTAGAGGGATTATTCGAATATAGATAACTAGTATATGCGCTATATAGCTCATCGTTTCTATTAAAACTACTTTCCGCGTCAATATACGAATACCCATTCGTTTTAATATTTTTAATAAATGATTTATGCTTAATGGTCTGTTTTTTTTTTATTTCACTAAACATAATATTAGCATTATCTTCCAATATTTTTTGCAATTTCTTATCGAGTTTAATAGAGGCTTTTAAATTTTTAACCACTCCGTTATTTTCTATATGGTATTTTTCCACAGTTCCTATATAAGTTTTTTTCCCAGAGGATAATTTAAAATGTTTACTGTTAGGGATATTGGTTGATTCAAAAGTTAACTCTACCAAATTATTTTTTATTACAGCCCCTAATGTGTGTTTTCTAAAACACGGTTCACCGTCACCGTCTACAATATCCCACTTATTAAAGTTGCTAAAGACATATCCCAACATCTCGCTATTGTATCCAAATATGAAAGGTATATTATTAGCCATACAGATAGACTCTATATTTTTTATACCAAGTTCCAAATCAGTCATCACGAGGCATTGTATTTTTTTATTTTTAACCAGTTGGGATATATCTAATTTTTTATGAACTATTTCGATTTCACTTCGTGTATCTAAGTTTTCTAAAAATTGTTTACATAAAATACTTAATTTTACTTTTTTGGTTGGTTTAAATAGTAATCGACCATAATGCTTTTTGCTATATACCGAATTATCATACAGGTAGATTTTTTTAATACCCATTAATATGAGTGATTTAGCCGTTTCAACCCCAATAGTATCACAGCCAATAATAATAGTAGCTAAATTTGATATATGAGTCATGGTGCATTTTCCTAAAACACCTATTTGTCTCGAATATAAATATTCCATTTTAATTGATAAAAGAGCGTATTTATTACTTTCAAATTTAATTAAGTTTATAATTCATCCAAGTATCCACATTTAACTACACCTAATAGTAATTTTACAACTGAGAAATTCTCATAATGTTCTCTATATTGCTTAACCGAGTAAAGACTGAACCCTATTATAATTAATACTACTGTTATTACCAAAAAGCTATTTTTAATTTGTTTAATATTATCTACAGATTTATTATTATCAATAAGGTATTGTTCGTATTTTGATACAATTCTAGCAATAATCAACATACAAAGAGCAGCTATAGTCATAGATAGATGCATTTTAGTAAAAAATAAAAATAATACCCATATTAAAACAGTATCTCTTATATCTAATAATGGGTTTCTAGATTTATTTGAAAACATATCAATCGAGAAATATATAGAGATGAAAATTAAGAGATGTTTAGCATATATATTGTTAGCTAATATCTTTTGTATTTGACATCCCAAACTTTCCCCCAAGAAACTAGCAGATATTAATAAAAAAATAATACCCAACCCTTTAACTATATTACCAAGATTAAAATCTAAAAAGGGATTTACTATTGAGATTTTCTCATTTTTAACTTCCTCTTTCATTACATTATTCATATTCGTATTTTGAATAATAACATTTGGTTCCTGGACTGGTGGATTAGAATTCTGAGTTTGATTCTGGACATTTCCAGTATTATTGGACATAAAATTAGAAGGCATACTTTGCATATTCGGGTTTAAATTATTACCCACCATATCGGGCATATTATTCATAAAGTTATTAGGGGTTAAATTGTTATTAATAAGATTATTCATATATTATTATACAATATTTTAATAAAATTGATACAAAATATATAACGGGAGGGGATGTTAATGACTGAGTCGCAATTTATTAAAACATCATTACCATCAGATTTATTTGTTATTAAAGATACAAGAGGGGATAATTCCTGTTTTTACAGGTCTATAGCTAATTATGTTTATTTTGCTCAGCCTTTTAAGTCTGGAGAAAATACGTTTTGTTCTACATTTAAAAATTGGGGAAATAAGATTTGCTCCCCTGAAAAATTTAAAATTTCTAAGATTATCCAGGATAAATTAGCAAAATACATGCAACATTTGATTTATGAGTTTGTAAAAAATAACCCCAATAATAAAATAGATTTTATGGGTGGTATGAGTATAAAAGAAGCCGTGCCTTTTATTCATGAAATAAGTTATAGCGAGTATTTGAATTATTATAAATATTTCGCGGGATACGCAGTAGATTTAGGTGATGACTTTTCGATTGATAGATGGGGGAGCAGTTTAGAATTATATGTTGTATCAGAGATAATTAATTGCCCTATAATTGTGTTTAATACGCAAGTGTGGAGTAAACGGCATAAAAAAATTATAAATGGTAAAATAATTAACAATAAACCCGAAAAAAATGTTAGACTCAAACCGTATATAATAGTTGGAAAGAAATATATAGGTAAAAAATTACCAATATTTTTAATTTGGAGAGAGTATTATGGGGAGGGTCACTATATGACTCTTCTTCCTAAATCACCGGTGGATATAATGAAATATATATAATCCATTTCGTTCAATTCGTAGTACGCGTCCATCTAACTGGAACTTTAATAGTCCCAATTGACTCCCTGAATGGCGCTGCCCAGTCTTGTTCCCATTGTTCGTTGATGCCATCGACTATCGCCTTTCCTCCAACTATTTCGTTTATTTCGGTCTGAGTTAGGTTATTTGTGAAATTTTCGGTGTCATTTAAAAGAATTAAAACTAAAAGTAAAATAAGTGCAACCAATACCATATGTAATGACATATCCATATTTATAATATATAAATATAATAATTTTATATAATATTTAAGTCGTAATTGATAATTTATTATTACTAGCTCTTTATCCCCCCACCTTCTTCATAGTCTGTTTAATCTGTTCTACGATGCCTCCCCTCGTGCTTCGGTTTTCCAAGCTTAATATTCGCGACTCTAATTCGGGAACTTTATATATATAGCCCATTAGTTGATCGAATATACGGCTACTGTTTTCCACGACGTACTTGGTATCCGGATCCATATCGTTCCTAGCGTTCACCATAGCGGCACTCGCGTCCCCCATCGCGGTCGTAACGGAACTCGCCGCGTTGCTCATGGCTGGCAATCCGGCAAATATACCTTTCCAGAGTGGAACAAGTAATTTACTAATCATACTCGAATTGACCACCGCATCTGTGGGTGATGGGCCACCCACGAAAGTTTCTACAGGATTTCGCAACAAGCCTATAAAGATAATAATTAAAACAAACAGTATGGAACACATTCCCTTTCCTATATCGAGATTCATATAATATATATATATATATATTTTTTACGTTCTAAATTACGTTTTTGTATTCTTCATGCCATTCCTTCCACTCATTCAAATTACCTTTCTCGAGTATATTATAGAATCCGATCTTTATAAAACCATTCCCCTCGCTCGACACGATATCTATTTCTCTAAAAATATTCTTGGAATTATCACCCAAAAACTGTTGAATTTGTTTCCATTTTTCCTCGTCATTACTAATTTCGTCGCGTTCTAAAAATCCTATAAGTTGGTCCCACCAATAATTAGCGTCATTTTGGTGGGGGTTTTCGTCTGGGAATCCGTCAATCCCTTCATTTTTAAATAATAGTTTTAATGTAATTAATGCAAAAAAATCTGCTATTAACTGTTGATGTTCCGATGAACGATTGAGGTGATTTTTTGAAAGTGTAAGTTTACGTAACCACACTTGTTTGTGGTTTTCGTTTGTAAACTTTATCATAGAGGAATCAGGGGGTCCCATTAATACTTGTTCCCCCTGTTCCGAACGAGAGAGAGTAGAATCCGGCGCCCACGTTGTTGAGTTTAATTTTTTCTTAATCGCATCAAGAACCCCTTCACCCGTTTCATTCGTAATATTTTGGCTGGCTATTTTATTTTCTATTTCAGCCATTCTTAAGGCTAAATTAGAATTAGTCGTTTGGAGACTGTTTATAATCGTGTATATATCCGAACCAATAAAGGTTTCTAAAGGATTTCTTAATAAACCAATAAATATAATAATTAAAACCAAAAGACAAGCTGGCATGCCTTTTTCAATATTGAACTTCATATATATATAATTTAAAAAATAATTTGATAATAAAAATACTTTTCTTAAAGGAAGTAATATGAAAATCAGGTTAAATTTAAATTTCCATGATTCAAATAAAGAACATGCAATAAATTTTGTTGTAGTCTATGTCCCTCCGCCACTTATACCTTTCCAAATAAATAAATCATATTTAATACGAACAAATATACTACTGATCAAGGACCGTGTCTTAAATTTACAGATAGAACCGGTTAAAAAAGTTAAATATAAATATTTAATTAGGAAATACATGAAGGAGAATTGGAAGGTGAAAGTGAAAGATATGAAAATAAAGCATATAGATAATATAGGGGTCGACCATAATTATTTGGTAGTTATTGATAAAATTAATTCTCGCTTAAGAAAAATAAACAATCGCATTAATACCTGTGACGACACTGCTTGGCATACATTTTACGAAATATTTAAAATCGAAAATGAAAATTATATGGAGAACAGGGTAATCTATAATAAATTAAGCGAAAAAGAAATAGCAAATTCAATTATGGTCGGTGATAATAAGTTACAATTAAACAAAATATACGAAGTCGTTGCCCAATTATTTAATAATTGATTAAATTTGATTTTTATTTGTTATTTAAAGTATAAATAATAAATACATAGTAATGTCTACCAAAACTGATATTAATCCCCGAGAGGTTGTATATAATAAGTTTCTGGATATGATGGTGAACGAAAATAAAAAATATAAAAAGCCTAAAAAGGCAAAAAAACAAACTCTTAAGGAATTCAGTAAAGAAATAGAACGAGGGGTTTATAACAAGACACTCGAAATGTCAACGGAAAAAAATATTCTTAAGAAATGGAATAATGTCGTATTTATAAATCTCTATAAACAAATAGCCATTCAATCATATAGTAATCTTAATTCGGAATCTTATATAAATAATCCGCGACTGTTTGCCAGATTATTAGATAGTGAATTCTTACCATATGACATTCCTTTTATGGATCATCCCCGCATGTTTCCCGAACAATGGAAGCAAATTTTGGACGAAAAAAATAAACGAAACAGGTATTTATATGAGGTTAATAAAGAAATGGCGACAGATGCTTATATGTGTGGCAGATGTAAAAAGAAAGAATGTACCTATTATCAATTACAAACACGCTCGGCTGATGAACCGATGACTACGTTCGTCACCTGTTTAAATTGTGGCAAGCGGTGGAAATTTTAATAAATTCTTACCGCCAAATCCTCAAGCCGCCAATCCTCGAATGTTTTGTCTGGTAGATACCTTCGTATCATTAATGGTATTTTTTTTTGCTTTAACTCTTCTACTGCAATTTTATAGCACGTACCGGGGAAGGGGGGTTGTATAAGTGGGTCTGCCCCCCCAGCTAACATTTGCGCCCGGACTCCTAAAACCTTAGCTTTTTCGAATTTACTTAAGAATGGTAGGGTGGTTTTTTTAGAAGAATAATATTCGCTATATGTTTCGTAAATTGAGATAAGATCGTTACTTAATAGTGTATTTTTTTTAGCAGGTTCTATAATTTCTTCATCGGATTCATCGTCTAATATGTGGCCTATAGACTCTTCGTCGTCATCTTCGGGCACGGGATCTTGAATTTCAACCTCCTCGTCTTCCACTTCATCTCCCATGTTATCTTCTAATGCTTCTTCTTCTAATTGAAGAGCATCTATTTCGGCTATTTGCTGTTCTTCTAATGAAGTTTTATCTTCATCGTCTGTATCGATAGAGGTTTCAAATTTGTCAGTAGACATTATTTTATAATAATAATATATTTTTTAAATAAAAAATATCAAATTATTTTTAATAACTTACCAACTTACTCCACAATTAACACATATATATAAATATTTCATGTTTTCTGGGTCATATTTCACGAATAGTACCTCTTTGTCGATTTTTTTATATGGACTAACAAGGAATGTTTCCTTCTGTTCAAATTTAGTTTCTACATCATAATTTTCTAAATAACTTTTAAGATTATTATTAATAGGTTGGAGTTTTTTTAGAGTTGAAGCAGTTGACATTTTTGGATGAGAATAATATATTACTAAACTACATAATTTAATCCGTTTGAATTTTAATTGAAATCCATTTATAGTTTTTATATAATCTGCATTATCCGAATCTTCGTTTGAGACTGTACCAAAATTAAATCCTAGTAAAATTTCTTTGACTGAGCTATCTGGGATATTTTCAGGAATATTATTGACTATTATGGAATTATTTTCATTTAGATAATTAAAACTATCTTTTGAAATGCAATTTTCATTTTTACACTCCGTGTTTAGCCTTGGTAAGGTATTGTCAAATACGATATATTTATTGTTTAATATTTTATCTACTACAAAATTATTTTTATAATTCCTTTTATAAACTGATATCTGATCATCTGCTATTTTGTTTTCATAACCACAATTTTTACAATATTCTAAAAGCTGACAATCATGCCTTTTACCAGGTTCTCCACTAGATTCACACTCGTTTGATTCCTCGTCAGCCAGTTTTTTATATAACATGAAATTGCATACTTTACAAAAATTCATTATCTATTATAAGTAAAGAAATCTTTAATTATATTTAAAGGTTAATTATTTAAATCAAATTTATTTATTTAATACCCACCTTTTTTTAGATTCGCTATATTTTCTGACTTTCCATTTTCGCCCATCTAGCCCATCCATTATAGTATTTTCGGGATAATTTATAGCTGGATTAACAGGGCATTTTCTAATATGTTTTTTAGCGGCCTTTGTTTCGTTTGTTTCACTATCGGTGGAATTTGTATTTAAAATATTAACGAGCTTTTCTTGTGGGTTAAATTCTAAATATAGTTTGTCTAATCGCATATTTAGGTCGGTGCAATCTACATAGACGCTGAAATTATATACCGGACTTTTTACGTGTTTTTTATCAAGATGTGCTATTTTAAGCACTTCTTCCTTATAAACATCGAAATTCTTTACAAATACCTTTTTTATTGCCTCCCCAAACTCTTTGGATTTAAATTTTGATTCCAAAATGTGTATTACCGCATATCTGATATTAAAATATCTAACTAAATTTTCATAAAGTTTTGTAGAGGGATTATTTTTCTTCTCCCAACCAGGCTCATTAGTAATTGGATTATTAGTTAAAACCGAACGCATCGATATAGCTACTGTTGTTGGGTTTTGACACGCCGTCCAAGGGGGACCATTCCACGTTCCTAAAAAGGAAAAGCAGCATTTACCAGATATATATAAATTAGGGTGTTTTCTAATTTTTCCCCCCTGTGTAAGGGATTTCATTTGCATGGGGCGATAAGGATACTGATCTGGAAACTGAGCGCTAAATATATAAAACCCACCAGTATATGGGGAATCGACGGGACCGGTTAAAAGCATATCATATTTAGTAGAAAATAACGTATCAGATACATTAAATTTAAAATAAACTCCCTCTGTATCTCCTAATTTTTCGCGATCAGTATTAATATTTTTAATATCATGCACTATACGAGATTTACCTCTTCCAGATGGATTGTTTGTAAATGTAGACATTTTGATATTAAAAATAGGATTAATTATTTTAATATCAAATTATATTTATTTGCTTTTGTGTATTTTCATAATATTAGTGATTTTTTTGACACGGACATTTATTTTTTCTATTATCATTTCCAAAGATGACACCGTGGTTATATCGTGTTTATATGTATGTTTTAAAGTATTTAATCCAATAATAGCTCCTTGCATTTCAGTTACAAATGAAAGCAATATACTTGAGTTTTCTGACTGAAACGTAATATTGGCCTTCGGTGCGTAATAACTATTTTCGACATCCTTTACTACATCGTCGTTTTTAATCTCATTATTATAAATCTGCCCTATAATATTAAATAAACTTTCTACAAACTCCTCTAGTTTTTGTAGTGTATTTGTTCTTGATTCCTTCGTCCACCATCTTCTTACTGGCTGGGTATAATTCCATTCATCAATTATAAATTGGTCGCCTTTGTAGGTTAATTTATTATTAGTTTTAATCTTAGCTAAAATTTTCAGATTGGTGATTACTTGGGTCACTTTGCCGTTTATTTCGGAATTACTTAAAGATGCAATATTTGATTCACTCATTTATTATAATAAATTATAATAAAATTTCTTTAACTTTAAATTAATAACCCTTAGATATTATTATATGATAAATAATTAATTTTTTAACCTTCAATTATAATGACTTAAACATAAATCATCATAATTAATTATAAAATGAGCACCCAACCAGAATCAGAAATCGTAAACGAACAAACATCAACTACCGACAGCACATCTACCCAACCATCACTTACTTCGAGTGTATCAGATACTTTATCGGAACTTTTAGCAACTGTCGAGCAACAGCAACGTTCGATGCGCGATCTTCATCGCCAGCTTAAAAAACTTGAAAAGGAGGTCATCCGCGAGCACAAGCGCCTCAGCAAGGTCCAGCGCCCAAAGAGAAAAGTAGTTCAGAAACCAGTTGTGGTTTCAAAGACTATGCGCAAATTCCTGACTAAGATGAAAGAGCCCGAGCATGCCGATGGTGGATGGACTCGTCAGGTAATGATGCGAGTAGTAGCTGCGTATGTAAAGACGAAAGACCTCCAGATTGCCGACAACCGCAAAAACTGGAAGCCAGACTCAACCCTTACCAAGCTCTTCGCTCTTGAAAGTGGTAAACTATACTCCTTCATGAACATCAACGGTCTTATCAGCCGTGTTGTCATCAAGCCCACCGTCGCTAAATAAATGATTTATCAAATAAATAATATATTTTATTATTTATTTAATTTCTGGATGTAATAGAACACCTTTTAATTTTAGAGTTACCCTTTGGTACGCATAAATAGGTATAATCCGTTATTATTTTATTACCACAGTTCGATTTCATGTATTTTTTACAATCCCTAGATGTTTTACATTTAGGGGTATTTTCTAAATCACAAATTTTTAGTTGTTTAATTTTTGATTTAATTTTAGGATTATTAATAGGCTTTAGGGAAATCCCACATTTTTTATTAAATTTCTTTATTTCTTTAGAGTTAATAGCTCCATTCCAAGTTTTTTTATCGATTCCTTTAGCGCTTGCTATTTGCTTACCATCGTTCCATAAAAACCCTACACCCCCCATTTGTGAAATTTGACCATTTACATTTTTAATACTCGGGTCAATTTCCCGTGCGGGAATCCACGCATAATCGTCGCCGAAATCTTGTGCATGGTTACTATCAAATTTGCAGCCATAAGATTTTTTTACTAAATTTAAATCAGGTTTTTCATATTCGCTACCCCAAGGGGCAGGGCAATAATTGTTTTTATCAAAAGTAGAACAACTCCCGCAAGATTGTAAAATATTATCATCTACTAAAACCCCACATTTTGGATTACTTATTTTCTCGGAAAATGTTTTCATAGCCTCTCCTCTATGAATATTATTAACGACCCAGTCTTCACCCGTTATAATATTTTTACCTATTTTTTCAGAAGCATTTTTAACTTGGTTAGGAGACGTTACGTTAAATCCTAAAGAATATTCGGTTATTTTACATTCATTTGGGTCATTATTAGTGCATAATTTCTTACCAGGTATAATACCTATAGCACACCCACCCCGAATACAACTTTCAGCACTAGCTCTTGCATCAATAGCTATATCCTTGTCTTTTCCATCAGAGCCATCTGTTAAAGTTCCATCTACATCAAAGACGCATACACACTTAGGTTTTTTATTTATTGGGGTCGGATTTTTAAATGATTCCCGTTTATCACCGAGATAATATAATATAAAAACCAATAGAGCCAATATTATAATAAGTGTTTTAATATACATTTATTATAATAGAATATTTAATTTATTCAGAATTAGAAATTTTAATTTTAAATTTAATTTTTGCACCTGCTCCCCTATCGTCATTTTCGGTAGACCCGTCTTCCGTTTTTTTGTCAGAACTTTTTATATCTTCGTCGGATTCGTCTGTGCCAGATTCCAAGCATATATAGCCTTCATCTTCGTCACTCGTGATATATTCCTCCTCCTCCTCACTATCTTCTTTAGCCCCCTCCTCATATTCTATATAATCGTCATCCACTATAAATTCTCTATCTTCCGTATTTTCTTCGTCTTCTTCAGAGCGAGTTTCACTTTCCTCCAAACTCACAAATCCCTCAAACACAGTCTCGTAGAAATCATTAAATAATTCTGGTGTGATTGTTTTAATATTATTATCTACATGACATACTACTATTATACAGCCGAAATAAATAGTCTGATCAATGGGAGGGGGGAGTTCAAATTTGTTTTCTTGTCCAGCTACACCATTATTAAAAGCGAATATTGTTATTGTTTTGCCTTTATAATTAAAGTCGCATTCCCTAGACACGTCATCTTTACCAAATAAGGTTTTTATATCTTTGGGGAAATCAGTAATATCTAAATCGTTAATAGAATTTACACTTACTTTAAAAAAGCGTTTCCCACCTCCTCGTGTTATTGCAAGTAATCCCTTGGTCATTATATCTATATTTATACTTATTAGTATGTAGTATACCTTTAAATAACATTTTCTTTAAATAAAATTTGGTATATAATTATACTTACTATCTAAATTCAAATATCTACTTTTTTTGTTTATATCAAAATCATATTTATAACACCAAGCTAAAGAATTAATACACTGAGAATTTTTAATATTATTAATATCATCGTTGAGTAAGTAAGCGTTAATATAGCTATTTGTTTTAAGAATATATTTTAATTGTTTAGCAACCGAATATAAATTGTAACTAAATATTAAATTATTAAAGTCGTCTGGTATAGGCCGATTAATAAAACTTGATATATATAATCTTCCTGATAGACTATTATATTCTGAAACAATTTTATATAATTCGATTAATTTATTAGTATCTATCCCCTTAAAAAATTTACAAACAATATATTTTTCACTATTAGCTGGTCTAGATGTGCACGGTTTAGTAATATATACACTCTCAAAATACAACGATAATATATATATTATTTCTACAGTTGAAGAATAAAAAATATCAAATATTTTTATTACCATATGTCCTCTATTTTTTAATATTGAAAGACCTGTGATCATCTCGCAAAATATTAATTTTTGAGCAGATAGCTCCTGGTTAGTATAATCTGTAGAGAAATCAAATCCACCATCAGCGGAAACTAGGTCGGCTTTATTACCATCAAATAATTTACTAAAATATAATATATTTTCTAATTTGTATAAATCCCCCGTCCCATCGCTTCCCCAAGAAATATTATAATTACACCCACTTATTTTTTTCCAAGAAGGAATATTCGAATTATCGGTATCTTTTAGTGTAATACAGTTTATTATATCTGTATTGTTGGTGGAATATTTCCGTCTATAAAAATTAAATGCTTCAACAAATCCACCGGGCCCCTCTGCTAATGCCGCATAAGTTATAGAGGGATTACCTTTATCTATTAAATCAAAATCAAACAAAATTTCCCAAAATTTATAGAAAGCCCTACTTATAGAATTATAATCGGCTATTCCTAGATTTAAATTTTTATTTTTGACGTATCTATTTATTAATTCGAATGGGTTTGATAATTTTTTATTATAATCCCATTTTTTTATATTATTAACCTCTTCTATACTTTTCTTAGAGATATTCAATATTGTTATGACTTCTTTATTAAATGCTTCTTTTGGTGGAACTGCTGAGGTAAGTAATCCATATATAATATCAGTAGAATCGGTGTTCTCTATTTTAATAATATTTTTTTCTAATAATTCCATTAAACTATATTAAATAATAATAAATTCTTTAGATTTAGAAAAAAATATGATAATTAAGATGTTTGTCTTCAACTATTTTGATGTCGATTTATTTTTTTGAAATATAAATATGTTATTTAAATTAGACATTTCCTTCTCTTCTGGTGATAACGATTTTAAGTTTAGATGCGATTTAATCGCTGGTGGTAAATCGATATTACTAAAATTTTCGATTTCAATTGGTGAAATATCGAATTCTGCTAATTTATTAGTTAGATAATTGAAATTGACTAGATATTCCTCGTTTTCCGTGCCAATACTATACATATTCACCGATATAGTGAGCCCTAAACTACTGCTATCGTCCATAAATGTATGGTCATCAGGATATAATTTATCTATTTTTAATAAAGTCTGATCCCCTCTCGAAAATTCCAAAGAACTGGTTGAATCTAATTTATCATAAATTAACTGACCATCAAAACACGCACCAATAAAATACCCTCCCTCTTTAATATTTTCTACGATATTTTTAATTAATCCATCCAAAGCGGCCTCATCCTTGAAAAAGTAATGCAACGCGAACATTAAAGTTATTATATCGAATTTTCTTTCAACTGGTAGTAATTCTGGAAAATGTGATTTAACATTCTCAGAAGTATTTAAAACTCGGAATTCAATAGATGGGGCGTTACGCTTATCCTTCAAAATTTTATACCTGACCCAGGCGCCGTCGTCATCATTAGTTATATTATCCTCTGATATATCAATTCCGACACAATCGTTTATCTTATATTTATTCCATTTCCACATATCACCCCCTTTACCACAGGCCAAATCAAGTAAACTTATATCTGCCTTGACTCCTCTATCATCTCTAATTAAGTTAGCAGTATGACCTAATAATTTCTCACCCTTAATATATCTATTATGATAATTTTGTAAATTAATGGTCAGGGATTTACTCCGTGATTCGTATGGTGCCGAATAATAGATGGTGTCCATTTCTTCCATTAGGGGCAATCCTTTCCCTGTTGTTATAGCCGTATCTGTTATAGGGGTATGAATAGATTCCCATATCTTTTTCGCAACAAAATCCGAATTACCAAAATTATATTTATATTTATTAGATTGGATATCTGAATAGTCGATGTAATATTTATCGATATCCCTTATATTGTTTATTCTGATATATTTCCCCTTAATCCTTTTAGTTAAATGCATATTTTTAACCTTTTCTAAAAATTTTCGTTCTGTATTATTTCTAGCTTTATTCCATATAGATTTAGCCTTTTGTATTTTTTTAAATACATTTTTTTGATAATTAATTAAATTTTTATATTGATACGTTTTATCATATCTGGTTCTTAAAATCCCCCACCGTTCATAAAAGTTCTTAGTTGGGTCGTAAATAACTTCAACAATCGTGTCATCGTTTACTATATTTCCCTCCTTGTCTACTATTTCGTCGTTTATATTTATTTTAAAAAGACCCTCGCATTCTTCAGCATCATATCCAGGTGGATTAAATCTTACCGGTTTAAATTCACCATTAACCTTACCCTTTGTATAAAATTCTACCACGTAATATTTATCCTCGCTCAGCGATTTACCTTTTATTTCTCGTTTATATATTACTGTCCCATTATAGCTATTAATTTTATACTTTTTAAACTTAATTAAGAAATCTATAGTGTTTTCGTGTGGGGGTTTCCATTTTAAATTTCTATCCCAAGTATTATAGGGAACTAACATATAATCGTCATTTTTTGGATTATACCCAACTGGTTCATTAGCCGGAGTATAAACTAATCCGTCTAATTTATATTCAAATGAATCCTTTTTAGACCAAATTTTATCAGATTGTTCGAATATTGTATTAGTGTCGTCAGCTACATAAAATTTTTTACAAAATATTTCAGGAGAATCATACTTTAATAATGAATTAACCGCCGATGGTTCTTGTATTGAATATTTTAATTTATTAACAAATCTATTCGCCTTACCCACTCTTGAAACAGGAACTTCTATATCGGAATAATCGGCATTATCTAATTGAAGGGGGTTTTGCCAAGAATCCAAATATCCATACATATATGTATCATAAATACCAAATTTATTCATATGACCCCCAAACTTATCATAATTTAAATATTCACCATTAAATAGATATACTTTAAACTGGTTGGTTACATCTGTTGGAGAAAGGCGTGGGGAACTTTTACCCCCCGGATTATTATCTAATCTCCATTGCTCGGCGCCTGGTATTTTAATATAAGTATTGTATATTTTCATATTAGAATCTATACAGAATAGGTAACCATCTAATTCAGGCATAGCTGTAATGTTTTTAGGAAAACTGGGCTCTATATTAGTTTTATTGTATGTTTTAGAAGAATAGACATAGAGCATTTGTGCCAAACCATCCGCCTTTTCGGTTACAGTATAACCAGTCATAATACTTTTATCACTTGATTTAGTATTAGTGGCTACTGACGCCTGAACTTCTGGTATTTCTAAAGATTTTACTTTAGGTGATATATAATAATTGGGGTTTCTGTTTTTGTAGAATCTACTTTTACCGGTTTCACTTGCCCAGTAAGTAGCACGCGTTTCGAGTAAATCTTGTATATGTTTCTTATAGGTAAATAGCACATTATCTTCTAAATTAGTATGAGTAAACCCTGGTCTTTCATTTACAATACAGTTCATATATTTTATTATATTTAATGCAGTATGGATATTATACGCCAACTCATCTTTCGTTAAGTTTATAGTATTTATTAATTCAATCTCAACCTCATATTTTTCATTTTGACCAACTACGTCAGATTCAATAAAATTGTATTTTGGGGATAAATTAATATCGATAGTTCTCCCCTGTTCAAAAACTTCTTCTTTTGAACTTTTTACTTTAGTTAAATCGATTTTAATTACTGAATTATACATAAATGAGGTCCGCGACTTAAGACGAAATATTTTAAGATATTTTGTCCCTCTTTCTTTTTCTAATCTATTAAATCTTTTAATATCCCTTTCAGCCATATTTAAAACACTATTAATATTTTTTAACTTCGAAATATTATCTCGATTTAAAATCCAATTTTTTCCAGAACTGTCTAATTCCAAAGGTATTTCTAATTTTCCACCCAATTTAGTCCTTAAACTATATAAATTAAAGACTCCTTCCTTAAAATCGCGGTCAGTTCTTCGACTGTAATGGTTTCTGTAATAATTTTCTAAATCACCTCCGAACAATTCAGCGTCATCTGACTTATATTCGTATTTAGATTTAAAAATAGCCTCAACACTTTTATTTTTAGGAATAATATTATTCGAACAATATTTGATAATATTTTCCCGCCCTTTAATGGTAAATCTTAAATTAGGGATTGACGGGCTGACTAATATATCTAAACTTTCTTTGGCTTTGTCATCGATATTATAAAAACACCCACTTTTATTCAGCGTTGATAATATTTTATTAAATTGGTGACTATTTAAAGTATTGTTGATACCTCCATACTCATACATATCTTGGAAAATTCTCAGCTCCGTCTCTAGCTCTGGGACATTATAGTTTTCTTTAATGTTATTACTATAAATATTTAGTAATTTAATATCATTTTCTTCACAAATATCATCTAATTTATAACGAGGATATAATTCTTTCGAAAATAGGTAGTTAATATCAGCACCAACTCTTATAGGAGTTATGTCACCATCAAGAAAATCACCATCGTTGTCTTCTGTTAATATTTGTCTTATATTATTAACATGAACCTTAAGGATAATATCATCGTTAACAGGAATTACCACTTCCGCTGGATTTTCAGCCTTCACCAATATGAACTTCTTATCGATTCCATCTTCGGTAATTATATTTGACTGTATAATAAATACTATATTGTCTTTTAGGTATTTAACAATTTCACTATCGCCATCACCATGTAAAGATATACCGTTAGAATTATACAGTATTATTTTATCTTCTTTTTTAGGTTTTCTAGTAATTAATTTTAAAGAACTATAATCTATGTAAGGTATAGACATTTTACTTTATTATATAATAAACTCTTAAAATAAAAATTATTAATCATATTTAATGAATTACTGTTAATTCATTTATTAATTCTAATTTTGTTTTATTGATTTTTTTTGTTTTCCCTTGTTTTTTAATATCTATATTTTTCATTCTACTAAGATTATGTAACTCGGGTAGTTTTATATTTTCTAATTCACTAGTTCTCAATTTCCTATCAATATTTAAAATATCACCTAATTCTTCGCCACGAATAAACCCCTTCCTCTTTCGCAACACTCCCAAATCATTCGCGTTTTCAAAAACTATTACTGTAGCAAAATTATTTTTAAAGTTAGTTATAAAACGGGGTTTGTTTTCCATAAAATATATCAGGTTTGTCTTAAAAACATTTGCATAAACTTTTAGCATACCAATATTAATTGATAGATTACTGGCAAATACATTATCCAGATCTGACTTTTTAAAATCTTTGGAAGAATAATTATATAATCTGAAATAGTTATGTTTATTAAAATATTCGATTACTTTATATTTTATATTTTTTAAATATGGGATTATATCCGTTTTAGGTAAAAGGCAAAATCGATTATCGATTGCTTTTAAAAATATTTGTGAGTAAGAATCAAAACTTCTTTTTGGAACCTTAACACTATAACACTCGATATTTTGTATAATCTTATCCAATCCATAATTCGCGCCTGTAAATTTTTGCAATTTAAATATATCTGGTTTAGTCGAGAATATTGGATTTGTTTGTATAAATTCATTCGGTTTTGCTCTGTTTACCGGGGACTGTGTTCTGATTATTGGATGTGGTGTAATAAGGGGTTTCCTATTGTTATTCTGTGTAGTTTTATTATTACTAGTTTTTTCATTTTTGAATAAATTAATTAAATTCTTGAATAAACTTGTATATTTTAAGGGTTCAGTATACTTAAACACTTTAATACTACAATTGGGTTGATATGAACTATAGTCGTTATAGTGCGTGCTTGATAAATTATCTAATAGGGTATTAAGTTTTTTATACATTTCTTAATGATTATAAAACACTTAATTATTTAAATCAAAATTATCTTAAATTCAATTCCGGTTCTAAAATATTTTTTTTAAAATTGGCATTATCTGTTTCATTCGAACTATGAAAATACGAGCTTTCGAAATTTTTACATTTTTTTAATATTCTGTTATTAGAGCCAGTAAATTCATTATTTATATTAATAATGTCGGGATATTTACTAATTTGTTTATTTTTAAACTCTTTTTTTGGCACGATCGAAATTTTGTCGATATAATTTTGAAATGTAAAATTATTACTGATTTTGCTTTGTTTTTTTAATATATTTTCAATATCTATAGTAATATCTTGCTTGTCATCGTGAAAATTATTTGTAATGTTCATGGGGTGACTTTCAGGAGTACTATGGTTTACAATTTTTTTTTCAAGATATATTTTATTTTTTTTACAAAATTCGACAAATTTTATAATATCTTTTATTGTGGAATCATCTACATATTTTAAATTAAAAAAAATCCCCTTTGAGTTACTCGAATATTTCTGCTGATTTTGTTTTAATATATTTAATACTTCGCTATATTCGTTGTTATCTAATAATTTCATATCTTTCTCTAATTTTTTTTTTATTAAAAAAGGGATTTGGGACATATATTATAATTAATTGTAATATTTCTTTAAATAAACACTATTTTTTTAATCTTCCTAAAACTTTTATATTATCGTCATTTATAACTATTTTATAATTTAAAATTTCTACCAATATATCTGATCCTATTTCTAACTCCTCTAAGTCATCTAGATTACTACAAAGCATAATTTTTAATGGCTTAATTTCACACAGCACACCTGCGTCGTTTTTTCCGATGATTTTACACTTTATTAAACTACCAATTAAAGGAACGCATACGTGTATTTTAAGCATAATATTATAGTAAATCGCGCCATTAAAATGAGTAGAATTTAATTTCCCAATACTCCTATTTATGATAGAGATATCATCATTAATAAACCCCTGGTGATTACATTTATTACATATTTTGCTTTTAATTTTATTAGATAAATACCCTTCTATATTGGTATTATCCTTGTAAACATTTGATATATCTTCGGGTGTAATCATCTCCACCATAGATAAGGTTGATGGGACATATAAGCTATCAATATTTGTTATATCCATAATATAATATATTATGAAATTATTTTTAATTATTTATTATCAAATTTAAACTAATTATTTTATATTTTCAACAGTTCTATCTATTTTTTGTTTTATATGTTCGTGATAAAAATACCTCTTATTTTTATTTAGAGGGACTCTTGGTGAAACGCTATTATTTTCATAGCCCAATTGGTCGATATGCCTTAATAAACATTTCAACTCCATACACAAATCATTAGTTTGGGGTATACTGGGCCATCTTTTCTTGGGTTTGTCTGGTCCATATTTTTTATACGAATTAATGTCTCCTATTGGGTCTTTTATAAGTCTGGTAATTAATTCATTTATTAATTTACCTAAATCCGCTTTATCCTTGCAACCCAACCCGTGACCACAAATAGCACCTGTTCGGTTTGTTTTTTTAGACCGTCGCCCTGTTTTTGTTTTAATTATCTGATTACTATCATCTAGTTTAGGATCTTTATTTACAATTTTGAACGATGATTTACTATTATTAAAAGATGTAAATCCATATATTAGGGATTTTAAAGGTTCGTCAGAAATATCAGGAAAGAAATTATTATTTAAATTTTTGACATTTATTGGAATGGCTCGGTCAGAGGGTTCATCTATATTTTTTAATGTAAATATATCGAAATAATCCTGCCCAACACGACCATGAACTTTCTTACCTTTTTTATTGGGCTTGGGTTTAGAGGAGGTGGGTATTAATAGATATTTTATTTTATCGTTGTCCGCTGAGTCAACTGATTCACCCCTGGTTTCTTTATACATTTTCTCTGTTAAAAAATAAGAGAATTTATTGAAAGGGTGGGTTTGTGAAATTCCTATAGATGCTCTGTCTAAACTTCTCGATGAGAAATAACTATAAAAAAATATACTAATCACTTGTTTCTTAAGTGTAGTTTTGTTATTTATATTTTTAAAATCTATACGTGGTCGAGTTGGGTGTCGTTTACTTGGTATATTTTTATCTGATTTTAGGTCTTTATCGGTTTTATTAAAAAAGAAGAAAGGATCTAATAAATTTTCAACAGGTTCGTCGTATATTTCCTTGAATATATTTTTAAAATCATTATTTCTCATTTCTAATGGCTTATTTTCAATATACGTTAAGAATTGATTATATATAATATCATATACATTTGGTAAATATGAAGATATTTCCCCACTATAAAATTGGTTGATATCACTATCTTTATATATTGTTTTTTGGTTTCCTTTTATAACTGGATTTGCTGTGGTATTATTATATAACTCAATTTTTTCCTCACCTAGTGATGTTTTTGTATATTTAATTTTCATACTACTTGGTTTATGTTTTACTATTTCCGCCATTTCTAGAGTTCCATCTTTAATAATTGTTATTTTACTATTGTTAAATTTATAATCAAATATTTTTTTTCTCCGTGCCTTTATTAATTCGATAAAATCTGTTGTAGCCGGAGTTTTTTTAAAATCAAAAATACCCGCTACATCATATCCGAATTTCGTTTGACTTGAGCCACCATCTTGTAAATGTTTTAAAAATAATTCCCCTCCATCCTGTTTGTTAAAAGATACAGTCTTTTTAAATTGTTCAGATATATTTTCTAATATTTTTCTCTCTCTATCTTCTTCGCCCGCGCATAAACCCTGTTTCATTAATACAGGAACTGCGTCTTGCCAATACGTCAATAATGTATTAAATATAGATATTAATAATAAATCGCACATATTATCTATTGTTTTATTAACCTTTTTATGTATAGGTTTTTCTACTTTGATATCGGTTATAGGAAAGGAGCTCTTGATTTTTACCTTGGGTAAATAATTTGAACTTAATGTCTCAATGTAATCAGAATCATAAGTTTGAAAAATATAATATTCTTTACTTCCTTTACGAGTAGATACTATTTTTTCTAATAAACCATAACTACCTACAACTTTATTATAAAGTTTATCTTTATTACTTATAATAGAATACAGCGATTTTTTTATAATATTATCTTCTTCATCCTCTGGAAATTTAATTTTTACCCTTAACCGTTGTTTTAAATTATTAAAATCGCTGCCTATTACATTTAAAAAAATATTTTTAATTTCTTCTTTGCATGTCAACACCTGTTCCTGGATTAAATTATTATTATACGTGTCTATATCTAATTCGCTAATTTTAATATCCTCCAGTTTAATATTGTCCATACAATCATAATCACATGTAGTATATTCACACGTCATGCTGTTTTCAAAGTCTTTTAAAGGAACATTTCTCTCTATACCAAAAGAATCTATAATTTCTATATTCCCCTCCAACGTATTATAGATATTACCTTTCTTATTTACATTACAATCTACAGAAGATTGCTTCATAATTCGGTATATTTCTAAAATGTTTTTATATTTTTTAAGGCTCAGGGAATACATATGCTCGTCAATTAATTTAGTAGATTCGTCGGCATTTTTTGCTTGGTAATTTTCAGGCGCCACCGATGCGTGTAAATAAACAGTTACATTTCTTTTCGCCTCTTCCAACATTTTATGAGAAAACCGCCTTACTCCTCTGCCTGTAATTTGTTTTTTATTGTTCATATTATACCAGGGTTCTAATATGTGTATTTGTCTTATATTAAAAAACGATATACCCTGTGCAACTACAGATGTCCCTATTATAACCTTTATTTTTTTCCCATCTTTATTTTCATAAGAGTTGCTATGGTCTTTCAGCTTATTTAACACATTCTTATTTATACTAAGAGAGCTTGTATTTCCCGCTAAGAGTATATATTTTTTTTTTGATTTTTTAGAAACCGTATTATCCAGAAGATTTTGGTTTTCTAGTACAACTCCTTTTGAATTACAATTAAATCGATTAAATCCATTTTCTTCTAAACAATAAGCTAATAATTTAGCACCATAGTCTAAAAACTGACTGTAAATAAATACTATTCCTTCTGATTTATCGATTATATTTAAAATATTTTCAATTTTTTTAGAATATTTACCTATTCTGGACAAATGTAAAATGGATTTCCCGTCTTCTACGAGAGCTTTATGTATTTGTATTTTTTTACTTTTTTGTTTTTTGAAAAGTGTTTTAAAGTTTTTATCAAAACTTGGGTTTTCAGAAATAGCACCCTCGTCGCTTATTTCGGGGAATATAATATTCGCGAATTGTCTTGGTTTTACATTATATCCAACTACATTATCCGGATTATTGGTAAATTCTTTATATTTACTATATTGCCATGAGCTCATATAATTTCGATAAATAACCAGATCTTTAATTTCATCCTTATATTTTTCCGATATATGATTTGTTTTAGATCCGATTATTTTTTTGTATACGCTGTCTTTCAATAATTTTCCTACATCCGTTATACCACTCCTTATTAAACAATCTTCGTTATTGGGTATATACAAATTTTTGCGGTCATATATATTTTCCACAGAGGGATATAATTCTGCGGGGAAAACAAATGGATCCTTACCTCTTTGATAGGATATATATCCTCTAATTTTATTCTTGAATAACTCTATTTTAGCAGGAATAATTCTATCGTCGTCAAAATAATCTTCTACTTTTAACAAAGACCTCTTATCGTTTAGGCGGAGTAAATTAATTAACCATATTATCTCTGGCGCCTTATCGAACATGGGAGTCGCCGACAATAAAACCCATTTATTCCCATGACCATATCTAGCAATTAAGCTTAAGCATTTTCTTATACTCTTTGTTTCTAAGTTTTTCTTACTACTAGAATTATCTTCTCGTGTAAAATGAACCTCGTCTAATATAACTACTCTATTTGAGTAATTATGTTTAATAAATTTTATTAAATTTCTTTGTTTAAATTTTTTTAAACCTGGTTTAATATTATTTAAATAAATTTTCAAATTAGTTAAAAAGGTGTTGGCGAAAGATTGATAACCAGTTATAGTATATTTTTTCTTTATAATTTTATCTCTTTTACGTTTAATTTTACTATAATTCAATAACTTATTAGGATTAATTATATTAAGTTTCGTATAACTATCACCAGTACATTGTTTATTAAAATTATTACGTGGATTATCTAACTCCTTTTTAATATTAAAAATTTCATCATACCAAGATTCCGCGAGAGTTGTTCCTGGTATAAGAATTAAAGTTTTTCGATTTTCAGTAAAGATTTTACTTTTAAAATTTTCAGCAATTCCTATTGCGGCGCATGTTTTACCAACACCTACCTCATGCCACAATAATAATCCGTTGTAAGGAGTATCTGTTGATATATAATTTTTAACAAATTTTTGAACAGAACTTTTTCTAAATCTAACAGACATATTAGTATTTTTTTTAGGAGGTTTGTTTTGATTCAAAAAAAATTCTTTTTTTTTAATAAGTTTTTCTGTAAAATTAACTCCGTCTAAAAGAGCGGGGTAATATGAAAATTTGTTATTATGATTTGCTAAATTAAATGGATTTTTATATAAATAAAATTGTAATATTTCCGGAGTATCCTGATATTCATGGATAATGTCCTCTATTTTCTCGTTACATATATCATAAGCGCTTTCAAGAATAATTCTATCTAATTCGCTAATATTAAATACATCTGATTCAATATTATTTATTAATTTATTAATTTTTTTTAATGAATTTGTGTAAAAATCTATAAGATTTCGAACATATCCTTCTTTATTAGAATTGTCCCAATTATTGATATTCATATCTAAGCTATTAGCTCTTATATAGGTTTCTTTCTCTGTACTTAAATAATCATCGAATGTGTTATTAAGAAATTCATTAATTATTTCAAGAGATTTATTTTTTTTAGTATAAATTTCATTTAATATAGCTTTAAAATCCATTATTATTAATATAATAATATATTTTAGATTATAAGTAAGAATTAATATATTTTTCTACTAATTTTACTATTAATTTTTTTTTACACGAATAGGTCCTTATTATATTATGAGCTCCTTCTATTTCAAAAAATTTTATTGCAGAAACTTCTGAAAATTGTTCCTTTTTATTATCTGATACATTAAATTCGGTTTCAGTTCCATTGTATTTAGCCAAGAAATATATATTTTTATATTCTATATTGTCATAACTTATATAATTTTCTATAAATTTTTTATTAGTCGTTTTAATTGATTTTGGGTCAATTCCAGTTTCTTCTGTAAATTCTCTTATAGCAGTTTCTATATTAGTTTCTTTTTTATTCTTTCTCCCTTTAGGAAATCCCCATTCCTGATCAATGTAATTAATAGTTTTATTTTTAATAAATGTATCTAAATTATAATGATTTGTGTCAATATTTACACCTTCAGTTATAGAATTAAATTTTTTTAAAGAAATTACATAATCGTGTGATGGAATAATTTCCGTATCTATACCAGTTTTCCAAAGATAATTCCATAAAAATCGAAAGGACCTATCTTTAATTAATTCAATTTCCTCGTTGGTCATTACATTAAATAGTTTCTGTAAATAATCAACTTTCTGAATACTGTATTGACCCCTTATAAATTGCACAAACCCCAAAGTATTTTTCCGCTTTATTAGTAATAGTTTAAGTTTTCTATTAATGAATTTATATAAAATTATCCCGAAACTGGTTTTAGGTTGATAGCAATCTTTTATATGATGGTTTGGTTTTCCACAATTTCTACAAATTAATTTTGATTTAAAATTGTTAAATTTTATCTGTTTCTTCATGTTCATATTTTAATATTAAAATACTCTTAAATAAAAAACATGGGAGCAAATAAATCAAAATTAAAAGAGGTAATAAATAATACCCCAAACTATACCAATATTAATTTATGCCAATCATGCGAGGAGGTCAGCAGGCAATTTAAATATCAACCTATTGTTTGGGGCGGCGTTGCTAATCATACCTATTACGATGAGTGGTATAAAAAAAACGATTGTTTTGATAAAATATGTGCCAGGTGCAAAATAAAATAAAATATACTATATATATTACATAATGATTGCTAAATGGGGTCCTATTTATTGGAATTATATCCACATGATAACTCTGCAATATCCTGAAAATCCTTCTAGACAGGATAAAAATACTTACTTAAATCTTATTAATAATTTTATTTCTACCCTACCATGTCCTTTATGTCGAGAAGATATAAAAAAATATATTACTGAAAAAGAATTATTATATAATTTACAAAGTAAAGCATTATTTGTTAAATATATTTGGCGAGTTCATAATAAAGTTAATGAAAAATTACAAAAACCCCAGTTAGGTTTTGAAGATTTTATAGGTATTTATCAATTAAACGACTTCAGTAATTTATTTTCAGCGGTAAAATATAATAAAATTAAAAATTACATTATTATTATTTTATTATTGGTGATTTTGTTTTTAATATACAAAACTTATTCTAAGTAGATATTATACATTACTGCTAATATACCTAACGGGACTAATGTCGAAGGTGTTAAAGTTATAGTTGATAAACCTGCTATTTTTAAATAATTTCCTAAAAGGGGGTCATCTATAAAGGGTAAATTTTTTGGTATACCCCCACCACGTTGACCCTTCATATATTTTTCTAAATATTTTTGACCTAATATAAGGGCGAATGGAACAAGAGTAGAGGACGTTAATAACTTAATTCCCTGGTATTTTGAAAATAAATCTAATACTCTATTACCCCAGACCTTTTCTACCAATTTATTAAGAGATCCACCTGACTGGTTTAATTTCTTAATATACATTTCATATACTAACATTAAAATCCCTAAAGGGATTAATGTATTGGCTGTTATATTAATAGAAGCTATCCCGGCTAATTTTAAATAATTACCTATTAACGGACCATCTATAATAGGAAGATTATTTTTTAAAATATTACCACCCTTTTGTTTATTTTTTTTTAAAAAATCCGCCAGCGCGTCGTTGCCAAGAACCAAAGCTACAGGCACAAGAGTTCCAGTTGTCAAGACGGTCACGCCTATATATTTAAGGTATAAATCAAATATTCTATTGTTTGTTATACCAGTTGCGAATTTGTATAATTTATTATGAACTTTACGAGTTGTCATTTATATATAAAAATAAAATTTTTTCTCAATTAATAATAATGAATAGATTAGTAAATATTCGCAATCAAATAAATTTCAAAAGTAAAAAAGGGAAAATATATATTGCAATTATAGTGGCGGTATTTGTTATTTTAGTAATAAATTATATAATAAAAAAAAGACGATGGGATCGAGCAAACCCTATATTTTTCAGCAATAGTATTCCAGCAGATACCAGAGCAATAGTACCTTCTAGAAAAATAAAAAACTCTATTAATAAGGGACATTTCACTTATATGATTTGGATATATGTCGAGGATTTAAAATATAGATATGGTGTACATAAAAATATTTTCACCAAAGGTAATATAGGGTATTATTCAGAAAGTCAGTCACCGGGTATGTATATAAGCCCTAAAAGAAATTCTATAGAGATTGTATTATCAACTATGGCTAATAATCAAATCATTAATGAAAAAATGATTTTAGACGACTTTCCTATGAAAAAGTGGTTTTCAGTAGCTGTTGTAGCGCACGAAAAAAGTGTTGCTGTATTTTTAAACGGCGAATTGTCTATATCAAAACCATTTTCAGGGGATATTATAGAAAATACTGGTAATATTGTTATTGGAGGGAATGGTGGTTTTATAAAAGGTGAGACTGAAATAGGTAGTAATTTAAACCTAATGTGTAAAAAAGCTGGATATAATAAGAGCGGAGAGGGTCAAGGTTTTTCTGGAAAAATATCATCCTTGTGTTATTTTCCTGAATCTAAACAACCTAAATTTATAAAATTAAAACACGCCAAAGGACCTTATTCAAGGGCCTTGTATACTAAAATATATAAATATTTTCTTCATATGATTCCTGGATTTAGAAAAAAGGTCGAAAACGAGGATGGGGATGAATCTGAGGAAAAAGGATAAAATAGAACGCGTGCTTAAATAGTCCTAGTTGTAATATTTTTGTATAATTATATGATATAAAAATATTTTATCTCATTATATATTAATGTTAAAATTTTTAAAAAATAAAAAATTTTGGTATGGTATTGGTGGATTTATATCAATAATAATATTAATAGTAGCAATATTCAGGTATTATAGGGGGTATACGACCGTTAAAGAATTCCTACATGATGCAAAGCATGGCTTCGAGGTAAAAAGTAATAAAATTAAACTTGCCCAACATAATAAAGGGTTTAGTTTTACTCATTCGTTATGGCTTTATGTGAAAGATTGGGATTATAGATATATGAACGAAAAATTTATTTTAGAAAAAGGCAAATTTAAAATTTATTTAGGGGCCAAAAATAATAATTTATATTTAGAAATCCCCATTTTAAATAATACCCGGCCTGAAATAATAGTGTATGAGAATATACCTATTCAGAAATGGTTAAATTTAACAATTATTTTAGAAAACAGATACGTTGATATTTGGATTAATGGTGTCTTATACCATTCAAGGCATTTAGAAAATATACCAGAATTAGAACCAGGTAAAGATGTGAAATATTTAAGAAACGGGGGATTTAGCGGGCATGTTTCCCGGATATATCATTATGAAACGAATTTATCAAAGAAAAATATCAGAGGTCTATTTTTAGCTGGTCCAATATCTAAAAACCCCTTTAATAAATTAATTCATTTGTTTAAGAAAAGTGTTGCTAAAGTAAAAAATTTAATTACTCTTACCCCAGATAAATGCGATGCCTGATTTATTATTTTATTAATTATATAACTTATTTCATTGATAAAATATATTATTATATTATATAGCGATGTTAAAGAATACCTTCAATTCTATAAGTCAAAATAGAACAGCAAAAATAATAATAATTATAATAGTGGTTATCATTTTAATATACTATGCATATAGATTCATTATGAATATGAATGAAACCTTAAGTAACGAAGCCATGATTCAGAGAGTAGAACAAGAAGCCAGTGTAGTAAAGACATTACAGAAAACATTAGATAAACTTAAACCATCTAAAGATGGAAAAAGTATGACATTTACTACTTGGGTAATCGTCCAAGACTTTGGTTCATCTGCCTATTTAAATAAAGAAAAGTCTATACTAGTATGGCCTGGTTCTTTCAAAATACTTTTATCCGGGGAACAGAAGAATAATTTAATAATATCAGCTTCTATGAAAAAGTCCAATGGTAAGGGCGGTGGTATTAAAACAACCACTATTCAAAATTATCCTTTACGGCGGTGGTTTCACATATCCGTAGTTTTTAGACCGAACTCTTTAGAAATATACATAGATGGAGAATTGTCAAGAACATTATCATTCGAATATGCCTTCGCTGGAAGAAGTAGTGATGACCTGAGTTATGGCGGTTATGGTGGAACTATATCAAATGTCAGATACTTTAATAAAGCACTTACTTATAAAGATATTAAATCGATATACGTTAAGGGTCCAATGCCTTTAAGAATAACCGATATTAAATCGTGGTTCCAAAAATCCCTTCCGGCTGTTGATGGCGACTTCCGTATTGGTCAATTCAGCGTTAAGAAATTTTTCAAAGACGATGTATTTAATCCTATTAAGGGTTGGGGTGATGCGTTAATGGGGGTAGATAGCGAGGGCGTTACTTCAGCTGAGGTTATAGAAACTGTTTAGTAATTTAAATATTTTTTTTATTAAATATATTAAAAAAAATAAATCCTTATTATATAATAAAGGATATGCAAAAATTCAAGAATATTGTGTTAAAAAATAAATGGTTTGTAACATTTATATCGGTGGTGTTTGTAATTATTATGTGCTGGATTATTTACAAAATTATAAAAAAATTATTTTACAAGAAAGCCCACAGTATGTACGTTTTGAGCGGAGTTAAAGACGCGAGAGAGCCCGAAAAAAAATCGATGAGTGCTGAATTACATGGGAATACTATTGGTTTAGAATATACTATAAGTGCTTGGTTATACATAGAAGACTGGAATTACAATTATGGAAAATTCAAACACGTTTTACACGTTGGATACCCTGGTGCATTCAGTCCGAGTCCAGGTATATGGTTACATCCAACGAAACCAAGTCTTATAATACACCATAATACAAATGGTCTCGCTGCGGGAAATTTAAATCCTAATAATTTAGGAAGCACCATAACACCCGGCCATGATGCTACTATAGAAGATGTTAATGCAGAGAGTTTTGCTAATCCGTCTAATAAAACCTTTAAAAAGTCTTTGGAGGGATTTTACGCGGAGGAGGAAGTCCCCGACCTTTTGGATTCTAACATTAATACTGAAATTGCTATGTGTAACGTAGCTGATATTAAAGTACAAAGATGGATCCACTTAGGAGTTGTATTACAGAATAAAACATTAGATGTTTATATTAATGGTCGTTTAAGAAAAAGTTGCACATTTGATTTTGTCCCCAGAGTACCAAAAGATGCGAATCGTCATATGTTTATTAACCAAAACGGAGGGTATCATGGTATTATAAGTGATGTTTACTATAACAACAGGGCTTTATCCGCCGTAGGAATTAATAGTTTATATAATAAGGGACACACTCGTATCGATGTAGATGGTTACTTCGCGAACTTCGCGCCTCCCAGCTTTAAGTCAATTCAATATAGTCTTAATAAATGTATGGGCACGGAAGGTGCAGATGGAATGAAAGATATGTTGACTCGGTTATCTCAAAAGATTCAAGGAACAGAATCAGCTGACGGAGATACTACCGCTGATGCGTCCACCACTGGCGCTGGCACAACAACGACAACCACGCCCACGACCGATACAGCTGCGCTGCCGGGTGTCCCGGGCGCCGCTGAAGCCTATATGAATTACCAAAGGGTTTAAAACGTTTTGTTAAAATTATATTAAGAAATATATTAAGGAAATAATATATTTTTTGAATATTAAATTATTAATTTTTAATAAAATAAAATGTAATAAATATATATAAGATAATGGATCGATTAAGAAATTCATCTATAGTTGCTAAAGCAGGAAATGGTTTTGCAGGAGTAAAAGATTTTTTAACAAGTGGCTCTCCATTAAGTAAAATTGCTCTGGCAGTAATTTTTATTGTAGTATTTATTGCTTCAGTAAGTATATTCCGTAAAATTTATAAGAGATATAAACAAGTAGCAACCTCTTCTCCTTGGATATTAAAGGGTACTAAAGAAGGTAAAAAGGCTATAGTTATAACACAAAATCCAGAAACGGACGGGTCGATCACAGCCCATCGTTCTAAAAATGAATTCGGTGGTTTAGAATTTAGTTATATGATTTGGATATATATTGCCGATGTCACACATGGTAAAGGAACTGATACGAATGATAGAATACCAGAAGAAGGTCAGCATATACTGCATAAGGGTAATGCGACGGCTAAAAATATCCAAGCACCAGGTATATGGCTCCATAAAAACAAAAACTCCTTAAGAATTAACATGAATACTTTTAAACACGTTAAGGAGTTTGTAGATGTTGACAATATCCCATTAAATAAATGGGTACACTTAACTGTCGCCGTAAGACAAAGAGACTTAGATGTATTTATTAATGGTAATATAGTGCAAAGACTCAAGATGAAAGGACTTCCTCGTCAAAATTATGGAAACATATATTTAAATGCGTTCAGAGGCATAGACGGGTTTATGTCAAATACTCGCTACTTTAACTTTTATATTTCTTTTAGAGAAATTGATGAACATATTAAATATGGTCCATCACTCAAGGCATGTATCGATACCGGCGAAAAACCACCCTATTTCGTCCCAAATTGGTGGCTGTCTTAAATTTTTAAAACAATTTAATTATAAATTTGATTAAATTATTTTTTAACATAAATAATAGTAATACAATGGAAATATCCGATATATCTGAAATTACCGATGAATTTTTATATAAAAAGGGATTTTGTGGTCTCCAAAATTTAGGCAATACGTGTTTTATGAATTCTATTTTACAATGTCTGAATAATACCCAACCATTATTAAAATATTTGTTTTCCGAAAATTTTACAGAAAATATTAGTAGTAATAAAAGTGGCGCACTTACATTAGCCTTGAAAGAAGTTATGAAAAATTTATGGTATAAAAACGCAGTATACTCACCTGTTAAATTTTTAAGAACACTTCAAATGTTATCATTAGAGAAAAACAGATTTGAGTTTTCCGGTTTAGGACAGAATGATTCACAGGAATTTTTACAATTTATACTAGAAATTTTACAAGAATCGTTATCTAAAGAAATTTATATAGAAATCGAAGGAGAGCCGGAGGATGAATACGACGAATTCGCCATCAAAGCATACACCAGTTATAAGAAATTTTTCGAAAAAGACTATTCTGAAATTATAGAAATATTTTATGGACAATATTTTACACAAATAGAGACTGCTACTAAAGATAAATATGAAAAAAGCTATAGTTTCGAACCATTTAATATGTTAAGTATCGAAATCCCAACAAATTCCAAAAACCTATATGAATGTTTAGATAATTTCTCAAGTATAGAAACAGTAATAGAGGATGATACCCGGAAAATTATTAAAAAAGTATTATTTTGGACTCTGCCTAATGTTTTAATAATATTTCTTAAAAGATATAGTAATAATTTAGAAAAAATTGATAAGTTTTTAGATTTCCCCATAGATAATCTCGATATGAGTAAATATGTAAAAGGATATAACAGGGAGTCTTATAAATATTCCCTATATGGTATTAGTAATCATGGTGGCGGGCTTGGTGGCGGACATTATTGGTCATATATAAAAAATATAGACGGTGAATGGTATAAATTTAATGATAATTTGGTTTCAACTATATCTTTAGAAAAAGTAGTATCAGAAAATGCCTATTGTCTATTCTATAAAAAAAACGATTAAATTAATAATAAATTATTTTATTTTATTATAATAATATATTATGGATTCTTCTTTATCATTATCATCTGTAAATTCGGCTCTGCCTGTAGTAAACAACCAAACGATTGTTATAATTGGTATAGTATTATTATTACTATTAGTTTTATTATATTTCAATTTATATGTTAATAATATTTCTTATACTGGGAACTCGTTAGATTGGAAAGCTACTTTAAAAAAACTTTTTAGAATACCTGAAATATCTACCGAATTAAGTATCGGTACTTCGCCTAATAATATAAAATCGGAAACTAAAATAAATGTCACACCCTATAAACCAGAGAAGAGGCGCCCACTCAATCCATCTATATTCGGTGAAACACCATATGTTGGAGGAACTCAAACTTTTGATAAGAAATCTAAATGTAATCGAAACGGACAAGCCGATATAAAATTTTCGAATAAAAAGGAGGTTTTTAATATAGATAATAACGATTTTACATATGATGAAGCTCACTTAATGTGTAAGTCATTAGGAAGTAAATTAGCCAGTTATTCGAATGTATTAAACGCGCATAAAAAGGGGGCTAATTGGTGCAATTATGGGTGGTCCGCAAATGGATTGGCTTTATACCCTACTCAGAAAAAATTTTGGAATAAGTTACAAGAAAAAGGCGGGAAACATAAAACTAAATGTGGAAAACCAGGCGTAAACGGTGGATTTTTCCCAGATAAATCTTTAAAGTTTGGAGTAAATTGTTATGGATACAAACCACTACCCGATGAATCTAAAATTGTTTATACCGAAAATAACTGTGATATAAGCAAGGAATTAATGGATAAATATCGAAATAAATTTAAAAATGGCGATATTGAAGTGAGACCTTTCAATAAGATAAGATGGTCTACACACAGCGATAAACATTCAAAATATATAATTACACCCAAAGGTGAAGAAGATATAATAATGGAAAAGGAGTTGGGAAAAGTTATTAAACACTAATAATCATCCATATAATACATATCGTCCATAATATCTTCATTATAGTATTCTGTAGTTATATCAAAATAACTATACTTGTCAAAAAATTTACTAACTTTAAATACATCTAAATTTTCAAATAACATGGACGGTTTGCAGTATTCCATTAAATCATATAATTCGTTGAAAATTTCTGCTTCGTATTTAGAGGGATCAGCTTCTTCATCGTTTGACATTCTGAATTTTAATTATATATATATATATATAATTAAGCTTTAACTTAAAAATAATTCCCGTATATCCGCATCAATTCTCGCTTATTTGACCTAAACACTTCTCTACAAAAGTGCTTAAAAAGTATAGCGGTGTCGATGGTAAATTCCGCCTTATTTCTATAATAAATATCAACTATTTGTGAAAATGTTTCTTCTAATTCATTTATATTATCTGAAACCCATAAATTAAAAATTTTATTTAGAACAACGGTTTCGTAGGACAGACGTCTCGTAATAGCTTTTTCCTCTATATATTTTTTAGTTTTATTCGTATCTTCTAAAAGAACTTTTTCATGGGTCGTTGATTTTTCTGGTTTGTTAATTATTTTCCCAAAATCGTTTTTTGTCAAATATTTATCTCCATTATAGGTATCTATTTTTTGGGAAATAGTTTGTCTAATAAAGGCACTCATTTTGTTACTTTAACAAATATATTTCAATAATTAATATTATTGATTTATCTTTAAATTAAAACACTTATCCTGTCTTCATGCGAAGAGTTACAATTAATATAGTCACAAAAAAGGCTATCCATATCCCTCCACTAATAATACTATATATTGGCCATGAAATCATACTCATGCCAGGCATCATATTTGGTATAAAAAACATTATTGTTAATACTACAAATAATGCCCAAAATATCATCATAGTTAGTAACGGTCCATATTTCATTCTTATTATTTATATATATTTTAATTAGTGGTTACTATTTTTAAACGGTGATACTCTTTACTAGTGCGGTTCTTTAAAATGAATTGTAATAAACTTTTACTTTTTTTTGCTGTGAACTCAGTAATATCTATATTAGATATTCTAGATTTATTAGAAAGATAATAATTTCTATAATAATCTCTCAAAACTCTTGCGAGATATTTTTGAGAAAGAGGTTCTCTTCTAACATTTTTAATTATAATTACATCTTTTATCTTTTTATTTTTATTATCCAAGAGATAATTCTTTAATATATCTTCTAAATCGCTTTTTTTTTCCTTTAAGAAAACTGTTTTCCTCTCGATTTTTTTAATATCGTTGGATAGACTTTTATAGTTTTCTAAAATAGTAAGTATTTTCGAATGGCTCATTATTATATCTTTAGTAAATAAAATTAATAAATTTTATTTAATAATTTAGACGATGGAACTATTATTAGCATGAGCCACCGATTTCCAATGGCTTTCTGTTTACATCAGAATCGATGGTGCTTTGCATCCACGGAGATACCTTAACTTGTGGGTTAGACGGTTCACTTCTTAATTGCCTGTTAGCGTTTCTTAATGATTGTCCTACAGTATTTACGCCGACGTGATAACCAGCTGTTAAAAAATTTTGGTCTCCTAATTTACCCGAGCTTGGAACTGATTGGGACCATGACGAATCCGCCGCACCTGGTAATAAATCTTCGGGACTTAATTGATCTTTGGGGAAGCAGTCCTTTGGCTTGTCGTTTCCTACAGCTTCGCTTTCACTATTTACTGGGGCATAAACTGAATTACGGCCTAGTTCTGTAACTCCCGGGGCAACTTCATCGGATACAAATTTTTCTACGGAATCGGCTTTCTTTGTTAAAAACATATTAACCACGTATAAGAGAGATATTACACCAACCGCTAATAAAACAATTTTAATTATCTGGTTTCTATTCATATTTATTATAATATAATAAAATAAAATAAATATTACAAAACTATTTAATTAATTATATATTTTTTAATTGTTCACGGAAACTTTGTATTTCAAAATCTAAATCCTCGGCTCTTTCTTTTAAAGTAGCACTCGCGGTTGTAGCCCTTATGGAATTTTGTAAAAAATGTTCTTTCTCCTCTTCCTTATTTTGGATACGTTTTAATATATTCACGCGCATATCTCTATCTTCATTTAACAATCTTTCTTCCATTTCTAAAATATCACCTTCTTCGACTGTATCGTTTGAATCCTCGTTCGAATCCCCATTTGAATCACCGTTTAATTCCTCGTCATCGCTTTCATGGGAGCTATTAACCTGTTCTTCGGCGTTATTTTTATTAATACCGTTCTTACTATTACTACTATCATCTACAATTACAGTCTCGCATATATTTTTTTGCGAAGTGATCATTTTTTCAAAATCTAAATCATCCACGGTATCCTCGTCGTCATAGGTAAGTGAATCTAATTTAACATATAGTTTAAAGGTCTTTTTATATATTTCTAAACTATCTATACTTAATATTATTTGCAAATCTTCATCAATATTATAATTTGTCAGTTCCTCCAATAAGTCCTCGTCTTCGACAATAAATTCTAAAGATTTATCGTCATTTTCTAAATTATAAATATTTTCATAAAAATCGACAAGCATTTTTTGACTTAGGTTTTTACCAAACCATTTTAAGGAATATTTAGTCGATATATTTATTATTAAAGCATCTAAATTACTGAAAAATTCAACTAATTTAGAATCTACTATATTATAAGTAGCTATGTGGCGCTCATATTCGTTTTCCATAATACTATCTAATTTCCCATGTGGTATTTGGAAAATGATTGGGGTTTCTAAATAAACCTTGTAAATATCGGTTTCTAAATCTTTACTAGGCGTTCCAATAAAATTTATGTCGAGACTTTCTAACTGTTCATAATCGCTATAATTGCTGTATTCAATCATTTATTTTATATTTTAAAAATTGATAATTTTAAATTAGTTTTACCTTACTAAATTTCAAACCTTTAATATTTAATGGAAATTTTACACTCGTATCATCTATAAATATTTTACCCATTTCTAGACAAATATCGTATTCCCCTTCCATATTAGTTGTTATAAATTCTGCTATATTTGTTACGCGCCCATCTACTATAATAGGGTCTTGTTTGCTGTGAATAAATTTAGTATTTAACATTAATGGATAACCCTTCTTCGTAATAATATTCTTTTTAATGCTTTTTTCTATAAAATAATTTTCTAATACGTCTTCTATTTTAGAAATATTGTTTAAATTGCTATTTACTACGTTCCATTTAATATAATATGAATTTTTGTATTTATCTGGTTTAAACATAGGTGTTACGTTTTTTAAATAAAATTTTATAATTTGGTTATTTTCTTTAATATTATAAATAGTTCCATTTTTTAACTTTGAAAGCTCGACTAATTGTAATTTACTCATTATAATTAATAATACTTTTTATATCTAAGTATATATTTAAAAAAAAAATATTTTAAAATAGTAATGATACAAGATATTTTTAATGATTTAATTGATAAATTTGTTTTAGAGATAAATAAAAAGGAGAACATTAGTAAAATAGAAAAAAGTCTCGTAGACCCGTTAATTAAATATACTTTTTCTAAATTATATCCATATATAATGACCGTGTCAATAATATTCTTATTAACATTTTTATTAGCAATTTCAATTTTACTATTACAATTAAAACAACTAAGTAAAAATTTAGCGAACTAATAAAATTATATTATATAATTATAATATGAAATTATTATTAACAATATCTATTTTAATTATTTTATTAATACTCCTTCTTAGATCAGAAAATATGGAAGGATTTGAAGTTAATAAAAAGGCTGAGATTAAATTTACAAAAAACAATAAGAGTAAAAATGGCATAACCCTAAAAAATAATACAGGGGCAATTGAAAATACTGCTAAAATAATATCTAATAAAAGCACAATTTTTATAACTTATTCTGTATCGGATGATAATGAACAAGGGACTCTTTTAGAAATTCCTGATAATTTTTGTAAAATATCTTTAGAAACAACCAGATTTAATATTTATTTATTTTTAACCTATATGCACACCGTTTATCAATATACTATTCCAAAAAAAACTAATTTAAAAAACAGAACTTCGTTAATCATAGCTCTGGTATTAAATGAAACGGGTCATGAACTATATGTTAATAAAAATAATTTAGTTCATGGACAAAGTATTATAAGAGATAATAATACTAAATATAAACTTTCGACTAATAAACCTATACTAATTAATAAAGATAAAAAATTATCAGGACTTTTACACAGTATATTTACCTATAATAAAATTCTTAGTGAGGAGGAAATAATCTCTATAAGTAATTACATAATAAAAAATAATATCAAAATAAGAGATATAGATACCTATGATAAATTCTATAAATTTCCTGCAGAAAAAGTAAAACCAAAAAAACAAAAAAAAACACAGAATCCTTGCGTGTTTATGGATAATAATTTATGTAAAAAGTGCGGAAATCCCGAAATAAATATTAAACGACCTAGTATAAAATACCAGAAGGGTTGTCAACAAAAAATCGCAGAATATTGCGAATCCAATTACGACGACGACGATACATGTAAAGTAATAGATTTTATAAATAACTTCTAAATTAATTAAAATATATTAATATAGTATAATTATATTAATGAAATTTCCATATTTAATAATCAGTTTATTAATTTTATTTTTAACAATTTTATATCTGAAAGACCGTTTAGAACACTTTGTATCGTGTAGTCGAGAAGATATAGAAAATTTTTCTGGTGATGTTTCAAAATTGAAAGATAAAATTTTACCCAAACCCATAAACAGTCATGATGGTGTTACTAAATTTTTAAAGAAATTTCTTGGTAATGAGCAGAATAACTTTTTATTCCGCGAGTTTTGGAAGAACATGGACTTGGATGACCCTTCGGGTGATGAGCCATTGGATTTGTCAGATGCGACGATGTATAAGACACTTAGAAGTGTCTTTAGTGGCTTATTAATGGCTAATTTTACTATTGACACCGGCGCGTCGGAGGGTGATAAATGTGAAATATATAATAGATTTTTAGACGACATAGGGTATGATAAAGAATTGATGAGTGACCCTATTTTTGGGGAGGTTGAATTTATATCTAAACTTCGAAATGATTGTGCCAAAAAAGAAGACACCATCGAGGCGTTCTCAGACTCTACATCGCCGGACTTTGCACTTAATACCACCCCCCCGCTGCCAACGGATGATATTAATAACGAAGAAAACCCCGCTGAGAAATTAGTAATTACATCATATCAGGATTTTATAAATCATATTTACCGAGTATGTTTAGTATATTATGAGCTCATGCATAATTATACGGACCATGACGTTAGCCATACACATAAAGATAACAAGGCCGTCAATATAGCAACGACCCATTTAAAAAAAATACACAATCACATACATAAAAAACCCCCACCTACTAAAAAACACCCTACGGAACATACTCACAACCATAAAAAACCCCCACCTACTAAAAAACACCCTAAGAAACATGCACACACACACAAGGACCACACAAAACACACTAATACACATAAGAAACAGGGAAAGACACCTCAATCAAAATGTAAAGACAAAATCGACGAGAACAAATTTATTCTTAAAAGTAAATTATTACCATATCCAGATATGACCCAATTTGTTAGAAAAAATGAGTTAAAAAAATATGAAATAGATAAAACTAAATATATACATAAATCAAATATACCTTCTCCATCTAGAATACCGGATGTCAGTAAATATATTCTAAAAACAGAAATGAAACCATTTAAAAGTGTAAATAAATGGAATAATCATAGTAATATTGGTAGCAGTCCTTTAGATATGAGCTTAGATTATAGTTTATACCCGAAACCAGTTACAAGTTGTCATACAGATAGTTCATGCATGAATAGTGATTTAAACTGGAATCATTCACAGGTCCACGACCACAAACACAATAATGTGAATAAAAATATACCAAAAAAGGAAAAGTGTAAAAATGAAAATGATTTTAATGAAAAACGGTTAGGTAGATGTAGTTTATTTGGAGAATCGTTAAATAATACTAATATATTTGGAGAATATTAGGCGATATTACATTTCCCACAAGAAGACTGGGCTTCTAAATCTTCTAAAATAAGCGTTTGATCTACATTAATAATGGCAGGGGTCATTTTCTTGATAATTTGCTCAGAAGCATAATCAAACAAATAATTTATATTAATACCTTCTTTAGCAGAGGTTTCAACATAAATTATATTTTTATAAGTATTTTTTATCCTATTAATCTTATCGACAACGGAGTCAATTTTAATATCGCTTTTAGTCCCTACAAAAAAAACTTCTCTTTCTTCTATTTCGCAATTATTATTTAATTGCTCAAACCAATATTTGACTGTTTCTTGTAAATTATTTGTTTCGCGTGAAAGGTCTAAACACAGTAGAACTATTTTGGCATTTTTATAATACATAGGCAGTAAACTTCTATATTTTTCTTGACCAGCGGTATCCCAAATATCCAAAGATACATCGACCTCATTAATTTTTAATTTTTTTGAATTAAAAGCACATCCTACAGTAGTTACGGATTTTTCTGTAAACTTGTTATCAACAAATCTTTTTAATAAAGACGACTTCCCTGTATTTTCATCCCCCAAAAGAACGCATTTTAAACGAATGATTTCACGGTTCATTTATTAAATTATACATATATTTTAATAATTAAAATTTTGATATAAGAAATATATAAATAATATATTTCAGTTAATGGAGATTTTAATAAAAAATGTTAATGATATATTAGATACTATCGTAGGCAAATATGACTTAAAATTAAACTCATTAGTAGATTATGTGTTTATTTTAGTGAGTAACTATTATGATAAAAAATTTTCCAAAAAATATATTTTCAAAGATATTATAAAACAAATAATATGCGAGTCATATCCTAATTTATGCGGAGATAGATATAACAATTTTATAGTCAACGATAATAGTCATCTGGTAGATTATTTAAAAACCATACCCCAATTTGAACAAAGGACCCCTGGATGGTTTAAAATGAAAGAAAATAGTGTTGGAGCAAGCGAAAGTGCAATTATATTTGGTAAAAGTGTGTTTTCTAACCGAAGGAAATTACTTTTAAAAAAGAGCGGATTTAAAGAAAAGTGGATTCCCAATCCAGCATGTACGCACGGAACAAAGTATGAGCCTATCGTGCAGCTATTATATCAAAACAAAAATATGGTTGAATTGTTTGAATTCGGTAGCTTAGTACATAAAAAATACCCGATGATAAGTGCTTCTCCTGACGGAATAACCACGGAGGGTGTTATGGTTGAAATTAAAGTGCCCTATAGAAGAATAATTACAGGAATACCTCCTATATATTATTGGTTTCAGATGCAACAGCAAATGGAGGTATGTAATCTAGACAGAGTTGATTTTGTCGAATGTAATATAAGTGAATATCTGAATAAAAAAGAGTTTATAAAAGATACGAATAATAAAGAAGACCCTAACGCTTGTATAAACAACGAAGGTAATATTAAAAATGTTATAATTGAGTACTTTAAGAAAAACGATATAGGTGAATTAATAATAGATTGGATTTACCCTGATAAATTTCTCAAAATAGATGAGATTCCTAATTGGGTTTCGGATATAAAAAAACAACTTAAGGAAGGAAATGATACTATATTTTCTAGAGATATTTACTTTAAAATAAATAAGTATTCATCAACCGAGATATGGCGAGATCGGGAATGGTGGTCACTAAATTACAAAGAGTATTTAAAATTCTGGGAAGAAGTAGAACATTATAGAGAAATCGGAAATGAATCGCTAATGCCTAAACCAAGAAAACCTAGAAAAAATAGAGTAAAATATTTAATAGTAGAGGAAGAAGAATATTAAAATTACATAAATTAAAATTACATAAATATTTTATATATTTATTTAAGTAATTGATGTCTGTTAAGATAGGTAATAAATATAAAGTTTTAAAAAAAATAGGCGAAGGTGCTTTTGGTACTGTATATAAGGGCGTTATTAAAGGAACTGATAATATAGTAGCCATTAAAATAGAAAGCAAAGAAAGTAAAACCATTAATAGATTAAAACATGAAAGTTTGGTTTATGAGTATTTACGGGATGCTGTTGGATTTCCTACAGTTTACGAATTTCTCGAAAGAAAACATGATTATGTATTTATTATGGAATTTTTAGGGCCTAATTTAGAAGAACTTTTCAAATTTTGTGATAGAAAATTTAGTCTAAAAACAGTTTTAATGATTTCAATACAAATACTCAATCGAATAGAAAAACTCCATAACAGAGGATTTATACACCGGGACATTAAACCTGATAATTTTTTAATAGGCGTGAATGATAAAAAAAAAGGACGTGTTTTTATAATAGACTTTGGGCTTTCGAAAAAATATATAACTAAGACCAAAACACATATACCGTATAATGATAATAAACATTTCACGGGCTCGTATAGATACTGTTCTATAAGAAATCATAAAGGAATCGAGCAAAGTAGAAGAGATGACTTAGAATCAATAGGTTATATGTTAATTTATTTTTTAACTAAAAAGTTACCTTGGCAGGGTTTAGGTGGGTCAAATAAAAATACGAAGAAAAAGAAAATTTTCGGTGTTAAAAAGAATATCTCCCTGGAAGAATTATGTAAAGGTATTCCCAAGGAATTTTTACTGTATATGAAGCATTGTCGATTGTTAAAATTTACTGATAAACCAAATTATAAGTTATTAAAAAAATTATTCATTACATTATTTAAAAAAAAAAATTATTCATTAGACTTTGTTTATGATTGGAATATAATAGCAAGACGCAAAAAACGTTTACAAAAGTAAATTTTTAGTAAATCTAATATAAAAAAATAAATTATGTTTATATAATAGATTTTAATGGGTGGAGGACAATTACAATTAAATTCATATAAAACAAATAACAGTTTTTTAACAGAGAATCCACAAACAACTTTTTTTAAAAAATGTTATCACCAATATAATAATTTTTCAAAATTACAATTTACGTTGGATGTAAATAATATTACACATAAATCATTCGAGTATAATAATACCTATAATATTACAATACCCAAAAACGGAGACCTAATAAAAGAATTTTATATTTCACTTACTTTACCTAAGATTTCGGATCCGTCCGGGTCGGGCACTTTGGCTCATTATAGTGATATAAAGTGGGTGGAAGATATCCAGTTTAAAATAATTAAGTATATTAAATTTAAAATAGGTGGACAACTTATACAAGAATTTAATTCAAATACTCTTTATTTTTATTATAACTTGTTATTATCCAACGAAAAAAAGGCCTTATTTAACTTGGCCACCAATCAAAGTAAGATTGATTGTGCCGACAGCAGCAAATGTTATAATGAACCTGTTAATTTATTAATTCCTATTCCAGTATGGTTTTTTACAGATGCATTTCCAATATCTTGTTTAGAATTTATGGATATGGAAGTGGAATTTGAACTAAATAACTTATCAGATTTAATCCTTGTAAGAGAAAATAATATTGTTAACATTTCTGGAACAACTACAAAAATAAATAAATCTTTTTGGAGGCGTCCTTTGGTTTCGGAATCTAGTTCCCCGAGTAATAGGAATTACAAAGGCTTTATTGATACCGATTATAGATTAGCACCTGAAATTAAAACAAATTATATATTTTTAGAAAAACATGAACTTAAAAAATTTTACGCACATTCAAACCGATACTTAATTGAAATTTATAGAGAAACTTTAGTAAGAGATATTTCTCAGAAGCACGAATATAAGACCGATGGTAAGTTTAAATATAACTATGAAACCCACGGTACGACTAAAGATGTTATAATAGCTATTAAATCTGATAAAAATACTGCATTTAACCAACATTTTAATTTTACTAATTTAGATAATTTAGAAAAAACTAATACTAATTTATTCCAAAACTTTTTTTTTAAAATAGCCTATGAACAATGGGATGCCAGTGGGGGGGATTTAATAGATTATTTAGAATATTTCGCGAATGATACCGAAGGAACATCTAAAAATCTACCAAGAGCTAAATTTCCTTTAATATACGAACAAGAAGCCATATCTTCGCCAAATAATATTATTATTAGTTATAAATCAGCTTTTAGGAGTAAAGATATTGTAACTTTAAGAGAAAATTGGAATTACCGGTCTGTATATAAAAATTTAATTGAAAATAGTAATCTTATACCTGGGCTTCATCCAGATTTAAATAATTTATCAATACAAAAAAATATCATAGCCGAATTACAGGTGAAATTTAATAAAATGGTTAGGATCGAGCCTAAAACATGTGAATTTTATCAAGAATTGAATTTATTAAAAAATTACCCATCGTGTAGTAAAAATTCAGTTTATATAATTAATTTCGCTAAATTTCCTGAAAAAAAAGAGCCTTCGGGGCAGTGTAATTTTAGCCATATTAATCATGTTTCGTTCGAATTTAAGTTAAATCTTTTACCTAGTGCTACATATGATTTATATATTTATAATAGATATTATAATATTTTAGATCTTTCATCTGGTTCTGCTAAATTAGTTTATTTTAAATAAATGGTTATATCTATTTTGAAATTAAACTGGTGGCTATTTGTAAATGTTTTTATTTAAAAATTTAAATAAAATTATATAATAATATATTTACTAATGACTGGCTCGCTTTTACAGTTAGTGGCTATAGGAAACGAAGATTATTTTTTTACAGGCAATCCACAAATTACATTTTTTAAACAAGTGTATATGAGGCACACCAATTTTTCGATTGAGCGGCTCGAGATACAAAATGAGGGCGAAAGATCCCTTAGTCGGTCAAATGAATATGTGTTTAATATAGACAACGATTATGGAGATTTATTATATTATACAGCATTTCATATTAAATTACCGGAAATATACGCGGACACCGATTATCAGTTTAAGTGGATAGAAAATTTAGGGGGGAATATAATTGATGAAGCATCTATATTTATTAATAATCAATTAATTGAAAAAATTGATGGAGAATTTATCCATATAAGTAATAATTTGAAACTTAATAACAACTCCAAGGACGTTTATGATAATTGCATAAAGAATTTTGCTAATATTTTTAATCCATGTAACAATAAAGAATATCCTTATTCCAGTACTAAAAAAAATATCAATAATTCGTCCAAATACCCGGTTATTAATAAATATTACTCCGATATCCCAACGATTGAGGCGCAAACATTATTTATTCCCTTGTCCTTTTTTTTTAATAGAATACCCGAATCATTCATACCAATCTTATTACTTAGAGAATCTAAAATCCGGATTAATATAAAATTGAAATCTATTCATGAATTATATACAATAGGATACCCCACCGAAATATTATCATTGGAAGCTGAACTATTTAAATGTGGCGGGTATACTGGTAGTAAAATTTATAAAAAAACTAGTAATAAATACTATAAACATGAAAGCCATTTAAAAAATTCAAAAAAAAGTATTTTGGACTTTGTTAAGGACAAAGACTGTCTAAATGATTGCGACCCAACATTATATTGTTATATAGTTTTTTTAGAAAATTATGAAAAAAACAAATTAAAAAACACACAAATTAAACACTTTATAACTACCCCAAAAAAATACACATTCCGTTCTTTAAAATATAAAGATACCATAAAGATTAATAATAATAATTTGGTAAAAGATGTATATATTGTTCCTAAAAGGTCTGATATAGCAGAACGAAATCAGTGGTCAAACTATACTTCATATGATAATATATATTTTAACCCCTATAAGGTATTAAATAATACCAATTTTTCGGATTTGGCAAAATATTGGATTCATCGCGACTCGAAAGAGATAACACCAGTTGATAGCAATAATAGTAGCTATTTTATGAACCCCGAAATAGTAAAAGGTCTAAAAATTAGACTTAATGGGAATATTATAGAAGATTTAGATAGTTCTAATAATTTTTATAATAAAAACAAATATGAGTCTTTTAAAAATAACTTTTTAAAACACATTATTATGTATAATTTTTCGGAATTTCCACTCGAGTATCAGCCATCCGGTCATATTAATTTAGCAACAGTCGATAATTTTGAAATAGATTTCGAGTTAAAGAAAACCTCTATAGATACAAATAAAAAATATGATTTTGATACAAATTTGGCATATACTCTTTAAAATATACATATATACCCAGGTAATATAAGAATAGAATAGCGTAGGGGTCATAAACACTTAGTTTTTCAGGGGTTTTCATTTTTAAAATTAATATCCACCCCAATACTAATACATAATAATTAGTCATTACTTTGGAAACTCTATACCGTGTTAACACGTCCATTGTATACGAATACTATAGTATATATATAATTATATTAGATTTCTGCCTCGTTAACTTTATCGTCGTTTTTTTCTCCTTGGTTTTTTTCTTTAAGTTCTTCTTCTACACATGTATTTATATCTTTTTTATTGGAAAAATTTTTAACAGAATCGCTAGTTTCTTTACGGAATTCTTCGTATCCAGCAGAAACGCTACTATATGCGATATTAAGATAAGAGCCTGTAGCGTTAATTATTTTCGAACAAAATTTTCCTATTTGCTTTCCTACTTCTTTTGATTGGGTATAATTCTCAGGCATTTATTTATATATATATATTAAATATTTTTATATTATTATAAAGAATTATGTGTATACTATATATATAAAATGGATTACTTTCCCAAAAGTTTTTATTTAATATTAGCGAATATGGTAGCAAATGCACCAGTAGCTACTTTTTGTGGAGGATTATTTTTATTGGAGACCAGTTTGTTATTTTTTTCCGCTTATATAAGGAATTATTGCGAAGATAAAACAATATATGTTATTAGAGGAGTTCCTGGTGTAGGAAAAAAACACCTTATAGCTGATTTAGAAATAGATAATTTAGATGAATTTGCAGTTTGTGATAGAAACCAGTATTTTATAACGAATACTACATATAAATTTAGAGGCGAGGAATTATCACATGCCGAACAATCGTGTAGAATTAAACTATTAGATTCTATTAAAAATAATATTAAAAATATTTATATATTAGGTTATTTTAATGAATTATGGATGTATCAAGAATACCGAAAATTAGCAGAAATGACTAATTATAAATTTAAAGTTATTGAAATCCCTTGTTTGGACGAGGACCAATTAAGCTATTTTAATTCAAGAGCAAAACATAAAACACCTTTTTCTAAGTCTAAAAAATGTTTTAATAATTGGCAAACTGATTCTGACGCAATCTATTACGAACCCTATATTCCTGAATTTCCTGGAGATGTCATACCTAAATTAAAAGGCATGACCACGGTTCAATTGGATGAGCAATTGGAAAAATACTACATAGAAGAATACAGCGGAGAAAATACCAAAGAGGACATTATTTACGACGAATATAATAAAAAACTATTAGAGTATGGGAAATCTGTTAAATATATTGATAATAATAGTTTCAGAGAAGCACATAAACTAGAAACAAATAATTTAAGAAATAGACTTCCTGGAGATAAGAAATATGATGTAAACCATTTAGGTAAATTATAGAGTTATTTACTATAAAACGCCAATCGTTTTTGACGAAGTTATCAAAACTTTTCATATTTCAAAAAGAACTTTTAGAAGATGGCTTCAACAATATATTGAAGATAAGAGTGTTACTAGAAGAAATAGAGATAGTGTATCATACAATATTGAGGAAAAACATGCCAAGTATGCGTATGCCTCAACAGATTTAAGAAAGGTAGATTACTGCAAAGTCATCACAATTCCGAACTCAAAAAGTTTATAAAAATTAGTTAAATAAAAAAATGAATATTAAAATTCGCAATATATAATTTTTTTTTCATATCTTGTAAATGTAAGTATTAAATGTTCTTTGACAACATCTGTACAAAGATTAAACTTTTCATTATTTATAATAATAAATTCTACACCAGCTTTATCATAATAAATATACAACGTATTTGAATTTTTAATAATATTTTCTAATCTCTGTTTTCTTCTATTTATTGTTTCTTCAATTATCTTTATATTTTTTTCGGGATCAGTAATTTTTTTACCACTTGATTTATGCCAGTTATAGTGTGCTAACACACAATCATAATCCTTTAGCAATGTGTAATAACCTTTTGTAGAATCCAAATATTTATTATCGTAACCATATTTTTCGATATATCTATTTATTTCTTCATAACTAGATTCAACAAATTTAATCCCGTTTTTATTATTTTCCATATACCCTGCTGTTTTTATACATGGTACAGTATTTTCAAGATTTATATTGATGTATTTAGTATTTAGAAGTTTTTTAATTGAATAAGGAGAAATAAATCCATTATCAAATAGAAGGGTCTCCTGTTTTGTAATATTATGTTTTTTTATCATTTTTTGTTTTGTATGACATCTAAGTCCACAGGGTATATGAGCATTTACTTCGGTTTTTGTCATAGGTTATATATAAATATAACTGTTATTTTTTTTAAAAGGAGAACATCTTAAATCTTCAACGGGTTAAAAGAAGATATTAAAGTAAAGTTTTATTTACTGTAAAACGCCAATCGCTTTTGACGGAGTTGTTCTCGTGTTAATTTAGGTTCGATGTATGTCTCTTCACTTACTTCGGTCGATATTATGTCTTCTGATAAATCATTTACTATAGTTTCTTTTTCTAATGGAAGAGTTGGTGGATATGCTGGACCAGGGGTCGTAAAATCAAATTCTACTTCCAAATCAGTATTATTAATAAGACATACTTGATATGGTTCTAATTCTTTTACTGTTAAATGATAATTCTCTATAATAAGTTCTTGATTTATTTGTAAAAATTTATATTTTTTCCCTATTTCGTGTTCTAAAAACCCTTTAATATCTTCTAAACAGAAAATATCTCTATTTTCTATTTTGAAAACAACTTTTGATGCTTGTGGAGGGACAAAGATATCAATATCTGCATAATATTCTCCTATAAAATCAATAAGTAAATTATCGAAAATTTTGTTAGAAACAATAATAGTTCCCTTTGGGGCTGTAAATTCTACACATTCAAGGTATTCGGTAATTTCTAATTCCAGAGGCTCATTATTAAAAGTTATTTTAAATAGGCAACCCGCAGTATTTTCAATAATAGTTTCTTTATGTTTATGAAGAACTTCGCTACAAATGAAGCACTTATTCGTATTTGTTATATTTGTCGAATTTGTTATAAAAGATTCTGGAAGTATTTTTAGTAGCATCTCCTAATTAATATAAATAATAATTAATTCTTAAATTAAAGAATTAAACATTAATCAAATTTTTATTACGATAATAGATTATATTAAGTTTTAAAAAAATATCGTCCCATTAATAGCAGCTCTTTTATTAAAATCATCGATACTAGTTTTGTATTGTGCGGCGGCATCTTCGTTAAGAGGATCGTCTGGATTAGGATATGTCAGTAATTGTGGTATAAAAACATCAATTATATGCGAGAGTGTATAAATTGGCGACCACGCGGTATTTAAAACGTCCAAACATATACTTCCTGAGTTATAATCTATATTAGGATGCCATATTTTGTCTAAAAACCCAATAGATGGAGATTTAAATGGATACTCTTTGGGAAAAGTGATGTTTATCTTCCAAAATTTCTTATGATAAGGTGTATCTTCTGGTCCCTCTATAAGAAAATTAATAGTATAGGTATTTATTATTTCCAGTTCTTTTACGTCTTTGAGAGCCGCCACATCTCTTTTAATTCTTTTATTTGCAAAGTCCATTTGCTTATTATTAAGAGATATATTTTTAAATAGCTTTTTTATTAAATTAGTTATTGTAAATAAATTTTTGAATTATGGAACGACCTTTCAGAGATTTGGTTGTATGTTTTTTATTGGTTACGGGGTCTATTATGAAATTATAGCTGTTTTTTATTTTTGGTTTAGATTGGGGAACACCACCTCCGACGCTCCTCCTCGCCACCGAGAGCTCGATCGCAGGAGCAGGAGCAGCAGCAGCAGCAGCAGCAGCAGCGGCAGCTTTCTCGTCAGCCGCATTCCCCATCGCTTGCTTATCATGCCTTATTATATTAACAGGGACTTGAATATAGTAAGTTTTTACTCCTAACGAAAATGTTAAACGTCTTTTGATACTGTTACTAATAATACTTACTAAACCTTTTGAAATTTCGGCCGTGCTTCCTATAAGAAATAACACACCATTTCCAAGTAACTCGTTACTCATTTTGGCTTTAAAATATTTTATATGGTTCTTCGTTTTGTTTTTTTCATTCGTTTCGTCTTCTTCATTCCTCTCAGCGTTCATACTATTCTTTACAATTTTTTTAACATATTTACGTAATTTTTCATTTACTCCAGTTTCACCAGGTTCTATGATACTTAGTTCGAGAAATTCGTCCAGATCGTCGCTGATGTCAATATGGCCAACTTCAGTAATCTCATAATCATTCATCCCAGGACTAAATTCTAGTTGAGCTTCTTGGTACCATATTCGATTAACAAGTCTATATGAAATTTCATCATTCATGTTGAGATTTACACTAAATAAATTCTCACCGTCATATCCTACCTTGGGTTTTTGGTAGACGCGCTGCGTTTTTTCTTTGCCCTTAACGTAATACTTCCTCTCATACGTTTCACCATTATCCGATTTGGTCCAGGGATAAGGTAGTTCATCATTATTTTTAAAACTACCATAATCCCTCCCAACCGTAATTAACCGATGACTGGTAATATTTACCCTCATTCGTGATGCTATATCGTGAGTTATTGAGTCACCGAACCCCATATTATAAAACATATTAGCTCTTAATGAACTATCGCCTGTAGAATCCCAAGTTACAACACACGAATCGGAAGGAGTTACACCGTCGCCTAGTAGTCCCTTTCGATATTCGTCTAAATAGTTATTTCGGTTCCATCCGCGCTCAACCGCCCTATCTATATTATATTTATCATTGCCCATCAAACAATCTCTTATTTTACCTTCTTTTTGTAACTCTAGACCTTCTGAGGCCAGATTTTTCCGCTCGAGGGGGTCCTCGTTCGGGGCGGGAATTCCATCGTGCTCACGATGAATGACACTATCAGCGTTAACGTATAATGAGAATGGGTAGGGATCTATATTAGAGTCTATGAATTTCTTTTGGATAGCCCGGTCTCGTATTCCCATAACCTTTAAGAGCGAAGAATCCTTCAGATCTATAGTTGGTATATATGGTAGTGTTGAACCCTTAATTTTTTCTTCATAATCATCGTAGTTGCCATCTTTTACATAAGGGTCCTTCGCACTTCCGACAACCGTTTCATCCCAATCATCTGCATTTTTTTCACATCCTTGTTTATCAAAATCCTCTAAAGTAATACATTTATTTCTAGCGGGTGAATTAGACCAGTTCCGCCGTAATCCCACCAAATTACCACTGCGACCCACTCCTTTACAAAATTTTGGATGAGAGGCGGGACATGTACTATAATTCTCTCTCACATTTAAAAACCAAGGCATGTGTTTTTTATATTTGGCTAAATAAGTTTCCCTGATGTTATAATCGATTTGTTTTGAATCAGCGTATTCCGCATCATTAAAAGCGTTATTAGAAATAATCTCTTTGTTTATCCAACTACTTTCAGAGTCAATTGCGGAGTATCTCTTTAAAATTCCACGAAAAATATGTTTTTCTTCGGGTGTTTTTCCGGCGATTTTATCATCAGTTATTAAAACTCTATAAGAATTAGATTCTATCGTTGGAGCACTTATTTTACCTATTATTTCTTTAAATAAGACTCTTTGGCGCGGGGGCCAATATATTTTTGGTTCATAAAATCTATTAGTTTTATCCGGGAGATAGGTTAAATTATTTATATTAGCATTTATTGCGATTTTAATTAAATCTTTGTCGCACGCATTTAATTTGTCTTTATCCGTCTCGGTGAATAATACGGTATTTCTCTCTGAAACTTTATTATCTATTTTGTCTAGCTGTCGCCCTATTTCGGATATTATTTGACCAGAGACCGTTTCACCCGATAGGTTCCCAATTGTATAAATGGTATTTATTTTATTTAATAATATTTTCCTTTCTTTTAATTCTTTTAATTCTATTTTAATACTTCTGAGATATCCTTTATTTGTTCGTACTAAATAAAATTTATCTTTCATGCACCCATGCGTAATATTCATTTTATTCATCTTATTGGTGGTGGCATCTTTTCCCTTAAATATTTTGACTGTGTCCCGGGACATTTCAATTTCATCTGTATACCACCCAGAACCGTCGATACCACTTAACAATCTATTTACTAACTCAGGCAATTTTTGTCCAGATTCGACCAAGTCGTTGTACTTAGTAGTAATAGCATTACGCATTTCCTGCCGCTCAGTTATGATTTCATCTGTAGCTCGAGTAAAATTCTTATAAAGAGAGGACCTATCGTGAAACTCATATGGTTGTAATATCAATTTACAATAACTAGCTATAGATTGTAGATGGGAGTCAGCACCCTGAGTCACCATACTCGCAGCTTCGCCTTCTTGTTCTGCGTCGCCTTCTGTATCATCGGTATTTACCTTCGAAGCGGGTTGTTCATCGCCACCTTCCGCCGCGGTACCTTTGGTTGAATTTTCTAATATAGACGTATACAGTGCTCCAATATATCCTAATGATTGTTCATCATCGAGGGGGATACTATTTTGGAAACCCCCATCCTCTCCATGGTAATATTTCAATAAACTATCCTTACGTAACTCTATAATAGTATTTTTTATAAGGTTTTTATTTCCTGACCAATGCTTTACGGTTACCGGCGTAGTATCACCTACAGAATCCAAACTAAACTCGTTCTCGCCAAACATTTTAACCAGACTTTTTTTGGCGGCGGCGGTGGCGGGTTTCGGCGTAGTTTTCTCAACCCAAGTGAATAATAGCTCTTTTAATAAATTAATAGAAAATTGTCTACTAACTAATGTAAACCCATATATAATACAATAAAATGTCTTCCAAATTTGGTCACTATCTACTCGTGGCTTGGAGGGATATTCTAAGGTCTCATCTAAATAACTGATAATATCAGTAGCCACATCCTCAGTTTTCATCCAATCAGAGCCGTCTCCAAAGTCAAAAAATATAGAATAGTTTGAGGAAATTGAATCTCTAAATTTATTTATATATTTTTTTACGACCTTACCGCGCGACGCTTTTTTAAAACTAAATTCATCCTTCAAAGCGTAATTAAATACCTTCCAAAATGGACAGTTGGTATATATTTTACTACATTCCGCCCAATCCAATGTGTCACCGGTACCGGATATGCAACTCTTTGTTATCGTAGTAAACTGATTGTAAAAAAGGTTAGCGACTATATTTATTAAACAATCAATTTGTTGTTGTATATTATTTAATATCGGATTGCATATAGATTGTAATACTGGGTCGGGTTGGGGCACATGCGCTGCTGCCGCCGCTGCCCCCGCCAACTGTATATCATCGGGCACTTTGTGTGCCCCAGCTTCTTCCCCGCTTGGTTTAGAAAATATTTTTCTATCGGTGCAAAAGTCATTTAAAGACTTAGCCCCGAATCTATTAGCTATAGATTCATTTCTTTCTCCAAAGTCGTGTTCTTTTAATAATTTATTTAAATTTTCACTAAATTGGGATAAATGAGTACGAGTAATATTTTCAGACATGTTAAACACACATATATCCCCTAAACTAAATCCATATAAATTTAAATATATTACAAATTTATACTCGTTGTCCAAATTTTCATTTTTCAGTTCTTTACGAATTTTTGATATTAACGTGTTATAAGACTCTGTGAATTCTTTTTCATAAGCATCATGGCGTGAGGTCATTTTTAATAAATCTTTTACATGTTGGAATATTTCCCCCCAACCATTAAAAGTATTTAGTCGCGGCGCACCGCTCGTTAATACGGGTGTCTCCAATTCACTTCTCAACGACTTATTCTGTTGACTTAGTTTTATAACGTTTATATAAAAATTAGTTAAAATTGAAGTGCGGATATTTTTTGTATCCCGTATTATTAATTTCCCGATGTCCTTCTGGTAATCACTCAGTTCTTTTTCCATATATTCGTTACCACGGTAATCCACATATGTTAAATATCCTTGTCTAAGACATAATTCTATACCCACATCAAGCACAGGAGTATCAATTGTATTCTTATCCTCTTTTCCATGTAAACACCCCATCCCTTTGCCTCTAGAAGGACATCTATTAATATCTAGTTTTTCCAATAATTCAGGGAATGTACGTGAAATAAATTCATAATCCTTCATATAATTATCACGTGAATTAATATCTATATCTAATAAACCGAAAACCCTTTGCCATTCATCATCTATAAATTTCGTTTTCCGTTTTAGGATTTTAGTTTTTTTAATATTTGTAAAACCAGCGATATTATTACAAGGTCCTAAAAAAAGTTCTTTTCCAAAAACATCTGTAAGACATTCATCATCAGCATGAAGATATCGAGAACAATTACCATGAAAGCCACCACCATTAATAACTTTATTTTTTCCTAAAATAATATATTTCCATCTTTTTGAATTAAGTATTAAATCTTCTGGGTCTGGTAATACACATTTGCCGTTACATTGCCCCCCATAACCTTTACACGGTATTAATTGATTCTCGTTTAAGATGTACCCTTCATCTCTTAAAGATTTAAATATAGTCCAATTATTAATACACTGATACATTTTACCTTCATAGCCGAATTGCTCAAAAGTATTTGAATACCTAGACAACCCCTCATTTTCATTTGAAGCCGCCTTACTTCTATTTTGTATCCAAAAATCTAATCTATTATACATTGCACCTAATTGTATATCTTGTAGTTCAATTTCTCTATCACGCCGCACCGCTCCCAATTTTCTTGATGCATCGACAACCGCAATATGCGTCTGCCATAAATAATATCCCAACTTTATAGATGCCTTCAGTATAGAACACACCAAAAGTGTCCATACCAATCCACCAGCGAGGGTGGCGACTTGTCCATCAGTTACAAAGTCCTTAATCGTAGCCCCAAGGCCCAGATTAGAATCAGTCGCACCATCAGAATCAGGAGACTTCACGGTAGCAGTTGAGCCACCGGTTGTTTGCTCTTCTATAATATCTGACGCAACTTTATCAGTATAGTTAATGTTATGCAATTTGTTTATGGTATGAACCAGACTTTCAATTTGTTCAGCGGAACCTTTTTCTTCTCCAATTAAGACTTTCGCGGTAGGGGAATTAAGTATATGTGTAATTAAGTCATCACTGATTGCCCGTTTTATCAATTTAATCGTGTTTTTCATAGCATATTTATCAATATACTCGCACGAAAATAGTAACTTAACTGTTTTGATAAAAATAAGCTTTGGTCGTGTATTTTTATTCATAATTTGTTTCATACCGTCATCAAATTTATTTTCCATTGTATTTTTCCCTTTGGGGCAATTTTTTATAAATGCCATCTGTTCAGCTTCTTTGTCCGTCGCTGCAAATTTTATATGCTCCGCGCACAATTTTTTCCCCCATTTATATTTAGTATATTTATGGTCACCTTCTACAAGTATAAATTTACTATTTACATCTAGGATAGTCAATATTTTGGACGGATTACTTGAATGAAAGACTTCATCTCCTACTTTTGGGTTTAAAATAAATTTAGAACCCTTCTCTATTAGATTACCTTTACAAACGTTGTCTACCATTTCTTTCCGCATACTTTCAGAGGGTTCATTCTTGAAACTTATACGCCCTGCACATAACACTTCCTTCCATTTATTAAAATTATACCTGTGAAAATCTCGGACGATAGGACTTTGATTCGGAGTTTTCTCTATAATTATTTCAACCTCCTTTCTTAAATTTGTGCTCCACCCTAGTATTTTTAATTCAGCACCGCTATTATTGTTATAATAAACAATATCCTCCACATTAAAATCTAAGCCTTTATATATTTTGGTAGTAAAATTATTTTTTATACCATTAACCCCCATTTTATCTAAGCGACCACCTTCTTGTAAAAAATTATTTTTATATTGAGAGGTATTATACATTAGAACTATATATATATATATTATTGATATTTAAATTTGTAAAAATATTCGATTATTATTATATTTAAATAATTATATATAATATTAAAGTTTAGATATAAATTCTTCTACATTATCAGTAATATCGGACCAATCGGCTCTGCGTTTTTCCCAGGCAACGGGTATACTACCTTGTGGGTTATATATGTATCTCACAAAATCCCCTAGTGTTTTGTAATCTGGTGGTGTTTCTTTCGTGGCATACTGCAGATAATTAGAATATAAATCTATCATTGCTTCTTTAAATGCACTTTCCTTCATGGATGTTAGGGATGTTATTGAAGTATTACTATCATTTGAAAAAGGCGCTAAGATACGGGTAGTAATAAATTGTTGAAACGTACCCTCGTTCTCGGTTGATTTCCATACATCTGGTAACCAAAAAGCCTTTTTCTCGTCCTGTGGTGGTGGTGGTAACTTGAGAGGTTCATATGCTAGTTTTTGAAGATTGGCGAAACCTTTTTCTCTCTGCAGATCCCTTCGTACTAGTCGATTGAGAGAATCTCCAATAGAAGCAAAAAAATTTGGTGCCGACCATTTACCAGAGTTTTCTACAGTATTTGCTGATTCTCTACTTGTGCTGCTGATATGACTAGGACCGTATATTTGGATTTTAGTTAACAGTTCAGACGCTGTGAGGGTTGGGCGGGTTGAATGGGATGAGTTTTTTATCCGATACATCGCTGTAGCAGCTTCCTCTTCTCCTAGAAAATAGCGAACCAGGTCAATATGCTGTTCATCGGAGGTCAAACAAAAAGGGTTAATTTTATTAAATAATTCTTTATCTAAATCGCTCCAATAAATAATATCACTCACCCCCAGTTCAAGTTCAGTATCACCTTTTTTCTCTATACAAGGATTATATTTTCTCTGTTCAGTAGTAATTATTCCCGTGATCTCGTCTCCATGATCGAACGCAGCTCCGCCGTTGTAGAGCCCCGGAGGCGGACCATCATCCGAGATATCTTTTTTACTAAAAACTACTCTGAGCTCTTGTAATTCTTTTACATGGGATAATTTTTTTTCACTTTTAAACCACTTTTCTTTTAAATGCTCCTCTATACCATCAGTAAGTATTTCTTTAATCATCTCTATACTATTTATTTCGTCTCTTGTATTTATTAAAAATTTTTGTTCCGATATATCTTTATAATATTTATAAAGTTTTTCTTTTTCTCGTCCCCAAGCCAGTTCCTGTCCTAATTTCCATCTCAATTTACCGGTTAATATATTAAACAAGATCGCCGCATCAACAAAATAGGTGTCAATTGTGACCGAACTAGCACATTTCTTACAGATGATTTCACATGGGTTTTTAAACCGCATATTATGTCCTCTGCTATTAGATCCTAAACCAGATGTCCTTATATTTAATGATTTTTTTACCTTTCCATAAATTATATTATTCCAATATGGGAAATGAGTATTAGAATAATGCTCAACATCAGGTAGAGGTATTGATTCTTGACATTTAATACATTCCATTTGAGGAACAAATCTTGTAGTCCAGGTGGTCCCGTCCACACGATTCTTCCAATTATTAAAATAAAGTAAAAACGCGTTTTGCCTTTGGCGTACATTTTGACCTATATTATCTGTAAAATAAGAGGCCTCTGTTGCTTTTATAGTCTCGGTGTTGAGTATTTTTTCTATATTACCCTCAACAGTATTACGGATTTTAGATGATTCTCTTGTCCTTACTTTCTGAGCTATTACGGCCACCTTTACACCAATAACACTACTCACTATTAAGGCTAAAATTGAAAGCAGCGCGCAAACAATACATATACCCAAAACTACGAGGAGAGTAATGCCTTCCCCCCCCATTTGCTTTCCTCCACTTGCCTCAAATTTAATGTTTGGTGTATTTGAGTCTTTCGATTTTAAACTAAACAGTTGTAATAGTTTTTCTTTTACTTCAGTTATATTAATTTTTTTATTAAAACTTTTAGATAAATTTTCTATTTCTAATAATATTAAGTTAAAAAGCTTATCTATTATATTTTGATTCGTTCCGTTATTATAATTACCAGAAGCATCTAAATTATTAGGATTATTAAAATTAGTAGTAAAAAATTTCTTAATTTTAGCAAGAAAGAATTCATTAAATTCATTTTTAGTAAATACCTCTATAAAATTTTTAAAAAAAATATCTACTTTCTTAACTTCTTTTTGATTTATTTTAAGTATTTTTGTCAACAATATTTTTACTAAACCACGTACTATTGAATTTAATATATTCGGGATTACTTTATGTTGGGTTCTGAAAAGATTTTTTGCTATTTTCTCAATAGTGCCTATATTAAATTTGGGCGCCTCTTTTAGTGAATTAGCATGTAATATTTTATGTATTACCGAATTTTCTTGAAAAAATATCTTCTTTATAATATTTTCTTCAGAGGATATTGGTGATACTTTTAAACTTACCGAATTCGCACCCCCCAATTGATTATAATGGTCTGTATATTTGTGCACAATTTCCTTCCCCTTCTCGCTATAAATATTTAATTCAGTTCCATTTACTGGATTAATAATTGTTTCATACATTATAATATAATTATATTATTATTTTAATATAGCTTCTATAGAATCTAATTTCTTTTTTACAGATTCGTATTCCTGAACTTTATTACTTAAATTTTGACTCAAAGTAACAATTCTTAAATCTCTTTCACTAACCAGACTCTCTATATTCTTAAAATCTCTTAATAAATTTGTGTTTTTTTTAGCCAAAGAATATAAAATATTTCCAAAAGAAAGTTCAATCTCATCTACATCTGTTTTACTTATTTCATAATAGTTAGTCTCTATTAATAAATTTTTTATAACATTATTTTCAGATAACATATTGTTCTCTATTAGTTGGATTGTAAAATGTTTAATATCGGTATTTAAATTAAAAACGAACGCTTCGTTCCATTGAGGTTTATCGCTGTTCCGTTTTATAGTCGTTGTTCTTTCCTCTCCATTATAGATAATTTTAACAGAGAAGTCATTTTTACTACTAAAGATTTTATATAATCCAATAATATTAATAAAAAACATTTACTATTAACTTAATTATTTATTTTTAAACTTAAATTTAAAACAAATAAATCCAAGTATTATGTATTATTTAGATTAGAATATTAATATAACCAGGTCATGCTAGATGGTTTATTTATATGAAAAGTTATCATAAATATGAAATAAAAAATATATTATACATATATTTTTATTTGATGTATTATTTAATTCTTTACGGCTAGCCTATTAGTTATTTAAGCTTTTTTTCAATTTATTTTTAAAATATCTATAATTATTTTTTAAATATAATGCCGTCGACACATTCTTACCAGATATTTTATTTAAAATATTTTTTAAATTATAGTCGTATAAAGATTTACGATAGACTGAAGTGAATTTTGCTCCTATATCAGCCCAATCTTTTGGATATTGTATTTTAACCTCTTCTAATAAAATATCCAGATCCTCAATTTCAATATAATTTAATAATTCTGCTTTATTTCCCAAAATTAATTTTTTTAAATTTTTATCTGTCTTTTTATAATTAAATTTACTAGAAAATGAAGCCATATGAAAAGTCTCATATACATAACCCTTGTTATAAATATAAAAACTAGAATAAAAAAGATGGCCCAACCTATCTATATTTTTTTTAAATAATATGCACATGCCCGAAAAGGCCGATTTATCAAAATATATATCTAATTTATAGGGTGTTATATAGATAGAATCTCTATTAAATTTAATTACAAAATATCGCTCATCGGTGGGACACTTACTTATATATGAAATTTTTTTATTTACAAATGACCAATCATAAATCTTGAATACGTTGTAGTATTCATTCTTTTGGAATATCAAATTTTCGGCTCGGAGTGTTCCATTATTATATGATAGTTTAATCTGTAAATTTACTATTGTGAACTTATATTTAATTATTATATCGTCTAATTTATCTAAATAATTATTGATAATAACTAAATCCCCTGTTTGATATGTCTGGGTCGTTTGGGTTTTTTTATTAATAGATTGTAAATATTTTTCATTTACACTAATATTAGATATACTATTGAATGTTATTTTTTCATTTTTATTTGATAATGGCATAAATTTTTTCCGGAGTATAATAAGAGTTTTGTATAACTTATCGCATGTACTATTAAATAATCTTACCCTAACGTTTTCAATAACTGGTGTTTTGAATGTGTCCAGAATATTTATTTTAAAATTTGTTAACCATATACTATCTTTTTTCCATATTTTAACTTTAATTTTAGATATATTGAGTAATTTATTTTCAAAAATTAAATCTTTATTCTCTATATAAATATAGTTATGTAAATATATATTTACCCTAAAACTCCTTATCATTATTTTAGGCAAATAACTACTTTCATCGGATTTAAACATTAGCTTTATTTTATTCACGATATTTATGAATTTATCTTCTAAAAATAACTTATTTACTAATAAATGTATATGCTCTATATAAATTGTTTTAGACTTTTTTAATGATAATTTTATTATATTAGTTTGACTAATACACTTTTTTTTATAGAATATTTTAAATTTTTTAATTTTAATTTTAATATATTCACCGGCATTCCTCCTAAAAATATTAACACCGTATAATTCTATATACATATCGGAAAAACAATCGATTCTTTGCTTTTGAATAAATATATTGAATACTGAAAAACTATCGATTATTTTATTAAATTTAGTATAATCTCGGTATAACAGGGAATATTCGCTATCCCATAATTTAAATCCAGTTTTAGGTATATTCCGCTCAGGAAACTCAAATGATATTATTTTTGTTTCTAAGAACTCGACTTTTATATATGGGAAAAAATTGTTGTTAACCTTAATTTGTAGATTATTTACATTATTCTCGACAAAAGCAGTATTATATTTAAATTCATTTATTAATAATCTTATATGGTTATTAAATTTTATAATATAATATCTTTTACAGGTGCAATAAATTAATTTAAAAAATAAGTTTATAAAAAAACACGCAAATTCTATTAAAATGTATAGTAGATAAAAAATATCCATTCATAATATATTATGAAATAATATTAACATTTAAATTTATAATTTAAATTTATTTTATAATCGCTATCGTATAAAGAATATTTGTAATTTAAATCAGCGTAATCATCTGTAGTTTTATACATTTTTTTTAACCTGAACAAAAATGTATTTTTATCTATAGTGGAGTTATTTTCTAAAAATTGTATTAATTCATTTATTTTAGGAGTCATATTTTTAATACCTCCAATCTGTGATATTTTATCAATTATGTCTTTGTTTATATGGTTTACCTTAAAAAGTTCTCTAATACTATCGTAATCATAATTTACTTTATAACGAGTATTCTTCAATATATTATCTATATTGGCGTATTTTTTAATAAGTTTATAGGCCGATTTATAACCCACTTCTCGCATTTTGTGATTATAATCGGTCCCCAATAATATACATAAATCCAAAAAAGAGTTATAATTTAAGTCTAATTCATATAAGATTTCGTCCATATTATAATAGGAAATATAATCCGTTTTGTTATTAAAATTTCGAATTATTATCTTCGAGCCACATGCAATAGTATCGGTATCATCACTTATTACTCCGTCTACCAGGTTAATTCTAGATAAATTAGCACATAGTTGCTCCGCTTCTCTGGGGGCATCTAAATATAATATATTCATTAAAGTTAATAGTTTTTTAGATGATTGAATAACAGAATTATTTACATATACTAGTCTTTTTTCTAGATTCTTAATTTTTTTATTAATTTCTTGCCGCTTCTCTATATTTTCAATAATAGATAAATTTGTTTTAAGATTAATAACTTGTGTTCTTATTTTTTTTTTTAAATTTTTACGATTTTCTAAAGTTTGTTTTTTTTCCTTAGGTGCTTCGCCGTCAAAAACAAATATAGGATAAATATTAAATTTACTGAGCTTATTTATCATAAAAAATAAGCCATTAATATGATTACCATTCGCATATAAAAATTTATATATATATAAATTAGCATCTACAGCGAAAACTTTATTTTTAAAATTGGCCAGGTTATTTTGATTCTTGGGATCAATATTAGTAAACTCCGATATAAGATTGTTAAGATTTTTAATACCCATCAAAAGATAGTTATAGTTATAATAAATAACAGATTATTTAAATGATTTATTTAATTTAAAATTAATACATTTTAAAATGAATAATTAGGTTTTAACATATATGAGCAACGTATTTAAAAATCGAAAACAGCAATTTTCAACAACTTGTTCGTCGTCGCTAATTTCACCATCACTAATTTCATCATCCCGGTCACTTTCTATATCTTTTACTGGGGGGTCTCCTTCTTCGACCTCTTCATTCTCTGGAACGCGAACATCTTCTTCTTCTTCTTTGGGTTTTTCACCAGAGTCATTCAATACGGTTTTTTCATCAATAGTTGTCCATATCTCCCAATGGCTACCCCAATCTTCATATTTATAAATAGAATAACCTCCATCACTCCAATTCTCACCCCAACTATTCCTTATAATAAACCCCTCTTTGTTATATCCAACTATCGTAACGGCATGACCACCCATAAATGGCCCATTAGGAATCCAAAACTGCGAACCAAAATTAAAAACCGGAAATCCTCCTAAACAAGGACCGTTTAGAAATAAACTTTTCTTTAACGTCTCCAACGATGTTACTTTTGCGTAGCCTTTAATTAAATGCTGTTTCGCATCATTATAGATTTCTTGTGGAATTTCATCTTTATCTTCTATTTTCCCATAAGGATAGTTTTTCTCACTACAAATTCCCGTATTTTTTAATAGTCTCATAACGTCTCTCCCAGTCATCCCCTCGTCGTTATTAGAAAAAGAATCGTATTTATTTTCCCGGCAATTATAAAAAAATTGTGGTGAAAAATATTCATTAAAACCATAATCCTGCTTTTCTTGCCATTCTTTAACACAGGCGGCTGTTTGAGCATAACAAGTTCCTTGGTCTCCTTGGTTTCTAATATTTTGTAATTGGTCGCGATAATCAACACTCTCTGGTAATTTTTCATCATTTCCTTTAAAAACAAAGTCTCTTATATCTTCGGGTGATTTTGTCAGATTACAAATAAAATCCATCTTCTATATTTATATACATATATTTTCGTGCTAATTATTTAAAATGTCATTATTCTTAATCTTATTCATGAGAGGGCTACTTTTATTTGGTTTAGCAATTATATATAAATCCCCTTTCGTTTTTTCGTCAAAATTATATAATCCCTTTCCTTGTATTTTAATTATATTAGTTTTAGTAGGTTTAATATCCACATCTAAAATAAATGTAGGTGTAATTTTATTATAATAATTAAACCCATTTAAATAGTCATCTATATGGACGTCTAATATAAGTTCTAAATCAAAATAATTAGCCTTTCTATATAAATTTTCAGGAAAATTATTATATATTTCAATTTTATATACAGAATCATTAAAATTAATAGTAAATTCGTTATAAATTAACTCTAAAAAAAACGTATTTTTAATTATATCATTAGATATCACAAGTTTGACTCCTGAATATTTACATAAAAAATCTATATCTATATCGATTGCATATTCCTTTTCATTTTTAATGACTTCTTCTTTAATACAGTGCTCGAAATAGTTTTTTTTACCTGATAAGGTGCGTTTTTTTATATATTTATTAAGTGTATTAGTGGTTTTATCAATAAATTTATCATTTGTAAACGTTTTAAATATATCACTGGCTGTGGTATGTTCATCTAATAAATTATCGGTTATTTGTGAAAAAGTTGTTTTTAAATAATCGCCGATAATCGGGTCTAATGAATTGAATACATTATTAAACAGTTCATAAGCATCTTCAAATGTGATTGAGACGCAATTATTTTTGTCATATAGTTCTTTTTGTTTTGGAACTGATAAAACCTGATAAGCCTCGGATATTTTAATAAAATTTTGTGTAGCTTCTACATCATTTAAATTTTTATCAGGATGATATTTTAACGCCAGGCGCTTATAGGATTTTTTTATTTCTGTGGGGGAAGCGGTATTATCTAATTCTAATATTTGATAATAATTTTTCATATATGACTTTTTATCACCATAAAACTTTATATAAATTATATTATGGTCTATAGTATATTTTTCTTTTTTTAATCATATGGGCATCGTCTTTAGGTTCAGCTATAATTTGATTAAATTTTTTCCCCTTTAAAAACTCCTCTATAAAATTCATAGAATATATACCACATTCCGTATCTAATTTTTGAAATTGCTTCTCGTTGTAGAATATTTTAAAACATTTTGAGGTAAATGAATTGCAATTATCACACGTGATAGGTAGTTTTACTGTAACTATATCGTCTTCTACCGATATTACATGGTTTAAAGAATCCGTATTAATACATATAACATTATCTAATAGTTTTCCGTAATTATGTTTACCTCCTACCTTTAGTGTGCGATTATTAATCTTTTTAAAATTATAATTTTCATCATGCGTTGTATCGATGTCGTCTATTTTAAGTTTTCTTTCTAATATTAATTTATTACCTTGATTTTTTAATCTGGACATTAACACTTGAACTTCTTGTGGTGGCTGCTTCCCAACGCTGTCGAAAAAATATATCCCGGCGGTATTCATATCTAAAAACAAAGATACCCAGTGAGACCCACCTAAATAATGTGGATCTAAATTAAATATTATCCCTATTTTTCTTATACCAGCGTTATATAGTCTCGATAAATTAATATTACATAATTCATTAGATATACACATCCCAACCGCTATTTTATGGTCGAAATCGATAGGTACGGGTCCTATAAATTTAAATTCGGGGTGTTTATTCTCATACTGTTCCATCACAGTCTGTATATCTATTGTGGATAACCACTCCGTCGGATTATTTTTCCAAGTCGAAGGCATTTTAGGCCTAAAAGAATCCTCAAGTATATTTTTATCTTTCAAGTTGTCTAAGATAGGATTTTCGAGTAAGCAATATTCTTCACTACAATTGGGAGTAAATCTCATTAGTTTTGTTTGTATATCTTTCCAAAGTTTAGATTTATCAATACGTTTTTTATTGTATTGAATTGCGTCGTTTGGGTATTTTTTATTATATTCCTCTGCAATTTTAATGAGCGCTTCTTTATCAAAACAAGTTATATCGTTGTCTTCTTTAGATGGAGAGCAATATGAAGGCATTACTTAATTATAATAGATGATTATTTTATTTTATATGTTAATTTAATATAAAATATAATTTATTGTTTATTGGCAAACTGTTTCTAATATTTTAGCGGTGACTAAATATGGATCCATATTACTCGCAGGTCTTCTATCCTCGAAATAGCCGCAATTATTATTCTTGGTTTCTCTTGGAATTCTGATTGAACTTCCTCTATCTGCTACACCATATGAAAATTGGTCAAAGCTGGCAGTTTCATGTTCTCCTGAACATCTTAAATTATTAAATTTTCCATAAACTAGCATATGTTCCGTATGCTTATCTTTTAATTTTTCAATAGCATTTATAATATGTTCATAACCACCGGCTTCTCTCATTTTTTTAGTACTAAAATTGGTATGACATCCAGAACCATTCCAATCACCTTGTATGGGCTTGGGGTGAAGGGAAATTTGAACCTCGTGAATTTCTCCTACTCGTTGAAGAATATATCTTAGGATAATAAGTTGATCGCCAGCTTCTATACCTTCACATGGGCCTATTTGGATTTCCCATTGTCCTGGTGCAACTTCGGCATTCATTCCAGAACATTTAATATTTGCTTCTAGGGCAAGGTGATATGCTTGTTCTGCAATTTTCCGCCCAAAGGAATTTTGGTGTCCTATAGAACAGTAATATTGCCCTTGTGGGTTTTCTATGTCCATATTTCCATTAATAGTTCCACATGGAGTAATTGATTCCACGGACCTAGCATCCCCGTCCTTGCTCCCTTTCATAATAAAAAACTCCTGTTCTAATCCATACCATGGCTCCTCGCCAGAATATTTATTAAAAACTGAAACGGCATGTTTCCTTGTATTTCCTGACATTTTCTCTCCATCAGGTAAATAACATTCGCATAAAACTAACACATTTGGTAGCTTACGAAACGGATCCATATAAACGGCGACCGGTTGTATAATAATTTCGGAATTTGACCCCACCGCATCACCAGTTGAACTCCCATCATAATTCCATTTTTGATACGTTTGGACGTCCATTATTCTCTTCATGGCTGTTCCGTCTCGAGCTTCTTGTTCAGAACAAGCTGTATTTAAAGTTTTTGATTTAGAGCGGATGCTTCCATCCCCATCAATCCAAATATATTCTGCTACAAATTTCATTATTAATATTAATTAATTTTAGACTTTATATGAATATTAAAATCATTTAAAAATAAATAATTTAATACTATTTAAAATGAATAGTTTTTCAAGTGACCACGAATTTGTTCAATTTGATAATATTGGTGGCACCGAGACGCCTTATCGTAATAACTCCTTACAATTCAAAAAATGTAAAAAATGCGTTACGTATACTAATGCTATATTTTTGTTATTGGGCATATATTTAATATTAATGATTAATGTTTACACCGCTGTTATTTTACAATTATTTTTTAATAATATAAAACGCGTATTTGCTAAATTGGATATATTAGATTACGGGCAATTACTAGGAATATATAAGAACATTAGTCTTAATACTCAAATTATGTGTGAAAATGATTATTTGATTAAAGAGGGCAGGGCTTTATGTTATAGTGGATAAATTATTTAAATATTACTATTATTTAATTAATTAATGACTACACCCGAAGAAAAAATTATTAATGACTTTAAATTGTTTTGGCAATATCCAGTAATTACTGAAAAAACTTTTTTTGAACAGAATAAATATGATACGGAATTTTTAGGATTTCCCTGGGCTACAATTTTAGATAAAAGATATAATTTTAATACAGTTTACAAAATTATAACTAAAAATTTAAATCTGGGAAATAAAAAATATACCTGTTGTCAGCATATAAGTTTTAGGAGATTAATACCACTATTTAAAACACTAGGTATTAAAATATTATATACCCCTCATAAAATTAATAATGAAGATAATTTAGACGGAATACAAATTAAACCATGTCCGCTGTATGCCGTAAATGTCGAAGATCAAAAAAGGAATGTATTTTTAAAAGATTTAGACTTAGTAAATAAACAAAGAAATATACTTTATTCATTTATGGGTGCCTATCAAGAAAATTGTTATTTAACAGATATTAGAAAAAATATATTTAAATTACCAAAAAATAAACATAATGTTATAATTAACACAGGAGAATGGTATTTTAACCATATAGTTTATAGTCAAAAACAAAATTATAATACAGAAATAAATAAGAAACAGGGAGATGAAGAACGTAAAAGTAAATATAATAATTTATTAGTTAATAGTAAATTTACTCTTTGCCCCAGTGGTTCAGGTCCTAATTCAATTAGATTTTGGGAAGCTTTAGCATGTGGTTCTATTCCGGTCTTGCTCGCCGATACACTTGAATTACCTGAACATGAATTATGGGAGACAAGTATAGTAAAAGTAAAAGAAAGTGATATTTTTAAAATAAATAGCATTTTATCAAAAATATCAGAAACAGAAATTAAAGCGCGACGCGATAATTGTATTAAAATTTATAATTTTTTTAAACATGATTTTAGAGGATGTAAGAATTTAAATAAAACTGATACAGCTTTATTACAAAACCAAATTATACACTACTGCTGCGGTTCATATGATCAAGGACTTTATGGGGGAGTTGAAAGATATGATTATCAAATTAAATTAGCATTTCCTAATCGTATATTTTTTCAAGGCCCTCAACAAAAAAATAAAATGTTACATTTTTTAGAAAAATGCGATAAGCCTATTGTTATAACAGATAATCATCTTTCCATGGATATACCTAATAAATATCCTTTAATTTTGGTCCATCATGGCAGTGCTTTAACGCATGCAGAAAGAGAACCTACATGGAATAAATATTGGAAAAATTTATGTTGTAATGGTCAAATTAAAATGTTAAAATATCGAAAACCTAATAATACATATATTATTAGTATATCAGAATTCTGTACTTATGAATTTACTAAATATTTCCCCAAAATATATCCATTATTTAAAAATATAAAAATACTACATTCAACTGAATTAAATGAAGATATGTATAAAAAGAGATTTAATAATAAACCAATTATATTAGGAAATTGGCCTTGTATAAATAAAGGGAAAAAATCAATATCAATTTTATCTAATAAATTACAAAATATAAGATTTAAACAATTAAATGTTAAAATTAAAAATGGTGATATAGATAGATTTAATAAAGAAAAACAAACTATATATTGTACAAGTGATATGTTCCTGCAATTATCATTATGTGAGGGAAATTCTTATTCTGCTTTAGATGCATTATTATGTGGATTAGTTGTTATTTCATCTAATGTTGGATTATTTTATAAAGATATTCCAGAAGATTGCTTTGTTAAATTGGATTGGCAAAAATTAAATGAAGTAGAATATTTAATTAAAAAAATAAACTATGCATGGGAAAATAAAGAACAATTATCAAGAAATGCAAGAGAGTGGTATATGCATAATTGTCGTTTTTGTGATTGGAAAATTAAGATGAATAAACTCGCAAAAGATTTTTATAATGAGCAGTATTGCCTATAATTATTATATAGAGTCTGTAAAGTTAAGAACTATTATTATTTAATCTTCCTTCTTATTAATATAACTATCGTGATGAATCCACCCATCCTCTGTAACAAACCCCCAGTTTCTTTCTTTTTTACCAGGTATAAAAAGTGTCCAACAATCTTCTTTTTCAGGGTCCAGTTCAATTCTATGTAAATCTTTTGCCCCTCCTACTCGGCATGAGCAAGGTTTTCTCCAAAAGCGTCCTTTAGGTGTATGTTCCCAATATCCACCTTTTAAAATCCATGTAAAATATGGCCAGGGATGATCGTGTAAATCGTCTGGGTCAGATTTTAAAAACTTATGAACAAAGACGTTACATGGGAATTTTTCTCCCCGTTCTCTTAAAAATACGTAATATCTTTCTAAATAAGCTTCTTGGGTATCTTTATCTCGGATAACCCGATGTCTTCCACATATTTTAAAACAATTATGTAAGCCGAATTGAATATTGGTTAAAATACAGGTATACACTACTCCTAAACATTTATAGACAATACTCCCTAGTTCTTTATAAAACTGTAACGGTTCTGTATCTTGTTCGGACATTTTTAATTTAGTATAAAAAAATATATTTTTATATCAAATTTACCTTAATTTAAAATTTGGGGAGGCTATTTATAAGCGAGTAGTTAATATTACATGTTGGTGTAGTTTCCAAGTCGTATTCTAATAAGAGATTTCCATTTAAAATATTTTTTTTTGGTGAACAGCGTTTTTTTTTGAAGGATTTTTTTTTATAATTTTTTGTCGATTTTGTTTTAAGTATAATATTTTTATTTAATGGTATTTTATAATTAATTACTAATTTAATCTTCATTTTGGTTATTAAATTAATAATTTTATTTAAATCAAATTTAATTTGTTAATAGATGACGTATGAGCTTAAAATCATCCTGGATCCACGAATATAATAATCCTGTATTTATTAAAAATTTAAATATAGTTATTAATTTATATGGAGCTTTTAAGTATATGAGTAAATAATTTAATTGCCAAGTCCAATTACCAGAACAAGCTAATATATAAGTTATTAAACTGATTTTTTTTAAAACCCATAAACCCTTTGATTTAGGCTCAATTAACTTTCTAACCCCTAAGTAAATATTTACAACACCCGCACCAGCACTAAATGACCCATATATAGCAAGTGCTTTTGCTAAACTAGGCCCGTTAAATTTAGACAATAATATAATCCCAAGTGCTAATAAAACACCATAATGATGCAGTTGGGTACTAAAAGGCATTTTAGGGCTTCTAATTAATGATATTAAATCAGTACTGGCATACAACATAGTTAGTAACCTCCAATATCTTTGTTGTTTAACATTAACTATGGCCGTATAATCTGTTAAAAATTCCGGATGTTTAACTGTAGTATTCAAAAAACTAAAAAACACAATCGCCATAACAACGGATTTATTTAAATTTGTAATAACATATTGTTTACTATTATAGGAAAGTGAGTTGTATTTTTTTGAAAAAGTTTTAAATATATAATCGGTCACATATAAAGAGCCCTCATACCCCATAGATATTAGAAAAAACTCCATTAATTCTACCCCTACTCTAAATTTACTTATTGTTGAATTATTCATTACTATAAATATGTAAAAAAAACTTTAATATATAATTTATTTATTTCGTAATTTATGTGGTTTTAATACAAAACTAAATTCTTTGAATGTCTCTACATATAATTTCATCCATTTATCTGGTTCCGTATAATTCATACATATAAATTGACAACCTAAATAATATGGTAATAAATAATTAAAATTACTTTTCATTCTATCTTCGAATGACGGTACTACTTGTGTCATAAACCTTTTATTGAAGTTTCTAAATTCAGTTATATCTTTACAATCTTCTACTTCTTTATAAGTTACTTGTCGCATATTACCGTAATTTTTACTACTTATATTAACTAATTCGTCGAGACCTGTATCGGTGACATCGTCGTTACATATGAAAATAACTTTATCTAATAATTTTTTAATAGGGGATGTGCTAATATTAACTCTACTATGCCTCCCTTGAAATCCAAATTCTAAAGGGAGTAGTTTTTTTATAAAATATTGTTTAATTAATACGGCGCATTTCTCATAAGCCTGTTTATTGTTCCAAGTTTTCATATTTAATGTTATGAATAATGGATCCGAACCGTTGGGCACTTTTGTGCTAAAGGCGTATTTCGAAATCATTTTTAAGGTTTCCTCTAATGGAATCGATGTAGTGTATTGCCAATTACCTCTCCCCCGCCCGTTACATATAACCAAATCATCGCAATTGCTAAAACCTTTAGGCATAATATCTAGGTCGATATGTCTTGCTCCAAAATATAAAGTCTTTTTAATAGCATCCATACAAGCATAATCGTAATAATTTGTACAAGGTAAGTAGGATTTATAAGAAGACGCGATATAAAAGTCACAAAGTCTATAATTACCCTCCATAATTTTTTTATTATATTGAATTGAGCTTATTTGGCATCTATGTGAATATTCTCGGTCCATTCTATTTAAAAAACGTGGGATTCTTCTAAAAAAAACTACAAAATAAAAAATCACAATCGCTATAATTACTGCGGATATTATTAAGGGTGTTTTATTTGCTTGTATAAATTTACTTACCTGGTATTTTTTTTCATTAAATTGAATTTGTAATCTAGAAACTCTGGGTGAAGACGCAAATTTAGATATATGTTCTCTTGGATTAATATTACCAACTCTCTCTCGTAGGGTATTAAACATAATTATTATATACAATTATTTTATTTTTATATTTGGCAGGGTTTGAAAGATTTTCGGTGGTATTCTGTAATACCATATTTATTTATACCCTCCATATGCTTTTTAGTACCATACCCCATATTTGTCTCCCATCCATATTTTTTAAAGTCGGGCGTTTCTTCGATAATTCTAGTAACATACTCGTCTCTATGAGTTTTTGCAAGAATAGAAGCAGCAGCGATATTCCTATATTTATTATCACCGCTTGTAACAAGTGTATGGGGGATAATTTCATCATCATCGTCCATGTACACCATAAATCGGTTACCATCTACAGCCAAATGCTCGGGAGTTACGGATAATTTAGCAACAGCCCGATGCATAGACATTAAAGTAGCTTTCAGAATATTAAATTTATCGACTTCTTCTACTGTGGCATAATCCACAGCCCACGCAATTGCGTGAGTTTCTATATATCTTCGCATTTTATCTCTATTTTTTTTCGATAGTTTTTTAGAATCTTTAATTTCTAAATATAATTCGTCTGGGAAATCTTTGGGTAAAATAACAGCACCAGTATAAACTCGCCCCATTAAACATCCACGCCCAGCCTCATCAATCCCAGCTTCCTTTAATCCTGGTTTAATAGAGTTTTGCATTTTAATTTAATATTAATATAATAAATAATTTTAATATCAAATTTTCGATTAAGATTTTTACGATGGTCTATAATAAATAATATAATTCCAAAAGTTATCGATTAATTGATATAAAGCCTCTTCCCCACCCCTTTCTTTAACTTTTAAAAAATAATTGATTACATCTTCGGTCGGGACATATGTCTGTCCCCTATTTTCTGGTTGGCATGGAAACCACACAAACTTTAAATAAATAAACAACCATACCCACGTTTGACAATGAGCATCTTTACCCGAAAGTTGTAAATCTTTAGTATTTACAGGTACAACTTTACACCCAGGAAAAAGTTTTGCGAAGGATTCACATACGCATCGGTGTAGTAAATTTTCAGTTAAACACAGAGTTTGTCTCCCAGTCTCTGTACCTACCGTCTCAACCCTTGCTCCGTCTTCTCTAGGTCTTAATATCGATAATGTTTCAGGAGATGTTGCATCGGCTCCACCGGAATCAAAAAACTCAACTAGGTTAGAGGCTGGATAATAAAGAGCTATTGTAAAATGTCCAGGCAATCCTACTTTAATTACAATTACATCTTTATTATCGCCTCCTCGTCTTAGGGCTCGTCGAGAAGTTCCACCTAAAAATTCTGACTTTTTATTTACTACCCCATAGCATTCTATTGTCCCATCTGGAGTTTTTGGCGCCGCTACTTCCTCCATATTTTCAATTTGTTCTGGACTATAACCGGTATCTTCCAAGCATTTAGTCATATCTCTTGGGGGATGTGAGTGCGTTCCATCTTCTTCCATAACAGGTATTATTTCTAAATCAATTGCAGATGGTGTTTCTCCAGACCATATCCCATCCACTTGACCAAAATTCGTATGTATCTTTAATAAAGGATTTTTACTTAATAAGAGTTTAGCGCGATCGGCTATTTGGTAAATCATTTGTTCCCATTTTTCGGTATGCCCTTCCATATCTTGAATTGTCTGCCGTCCTATTATTTCAAGTGCTGTGGGCTCACGGAAGGCCTCCCATGCGATCTTCCTGCTTCCGGCGAGAGTCGCTTTACTGGTAGTTACTTCTTCTCTCATACGTGCCATTCTCCCCAACCAAGCCTCCATCTGTTCTCCGTCTAAAAACTGCGCGACCGCGTGTCTTAATTCGGGGGCATCAGGGGAACCAAATAGTCTAACATTACCAATTAAATCATCAGGATTAAATATATTAGCACACCCAGGAAAGGGTGCGACGTGTGCGACGGGTGCGACGGGTGCTGCGCCCCCAACAAGTTTATTAATTTTTCTTAAATATTTCTTTAATATGGCTCTGCCTCTCTTAGACGAAACAGAATGTCTTTTTCTAGATGTAGGGTCATATATATATTTAAACATTTATATTATATAATAATAAAAAAAATCATTATACTAATATTATTTTAATCACTCATTTTTTTCCTACCCCATTTCTCAAATGCGGAAACACACACAGCGACTGCTCCTAGTAGAATATTTGTCTGAACGTCGGTGAAAAGTAGACTTAGTTTCGTAAGCGTTCGGCACGCCGGCGAAGCCCCAAAGGTAATTGCCCAAAAAATACTACGAGAACAAGTATGGTAATTCATAATCATAATAATGTAATTCATGAATCCAGCTCCAAGAAAAACACAAACACCAATCAGAAAGGGTTGCATAAAAATTGGGATTTTAATTGACCGGGCTTTGGTAATCATCGATTGGCATTTGGTAGACATTCTAGATATGTAAAGAAAACTAATATTTTAAAATATAAACAATAAGCTATCAAATTTTAATCTGTTATTAATATAACTATGGTAGAATCATATATTACTGATACCCAATTAGTAGAAGGATTAATGGCAATACTTTCATATATAATTGTATGGCATGTTTTTTGGAATAAAATACCCCGAGAACGTAGTTATTCCAAGTCAGGATTGAGATGGATATGTGTATGGATAGGTCGTAAATACGGAACTAGTTTATACGTATCTCTTAAAGAAAAATATAAGATTAACAATTATAAATTTTCTCTTTTACCTAAATTAAATATTAATATTTATTGATTTTACACCCTTGAAACTTTAAAATGGGACAAAATATGTCTACTTAGTTAATTTATATATATATATATATATATGATAATTAAAAATCTTAAAATAAATAAAAATACAACAACATTTTTAATTGATAATAAAGAAATTTACTTGAAGTATAGTATTGAATATGAAAAATACATTTCTTCAAATTATGATGGACCTTTAATATTAGCATTACCTATCGCAATGATAAATAATGAAAATTTAATTATAAAAGGGAAAGTATCATATAAATTATTTCATAATGTTACACATTATCTAATGAAAATTATAAATATTATGATTCCTGAATGCAAACCTATAAATATTGAAGTAGATGAGTTTAGTTATAGTAAAGAATATAACAATGTTGGTGTAGGGTGTGGATTGAGTTGTGGAATAGATAGTTTATGTTGCCTACAAGATTATTATTTTGATATAGAAGATAGTCCATATAAATTAACACACGTTACTAATTTTAATGCGGGCGCATCAGGAAATAATAGTACTGTTTTTAATAAAAGAGTATCTAACGCAGAATTATATTGTCAAGAAACAACCTTAAATATGTTAATAGTAGACAGTAATTTTACTAGTATAAATAATTTTGATCATCAAAAAATCCATGTTCTTAGAAATTTATCAATACCACTTTTCTTTCAGAAATTATTTTGTAAATATTGCTATTCTTCAGCGTATTCATATATTGATAGCAAGATAAAGCAAAATTCAAACGATTTTGCTTATGGTGATCCAATAGTGATTCCATTATTATCTACAGAAAATATAGAGTTTATATCTCATGGATGCCAATATACTAGACCTCAAAAAACATTGAAAGTATCAGAAAACTCTTTAAGTTATAAATATTTGGATGTATGTGTAAATGGTAGTTTTGTGCATAATAGTAATACATTCTTAAACTGCTCTACTTGTTGGAAATGTTTAAGAACTTTAACAACATTAGATTATTACAAAAAATTACATCATTATAAAAATGTATTTGAATTAAAAAAATACTATAAAGTAAAGGATAAATTTTTACAAACACTAAATAAAAATGACCCATTACAAAGAGAGGTAATTGAATTGTATAAAAACAACGCCATTGAAAAAAAATATACATATTATATATCATTGATTAAGAGAGATTTATGTCAAGGTTCATATGATCCTTTGTTATTTGATATAATGAAAAAAGATAATAAATGGAAACAAGTAGATAATTGTGCCAATTACAGTAATTATAATCAAGTGTCCCATATAAGTAATTCAATTAAAAAATATTCTTTTCTTGATTCCAAACATTTAATGGCAAATTTTTTTAAAGAAAATAATTTAAATTTTATACCAAAAACTTTTGTTATTAATACCCAAAAAGAATTTAATAATTTAGAATTACAAAAAGGGAAAAAATATTTAGTAAAACCTGCTGGTTTTAGTACATACACGTTTAAAGATAAAAGAGCAGCCGCGGGAAATAGCGGTCGTGGTATATATGTTGTAAATGAAAAAAATGAAATAAACTATAATAATAAAATTATATTAATTCAAGAACTTTTAGATGAATTGGACTTGATTGATAGCAAAAAATATGATATTAGAACATATCTTTTATTTGTGAAGAACAAAAGACATATACAATTTTATGTATGTGATGAAAGTTATTGTAGATTAACATGTAATAATTATCAAAAAGATAATATTAACTTGGATAATATTTTAACAAATACACATTTCCAACAAAAATTAAATAATTATAATGAAAATTCACATATCAGAATATTATCAGATATTGATAATCAGGATATAAGAAAGAAAAAAATAGAGAAATGTTTAAGTGATGTTGTTTTAAAATTAGATAAAAATTTTTCATCGGATACAAATCAAATAATGTTATTAGGGATCGATTTGATATTTGATAGAAATTTAAATCCATATATACTTGAATTTAATTATAACCCTGGATTTAGAGATATTACGGTTAAAGGTTATACTGAACTTCAAAATAAGTGTTGTGAAGATTTAGTTAAAAATATATTTGAACCAATTTTAAGTAATAAACCTATCATAAATACTGGGATATGGAATAAAATAGGTATCTTAAAAGAAAATGAATGGTTAGCGCTAAAATCTCATTGGACATTATCAGGTAATAAATTAACAAGTACATCTGAAACTTTCTTAAAAAAAAATGAGTTACATTCTAGTAAGTTGGATGATAAATTAAAAATAAAAATTTCAATAAATAAAGAGGTTCTATATATTAAAGAATTTAATAACAATTATTATCTTGCGTTCACATTTTCTCTCTAATAATAGAACTTTTATTTATAAATTTTTTTATTTACTTTTTTCCATACTTACATTATTATCTAAATAATAATTAACAGCGCTAATTTTATAATCTTCACTTTTATGTTTAGACATAATTATATACTATTAAGTTATATATTTTGTCCCATTTTAAAGTTTCAAGGGTGTAAATAAATTCTATTATATTATAATAGAATGGATTATATTTACAGCGCTTATTGTATGGCCGAAGTTTTGGTCAATAAAGGTAATGCCTATATGAGCAATAATGAACTAGAAGATTATGTAAAAACAGAGAGAGTATTTGGTTCTAATAGCAAGGGGTTGGGGTGTATGTATGATTTAACGTATAAGCCTAATTTTATACTAGAAAATATCGTATTAGGGAATGCGTGTAATGCCAGAAATTATTACCAATTAGAAAAAAATAATATAGGATTGATAGTTAATTGTTCAAAGGATATCCCGAATTATTTTTCCGATGATGTAGCATATATCAGGGTTAGTGTCGAAGATAAATTAAAGCAAGATATTTACACACATCTTGACAAAACCATTACTCACATGCACAAATATTTAGCAGATAATCCTAATAAAAATATTTTTGTCCATTGCTTTATGGGTTCCAGTCGTTCAGCTACAGTAATAATAGCATTTTTAATAAAATATAGAAAATACACAAGACGTGATGCTTTGTTATTTTTGAAACAAAAAAGACATCTAGTGAACATTAACGTCGACTTCTTTAAACAGCTAAAGGTTTTCGAGGAGAATTATAGGTGAATATTATATTGAGTATTATTATAACTTTGATTAATATAAATTTAAAAAAATCTTGTATTAATATTAATACAGATGCCAACCCAAGTCCATTCATCTAAATATAATGTTCTGCAAAAGTTTTTAGATAAAAACCGGGGGACTGTAGGATTTACGCATACTAGTATAGGTGCCCCCATGGGTAAATATGACATTAAGCTATCCAATTTGGATGAGTTTTATAAATTATACCATACCACCGTTTTCGAAAACAAAATACCTATTTATTTAACTGAGGGAATTAAAGATTGCGACCTGACACCTATTAAAATTGATATAGATTTAAGGTATTATAATAAGACTTGTGTAAGGATTTATACCGATGAAGATATCGATAAAATTTGTATGCTTTACATGAATGCGATAGAAGAATATTTAGAGGAATTAGATGACGACGAGAGGGTATTTTATATTTTGGAAAAACCAAATGCTATTTACGATGTAGATAAAAAAGGTAATAAGAAAATTAAAACAAACCTTTCGCGTATTAAAGATGGTTTTCATATTATGGCACCTCATATTGTTACAAACGACTACTTACAATTGAAATTTCGCGATGCTGTGTATAAAAACTGTTCAGACGTATTAGATAGACACGATTTTGATAATTCATATGCCGATATATTTGACCGCGCGGTTATAGATAGAAACAATTGGCAGATGTATGGTTCTACGAAACCAGGGAAGCCCGCATATTTAGTTTCAAGGGCTATAAGGGTATATAAAGATAGGGTGGAGACAGTTGAAGAAATCCCTGATTCAAAAGAACTGATTCAGCTTTTGTCGGTTAGAAATAAAACTGAATATTCTATGTTGAAAACAGCGATCGAGGAAGAGGTGTGGAATCCTACAAATAATGTTCCGAAAAAGAAGCGGAAACGTAATAAAAAAACGGGATTTAAAACAAAGGTGAGTAAAACCGAGCTCAAAAGTATTAGTAAATATATCAAATGCCTTAGCCGCAAGAGGGCGCAAAGTTTTCCTACTTGGATAGAAGTGGGGTGGTGCCTACATAATATTCATAATAAAGATGACCTTCTTCTCCGTGAATGGATTAATTGGAGTAAAAAGGTCCCCGAATATGCCGATACATGCGACGTAGAGTGTAGAGAAAAATGGGACGAAATGGCAGATGAGGGATATGGGGTTGGTAGTTTAAAACTATGGGCAAAAGAAGACAACGAACAAATGTACTTTCAAATTTTAGATACTGATGTAGAAAGCAAGTGTTATTCGGCTTGTAGTAATGGAAAAGGCTCATCGTATGATATAGCTAAAATTTTACATCTTATGTTTCACAATTTTCACGTGTGTGTTTCTATTAGAGATCACACATGGTATTATTACAACGAAAAATTTCATCGATGGCAGCGTGATGATAAGGGTATTATGTTAAAAAGAAAAATTTCTACAATTTTGTATAAACAATTTAACCGAATTAAAATTAAATGTTCCCAACGAGTAGAGGAAGAGGACGACCCCTCGCACAGTGATTGGGATAAAAAAGCGCAAAATATATCAAAGGTAATGTTTCGTCTCAAGGAAACTAGTTTTAAAAGTAATCTGATGACTGAAAGTGCAGAATTATTCTACGACAAAGAAAAAAAGTTTTTAGATAAATTAGACGAGGCGAACAATCTTATAGGATTTAATAATGGAGTATACGATTTAAAGAAGGATGAATTCCGAGAAGGCAGGCCAGAAGATTATATCTCTAAATCTACTAATATAAATTATATCCCATATGATCCCGATTCGGACGAAGTATTTGAAATATATGAATTTTACAAACAAATTTTCGTAATAAAAACAGTCAGGGAATATGTATTAATAAGAAGTTCTTCGTTTTTATCTGGCTCCACCAAAGATGAATCTTTTGATATATATTCTGGTGGTGGTGGTAATGGCAAATCAAAGCACATGGAACTTATGGAAACTATTTTTGGCGATTACGCTGTTAAACTCCCCATTCAATTACTCACCTCTAATCGAGCGGCATCTAATGCGGCAAGTCCTGAGCTCGCTCGAACTAAAGGCGCCCGACTGGCGTCGATGCAGGAGCCAGATACAGAAACAACTATTAATGTTGGGTTAATGAAGGAACTCACGGGTGGTGATAAAATTCAGGCGCGGGCACTTTACGGCGAGCCCTTTGAATTTAAGCCTAAATTTAAAATGGTCCTTTGTTGTAATGACCGGCCTAAATTACCCGAAAAAGACGCTGGTACATGGCGCCGGGTAAGAAACACAGAATTTAGTAGTAAATTTACATATGATATCAGTCCAGAAAAAGGATTAGAATTTAAAATTAACGAAGAACTTGCTGAGAATTTCGAGAATTGGGCCGAACCGTTTATGTCTATACTTATCAATTACCATAAAAAATATAAGCGAAATGGACTGAAAGTCCCATGTGAAATTTTAGAATATACGGCGTCCTACAGGGAAAGTAGAGATGTATTTAAAGACTTTATTAACGACTGTATCATGTTTGAAGAAGGTTCCGAGCAAGAAGTAAATATAAATGAAATTTACAACGTATATAAAGAATGGTGTAAAGCAGTTACTGGTGATAAACCAGAGAATAGAAATAAAATAAGAGACCATTTTAATGATAAATTTGCGGCATATATTGCTATTAGTAAAGGGAAAACTAATGGCTATAAGGGACTTACTCTAAATTATGAGAATTCAATAGTTAAACAGGTTAACCCCTTTGATAAAAGTATAGAGGAATTAACCCTTCCTTCATATGTGGACGTATTAGACGAAAAGTAAATATAAAATATTATTCATATTTATTTTTTTAGGGTTCAACCCTCCTTTGTATAACCTGTATAATGCTTTACATATTTTAATATATCATAACCGATAATGAGTTTTTTTTTTTAATAGTAAATATATTACAGAAATAGATACTACTAGTAAAAAAAATTTCAATATATGGATTGCCAGGTCATAAAATTTTAAATCCTTTTTATCGTATAGCAATTTTCTAGAGTATGTGGATACTTTGTCCTTATTTGCTTCGAAATCTAGGTTATTTTTTTCATACATTTTTTTATTTTTAAGTAGTGTATTATTTTTATCGTTTGATAATTCTTGTTGACGATTGATTAAATTAATTCTGTTCTGATAGTCCCCTTTCATATAGTTAAATCTTTTAGAAGCGTTCCTCCTGCTTTCTCTCTTAGTATCTATTAATTTACCGTACATATTATTATATTTTTTATTAAGAGTATTATGTTTTTCATTAAGATTTTTATAATTTTGGTCAAGGATATTATATCTATTTACTTGGTTTACCACTTTATTTCTTTCACGGCTTAATTGACCCATCATATTTCTAATATCATCAAAAATACCCATTTATTATAAATAAATATAATAATTACAGTCTAAATTAAGTTTTTTTAGGACATTCTTTTGCAGACACAATTTCTTTGGCCACCGGGAAATCTATCTTGTTGAAGAATAATCTATTTCGTCTTCTATTGTAATATACATTCGCCAATATAATTATTCCTAAAATAATCATTAAAATCACAATAATAGTTATTCCCATCGACTTTGGTATTAATTTCATACGCGTCGACATGATGACAAGCATACATGCTAAAATAAATATAAAAGTATGTTTTAATAAATATATATAGTAGTCTCTTTTACGGGTATTATTTTGTTCTATATGAATTCTTCTATTTGTATTACCCAGTTCATCCTTGGCATTTCCTATATTTTTTGTATTTTTATCAATTTCTCTATTTTGGTTGTCTAATAACATGTCGGTAGTGTGATTACGTTCACTTCTAACATTTACAATTCTAGAATGGGTGTTATAGGCATCTTCCTCGACTCTAAAAAGCTGTTTTAATACTTTCTTTTTTCGTCTCATCAATCTTTTAAGAATCAGGGGATTATATTTTTTTTCCGGGTCTTTTTTTAATTCCAATAATTCTTTTTCTAATTCAGCTAAAGTTGCGTTTAATCTGTCTTCTACTGATTTGGCATTTTGTAAATTTGCCAATCTGATGGGCTTGCTATTTTCTAATTCTTCTATTTCATCTTCTAATTTTTCTAAATCCTCGGTTCTTTGATTATATTCTTCCCATCTATTACCTATTTTAATTTCTAATTCTTTAATTTCTAGTTTTTTATTATCTATTTTCACTTGTTCTGCTTCAATGTCTTCCTTTTTCTTATCTAATATATCTTTCCTATTTAAATAATCACTCTGTAAAAGAGCCAGTTCTTGTTTTAATGCTGCTTGAGCTTCAGCTGCTTGATATTTAGCTATTCTTATGTCGCTATTAAGTTGTGTAACTTCCATTCTTTTCAATTTATATTCCTGTTCTAATTTATTGTACTCTGCCTGTAAAGCAACTTTACTTTCGTCTAATTCATTTTGCTTCTCTGTAATAGCCCTTACTTCCGAATCGTATTCCGCTGTCATATCAGATATTTTCTTATCATGCTCTGCTTGTAATTTAGTTCTGGCGGCAGAATTCTGCGAGGTAGCAGTACCAGCCGCACGAGCTGTGTTTGCGGCGGCGTTATCAAGGTTAACTCTGGTCGAATTTAGATAATTTAGATAATTTTTTCTTTTAGTAATGTCGTGACAATGGCCCTTGCACCTATACACCGGTCGTCCGCCCGAATGTCGTATGTATTCGTGATTTTTACAAAAATCTTGTGGTTCCAAATGAGTATCCCAGCGTGGATGTGGGTAAGATTGCCATCTGGGATATTTAATAAATATAAACCCGCGCCAGTTATTGTCTGACCTAAGATCCCACCCATGATAATATACGTTTATACCCTTCTCCCGTATCGTTGTCATTCCAAATTGCCCGCCTTTTCCAAATTTTTCAGTCATGTATTAACTAATATAATATAATATTATATTTGTAAATAAATATTAAATACCAATTTTAATAAGGAATTTGTAAATTATATTACTTTGTTTATTATCTATCATACTGTAGCCGCAGGAGCATCGCATTTTTCTGGAGCTGTTGCTGTTTCTTCTTTACTGACAGGGAAATCTCTCTTCTCGAAATAAATCGCGTTACGATTACTGTTAAAATAATAATTTGCCCCTAATACTATCACCATAGCAGTCGCTAAAAATCCAATAATTTTATATCCTATGGATGTAGATAATATATTATTCTTAATTAACATGGCGACTAAAATTAACATTAACGTAAATGCAAAGGTATGTGTTAATAAATACAGTATAAATTGTTTTTTTCTAACCTTATTATCAGAACTTTGGACATTTCTAGACGCCGTCGTAAGATCTTGGTTGGCCTGGTTAATATTTAATTCGTTTTTTTCTAATTCGTTTTTTTGATTTTTAAGTAAAATATCACCCGGAAGATGCCGTACTTGCCTGGTATTTATAAGTCGAGTATTTAAGTTATATGCATCTTCTTCAACGGCAAAAAGACCGTAACCGTCACCACCACTGGATAATAACTTTTTTTTTCTTTGTAATAACCTTTTTAACACAAGCAAATGCAGAGGCATGTTTGTTTTGTCGGCGTCGGCTCGTGCCTCGGCGATCGACTTCTCCAACGCCTCGTTAACATCTGACAAGTTATTTAATAAGCTAGCTGCCATAATTTTTTGTTGTTGTTTTGCGACCAAAGTTGGGTTAATTAAATCAATATCATTTTGTATTTTATTTGCTTCCTCCTCTGCCTCTTGCTTTAAAGTAACCTGCCTCGCATAATCTACTTGTAGGGCGGAGGTATTAGCCTTCAATTCTGCTATTTTAGATTGAATCGCCTCAAGCTCACTGTCTTTTTGCACCATATCTTTATCGTGAGTGTCCTGACCAGTCGCGATTTTATCAATTTTATCTTGTTCTACTTTTTGTTTGACTCTGGCCCTGGCACGTAATTCATTTATAGACCGTTGGTCTGCTGCAATTTGTTGACTAATAGAGCTGATATTATTATCCATAGCAGCAAGCTTACCACCTTCATCCTCCCAGGAGTTTGTCGCCTCTGCGAGATCTGTGGTGAGTGTGCTTTTATAGGCGGTGAAGTCGGTGTTAATTTTATCTTTCTGTGCTGTGCGGTCATTATCCAACAAATCCCTGGCGTCGAACAGTAGACCACCAAACTTCCCCGCCACCCGACCTCGGTTGTTGTTCAGTAAGTGTAAGGTTTTTAAAAATTCATTATCGTCAATTGGTGTATTTAAAGTAATATTAGCCATCGTATTAATATACATTAATAAAATAATTTTAAAGACTAATTCATTTTTGCTCGCATTTTGGATCTTTTTTATTAGATATAATTTCTTCATTTACACGCCAATCCATTTTATTAAAATAATTTGCATTTCTTCTAGAATTGATAACATAATTTATTATAAGCAAAATAATTACCGATATAGTGAGCAATATATATAAAATTGTTACGGTAGAAGGTGATAAATAATTAAACATTCCTAAAAGTTTAATAATTACAAATATTAAAATTGCAATCATAGTCATCTTAAGTAAAAATACATAATAGTTTCTTTTTCTAAATACATTATCTTTAATTTGGATATCTCGTCCCAAAGATGACAAATCAGTTTTTATCTTGTCTGTTATTGCTTTATTTTTAGTAATTTCTTTATTCTGATTTTTTTTAAACATTATATATGGTTCTCTCGCATTAAGTTTTTCATCTAACAATTTAGTATTTAACTTGTATTTATAGTCTTTATAATATATTATATCTTCCATGATTTTTTTTTTTTTTTCTAAAAGTTTAACTAATCCATTAAAATCAAAAGCACCGGTGCTTGTATAGGATTTTATTTCTGCTTCTATTTTACTAAAATTACGTTCTAGCTCGTTGAACCTTTCATCTGATGCTACTTCTCTCAGCCTAATCTCTTCCAGGTCATTCATAACCGAGGCTTTATTATCCAGGGATGTATCTATTTTTCCCTCCTGTTCTCCGAAATCTTTATCAAGGTCTAATAACTCGGTTGCGCTTCTTTGTAATTTATCTAATTCAATTTTTAATTTAAATTGTTTGTTTTTTAAAATTTGGGCCTGTTCGGTAATTTCTAAAACAATCATATAGATCTCGTTTTTTTTGTCTTCTATTTGTTTTTTAAGCACTCGAACAACTTCTTTGCTATCACTTCTTACTCGGTCTAAATCAGCGGCTAATCTTGTAATTTCGTCCAACGTATTGTCGTAATTTGTCTGTAATGTGTCATATCTCGTCTGTAACCTTTTTAACTCGTCTTCGGTGTTTTTGATTTTTCTTCTTAATGGCACTAAATTAGCGGCGTTAGTATTAGACTTATCCACTTCCTGTGACCCAAGCTGGATTTTTAACTGATTTAGTTGTTGCTGTAAAGTCCCAAGTAAATTCTGTAAATTATTGTTGGCTATATTGTATTTATTTAGAGCGGCATTATATTTCGGGGCCGCGCGGTGTATGGCCTGTTCCGTTTGTTGATGTTCTTGATCAGTCGAACAATTAGCGTTTCTGAGACATTTAAACCTTAAATTCATACCCCATCCGTTATTATATGAATCTAATCTCCTGGCATATACTTTATTTCCTTGTTGAGTAATTTTAAATCTATCTGGATATTGCCAATTACACCTTGGATTACAACCCTCCCAATTTGTTTTATTTATAACAGAGGGACATTTCCATATTGCAGGATCTACATTGTTGGAACTGGCCTTAAGCCCCCCTGTGTTGTTATTGCCTATGTTCACAATAATATAAGACATCGTATAATTAATATATTAGAACATAAAAATATTAATTATAATTTATTTAATTACATCTAAATAGCACATTTCGGGTTTTCGACCGGGGGCATTACGGCCTCGGGTATTGGGAAATCTCTCTTTTTGAAATAAATATCATTTCTGTCGCGATTAACAAAGGAGTTAATACCTATTAAACCCGCTAATACTGTGAAAATCAACCCTATTAAAATGTTCGATAATTTATTAGAAATATATCCAGTTCTCGATAAAACCGCCACAATTAAAACGACTATAAGTGATATAAAAACGTGCTTTAATAAAAATATATAATACATCTTTTTTTGGTTGTAATTTTCTTTAATTTGAATATTTTTACTCGAGCTAGATAAATCGGTTTTAAGTTTTTGCATAGAATGAGCATTTTTTTGTAATTCTCGGGATTGGTTAGCTTTTAACATCTTTGACGGTAATTTAATTAAATCCGAATTATTCAAAAGCCTAGTATGCTTATTGTATAATTTTCCTACACGGTCGTCCGTAGTTTGTAGCGTATTATTTCCAGTTTTTAAAAATTGTTTTTCTATAGAGTGCTTATTATCTAAAGTTTGGAGTAATGAGGTGAAATCAAAATACCCACCCTCATCCCCATTTCTTAAAGAAGTTTGTTTTGCGGTAATTGCTGCCTCTATAGTATTAAATTGCGAATTTATACCGGCCAATTCGTTGTTTAAAATCTGGACGTCTATATATTTTTGGTTAAACTTGTTTCGGACCGCGATTTCTTGTTCGTCTGCCAGTTTTCTTGCTGCTGTAGCACTTAATTGATCCGTCTGCCACTCGATGTTCATTTTCCCTTCCTTGGCAGCATCGCCAGTCGCGATGGATGCGAGATTTTGAACTGCGGCTTTGAGTTCAGCGTTGGAGTCAGTCAATTTACTCTTTGTCTGTGCGAGATAATTTTGCAAGTCTTTTAAATCTTGTCCACCTCCCCCACGGCTTAAGGCATCCAGTTCTCCCGCTATACGGGTGGCTCTTTCTATCTCCCGTTCTTCCCGGGCAGCCAGCGACGCAGCCTCTTGTATGAACGCAGCGGTACCATCCCTTTTCATCCTTATATTATTACTTAATTTAGTTGTAATCGCATCCTTGTCATCACTATAACTAGCTACTTGGGCCTTCATCTCCTGTTGGTCGCTCGCCAACTGACTGCGCACCGAACCAAATTTCCTCTGAAGCACGGTGTCCGTCGGTGTCGACCCCATAGATTGGTTTATTGTTATTTCATGGCCTTGGGCTAGTTTGGCGGCATCATATTGCTGTATATCGTTACTCGTAGTAAAATTTTCTTGTAAACTACATTTTTTTCTACAATCTTTACTACACTTTTTTACAGGTCTTAATTCAAAAGCATCTTTTAAAAAACTAAAGTCCATTATATAATTAATATAATCATATAAAAAAAAAATCACGGGTTGGATAAATTAATTACATTTATTGTCCACCGGCGCGGCGACATCTTTTTTTGGTGGGAGAAAATCACGTTTATAAAAATAATTTACATTTCTTAGTCGGTTATGGTAATAGTTTAATATAAGAACTATAAATAAAATTACGGTTAATATAATAACACAATATATAGCTGTTGTTTTTGAAATTACACCGTTTCTCATAAACATAGTTAGTAATAAAGATAATAAGGAATAAGAAAAAATATGTTTTAGTAGAAAAATATAATATAGTTTTTTTCTATGGTTATTTTCTTTTATTTGAATTCTCTTTGATGCTAAATTTAAATCACTTTTTAAAATTCTTTTATGTGCCTTATTGTGTTTAAATTCTTTAATTTGGTTTTTTTCTAAAATATTACTTAATAATTTGTTAGTTTCTTGCGCTTCAATTAATCCAGTAGATAAGTTATAATGCTTTTCTTTAGCGTTTCTCGTTTTATTAGAGAAATCTAGAGTATTTCCAAGTAATTTATCAGCCGCAATTTTTAATTTATGATTCTGACTTTCTAATTTATATTTATCATTTTTAAGTTGTATATTTTCTGTATTAAGTCGGCGTTTTTCTTGTTCCAATATCAGTTTTTCGTTATTTATTGTTTCCCAAACCATTACTAATATAATATATTATATTATATTAATAGTAAAATTATACTTATTTCTTAGTTAATAAAAAACCAAAATACCCCATTAATATTAAATTACAAACAACCAACACGACTATCATAATTCTTCTGTATCTATTTCTTTCAATTGAAAACTCGTTTTGTCGCTCTCTTGATACTAATTTTAAATTCATTAAATCTAAACTTTTCCCCTGCATGACAATTTGTTTATTTCTTTCTAAAATTTCATCGCGTTTTTTCTCTAATTCATCTGCTTCTGCTATTAATTTGCTGTCGGTAGAATCTATATTTGTTCTAAGATTAGCAAGTATGGTATCTAATTCGGATTTAAGACGTTCTAATTCACCCATCGTGGGTATGTCCCCTCCTGCTACAGTTTCAGTAGTGTTCTTTTTCCAAGTTCTATAATTATCCCCCAACCCAGCCGTTGCTATACCCTCAGGGTTTGTTGTTAAAGTCCCTGGTTGAAAATAATTCCCGAGACTATCAAATCCCATACACTGATCGCTTTGTTTACACGCCTCTTTATTCTTCTCTAAATTAACGACATAAGTATCGCTATTTATAGGTATACCCAAGGAGACCATCCCCAGCGCGGTGCCCGTTAAGTGGTCCTTATCAGCTTTTAAAAAAGTATTCTTTCCTGTTGCTTGAGTGAAGGTGTAATTATCTTTTGTAAGATTCTGTGTTACGCCTGACTTACTTGGTGAGAAATAATTAATTAAATAGACCTGGTACTTGTTGTAATACTCGTTTAATTTCTGATTGTATCTCGTTTTAAGTCGTGCTATATTAGCGTTTCTTTTGATTTCAAAATCACTCGACCCATTAAAGTGTTCTAATGTATTATTCATTTTAATATATTATATAATTATATTTTTTTTATTTAACATAACGATATCTTAAAATATTAGTTGAAATATTTTCATTAAAGTATTTCTTTAATTCAGACCTTCTACCCAATAGACTTTTTTTTCTTTTAATTGAGTCATTTTCTATTAAAGTTTTTTCTAAAATAAGTTCTTTTTCTCCAAGTTTTTTTTCTGTAACATGATAAATATTTTCATAAATATTCTTATGTTTACTAGTAATTTTTATAACGTCCCCTCTTTTAAAATTATAATATCTGGCTATAGGATCCGTTTGTAAAAGCAGAGGGAATTGTGATTTAGTAATAATTTTATATTTATTTAATAACTCTTTTACTTGGTTTTCTGTAAGTTTAATATGGATTGGGACTAAAGAATGATTTGTAGGATTTATTTGTAAATGTTTTATATGGAATATTTGTATATTATTGTCACCCTTTGTTTCTAATTTTCGTAGCACAGCGGAAGGCTTACTTTTGAGTACAATTATAATTGAAGTATTGGGGTTATTTTCGTAAATTTTATCTACAATTTCTTGAATAAAAGATACTTTAGCCCTGAAAATATTAATAAATTTTACATAAATTATATCGCTTGTGGGTTTTTTAGCTATAATATCTAAATTATTATCATATAACAGTTTATCAATTTCATTATCATTTAATTTATTATAATTTTCGTCTATTTTAAACCCTCTATCCCTTACCAATTCTATACAGGTTCTAAATGCTTTTCTAAAAATTAAATTGTCTGTCATTAAATATTATTAAAATTATTTTTTAATTATTTTTAATCAAATTTAATAAATTGTTATTATTATTATAATTCAGGTGTGGTGCCAGAAGGCCGTAAAAACATTTGGTGAATTTTTTTCTGAAGAATCATTTGTTTTTGAGGCATTTTCTAAAGAATAATTAGGTCAGAACGGTGGCGAAGGTGTAGGTGTATTGGGTCGGAATGGTGGCGAAGGTGTAGGTGTGTTGGGTCGGAATGGTGGCGAAGGTGTAGGTGTGTTGGGTCGGG